>Ga0074046_10000429_pt1 | contig 38480 bp, 26 predicted proteins | sample BogForMeECP23OM3_FD_94441 | JGI IMG/M metagenome (GOLD analysis project Ga0074046, IMG submission 94441) | Bog forest soil microbial communities from Calvert Island, British Columbia, Canada - Bog Forest MetaG ECP23OM3 | ecosystem: Environmental > Terrestrial > Soil > Wetlands ... | reverse complement strand
GGAGGTTATGCAAGAGATCGCCACATTTGGTGCCGGGTGTTTCTGGGGAGTGGAAGCTGGTTTCAGGCGTGTACCTGGAGTGCTAGAGACTGCCGTGGGCTACAGCGGAGGGAAATTGGACAATCCGACGTACAAGGATGTCTGCACCGACACAACCGGGCATGCCGAAGTTGTGCAAGTGACGTTTGACCCGGAAAAGCTTTCCTACGAACAACTTCTCGAAGTGTTCTTCAAATTGCACGATCCCACGCAGGTGAATCGCCAGGGCCCAGATTTTGGGAAGCAATATCGGACGGCAATTTTCTTTCATTCACCGGAGCAGGAAGCCGCAGCGCGCAAGGTGAAGGCAGCGCTTGAAGCAAGCAAGAAGTTTTCAAAGCCCATCGCCACGGAAATTTCTCCCGCTTCCACTTTTTGGCGCGCTGAGGAATATCACCAGCGATATCTCGAGAAACGCGGCGCGGAAAGCTGCCACATTTGATGCGCCGGAGTAAACGGCGATTCTGGACGATCACATAAAAAATAATTCAGCGATTCGATAGAGGTAAAAAGAACGGGCGCCTTGCTCTCTCAAGGCGCCCGTTGAAGCAGAAGGGAAGCCAAATTGAATTACCGCATCGATGAGCCGGTGGAGCTGCTCGCTGAAGCCTTTGCGTTGGGGTCGAGGCTGAGCATACCCTCCGTGGCAGAGACCGCGACCAAGGAGCCATCGCGACGGGTACGTACAACGGGGAAGTAGCTTTGCGAAAGTGGGTCATCCAAACGCTGCCAGGTTTTTCCGCCGTCGAATGAGGCCATCAGTCCCTGCTTTTTCAGCGAAACGACCAATGCGTTGCTGTTTCCCGCTACCGACTGGAACGATAGCTCGCGGAGGTCTGTGCGATTCCAGGTGCGGCCGGAATCGCGAGATCCATACAAGCCCATGTTGGTTGTGATGTACAGGGTAGTATCGTCCAAGCGGTGCAAATGCAAGTTGCCTGCTGCCGCGAAAGAAAGTTCCTTGGCTTCCCAGTTCGCGCCGTTGTCTGCCGAAAAGAGAAGATTAGTTTCTGCAATCGCCCAAACTTGGTTTCCATCGGTGGAAATTTCCACGGACTGAGTAGGCTTGCGGGTCAGCGGATCGATGCTGACGGATTTCCAGTTGGTTCCCTTGTCGTAGGAAACGAGCACGCCGCCGGTAGTCGCTGCGTACCAGGCCGCGTTGCCGAATACCATATCATTTACGAGGTAAGCGGAAAGCTGCGGAACTGGTTTTTTCGCCACGGGCGCTGCCGCGGCCGTGCTTTTCTTTGTTTTCGTGGTCTTAGACGCTGCCGCCGAAATCGGGTCGGGTACATACAAGCCGGCCCGTGTCCACTTTTTGGTCGTTTCGTCATATTTCGACCAGCCGCCGTTGGTGAGGGAAGCCCACCAGCCGTTTGGCGACGCATAAACGTGACGCAGGTCGGTGCGCTTCAGCCCTGGGCCAAGGGTGGTCCAGGAAGCTCCACCATCTTTGGTGGCGAGGAAAGCGTCATTGTCGAACGCTAGCACCACAAGCGCGCGATCCGGATGTTCACGGTCTATGGCTACGTCGGTGATGTGCTGATGTTGAAAGCCATTGTTTGCGGAGGTAAAAGTTTCGCCACCGTCGTTGCTAACTTGCACACCTTCACGTTCCGTGCCGATCATGATGCGTTGTGGGTTCTTCGGGTCGATCAGCAGCGCGTTGATAATCCAGTTTCCGGGTGTTACGCGCTTGAAATCCTTGTCGTTCACGGTCTTCCACAATCCGCTGGTCGTTCCTGCGTACAGAACGTTGGGATTTGTGGGATCCATGCGAATGATCTGGGTGCGGCGGAAGGTGTTGGGAATGCCTTGATATTTAACCCACTGCTGCGCACCATTCGTGCTGTGGTAAATGCCCGAGCAAGCCGTAGCGTGAACGTTATCCGGATTTGCGGGATCAACGATGATGCTCATTACGTCGGAGTCATCAATCATGCCCTTCACAACCGGGAACCAATTCTTTCCGCCGTCGGTAGTTTTCCAGGGCAGGTGGAATGTTCCCGCATAAATGATGTTGTTGTCCTTCACATCGAACGCGACGGAGTCAAAATTCTTCAGGTCAGAGTGATTGTCTGGCGTGATCTTCTCCCAGCTTGCACCTTCGTCATGTGAGCGATAAACGCCCGTGAGCGACCCTGCAAGAAGTAACGTCGGATCGGTCGGAGATTGTGCAAGAGCACGAACTGTTTCATGAGCGAGACCGATGACGTTCCAGCTGCGACCCGCATCGTCACTGCGATAGACGCCGCCGCCGTTCGAATAGAGAGCCCAAGTGCTGGCGTAGAGCCGATTCGAATTGCGCGGATCAACAATGATGTGAGTAATCACATCGTCTTGTGAATTGCTGATGCGGCTAAGCAACGCCCAATGCGCGCCCTGATCACTCGACGTGAATACGTGTCCATCGGCGGTGCCCAAATAAAGCTTGTTGTTATTGTTGGGATCTGCGGACAGGGAAAAGACAGTTCCGCCAGATGGACCAACCTGATGCCACGTCTGCGCCGGAGTTCCGAATACGGAACCCAAGCAAAGTGCGGTGAACCCCAAAATAAATCGCTTCATAGGTTTCTATTCTCCCCGATGTCGCAGTCCCAGTACAAGATGCTAGTCTACGAGAGTAGGAGTAGAATAGGCCCTGTTCTTAAGTACAGATTCCGAACCAGTTACCGTTAGTCCTAGTACCCCGTTCGAGGGGGCATTCGCGCTGGAACTCACTCTGAGACGAGCAACTTATTTCCCATTTACGGGTTGTACTCACCGGGAGCCTTTCGCATCCTACTTTTAGGGGTAAAGGTTTCCCGGGTTCGGTCGACTGTTCCGAGCCCTTTCAGGGGAAAAGCGATGATCAATCTTCTTAACCGGAACCGCAGCGCGACGTACTTGCCATTCCTCGTGGCGCTGTTGTTTTCGTTTGCACCCATGACCAGGGCGCAGAGTACTGTGCAGTATCCCAATCAAAGCTCGATGGAAGCTCAGGGCGAAGCCGCGGACGATCTGGCGGACCCACCCTCACGAGTGGCGCGCATCAGCTTTCTAGATGGTTCCGTTTCGATGCAGCCCGGAGGAACCGGGGATTGGGGCGCAGCGTCTCTGAATCGCCCCGTTACGATTGGCGACAAACTTTGGACCGATCAAAATTCGCGTATGGAATTGGAAGCTGGCGAGGCTTCCATCCACTTGGGCGGAATGACGGCCCTTTCGTTTTTAAACCTCGACGAAAACGCAGTGCAAATGAGATTGGCGGAAGGCCGAATCAATTTTCGCATTCGTGAAATGCGAGAGGGTGACGTTGACGAGGTCGACACGCCGAACCTGGCATTTACCGTTCGTAAGGCTGGAGCGTTTCGGGTCGATGTAAATGAAAATGGCGACACAACAAACGTGACCGTAATTCGTGGCGAAGGCGAAATTGCCGCTGGTGGCCAGGTCTACACGGTTCACGCAGGTGAACGTGCCACAGTCACGGGCACAGATAACAACGTTCATTACGATGTGCATGCCGCGCCTCTCACTCCGGACGACTTGGATCGTTGGGCCGAGCAGCGCGATCTTCGAGAAGAGAATTCCGTTTCGGCGGACCACGTTTCGCGCGAAGTTGTGGGATACAGCGACTTGGATGACAACGGAACTTGGAATGAAGAGCCGACCTATGGGTCGGTCTGGTATCCAAATTCAGTGCCACCGGGCTGGGCTCCGTACAGCAATGGTTATTGGGGCTGGGTTGGGCCCTGGGGTTGGACTTGGATGGATTATTCGCCTTGGGGATTTGCTCCGTATCACTACGGTCGATGGATCTATGGTGGGGGACGCTGGGGCTGGTGCCCAGGCCCGATTTACGCACGTCCTTACTATGGACCCGCGTTCGTTGGGTTCTTGGGTGGTGGATTCGGATTTGGAGTGGGGTTTGGTGCGGGATTCGGTGTCGGGTGGTTCCCGCTTGGTTGGGGCGAGGCATTCCATCCGTGGTATCACTCTGGACCGGGCTACTGGAACAACATCAACGTCCACAACACCTATATTGCCAACGTAAACAACATTCACAACGGGTCGACCAATTACGCTTATGCGCACAACACCAATGCGGTTACGATTGCTTCGCATAGCGCATTTACCAGTGGGCAAGCGATCAACCGCGCCAATCAGCACCTGACTGCAGCTTCGCTGCGTGGCGCAACGGTCACAAACGGCGTAAACGCCTCACCGACACATGCCAGCTATTTTGGCGCGTCAAACACACACGGAAATGTATCGACGCCGCCCAGCAGCGTACAGAACCGCGCGGTAGTCGCGAGAACTGCTCCCGCTGCAGGCGCTTCTCATTTGCCGGTGCATACGATGAACGCCGGGACGCTGCATACCAACACTACGGCAAGCAATAGCGCACGTGGCGCTTCTTCGCCCACGTATAACCGAACAGGCGCCTCTGGGAATTCGGCGGCAACTATCAATCGACAGCAGCATCTTGCGGCGAACCGGCCACCATCGGCTCGCCCGTATGGCTCGTTCAACAGCACAAACGCCTCGCGTACCAATGGAACTTCGACAAGGTCTTGGAACGCCCAGGGCAACGTCACCGATTCCGGGCGGGAGCCGCAAGGATTTGGCGCCAACCGGCCAAACACGACCGCCAACGTTCGCACAACCCAGATGAATCAAGCCAACCGGCCGCCGAACGCAGGGGGTTCGTACACGAACCAAAGAACGAATGTAAATCGTCCACCCTCGACATATCGTCCGCCATCGAATTACAACGGCGGAAGCAATCGCTCCTATTCGCCGCCCCGTACGAATGGTTCGATGCCCTCGAGAACGTACAGCGCTCCGCCCCCGCGCGCGCCCTCCAGCGGAGGTTCTCATGCAGGTTCGCATCCGGGCGGTGGTGGAGGCGGTCACCCGCATCGCTAAACGCTCGTTGAGCTAGCTTGTGAAAGGCCCGTCTTCATCCGCTGGCGGGCCTTTCTTTTAGTCCTTCTGTCGCAGCTTATCTCATTCGCACCTAGTCGAATCAGCAAACAACTCTTAAAGCTCCCTTGTGTTAGACATATAGAATGGGGATGTCTTCATTTGTTTATCTTTCCCAATGATTTTAGGGATTGAAGGATGCATCAGGAGAGAAGATCTCGTATGAAAATTCGGAAGCGGTATTGGCTTGCATGCGTTGCGATTGTATTTTGCCTTGGCCTGCCCATGGCAAGTTCAGCTGTTGCCGATGACGACGATCCGCCAGGTCGTGTAGCGCGGCTCAGCCTTGCCGATGGCCAGGTTTCCTTTAGTCCCGCGGGAACAGATGATTGGGTCTCTGCGGTGGTCAATCGCCCTATGACAACAGGCGATAGGCTGTGGACTGATCACGACAGTCGAGCGGAACTGCACGTAGGCTCTGCGGCATTTCGCGTTTCAGGGATGACCGGTTTTTCGTTTCTAAATTTGTCCGATCAAATGATTCAAGTACGGCTCACGGAAGGCACTGTCAATGTGCGGGTGCGTCGTCTTGGCGACAATGAATCGATCGAAATCGATACGCCAAATCTGGCGCTTTCCATATTGCGCCCGGGCCGTTATCGGATCAACGTCAGCGAAACTGGCGATACGACGGTCATCAATATTCGCGACGGGGAAGGGGAAGTAACCGGAGGCGGCTCTGCCTACACGATTCATGCCGGCGAACAGGCAGTTCTTTCGGGAACGGACTCCCTCAGCGCGGATATTCAAGCGTTGGCGGTCGACGATGACTTCGACAATTGGTGCAAAGAACGCGATTTGCGGGAAGAGCACGCCGCTTCTCGCCGTTACGTTTCCGACGATGTGATTGGCTACGAAGACCTCGACGACTATGGCGGGTGGCGTCCTGATCCGCAATATGGCAACGTTTGGTTCCCGCACGTCACCGTAGTGAATTGGGCGCCGTATCGATATGGCCATTGGGTTTGGATATCGCCGTGGGGATGGACCTGGGTTGATAGTGCCCCTTGGGGCTTTGCACCATTTCATTATGGTCGTTGGGTATCTGTCAGAGGCGCTTGGGGCTGGGTGCCATGCCCGCCTCCTGTTGTAGCCGTTGGTTATGTGCGCCCGGTTTACGCGCCCGCACTTGTGGCTTGGGTTGGCGGGCCGAATTTTGGCTTTGGGTTTGGTATAGGTGGCGCGGTCGGCGTTGGCGTCAATGTCGGCTGGTTCCCGCTTGGGCCTCGTGAAGTGTTTGTGCCTTCTTATCCTGTTAGCCGCGTGTACGTAAACAGCGTCAACATTTCAAATACCACTGTGAACCAGACGGTGATCAACAACTACTACAACACAACAATCGTGAACAAAAATGTCACCAAGAATGATGTTCACTACATGAATCAGAGCGTGCCCGGTGGAGTTACGGCGACATCTGGTCAGAACTTTACCTCCGCGCGTCCGGTGAATAGCAATCTAGTGCGAGTCGATCCGAAGGAAGCGGCTGCCGCGCCGGTTGGCTACGCCGCACCTTCCGTTGCGCCGCCGAAGCAAGCGGTGCTGGGCGCGGGCGCTCCGACCAACAATCATCCGCCGGCTGCGTTGATGAGCCGGCCAGTTGTGGCCAAAGCTACTCCGCCGCCGCCTCCACCAACATTTGCGAAGCAGCAAGCGGCGATCCAGGCGAACCAAGGACGGCCAATCACGATCGCGCAAGCGCACCAGCTTGAGCCGGAGCGTACTCACGCAAACGTTTCGCCCGTGCGCATGGCACCTGCGGCGACAGCCGTTGCGCCGAAAATGAACACTGCGCCGGGAAATTTGAATCGCAGCGCTGATCCCGGACCACTCACGACCAACCATCCGGCAAATGGCCAAGCAAACTACAATGCCAATCGTCCACCGTCGGCAAAACCAAACGGCAATTCCAATGTTGACACTCAACTCGAGCAGAAGCACCAACAGCAGATTCAGCAACTCCAGCAAAAGCAGGATCAAGAACGTCAGAAACTCGATGAGCAACGCTACAAGCAGCAACAAGAATTGCAGAAGCAGGCTGCCGACCAGCAAAAACAGAGCCAGATAGAAGAAAAGCAGCAGCAGCAGCTTCAGCAATTGGAGCAAAAACACGACCAGCAACAGCAACAACTGAAAGAGAAGCAGGAAGCGGAGCACGCGAAGACACAAGGCCAGAAACAGGCGCCGCCTCCTAAGTCTAAACCCAGCAGTGACGAGAAGCCTCACCACTAGTTCCCGCTTCGCTCGGTCACGGATTGGCAGGACGCTCCGAGGTTCTCGCAGCGTTTTGCCCTTGGGGGCTATCGGCGAACTGATATGCTATCTTCGAAAGAATTGGTATGCGTTCAACAGCCCTTACACCGCAATCATTTCGTCGAGTGGTCGGCCATTTTGCTACGGGAATCACTGTTATTACGGTGGAACGCGAGCCTGGACTTGTCCATGGCATGACCGCCAATTCGTTTACCTCGGTTTCACTCGACCCGCTACTGATTTCGATTTGTGTGGATCAGAACGCACGGCTGCTGTCGTTTTTAGAGGTGCAGGGCCGCTTTGGAGTGAACATTCTCAAAGAGAACCAGCAAACGATCTCAGAACATTTTGCAAAGCCGTTGCAGGATTACGATGAGCACCGGCGTCTTGGAATCCGATTTCGCTGGACCGACACGGGAATTCCATTGCTTGAAGAAGCACTCGCGCATTTGGCCTGCAACGTTGTAGCCAAGCATCCGGCAGGGGACCATACTCTGTTTCTGGCGGAAGTGGAAAGCATGGATACTGGGGAAGGGGATCCACTTGTATACCACTTAGGGAAATACCGGCGGATGGCGACGTAGTTCCCTTCGAAGGTTAAACGATTTCCGCCGGGTTAGCGGGTGCCTGAATTAGCGTTCTGAGCCAGACGGTCGCGCAGGTTCGGCATTGTCGCCAATTTCTTTGCGATGGCTTTTCACTTCGCGCAAGGCATAAATGGACTTATTTTGCGACTCATAATAGGTGCGCGAACTAATCTCCCCCAGCAGTCCCATCGAGATAAACTGGATTCCGCTGACAAACAGCGCGATGGAAAGCAGCAAGAGCGGGCCATGCTGCGTCATGATGCTTTCATGAGTAACTAGTTTTTCTACGGCCAGAAAAACGGCGAGCAGGAAGCCGGTTCCCGCGCCGGTCATCCCCAGCAAACCAAAAAACTGCAATGGCCGTGTGGAGTAATCTAGCAAAAACTTAATCATGATCAAATCGAAAAACACGCGAACGCTGCGCCCGATTCCGTAATTTGACTTTCCATTCTTGCGCTCGGGGTTAGAAATGGGAACTTCGGCGATACGCGCGCCGGTGGCACTTGCCAACGCAGGAATAAAGCGGTGCAATTCACCGTATAACTGAATTTCTTGAAGGATTTCCCGGCGATACGCTTTGAAGGTGGTCCCGAAATCGTGCAGGTCAATCCCGCTAAGCTTAGCCATCATCCAATTCGCAATGCGACTGGGTACTTGGCGCATCAGCCAGTGGTCTTTGCGGCGCGATCTCCATCCACTGACCAGGTCGTAGCCTTCTTCGATTTTTTCGAGGAACCGCGGAATTTCTTCGGGATCGTGCTGCAGATCTCCATCCATAGAAATGATCACTTCGCCGCGTGCAAAATCAAATCCCGCCTTCAGGGCAGGCGTCTGCCCAAAGTTCCGCCGCAGCCGAACTACATTCACGCGCCGGTCGTGCTCATAAATATCGGATAACACTTTGTAGCTGTTGTCTTTACTCCCGTCATCGACAAATACCATCTCGTACGGCTCGCCAATCGCGTCCATGACTTCCGTCAGCTTCATGTAGAGCTGCGGAATATTTTCTTGTTCATTGTAGAACGGAACTACCAATGAGTACCGGATGGAAGCTTCGCTTCGCATGCTGCTGTTCTTGCCTCTCAAATGTTCATTCGCGGCGCTACTCGCCAGGCCTGCCAAGTGACACGCTGTCCCGAATGCCTCAAAACTACGAAACCCTAAAAATAGCCTTCACCACAGCTTTTCAGCTAATTGGCTATTTCCCTAAAGTTTATCAGGCGAATACCCTGTGTGGCGACAACTTTTCTGATCCCATCGTCGGTCAGGATGTCCAGCTCCGTTTGCCGGCATTCCTGCAACCGGGTGTGAGTCTGTCGCAAGTCTTCATCGACATAACCGGGGTGGCACATTAACTCCGTAGACCCCTCGGGCAATATCTCAAGCATGCGCCGAACACCTTCAAGCATCAGAGCGCCGGTCTGGGCGATTCCACAAAAGTAATCGGTGGTGGCAATGCCGGCTCGCCGCGCCAATTTTCGCGCATCACGCGCCAATAGTTTTAACCCTCGAGCCTGCACGCCCTGCTTCATCACTACACTCGTGTTCTGGTTTTTCCCCTTGGAGAGCACCGAACGCAGCTTGGAATCTTCGTGCGAGATGCGAATCGCGCCGATCCCATGTTTCTTCGCCAGTCGCAACGCCACCTCAAATAATCCCGGAAGCATGTGCACGTGTTTATGCCCATCAAGGTGAGTCGGCTCGATCCCGGCACCAAGTAATTTTTGGATTTGCGCATCCCATTCACGCTCAATTTCTTCGCCGCGCAGGGTTCGTTTCGCCATTTTGAGCAACAGGCTTTCCGGAGAGCCTTCCAACTCCCCAGCGGAATTCAACAGCGATTTAACCGAGTGAGCAGAAGCAACTGGCGGACCATCGCTCAAGTTCAAATGAACCCCAACTCCCAATTCACGATGGACTTTGGCCACAGTGACGCCGCTTGCAAACGCCCGCCCGTTTGCAAGCAGCGAAGTACTGGTCACCAATCCCCGGCGATGAGCGTCCGTGATGCCGCGGTTCACGCCTTCCGTCCAGCCGAGATCATCCGCATTTACGATCAGATTTTTCAAACCGCCTGTCCTTCCGTACAGCTACTCTTTTGCCGCACAGAGCTAATTCGTACCATTGACCCCTCTTGCCTCTAACTTTAGCATGCGGAGAAGAGGGGCCGATGACCGTTAAACTAGGGGATTTAGAGCAGGTAGGCATTCGCTACCGTGAGAAGCGCCGCGGTCGTCGAATGAATTCGCGTGTTCCTGTGCGTCTCGAATGGGATTCGGAAGGCAGTGGACGCGTTGCTGTTGAGACTGTTACACGTATCGTAAATCCTTACGGATGCATGTTCACCTTGCGGCACTCACTTGATTTGAACCATCGTGTCGCGCTGACCAATCTTTCCACGCAATCCAGCAATGCTGCCGTAGTGGTATGGAAAGGGAGTCCTCAGCCGGATGGGTGGGAGTACGGTGTAGAACTGATCGCGCCGGAGATGAACTTTTGGGACATTGAGCTATGACTCCTCCGCAAAAATCCACGATTCCTTCGCCCTCCGTGGGGACGGCCCAAGCCGGAGGCAACCAAGTGAAGCGCAGCTCGAATGCCGCGCGCCCGCAGACGGCTGAGGAACGCCGGCGAGCGCAACGTGTGTTGCTGAGGATTCCGATTTTGGTGCACCTGACCGGGAAGGCCAACCCGATTCACGGTGTGACGCACACAGTCAGTGCGACTGGTGCGATGATCATTTTGCCGGAAGGTCTTTCGCAAGGCACCAAATTCTCAATCGAAATCCCTAAAACGCAGAAGAAGGTGGAGGTGAACGTAGTGCGGCCTCCGACGCTTAACGCTGAGGGTTCGTTGATCCCTGTGGAGTTCACCACACCCAGCCCTAATTTTTGGAATATTTTCTTTCCGCCAAACGCGGCCGGCTAGTTCTTTCCTTCTCCCCAAAATCATTGAACGCCCAGATTGACTTGGAGTGAGTGAAGATCGCTGCCCGTAGCTCCCTGAATCGTTGCGGGCATGGTTCCCGTGATTACCTGCGTCAAGGGGGCAGAGCTAGACGGCAGATTATTGGCATCCCCGCTGTATGTGGCAGTGATCTGGTAGAGGCCTAGGTTGTTAAGGTAGCTGGAACCAGTCATTGCTTGCCCATTCGTTGGCGGAATCCCGCCGTTGACCGGGCTTCCGTAGTTGTAAAAATTAACCGTCCCCGTAAGCGGTTTGCTGGACGTAATCGTCGCCGTGATGGTGAACGGAACGTTTTGCGCGACCTTAGCGTTCGTGGTCGCGAGCGTAATCGTCGTCGGTCCCAGAGATGCACCACCGGTACTTACTCCTCCAACTCCTGTTCCTCCTCCTGCGCCCCCCCCACCTCCACATCCAAGAAAGAAGAGAAGCAAGCTAACGGCGCCAAGGACAAAGGCCTCCCGAAATTTTCTTCGGCGCCCGCGAATTCCAAGAAGGAAGAACAACACCACACCCATCATGAGAGTCATGCGCCACCAATCGCCTCGTTTGAAAGCGGGCAAGCCTCCATGCCGCGTTTGGTGCTGAATGGCGCTGGTGGGAGCAGTACTTGTGGGAGTCATCGAGATCGTTACTGGAACCGGCGCACCATTCAAGCTGACCTGTTGGGGACTCATGGCAATCGTGTATCCAGAAATCACCAGGGACGAGATCGACAGCATGACTGTGCTCGATGGCTGACCCGCGGCCGCCGGGGCTACGGTGATTTGTCCGGAGCCCGGCTGTCCTGCCACTGGCACGACGCTAACACCATTTGCTGGACCCAATGTGAAATCGGGAATAGTAACGGTGACCAGATCGCCTGTTGTGGCAAACGAGGCATAATTCGAATCCCCAGGATAGTAAGCATAGATGTATCCGCTCGCTTGTGGAATTGTCGTTCCCGTGGTGGTGAGGGTCTGGTTGCCATTTGCATCCGTGCCCGTAGTTGTGGTGACGCTGGTAAAGGAAGCGTACTGGCCGCTCAGTTGAACTTGTCCAGTCAACGGAGGTGTCTTGCTGTTGGCGGTAACCTTCGCGGTCACAGTAATGCTTTGGCCATAATTGATGTTCGTGGATGATTCGCTCTGCACCATCGCGACGGGAATATACACGTTGATGTTTGTGCTGCTGCTTGTGGACGCGGCGTAGTTGGTGTCGCCGCTATATTTGGCGGTGATGGATTGCTGCCCTGGTGTGGAAAAAGTTGTAGTGATGTTTGCATAAAGCGTCCCGGGGTTACCCACACCGCCAACTCCCAAACTTACCCCTCCGGGCAGCAACGTCGTTCCAGCGTAAAAGGTAACCGAACCGGTGGGTGCTATGGCCGAGGCAGACACCGCAGAATTCATAGTGGCTTGGAGTTGCGCTGGCTGGCCAAGCAAAATGGTGGGCTGAGAATAAGTCAGCTGGATTTCGGTACGTGCAGGGGTGACCGTAAGTGGGGTTGTCGTGGACTTACTCTGCTGGAAGCTATTGTCGCCACTATATTGAGCAACGAGTGCGTAGGTGCCACCGGTCAAGCTGGGTGAGATGTCTCGCGTATATCCGGCGTTGTTCAGTGTGTAGCTGCCACCATCTACTGCAGCACCGTTGGCAGTTAGAGTGACGGTTCCAGTGGGACAGCCCAGAGGGGATTCCTGGACGTATTCTTGGTAGCAATTGGGACTCGGCGGGCCGGTGGGGCTGGCAATGGCATTTTTATCGGTGACATACATCCGAAGGATGTAGTTCGAACCATAGGCGACAGATGTCGCATTTCCGTTCGCCTGGTTACCGTTGCTATCAAAGGTGGGAACAACGATAAATGTCTGACTGGATTCTTGCCCCACGCTGACTGCAACTGGTGCGGAATCACTGGGCGCGTTTGTGCCGTCGCCGGCATAGTGAGCATACACGCTGTAGGATCCGCCGGGCAGGCTTTGGGTCTCTTGCCCTTTGATTGAGCCGCCGGCCAGGGTGAATTGGTCCAATCCCTGCGTCGCGCCATTGAGGTTCGCGATTAATGAAACGTCGCCCGTGGCTGTTCCCGTTGTCGGCTTTACCGTGATGTTCACGCTTACATTCTCATTTGTGCCGTGGGTGATCCCCGTTAGAGGAGTTAACGCCAACGTCGTTGTCGTGGCGACCGTCGAAACGCTGCCCCACCGCGCGACCAAATTTCCAATGTTCATCGTTCCTAACCCGGTGGTCATGTCATAACCTGCAGCGGCAGTCCAAGCTTCCGTGGTCGGATGCGCAGGATCGACCAAAACTCCGTTGGCAGTCGAAACTGCGGCGCTGCAATTTGGCGTTCCGCCCGTGCATGCCACGCTGTTCGTACCCACGCCAACGCCGCCCGTCGGCAAGTCGCTGTTGCCCTTGGTAACGTCGTTGAAGACGCAACCGGCGGCCTCCGATGCCGATGACGCACAACTCGCGCCACTTTGTTTCGCGAGCGCATACAAAACATGGTTCGCATTACCTTGTCGATTTGATCCCGTTTTGGCTTGCAGCTGGTTCACTAGGGCCATGGTTCCCGCAAACGCGGGCGCAGCCGCAGAGGTTCCGCCAATGATTAGGAAGTCGTTTGTCAGGTTGCAGGTCTGGGAGTTCGTCTGATCCTGCTGGCAAATGATGTAGCCGGTCCCGTCAAATCCCGCGCTCGCGAAAAATGATACGTCTGGCTGATCGCGATGACCATCGCTGGGCATTCCCGCTACACCCATCTGCCATGTCGGTTTTGAGTAGACAGTACTCGGGCCACCGCTCCCTGCCACGATATTCACCCATCCGCTCGGTGCATTCGCGCCGCAGCCGGTCAGTCCAATTTGCGCGCAACTCTGATTCCACGGAATTTCCGGGATGTAGCCCAGGGCTGACGTTCCGGTTAGTGAATTTGTTGCGCTCCAGTAAAGCGCTGGATCGCTGTTCTGATCAAAATCAGTGCCGCCAACCGATACGTTGAACGGCGTGGACGACATGCCACTCACTGCCAATCCCTTTGTCGCCGGTTTCCCAGCAGTAAAATCGTCGCAGCCTGCCGATCCCGCGTCTCCCGCAGAGAGAATCGCGGTAATCCCTTGGGCCGCCGCCTGCTCCCAAAGCGAGTTGTAAAACGCATTGCCAGCAGTACCCAAATTCTGTTCGCATTCACCGTAACTCTCGCTCATCACTCCAGCGAGGTTATGCTCGATGATGTAGAGCGCGGAAAGATCGACTCCGGCCGAGGCAGGAGTGGAAGCGGAAACAACGAGTTTCACAGTTGCTCCTGGAGCGGCTGCTCCAGACCACTCCACGTCCAGATCCGCTTCCGATTCCTCGTCTTCAGAAGTTATTCCCGGGTCTTCTCCGTTCAAAATTACATCGCTCGCTGTGAACGTCGCCGGCAATCCGAAGGTCGAGCGAAAGTTGGTAATATCCTGCACATTGATGTTCGTTTCACCGACAATCGCGATTGTTTGCCCAGTTCCATCGTTGCCGCTGGCGATTAACGATTTCGAGTTGTAGATGGTGGCGAAATCTCCCGGCGCCAGCCCATAAAACTTTCCGTTTCCATTCGGAGACGGGAATGTAAAAAACGGCTGCAATCCCACTTTGCCCGGAATCCTTCGAGCCACTCCTAGAATGCGCGCATGCGAAGCCCGTGGAAAATTATTGAGCGAAACGATTCCCGCAACCACCGGCGCCAGCGCGGCCGGGATTTGCGGATTTTGCACGTTTGCGACATAGGATCTGCCGGCAACCTCAAACTTGTGAATTTCCACCCCGAAGGCCTTTTGTACCTGCCCGGCGTTGCCGGAAAATTCGATGACGGTTTTCCCAGTATAAACTTTCTCGATAGAAAAGCCCTCCGAACTGAGCCAGCCGGCAATCGCTTGAATGTCTCGATCCGCCGGACCGTAATTTGCGCCAAAAGTCTCCGGCGTTAGCCACGCATGATAGTTCGGCGAACTCTTATCCTGCTGTTGCTCCATCAGGCTGAGCAGCGCGGCTTCCTGCGCGTTGCTGCGTTTCAGCAACAAAAGCATGCGCGTCATCGGTTGCCCACTACCCAGAGAGCCTCGATCAAACTCCGCGCGCGCTAGTGGCGGAACGTTTCCTGAGAGAGTGACGCGATCATTGTCATCGATTGCTTCCGTTATGCGTGGCTGCGCTTGGGCCCAGGAGGTGTCTGCACTTGAAACGAAAAAGAATGGAATGGCGAAGAAATAGATCAGTCGCGGGTGCAGCGGAAGGCCCATACACGTCCTGACCTGCAGAATTTTTCATCACGGTGGAGAACGAGCGCGTCAAATTCGGGCAGAGAGTAGCACCTTGCCATGCACTTGTCTAGCAGATGACGGGTGCACGGATGCCGTAGTCCATCTATGAAGAAAAGGGCGTTCAAAAAAGTTTCGAGGGCCTTCTTCCAAGTATTAGTTTGCAACTTGAATCGTGGTCGTACCGCTCGAATTTACGTAGTTGGTGTCGCCTGGATATGTGCCCGTTATGGTCACTGTCTTTGTGCCGCTGTTACCACCGCCACCGCTACCGCCACCGCAACCAGCAACCACGCTTGCCAGCAGCGCAAATGCGATCAACGCGGCATAAGCATACGAGCGGCGGCGGTTTTCCGGCATCCAGCGAATCATTCCGAGGAAGAGCACCATAGCCATCGCCAGAAGTACCAACGGCACCGTGCGTATCTTCGGCTCAGTTAGAGGCGCAGGATAAAGCGATGAAATTGGCGTCGTCAGCTGCGCAGTGCAAAACGCGGTTCCGGACGTCGTCCCATTCGACCCGGTCGTATTCTGAGCACCGCTGGTCGGCTTACACGCAACTGGTGAACCCAAAGCAGTGGAGCCTTCCATGAACGTGATGCTGCCCGTTGGTCCCGCCCCGTTACTGCTACTCGTCACAATCAGCGAAAGTGTTACGGTTGCACCGGATGCAATGGAGCCAAGGCTGCTTCCCACGTTTGTTGTCGTCGCCGCCCTGGTGATGGTCACCGAGAGCGTATTGCTCGTGCTCGGCTGATAATTTGGATCACCCGCGTAGGCCGCAACAATGCTGTGGCTTCCGGTAGTCTGAGTCAATTGAATTGGCTGATCCTCAGCGATGCCTACATTGTTGAGCTTCGCCGTGTTGCTGGCGTTGGATGTCGGGCCGTTTGGAAAATCGTTTAGCGGGGCGCCGCCGTCGGTCAGAGTGACTACTCCTGTCGGGCAAGGGAATGACGGCGTTGGGTACGATGAGTTCGTGGTTGATGGTGCACAGGCATTGTTGTTTGTCGGGGTCACTGCAATCTGCAGAATGTACGGACTACCATAGTGCACATTCTGCGAGGAGGTACTCAACACCGGGTTGTTATTGCTATCGAAAGTCACAAAGCTCAGCTTTGTGTTGCTGGCCTGGTTGCTGCCGCTCACCGCAAAACTCACTGGCGTAGACATGCTCGCCGCAAGCGTAGCGTCGCCTCCATAACTTGCTTCGAGTGAAGTAGTACCCGGAGGCAAGAGATTGGTGGTGGCCGACACCGTGCCGTTAGATAACTTAAACGGATTTCCGCTGGTGTCCGCTCCGATTGCAACCTGTCCGTTCCCCGTTATAGCGATCAAAGAAACGGTTTCAGAAGACGATGGTGGCGCCGGCGCAACGCTGGCAGTGAAGCTGACATTCTGACCCGATGTATTGCTAGAACCACTCTTAATCGAGAGTGTCGTTGCCGTTGCCGTCCGGCTGAAGGTGCTCCAGCTCTTCAGAAGATTGGTCACGTTGATCGAACCAAGCCCGGTCGCCGCGTCATATCCTTGGGCCGCCACAAACGCCGGGTTGCTGCTCGATACCAATACGCCGAACGGAGCCGATGCGGAAGAAGATGCACTGCAATTAGGGCTACCCGCGACGCAGGCAACCGTGTTATTCCATTCTACACCGTTGGTATTGGCCGCTTGCACGATGTCGTTGAACACACAACTGGCCGCTGGTGTAGTTTCCGAATCGCACTTGCCCGCGCTGTAATTTGGATCGTTTTTTGCAAGGAAGTACAAAGCATAGTTCGCATTTCCTTGCCGTTGGCCCGTCTGCTGATTCACCATCGCCATAACCGCGGCAAAGGTGGGAGTCGCGGTCGACGTTCCTCCTACGAGAGAAAAATCCGTATACGGCGAACTCAAACTGCACGAAGCTCCGTTTTGCGGCGCGGCGTCCGACTGGCACACGATGAAGGCGACTCCGTTCTGACCATTGCTTGCAAAAAGCGAAACATCTGGAATCACGCGGTTCTTGAATGTAGAAGGAACAACGCCAGCCTGAAAGGAAGGCATCGGGTAACCCGTACCGCAGTTACTCCCGTTTAGAATTGCACAGTTGCTGGGTCCGCCGCCCGCAGCCATCAAATCGGCTCCCGCTGAGTCTACCGCAGTGCACGGAGAAGGATAATTGGTGGCACAGGTGGAAGAGTTCCAGGTGGCTTCTGGAATGTACTTGAGAGCTGACCCCTCTGTTGCCCCGTTCGTTGCGCTCCAATATTGGTTCGGAGGTGTTGTGGGTAAAGTTGTGGGATTAAAATCCGTGCCTCCCACTGCCACGTTGTATGGGGTCGACGCTACTCCGTTGACTGCCAGCCCCCCAATTGCGGCTTTTTCCGTATTCGGGTCATCGCAACCGGCCGAACCGCTGTCTCCGGCGGAAATCACAACCGTAATGCCCTGGGCAGAGGCTTGTTGCCACACTGCATTGTAAAATGCATTTCCAACGGTTCCGTTGCTCAGTTCGCAACCGCCATAGCTCTCGCTCATTACCGGTGCGAGATTGTTATCCACAATGTACTGTGCGGAAAGATCGACACCGGTGCTGACTTGGTTTGGATTCGATTGTGTTGACAGGGAACTCACTAACAGAATGGTGGCCTTCGGTGCCACAGCTCCCGCCCATTCCACATCCAAATCTGATTCGGATTCATCACCCGTGCCGGTTCCCGGGTCGGGACCGTTCACGATAATGTTCAAATTGCCACCGGCGTTAGTCGTATTTAGGTACGCTGGGCAAGCCGGAGTGAGACCGAATATATTTCGAAAATCACACACGTCCTGCGTGTTGATGTTCGACTGTCCGACAATCGCAATCGTTTGTCCAGTGCCATCCGCTCCAGTAGAGGGGACGCTGTAAATCGTTTTGAAATCGGCCGGCGCGAAGGCATAGTTTGCAGGGTTTCCATATGTGAACAGTGGCTGCAATTCGCCAGTCGCATTGATGCGGCGATATTGCCCTTTCAAACGCACATGCGTTTGCTTCGGATAATTGTGCAGCGCCACCACGCCCTTCACCACCGGAGCGAGCGCGGCAGGAATCGATGGATCGCTGACGTTGGCGATGAACTCCGTCCCATTTGCTGAGAACTTGTGAATTTCAGTTTGAAAGGCATTTCGTACTTGACCCGCCGTGCCGCTAAATTCAATCGTAGTGCGGCCCGCGGAAACTTTGACGCCCTGAAAACCTGCTCGCGTCAACCAATCCGTGACGGTCTGAACGTCCGCGTCCGACGGTCCGAATTGCGCGCCAAACTGTGGCGGTGTCAACCACTGGTGATAATTCGCCGTGCCCTTGGTCTGCTGATCTTCCATCAACTGCCGAAGCGAAGCCTCCTGATCGTCGCTTCTCAGAAGTAGAAGCATCATGCGGGTCATCGGCTCCGAATCTCCCAGTGCACCGCGATCAAATTCAGCTCTCGCAAACGGGTGAACGTTTCCCTGGGTCTTGACCGTGCGTGTCTCGTCGACAGGATCCACAACTCTCGAGCGCACCTGAGGTTTCTGGGCATTGGCTGCCGGACCCGCAAACAGCATTGCTGCTGTCCACAGAATGATTGCGGATACTTTTCTCACTGAGTTCATGGTCTGATCGGCTCCCGCTCGGTACTGCCGTTTCGAGATTTAGTCTGCGCTGTGCGGCTTTGGTCCCCAAGCCAGAGTCGCGGTGAAAGCTTCCTAAACAGATGCACTGGGGCGAAAAACGGTTTTCCAGTTTGATTCCCCGGTTTTCCCGAATAAGTTCCCTTTAATTCACCTGCAAGGTCAAGTTTGCGTTATGTGTGGTGTTTCCCGAGGTACCGGTTACCTCAAATGTCAAACTTCCCGTGATAATTTGCGTAATGGGAACGGAATTGGAGGCTTGCGTATTAGCGTCGCCCAAATATTGCGCCGTGATGACATGCATTCCCATGGGCAATGTCGTGCTTTGAAACGTGGCCACACCCGCGGAAACAAGGCCCGAGGTGTAGACTTGCCCGTTCTCAACCAAATTCACGGTCCCCCCGGGCGTGCTGTTTGCCGTCACTTTTACACCGAATGTGACTGTCGTTCCGTAGGCGATATGTAGATTCGATGAAGTGAGCGTGGTCGTCGATGGAACTGGACCGCCGCCGCTCCCGCCTCCACCTCCGCAACCATTCACAAAACTCGCAACGCAAAGCAACAGGCAGGCGCTACCGAAGGCCCACTGCCGAGTGCGTTTCGAGCCGGCACCGTGCACACTAACGATTGCGAGCAAGAAGATCGAACCCACAACCAAAAATAAAGTTGCAGCCCCCTGCGTGAATCCTGACCTCATTGGCGTGGAGGTGGTTAGAGTGTGCGCTGCCGCAGTTGTTGTCGTTGGTGGCGTTACGTTTAAAGTTGCTGTGCCCGCATTCGTGTTGGTGATGCTTACGCTTGCTGGAGAAAGCCCACAGCTATAGTTTGTCGTCGGGGATGTCGCAGCTAGCGAACAGGCGAGTGCGACGGTTCCGGTAAATCCTCCGCTGGGCGTAAGCGTAACGGTTGTGCTGCCGGGGCTTCCCGCGGTCAAGGCCAGTGCGTTCGGCGAAATTGTCAGGGCAAAATCCGGGGGCCCCACCGCCACCATGACCGCCGGCGAATCCCCCGGCTGCCAGTTTGTGTCGCCGTTGTAATGCAGTGTAAGTGTGTGCGTTCCCGGAGCTAGTTTTGTTCGCAAGCCGTATACGCCGATGTATCCTGCTCCGACCGTGAGGCTTTGTGTCGACAGAACTTGGGCCGGCGCCCCATTCAATGAATCCATGAATTCTACTATCCCGGTCGGATAGGCAAGCGTTGTTCCCGCCGCCTGGGAGGCGGAATTTAAGCCCGTCACGCTTCCGAGCAGACTCACTTGCGCGCCGGAAGCAATTTGTGACGGCGCGACCAGCGCTACTTGCGTTACGCCGCGGTTTACCGGAAATGTTATGGCCGTGCTCGAAGAAGCCGCGTTGATCGCGTCGCCGGAATAGACCGCATAGAGAGAAGTCGTCCCGGCTTGTGGCCAGGGAAACTGAATCGTGGCGGTTCCACCAGACAGAGCGAGGGAGCTCGTCCGCGGTCCTACCGCATCCCACAATGCGACATTACCTGTCAACGTCGCTGCAGTTGTCGTGACCTTTACTTGGAACGTTCCAGTATCGCCCAGGTTTTTGGGCAACGTCACCGCAGTCAATGTCGTTGTCGTCGCTGTTCCCGCTGTGGCGGTCACTGTCACAGTCGGGTCGTTCGGTTCGTGCTGTTTATCGCTGTTGTTGACCGACAAATAGTTCGGATCGGCAGACCCGTCATAATTGGCTCCGATCAGGTGCAACCCGGCGGAGAGCCCGGTAATCAAGATCGATGCCTGCGCCTGCGAGCCGAAAAATCCACCGGTCTGGAGCGGGATAACTGGGCCGTAAGGAGTGCCATCAACTGTGAACTGGACATTTCCCGTAGCTGCAACGGTGCCGAATCCAGAGACTACGGCGTGTGCGCCGATGGGATCGGTAGTGCTCACCGTCAACGTATTTACTCCAAGAATTACTAGCGGACTGCTCTTTGCAATCGTGAACGACGTTGCTCCCGATATGCTCGCATTGAAACTGTTGTCACCGCTGTAGGCAGCGATAAGGGAATGAGCGCCGACGGAAAACGAAAAGCCTGATGCCAATCCAGTATAAATATGAGCGGTACCATCGGGGCCCAACGGGTAGGTTCCGATCAGGGTCGTGCCATCCTGAACCGTGACAGTCCCGGTAGCGACGCCCGCCCCTGAAATTCCTTGCACGCTAGCGACAAGTTCCACGGAATTTCCATATAGAAGACTGTTCCCCTGGGGGATTGAGCTCAAAGTTGTGGTGCTGTTTTCTGGCGTCACGGAAAGCGCCACACTATTTGAATCGCTAGGCGCAAACGTTCCGTCCCCGGCATAATGTGCCGTTAACGTATATTGTCCACCCGGCAAGTCACTCACCTTCGCATCAGCGAACGTGCCGTTTGTAATGGCAATGGTGTCGGCATCACCGTAAGAACTGGTTCTCAACGACACCGCGCCCGTCGGCGTCCCGGTCCCGGAAGCGGCGGCAACCGATCCCGAAACCGTCAAGACTGTTCCGTGTGCAAACGTCGTTGTCGTCATCTGCAACTGCGTTTCTGAAGCGAGGTAGTTCACGCTGTTCCACGCATTTGCCAGATTCGTGGCGTTTACCGAACCCAAGCCGGTCGCCAAATCGTAGCCGGGCCCTGCGTTTTGGCCAGTGAGAAAGCCATTGACACCTATTTGCGTGGAAGAACAGTTCGGCGACCCACCTGAGCAGGGAACCGCGTTGCTGCCGCTGGTGACATCATAAAATAAACATGAATTTTGTGCGGTTGGATTGGTCTCTAGCGAAGCGGTGCAACTCGCTCCGGTATTTTGCGCCAACTTGTAAAGCGTGTAGTTGATCTGCCCCTGATACGCACCGTTTTTCTGCTCGACGAGCGCCAGAATTCCCGCCATTGCCGGGGTAGCTGCGGAAGTTCCGCCAACCAAGGTTAGTCCCACAACCTGATTTTGAGAATTGATCTCGCACGGGATGCCGCCCTGGCTATTGCAGTAGACGAAATCATCGTGACCGGAGGCGGCCGCCAACGCAACGTCGGGAATATCGCGAAAGTTATCCGCAGGAACGCCACTTCCTGCCTGCCACGATGGTTTCGCATAGAGGGTGCTTGCGCCTCCGCCTCCTGCTAGCGTGCTGAAATTGTTGCTCGAGAAAACGCAATTCGTTGCGCTAGTAGGCTGACCTGGATCGCAGCTTTCATTCCACGCAGTTTCGGGTATGTAGCCGAATGCCGAGGAATAATCCGCCGCATTGTTGCTGCTCCAATAGGCTGCCGGGCTGGCGCTGTCGTTGAATTCTGTTCCGCCGACCGCCACGTTGTACGGCGTCGTCGCCGCTCCATTCACGGACAGGCCATCCGTTACAGCCATCCCTGGATTTGCCGAATCACATGCCGCCGAGCCATTGTCACCGGTCGCGACCAAAACGGTGATGCCTTCCGCTGCCGCTTGTTGCCACAACGAGTTGTAGAACGCGTTCCCGGCGGTCTCAAGCAAATGCTCGCAACTGCCGTAGGTATACGTCAAGATTGGCGCAATCGAATTGTCGATCGCGTAAGCCGCCGCCAGATCCACTCCATTGGTTGAATCCGTCGAACCTGCCAGCACCAGGTCGATCGTCGCGCCAGGAGCGATTGCTCCGCTCCATTCGACGTCGAGCGTTGCTTCTTGCTGATCGATGGGCCCGGCAATCCCGGGATCCGGTCCACTGACGAATATATTCGGATCGTTCGCCTTCAACGCGAAAATTTTCCGGAACTCTTCTACGTCGGTCAGTTCGATCTGCGATTGGCCGGTTACGGCAATCGTGATTCCGGTGCCGTCGTTGCCGGCAGCCAGTAACGGTTTAGTGTTGTAAATCGCTGCGAAATCCCCTGGGGCAAGATAATACGTATTGGTGTTGCCTATGGCCGTAAGGTCTGGTGTCAGCCTTACTTTTTTTCCTTCTGCGGTGATTCCCGCAACCCCGTCACGGAGTTCGGTTGGCGGATGTTTAGGAAAATTGTTGAGGGAGACCAATCCGCCGGAAATTCGCGCAATGCTTTGCGGGAGGGAAATGTCTGTCGAGTTCGCTACATAGCGCTTTCCGGCCAGCTGAAAGTAGTGCATTTCGGTGCGAAATGCCTTCTCCACTTGTTGGGATGTGCCGCTGAATTCGATCCACCGGGCTCCTTGGGCCACGCTGCGCACGGTGAACCCACTCGCCTCCAGCCAGGCGCGTACGCTTAGCAGGTCTGCGGATGCGGCGCCAAACTCCGAGCCAAACTCGGCCGGGGTCAACCAATGATGAAAGCTGGGAGAGGAATGGTTTTGCTGTTCGTCGAGCAATTTCTCGAGCGCCAATTCTTTTTCCGGGGAAGCGCGAAGCACGAGCAGCATCCGGTTCACGCTTCTGTCTGCTTCGACACGCCCAAGATCGGCTGCTTGTGTGGTGAATGGATGAGTCGAACGCTCGATCCGTACAAAATTTTGGCTCTCGACCCGCGCGTCGGCTGGTCCGGCGGCCTGCCCGTAGATGCTGGGGGCAATGAAAAAGCAGTTGAGCCATGCCATGAAGATCGAACTGAGGTTCTTCGTAAGGAAGGACAACTCCACGCACCTTTTCAGTTCCGGCTAACGCACGCATCCTCATGGCGGGCTTGGGCGACCCTTTGCGGCTTCGTTATGCCTGTAACTCAGTTAAAATTTTCACCGGGGCAGAAAGCAACTCAATTAGTCTACACTTCGCAAAAAGCGCTGACAATCTGCCCTCCTTTATTTAATAAATATCTATATAGTTAATACAGGGCGAGAGAGCTACCGCAAACCTGCTAGGTCTACGTTTCCGCCCGAGAAAATGATCCCAATTTTGAGCGGCTTGCCGTCTTTACGGGCCGGGAGGTTCAAAACTCCCACACCTTTCGGGCGCAAGAGGGGAGCAATGGCGATGGAACTGGACGGCTCAACGATCAATTTCATCCGTTCTGCCACCAGTCGAGCCGCGGAAATAATCTCTTCCTCGGTTACGAGCACAATGCCGTCCACAAGGGTTCTCAGAATCGCGAACGTCCGCTGCGAAAGGGAAGCGCGCAGGCCATCGGCAATCGTGTCGCTGGACTCCATGGTTTGCAGTTCCCCGGTTTTTAGCGAACGGTAAGCGTCATCGGCGCGCTCCGGCTCACACCCAAACACATGCACGTCTTCGCGGAGGCTTTTTGCGCCCAAACACGTTCCGCTGAGCAACCCCCCGCCGCTGACCGGGGTCAGCAGCGCATCCAGATCGGAAATCTCCTCCAAGAATTCCTTGGCTGCCGTAGCCTGTCCCGCGATGATGCGGTCATCGTCATACGGATGAATCATCGCCGCGCCCGTTTCCGCCTGTATCCGTGCAGCCATTGCCATCCGCGACGAGACTTTCGCCTCGCAAAACAAAATTTCCCCTCCATAGGATTCGACGGCGCGGCATTTCACGGCCGGGGCGTTGTGCGGCATCACTATTCGCGCTGGAATTCCTCGCCAACTCGCTGCGCAGGCCACGGCTGCACCATGATTCCCACTCGAATGGGTTACAACTCCATTTGCCGCCTCTCTATCCGTGAGGGACAGAATCGCATTTGACGCCCCTCGAATCTTGAACGAGCCTGTTTTCTGCAAATTTTCGCACTTAAAAAACAACTGTGCGCCAGCAATCGTATTGAGCGATTGGCTGGTCAGGATCGGCGTGCGATGGATGTGTGGCTGAATTCTATTGTGCGCTTCCGCAATCGCCCTAGCGTCGACGGAAGTGAGTTTGTGGCTGGTAGTTTGTTTCGAACTAGCCATACGCAAAGTTTATTCCAGCGAAACATTCGACGCGAGTGCCATTGTGGCTGGTCAGTGCTGGCAGTACAATGCACACCAACTCGATCGACAAGTGGACCTCTTTCGCGCCGGAGTCATGAAGATTCTCAAACAACTGATGGGGTTATCCTTGGTTGCCGCCCTGTGCGTCCCCCAAGTCCTGGCGCAGATATCCACCAGCCTCCCCGTTCCGGCCCCAGCAACCCCCCAGTCGAGTGAGACAAGCCCCGCGAACCCTTGGGAGTTCGACCTCAATCTGAGCGGCTATCTCGTGCCGCACGGCCAATCCTACGTTTCTCCCACCCTCAGCGCCGATCGCGACACCCTCCACCTCGAAGCGCGATACAACTACGAAGCGCAACGCACCGGATCATTGTGGGCCGGTTATAATTTCAGTAAGGGCAAAACATTTGTGGTCGACGCCACGCCCATGATCGGTGGTGTCTTTGGCAAGGTGAACGGAATCGCGCCGGGTCTCGAACTTACGCTTTCCTACAAAAAGCTGCAGTTCTATAGCGCCAACGAATACATCTTCGACACGGACACCAAAGCCGGTAATTTTTTCTACACCTGGACACAGCTCACCTACTCGCCCGTGAAGTGGCTTACGGCGGGCTACGTAGTGCAGCGTACCCGCGCCTACCAAACCGGACTCGTTATCCAGCGCGGTCTCCTCGTCGGCTTCACGGTCAAAAAACTCAGCTTCACCACCCAAATCTTCAACATCGGCGAGGCCAACACCACTACTGTTCTGTCCCTCGGCTACAACTTCTGACCCTATTGGTACTTGACCCCCACGCTACCTCTGATAGGCTTAATGCTTCTCGGAAAGTGTGGTCCGAGCTGCCCCCCTTCGTGACCGCGGAGCACCCATGGCTGGATCGGAGCGTCGACATCTCCAACGTTTTAGGTTGCGTGTGCCTCTGCGCTTCCGGCCCACCGGTTTGGCCGCAGACACTGTCGAACACTTTACCGAAGCCATTAATCTTTCCCGTGGCGGTTTTTTCTTTGTGACCTCAGCGCCACTTCAGGTGGGCATGCCCATTGAAGCCACCCTGAGGATGCCAATCGAGGTTACCGGGACACAACCCGAAGAGACGCATTGCAAAGCGCGCGTGGTTCATGCCAAGGCAGATGCCTTCAGCGACGGTCGCATGGGATTCGGTGTAGAAATCGAGAGTTTTATTGAACCGAGCAAGCCCCGCGTTCCCCGACCCGAACTGGTTAAGGCCCCGCCCGCTTCAGCAAAACTCAAGACTTAATTCTTTCCACCCGCTACAGTAATTGTGGTTTTTCCTGCGCCGACATTGTCGAACCGGTCGTAGGCACGTACTGCAATGGTGTGCTCGCCGGGCGCCAGCCCGCGCAGTGTGAAGGCATAATTCTCTGTTCGGTTATCGCTGATTCCATTCATCGGAGCCAGCAAAATCCAATCGCCGCCATCTAAGCTGTATTGCGCGCGTTCGATGCTGCTGAACGTATCTACCGCGGTGAACTGAAAATCGTACGCTACACCCATCGAGCGGTCCGCATTCATCCCGGTTGCAGTCGCTTCTAGTTTTTCAATCGTCGGCGGGGTGTTATCGATTTCAAAACGCTCGCTTTCGCGCTCTGTTTTGAGCGCCATCGCCGGGGGATTGGACGGAGAATCGCTGGCTACAATTTTCAGGTAATACGCTCCGTCTGGCATCGTTGTTGTGTCCCACGAATAAAACTTCTGGTCCAGATTGTCTTTCAGCAAGCGCCAGTCGTGCTCGTTCTCCCCGCGAAAATAGACTGCATATTTCAGCTCATCGTCGTTCTCGTCATGAGCCGTCCACAACACCGACTGCCAACCCTTTTGTTGTGTTCCCTGCGGTTGCTGTTCGAACTTTGTCGCCGCACTCGTGGTGATGACGATTCCGCTGGGATTCGGTGCTTGTGGCTGTCGCAAGGTCACATTTCCTGGCTGCCCGGCAATGACTTGCGGCGCTTGCGCACGCACGCCGGCATCCTGAATCGCTATTCCATCGATCACCGGAGCGACATTTCGGGGCAGATAGGCTTCGCTCACCCAATCAATTCCGTCGCCCGTGCGTCCATCGTGAATGACCGCTTTCCACTGGAAAAATCGAGCTGCCGGCGCTTCCACTGCCGCGCCGCTGGCGGTGTATGGTCCATACCACTTGGACCACTCTTTGCCCGGATCATCCGTGTTGCCGCTGCGCACAAAAAATTCGAGGCGCGGCTCGTTCGATCCTTTGGCACTGGCCTTCTCATTATTCGCGGGCTTCCCGGGCGCGACCATCGATGTAGCCGGTCCCCACCATTCCAGCCGTCCCCACTGGGAAAACAATTTCGCATCGTAGGACTGCGACTCAAACGTGCCCTCGGCTTCAAACTCCGGTCCTACCGAGAAAACTTTTCCCGGATTCGCGGTGCACAGGAAAAGTCTTCCCCCGGGGCCTCGGGTGATTCCAGTAATTTGTGCCGCTCCGGATTTCGCCAATTGCGCGTAGACCCCGCGTCCATCGATCACCAGCAACGAGCCATTATTCCCCGTGCCCGCTAGTAAGCGACCGTCTGTGCTCAGTCCCAGGGAATAAACCACGTCATCGCGTGAATTCCACAATTCTTCGGGAGCCGCTTCCGGCGCCAATTTGTAAATGCTGCTGGAAATCGAAGCCGGAAACGCTAGGAACGAGGCGGGCGCTTGCCCGCCCACCGCCGCAACACTGTTGGTAATCATTGTTGTGCCTTGCGACGTGGCAATTACCGCCGAGGGTGCCAAGGTATTCGACTTGTTCTTCTCCCCGATCGCCGAAGCGTAAATCGTGCCGTCTGCCGCGACCGCCAGGGATGTCACTTCGCGTTTTGCTGTTTCGTATAAAACGAATCCTTCGCCAGCCGTCTGGTCGGATTTCCTCGTGCCGCTTTTCCGGCTGACTCGCAAAATGCGCCCGTTCGGTTCCGTGCCCGCGAGCAGATTGCCTTTGGCATCAAAACCCAGAATTCGAATGTGCGCTTCATCGCTGGCATAAAATAGCTGGCCGGTCCCGTCGGGGGCCACAGCGAAAATTTGGCCTTTGTCTCCCGTCGCTACAAAGAGCGTTCCATCAGCAGCAAACGCCAAGTCCCAGATGTACTTCATTTTTGGATCGAAGAATACGGACTTCTCCCCGTTCAGAGAAACCTTATACACTTTGCCGTCCGGAGAGGTCCCTATATACAGCGTACCCTTCGCGTCGAACGCGATCGTTTGGGCCAGCAAGTCCGTCGACTCAAAAACCGCTTTAGGTTTGCCCGTTCCGTCGAAGCGAAAGACTTTTGCCGGCGATCCTCCTGCGGCATACAGCACACCGCCGCTATCAGTTTTGAGCGACCACAAATACGACGCATCCGCATCCGATAGCAATGTGAACTTCGGTGCCAGTTCAAGGTGTCCATCGCTGCGCACCGCGATTCCTTTGGCCGTGCCCTTCAGGAATTCCTCGTATGTCGATTGCCGCCAACGCCGGGTATGTTGGGCATCGCTCGCAAAGCTCAACGCCAGGGCAAATGACGTCACCGCAACCGCGCGCAGTATAATCTGCAGGTGACTACTCGTTTTCAATTGCTGCAAGCAGTGTTCGGAAGAAGTTTTCGACATGGAGGTGGTCACCGGATTTGCAGATTAAGTGAGATCAGCCCCGTTACAGGGCCGCCCAGCGGGATGGAAGCTTCGCTCGCCAAAGACTCACGCAATACTTGCACACTGCCGGGCGTTGGCCTTCCATCGATCACGTTGATTGCGGACAACGGCACATTCGGGAGTTCCTTGTCGTCCCACACCAGAGTCGGCGCAGGCGCGAACAATCCAACGTAAAGCCGGTCATTCCGGCGCTCGCGATTCAGCAGCGCAATCAATTGATCGAGTCCTTCCGGGCCGGCCGATCCGCCGGGCATGACGGCAAAATTAAATCCGCGTGAAGCACGATTGAGCCAATCCGCGTCGCTCACCAGTACCCGCAACGTTGTTCCACGCGCCACTTGATCTGGCACGTGCACCATCGTTTCTTCCACCCGTGATTCGCCCCGATACGGCCGCAGCATCACCCGCACCTTCACATCTTGCCCGGGCATTGCTTCGCCCTTCTCGAGCCAAGCGCTTTCCAGAGTGTACGATTTATGTCCCGGCTGGCTTTCGACTCGCAGAGTGATGTGCTCAACATTTGGAACTTCAAAATTGTTTGTGAAGAGTCGGCCGAACACGTTTTGCACCGCCATCGCAATTGGCAGGCTATCCGGTGATCCCGAATCTGTCGGCGCAAACGTATTTTCAATCTGCACCGCGGTATGCCCCTGTAAACGGATCTCTCCGGTCAAGTGCAGCGTTGTTCCTTCGCCATAAATCGAGTTCTGGCTGATGCCATTGAAGGTAGTGATGGCCACCAACAGCGGCGTCAGTTTCGGATGATTGATAATGTCGAAATGTAGTTTCCTCTCCTTTGCGCCATTGGTGAAACTCAAGTCGAGCGGCACCATCGCGGGTGACGCACCCAATTTCCCCGTTACCGCCGTTAGATGATCGCCGGTAATTGTGCCGATGGGCCCGCCAACATTCACGATTTTCGTCGAGGTCAAGCTCGAAGACAGCGTCATCACCACTCGGCTCCGCGACATCGGCATCTGGATGTCCCCAAGGCTCATGAACGGATGCCCGCACAAAAATACGTTGTCGCCTTCGACTGCTGTTACTGTGCAAGCCGAATTAATGGATACATCCCCCGACACCAGCACCATGCCAGCCATATCTCCAGCGGAGAGTCTTTTATCGTCAGGCTGCGCGGCCGCCGTTCCACCCTGCGTCGCCACAAATCCGTAGCTCTGCAACTGTGGTGCAAATTGCTGCACGGTCGCTGGTTGAAATCCGGAAAACACCAGCGGCGTTTCAATTCGCTCGAGCGCAGATCCGCCTGGCAGTGAATTGCGTGTCAGAGTTTCGTTGGGCAGGCTGAATTGCTGCGTAGCCGGGGGCAGATCGGCCGTTTGTAGGGGCGGGCGCAATACATCTTCAATTGGCGTAACGCCGGCAATCGCCTCCTTGGTAAAAATCCCCAGCTTCAGAGAAAGTGCGCCAGCCAGCCGTCCTTCTATGTAAACCGGGCTGCCACTCATTCCCGCTACTACGCCCGTGTGCTCAACTTTGGGGCCGATCAACTGCACCAGAATGATCGATTGCTTCGGTCCCAGAAAATTCGGCATGATCCCAATCACTTGCAGATCAAACTTCTCTACCGTGTCGCCCTCGAAAATCGTATATGCATATCCCTGCATTCCCGCCTGTATTTCAGAGAGCGGAATGATGGCGACCGATTCGGGTGGCCCGGCCAGCAGGGAATTGGCTGTTAAGGCGTGGGCAATGACAAAAGTAAGAAGTAGCGATGATCTCTGAAGTTGGCGAAGCATGGAAAGAAACAGAATCCCCCGGAATGAACGTCCATGATACGCGCCTGTGCTATAGACAGGCAATTCAACTCCCGCTGTAGCCCGCCCAGGACTTTTGGCTCATACGTCCTGGAACTGCGTTACACTATCCCCCGCTCATAAAAGGAGAGACCCCATGGCTGAACCGACAAGAGAAGAATTACTCGCCCAAATCGAAGAGTTGAAGCAAAAGGCCGAAGGTCGCAAAAAGGGTGCATTGGAATTTCGTGTGGGAGAAAAAGGTGGCGTTAGCGTATATGGTCTTGGGCGCTTTCCCGTTACCCTCTACTACGAACAGTGGGTCCGCCTGCTCGATATGTCCAAAGAGTTGCGCGAATTTCTAGAAGAAAACAAACACAAGCTCAAACTGAAAGATGCATAGGTTTTAGGGGCGAGGCAGTCCGCTTTTCTGTTCTCTGCAAAGGGACCCGGGCTTTAGCTCCGGCATAGAGATGTTTTCCTTCAAGAACTGGGTGCCCGACTAGTCGTGGTGGTGCATCGCGAACACCTTGTCAAGCGAACTCTCGTATGGATACACGTGCACCATCCACCCGAAAATCACCGGCGAAAATCGCCCGCCCGCCGCATCGCACGCTTCCAGCGTTGCAATCGATCCTCTCAACCCAAACTTGTTCCAGTCTGCCGTTCGCATCTGATCCTTTGGCGGCATGCACAAATTGGTATGCAGGTGCCACGTCGCCACGCTCAGCGGCACGCGCTCGTTCAATTGATCCTCGGTCGCGCTCTTCGGCATTGTATACATCGCGCCCACCAGCTCGTATCCTGTCGGGGTCTTTTTATAAAGTAGTGACGTTGGCAGTGTGGGATCAAACATCGCTCTTCCTGCGATGGCGTTCGCGTAGCTCGTGAAGTGATATTCCTTTTGCGGCACATTCGGCATGAAAATCGTGAAGCCTTCGCCGAGCGCAACCTGGTAATCCTTGTACTTCTCAATCCCCGACCGCAATTTTTCCGCGATGTCACTCGCGCGTTGCTGATCCGCGGCATTGGCTGGACGCGGCGTTGTCAAGTACATGTGCGCGTTACTGCTGTGTTGCATTCCCGCCATATCTTGCATGGCCTGATGTTCGGCGGACTTGGCGTCCTCCATATCCATGCCCGGAATGGTCGGGTGATCGATCGCCCCGCCCGGGGTTTGTTGAGCTTCTTGCGCGGCTTCGCGGTCGACCGTGGCAACTGCCGGGACTCGATGATTTGGTATTGCAGCGAGCAACACGCCCACCAAAAATAACGTCCCCAGGCCAATCGAGGCTTTGGTCAATAGGTGCAGAATCGTTCTACTGCCTGTCATACGAACTCCCAGGGCTACGCGCTTCCGCGGTTTTGCTTCTTATTTGATACTTGTTGCTCAGTTAATGATACGAACCCTGCGTATGTTTCGTTTCGCCAGAGTTCTGACAATTTCCGCTAATAAACTGGCCTCGGGTACAGGCCGAGGCTCTCTGTCGGCCCCTGGAGGCGGGTCGTTACCTTTTGTTCCATCATTGCCACAGGGAAAGGAATCTGCTTTTGCTTCTCCTTAGGGAATAGGCGTGTGAGCGACGAGGGAGAAGTTGCGGGATTGCCTCGATCGCTGCCTGCGGGGCTGTTCAGTTTTCGCGTGATAAACTGACAGCGGGACCCAACCTGTGAAAAAGGAAACCATTCATCCTGCAAAAGCCCTGACCGGCGCCCTCGAACTTCCCGGTGACAAATCCATCTCCCATCGTTACGCTATGATCGCCGCGCTTGCCGACGGCACGAGCGAACTTCGCCACTTTGCCGCGGCCCGCGATTGTCACAGTACGCTTGGCTGCATGAAATCCTTGGGCGCCGAAGTTTCCATTGAAGGAGATAGGATCAGGATTACTGGCCATGGTTTGTGCGGCCTCAAGAGCAGTTGGCGCACTCTCGATGCGCAAAATTCCGGCACCACGATTCGTTTGCTGTCGGGAATTCTCAGTGGTCAGGAATTCACCACTAAAATTACCGGCGACTCTTCTCTGCAGAAGCGCCCTATGGCCCGCGTCGTCACTCCTCTGCGCCAGATGGGAGCGGATATTCGCGCCAAGGAGGATAATTTCCCGCCGCTTGAAATCCGTGGCAGCAAGCTCCGCGCGATCGACTACGAAATGCCCGTGGCCAGTGCCCAAGTGAAATCTGCAGTCCTGCTCGCCGGACTTTTTGCCGAGGGCGACACCAGCGTCACCGAACCTGCCATAACCCGCGATCACACCGAACTAGCTCTCGCGGAATTCGGTGCACAAATCGAAAAGCGTGGCCACACCATCACCGTTCGCGGAAGGGCCAATGGCGCCAAGTATCCGACTTTGCAGGCTCGCTCGCTCGATGTTCCGGGTGATCTTTCCTCTGCCTTATTTTTTATTGCCGCCGCTTCGCTGCTCCCGGAATCGAATCTTTTTATTGCAGGTGTTGGACTGAATCCTACCCGCACCGCCATCCTGGATTTTTTTCAGTCCATGGGCGCTGCCGTCTCGATCGTCAATCTGCAAGCCGCTCATGGCGAAGTTGTTGGCGACATCGCCATCAAAGGCGCAACGCTAAAGGGTGGAGTGATCTCGGGTGACCTGGTGCCACTGTTGATCGACGAATTGCCTATGCTCGCCGCGCTGGCCCCCTTCACCAAGCAGGGAATTGAGATTCGCGATGCTGCCGAACTGCGCGTGAAGGAAAGCGACCGCATCGCTGCCCTTGCGCAAAATCTAAAACGCATGGGCGCAAGCGTCGAAGAGCGCCCTGACGGCTTGCTAGTCCGGGGCCAGAGCGCAGGCAAACTCCACGGCGCCGAAATTGAGCCCCACGGCGATCACCGCATCGCCATGGCCTTCGCCGTAGCAGGCCTCGCCGCCGAAAGCGAAACGATCATCCGCGATGCCGAATGCGCTGGCGTCTCCTATCCCTCATTTTTTGCCGAACTGCGCCGCCTCTCTTCCGCGTCCTGAGCGAATCATCCACCACCCAATCGTCCCAATCGTCCCAATCGTAGTGCCGCTTGACCAACCGCCTCCTTTCCTATACTGTCTCGACCACACGGTGCAGTTGCCTTCCAGAGGTAGTCGGGTTCTACCAAAAATCGTTTCATGTTGCCTAACAGGAGAATCGCCAAGATGAGAAATTTCCGTAGCTTGTTCGTAGCCTTGTCACTCACCGCCGCCTATGCATGTGTCAGTGCAGCTCAGGAGGCGTCTATCCCCAAGGTATTGCAGATCACCCGGGAGTTCATCAAGCCCGGCAAGTCCGGATCCGCTCATGACAAGACCGAAAGCGCTTTTGTTGATGCGATGACCCGCGCCAAGTGGCCCACGCATTACATTGGCATGACTTCGCTTTCCGGCAAGTCTCGCGCTTTGTATCTCACCTCCTATCCATCCTTCGACGCTTGGCAAAAAGACACCGAGGCCACAGCAAAAAATGCCACTCTCTCGGCGGCGTTGGACCGGGCTGCGATGGCCGATGGTGAGTTGCTCGAATCTATCGATCAGGGCGTCTTTTATTTGCGTGAAGAGATGAGTATGCATCCACGCCCTGATCTTTCTCAAATGCGCTATATGGAAGTAAGTGTTTTCCATGTGCGTCCAGGCAAGGAAGCGCAATGGGCGCAGGTCGTCAAAATGGCCAAGGCGGCTTACGAGAAAGGCATCCCCGACGCGCATTGGGGAATGTTCTCCGAACTCTACGGCGGCGATAGTGGCTCCTATCTTCTCTTGAGCAGTCACAAGGCTCTGGCGGAAATCGACAAGGGCCTGCTCGACAACAAGCAATTCATTGCTGCCATGGGTGATGACCTGAAGAAGTTCGACGAACTCTACGCGGAATGCTGCGAAGCATCGCAATCACAGTTGTTTGCCTTCAGCCCCCGCCAAAGTTACGTTCAGGACGAATGGATTAAGGCCGATCCTTCTTTCTGGAAGCCAAGAGCAGCTGCCCCCGGAAAACCTTCGACAGAGGACAAGAAGCCGAATTAGAACAACCGGTCGAGAGTCAGTAGGCAATCCGTCGACACGCAGGCTGGGGGCGAGATTCCGTGAACTCGCCTCCCAAAGCCATTTCGTAGCGACGAAATCCTGGGCGTCGGCCGCTCCGACGATCCGGGTGTGCGCTTTTCACTTCCCTCCATCCCTCTCCCCTTCTCGCCTTGACACCCACACTTGTTTGCTTCAATATGTCGTTATGCGACATGTCACGGACAAGCATATCGAGTCCTTGCCACTCTCCGAACCGGTTCTGATGATTCTCCTGGGTCTGGCCGACCAGCCCCGCCACGGCTACGCCATCCTCCAAGAAATCGACAAGATGAGCCAGGGCCGCGTTCAGCTGAGCACCGGAACGCTATACGGCGCACTGCACCGTCTGCTTGAAGATGGCTGGATCGAGCGCTTTTCGGAAAACGATAACTCGCGCGGGAAGCAGGCGTATCGTCTTACGCAGCTTGGTCATCGCAAATTGCAACACGAAGTGCATCGCTTAAAGCATCTCACTCGCCTTGCCAGCACCCGCGTGGCGCGAGGGGCGGTGTAGCTCATGCTAGCGATTTACCGTGCGTTGCTGTACCTCTATCCCCCTCGATACCGCACCCATTATGGTGAGGAAATGTTGGCCGTGCTCTCGGAGGTCGACGGGGCGACAAATGGGAACAAGCCTTTGGTGCGTGCTAGATCCTGTTTTCGCGAAGTAACCGGTCTGCTGAACGGCGCTTTCCATGAGCAAGTTCGCAACATTTTCGGTGCGAAGGGTAATTCACTCTTTTCCTTTGGGAGGTTTTCGATGCGTTCTGAATTCAGATTTCCGAAGGCCACAGTCACGCTGATGTGTCTCATTTTGGCCGGGGTGCTGCTCACGATCGATAAGGCGAAGGCCATTCAGCACTCGTTGCCGTATGCAAATCCGCAAGTTGGTCCGATCGAACCCGAACAGTTCACGCTTCTGCCGCTGCTCCTGCTCACATTGGCCGCGGCGTGCCTGGGAGGGGTCATCGCCTGGGGCATCGTTTTCGCGATGCGTCGCTCCGGAGTGCAACGCCTTTCAGAGCTCGATCTGACCACGAGCGATTCCCCCACAAAATTGCCGAATTAGACGAATCCCCCTGGTTAGGATCTTCGAGGCTTCCGTAGACTCCCAGGGTAAGCGTCGGGTCAAATTCCGACTGGGTGCCATGACCCTAGTTTGTAATGACGCAGGGTTTACACCTGCCCTACTACCCCTCCTTTTCGCTTCCACCCTGATTCTGGCTTCTTCCCCCATTGCGTCCTCTAGGGGTCACAGCGTCGCGCGACTTGCCGCAAGAAATTGAATTTATTGCATAAATACTTTGCGTAAGTGGGTTCTAAGCGCGGGTGTATATTTGCGGAACCGGGACGTCAAAGAAAAGTTCCGCGAAATTGCCTGATCGGGAAGTGCGGCGAAAGCCCGCTCCTTACCAGCCGAAGTCCAAGGAGGGCAGTATGCTGAGCCACCCCAAAAAAGTTTGGACCATTATCTCAATAGCCGCAATGATCGCAACAGTGAGCATGCTCGGGAATGCGGCCCCGCAAAAGGCATCCGTTCCAAAACAGCAGGATAAATTGGCACTGGGTGAGGACGAAGTCAAGAAATTGGTCGTCATTATGGCACCTGACACAAACGCCAAAATCTCCAAGGCCGAGTATATGAGGTTTATGGAAGCAGAATTTGAACGACTCGATAAAAACAAGAGCGGCGAGTTGGAAGTCAAGAATCTAATGCAACCAACGATTACCGCAAGTCGCTTGGTCGGGAAATAATGGCACGGTAACCCGCCGCTTGATCCCGCTCGTCGAGATTTTTGACCGTGCCAAACCGCCACTCAATTCTCTTTATTGCGCGGTCGGCGGTTTGGGCGGATGTTCAGCACGTTCTTTCTTTTTTTCTTCAATTTGTTTCTTTGATGGCGGGTAACTCTCAAACCCTTTCGGAATCTCTCCCAACACCTTTCCCCAAATGCTGTCTTCGTCGACAATCTTGTCGACGATATACAAACGCCACGCTAGGTCCTTGCGTTTCAGATCGATCAAATCGATTACCAGCATTCCGTCCAGGCTGCTTTCCGCTTGCATCAGGTCGAACGTATACGCCCAGTAATAGGCTTCAAAGCCTCCCAACTGGTCCCACGCTCCAAGTCCTCCGGTAACTATCTTGGATTGACTATTGGCCGAATACCGCACTACCAGGTCCGGCTGTTGATCCGGATTCACTTCTGTCAGGCCGCGGGCGATCAAGGCCTTCGCCACTTGTGCGTGAACGTCGTTCTTGATGCGATCGGGGTTCAACGGTCGGAACTCCAACATTTGGCTGCCGCCAATGTAGGCAAACGTTTTGAACTTTGAGAAATCCAGATTTGGATCGAAATCCACCTTGGACTTCGCGCCTGCCAGCGGCGCCATGATCAGAATCAATAGAAAGAGTGCGACACCTTCTGCGATTCTATTTAGCAGTGAAGAGTTCCTGAAATTATCCATTTGCCTCAAAATGACCTGCTCCTTATGTTTCCAGTTTCTGCCTGGAGGTGTGAGGATGAGTCTACACTACTCGCCCACGTTCTCGGGGAGGCAACATGAGCTAGAAGCTTCCCGCAACCCTCGTGCTTCGATTTTAACGACCAGGGTAGCCGTGCCGCACGCGGGGTTGCCCTAGAAACACGGACTAATCGCCGGGTCCTTACCGCGCTTCGGATAACTAGAATAAGAATGGAATAAGACGCCGTGTCCGGCGCATATAGTCCTTGTAAGGCTCACCGAGCGCCGCGACAAGTGCTGCTTCCTCAATCACAATCCGATAGTTGTACGCAATTCCCGTGCAAACTAGTAGGGCGATCAGGGCCGCCCAGTTTCCGAGTGCCAGTCCCAATCCGATTAAGGTAACGAGAGCACCCGTATAGGAAGGATGGCGGATGTACCGGTAAGGCCCGATTTCAATCACCGTTTGCCCGGAATGAATCGCGACATCGAAAGTGAAAAAGCGTCCCAGAACAGACATTGCGTATCGGCGAAAAATGATCCCTGCAAGCATTAGACTGATTCCCGTGAAGAATACCAATTTGCGATTCCACAAGATGGTGGCTTGCGGAAGAAGGTAGGAGAGCGAAAAGCCCAGAGAAATCCCGATCCAAAAAAGAAATAAGATCACGATCAACGAACCTCGATCACGCTTTTCTGAAGTAGCGCTTGATCGTTTCGTTCTGCAGGCGTTAAGTTCCAACACAAACCACAAGGCATACGTAAGCCAGAAGGTGATCGCGTATAGAGGCCCACCAGAAAACGGCAAAGGGTGCAAGGGGAACTCTCCTCGATAAATTGAAATCATCTACGGCAATTCTGCCGGAGTCCGAGCGAATAGAACGGCGAGGAAAATACAGGCAACTGGAAGCACAAATGCGTATCCTAGGATGCCGAGCCATTGAATTCGCATGTCTCCCAAAACTGGGCCCAGCACAGCGACGACGCAAAGTGTTCCACTCAAGGTCATGCTGGCTCGGACTGTGTTTTGCAATCGGTCTCCGCCGAAAGCGTGTGCGGCGAACAGCATCGAGAGCCCGAAGAAAAGATCCCAAGCAAGCAAGTCCAGGGCAAGTGCAAGAGTTGGCCATTCACCGCCGCCGATGAAAGAAAAATGGCGGGATAGTAGCGGAGCGAACTCAGAAGCAACTCGGCGTAGGACTGTAAGGGATGCAAAATGAAGGCTACAGGTGAGCACGGCAAAAATGATCATGAAGCAGAGCGCTGCGAGAGCGTATATCTTTCGCTTGGGTGGCGCGTAGGTATAGATCCCAACCATCAGGACGACAAGAGCCACGGCTGCCAGAATGATCAAGTATTCCATTACTGCCAGATAAGGGTCGACCTGCAAGAGCGCTCTAGACTCCCGAGGCCTACCAACGACACCCACGAAGCCGGTAGTTATGTACACCGCAACAATGGCGACCACGGCAGTTGCCGAAAACTTGGCGATTTGCCTGTCTGTCTCTGTCCATCCGCTCATAGGGAGGGCTCCGGAGATCTACTGCCGAATTTCACCGCTAAAGATCACTCGGGATGGGGTTTGAGCAAATTGAGGCGCAGTTTAATTTCCTGCGTCATCGGTACATTGAGTGTCAGTAGTCCCGCCAGGGCCGCCACAGCGGGACGCTCGTATAACCCACAGAGTCGCACAGGCTATCCACGAGCCGCTTCCAACGCCTTACCTGCTTCCACAGTACCGCCGCTTTCTTGCGCAGATCTTTCATCCTAGCAAGCCTCGCAATTGACTGGATCTTTGGGAGTTCCTCGTAGCACGGATTCGTGACCGGGCAAGCATCACCGAGCGAGCATGCCCTGTCAACGGCAAATAAGGCCTCCTCTTTTTTCGGGCTTTCTAGGAGGCTGTCGGAGAGAAATCTCCTAAATTTGCTCGGATAGCGAGATTTTTTTGTGGAACTATTTCCTTTCCTCTGAGGCTTCGCTAGTATGCGTGCATGAGCTTCCAATTCCGAGCCTG
>Ga0074046_10000426_pt1 | contig 38558 bp, 29 predicted proteins | sample BogForMeECP23OM3_FD_94441 | JGI IMG/M metagenome (GOLD analysis project Ga0074046, IMG submission 94441) | Bog forest soil microbial communities from Calvert Island, British Columbia, Canada - Bog Forest MetaG ECP23OM3 | ecosystem: Environmental > Terrestrial > Soil > Wetlands ... | reverse complement strand
GTGCGATGAGGCGGGGGCTGGAAACGGACTCACGGTGGAGCTCGTGAGGCACTCCCAGAGGAAACGGGGAGAGACAGATAGGCCTCACCTACGGAGTACCGCGCCAGCCCCCGACCCTACCAAAGACATCGTCAAACACAAGCAGCGATTCGCAGCCGCCGAACGCTGCGAGCCCCACGTCGATTTCGCTGCCCTCGGCGCGGCGGTCGTCCCCGGGTTGGCGAGAGTAGATATGGTAGAGGCCTGGCGCATTGGAAGGGACAGCAGCCGCGATTGCCCAGTCTTCCTCTCCGGATCGGCAGCCCATCGGCAGTACGAGATGCCAGTGAGCGTGGGGAGCGGAGGTCTGGTGCGCCTTGGCCCCACGGAGGACAACGCCATCGCGGCGGCGCTCGACGACGCGGAGATAGAGATCAGGGTCGATTTGTTGTGATGGGCTTTTGGTGCGGTCGCCCCGAGGATCCGTCATCGCGCCGGAAAGGGCCCAGTCGTGATCGTGCGTCTCCCGCAGGAAATGATCGAGCCGGCCGCGGTACTCGGTGCCGTGCTCCCGGTCGACGCGTCTAGTGACGATGGCGAGGGCATTCAGTGCGTCCAGGCCCGGCGAGCGCAGCGCACCCCGCGCCGTGTGCCGGGCGGCCGCGCGCTCCCATTCGATCCGTCTCAGCAGGTCGTCGCGCGATCGCCACAGAATGTTTGAGACGTTGATGCGCTCCCCGGTCAGGTGAGAGGGAGCCGTCATCATGTCCTTCGTCAGCGGATCGAGGGCCATCCGGTACGTCTCCGCCACGCAATTGGCTGCAGGGAACGTCACTGGATGGTCGACGGGATTCGCGAGCTTCTCGCCTCGGAACCAGACCGTGATGCCACGCTCGCGAATCGAATCGAGGTAGGCGTCGGGGGTCATCAGCATGGACTCGATTGACCCCGCTGTCCTAACGTGGGATAAGGAACACGGGAAGGGGCTCCGGGTCTGTGGTGCGAACCCGCGACACTCCTACCGAGCTTAGGCTTCCCGCTAGGACAAAGATGAGATGAGCAAGCGCGCAGTAGGTCTAGCTGCAGTGGCACTTGCGCTCTCCTTCGGGCTCGAATTCGGGTCGGCCTCCGCCAGCACCGTTCCGTTCTTCTACTTGGAGCCCACCGGCCCCACGACCGTGCCGACTGTCATTCCGGTTGGGACGACGACGTATCAGCTGTGGGTAGACCCGTCGGGTGTTAACGCCCCGGGCTGCGCAACCCTCGGAGCACCCATCAATGGGGGTTGTAACGGAGTATACGGGATCTATGACATCTCGATCATCGGGGAAGGCTCCCTCAGGACCACTGCTTTCACGAGCAATCCCAGTGCCCCCGCCTTCACCAAGCCTTCCTCGCTGATTCCGAATATCTGTCCGGCTCCCACCTGCGATGGCTTCCCTCCCGGTTATACGCCTCCGCCCTCATATCTTATCTCGGAGCTCGCCATTCCCTTAACGGGGGACACCCAGAATGGGAACGCTACGCCTTTCGAAGTCGGGTCCATGACAATCACCAACGATGGTAGTGGCGCGGGCGATGTCTCTTTTTTCAATCTTCCTTTTCCGCCGCCCGCAAACACGGGGAGCGCTCTCTACGTGGACGCCAACTTCAACGAATTTACGATCCCGAACCAGACCTTCGCGATTGCAGCGCCGGTGCCCGAGCCGTCCAGTTTGCTCCTCGTCGCCACGGGCGTCGCCGGGCTCGCCGTCCGACGCCATCGTGCGCGATGGACCTCGATCGGATAGCGCGCTGCCTTCACGCTCGCGAGCTAAGCCCCGTCGTCGCGCGGCTCTCAAACCGAGGCGGCGACCACGACTTGAAGCGGGGGCGTAGTAGCAGAGCGGGGAGGCGATTCTATCGCGACCGAGCCCCGGATCCGCGCTAGGATCGTGCGCACATGCTCGGCTTCATTGCGCCGACTCGTCCCGACTGGTTGCCGCGGGTGGTTCGGCAGCTCGACGAGGTCCTCGTCGATCACGCCCACTGCGAGAAGAAGGCCGCCGGGGCCGCGGTGTCGTTGCTTTTCCGCTGCGCGGGATATCCTTCTTTTCTCGAGCCGCTCTCCCGGCTCGCAGGCGAGGAACTCGAGCACTTTCGCGCCGTCTTGGGCGTGCTGGCCAAACGGGGAATCGCCTTTCGACGGCAGCGTCCGAGCCCCTACGCGGGGCGCCTGCTCCTCGCCGCGCGCAACTTCGAACCTGCACGGCTCGTGGACGAGTTCCTCTGCTGCGCCTTGATCGAGGCGAGGAGCTGCGAGCGCTTCCGGATCCTGGCCGACGGCCTACCGGATCAAGAGCTTGCAGACTTTTATCGAAGCCTCCTCGCCGCCGAAGCGAGACATCATGGCATCTATGTCGATCTCGCGGCCGAGGTGATGCCACGCCCGGAGGTCCGTACTCGCCTCCGTGAGCTTGCGCAACATGAGGCGCAAGTCCTGTCGGAGATGCCGACGCTCCCGCGACTTCACACCTGAGGTCGGGGTTGCCTCCCGCAGAAGGGAGCGAGCCTCCCGTTGACGCGGTGGCACCTTCGGGGGCAAAGTCCGCGACGGCCCGTGAACGGGCGCTCGTCAACTGGATGCTCGGTCGAGAGGAGGAGAGCCATGGAGATCGTGACGGAACGAGTGCAAATACCGGTACCCGGGGCAGGGCAGATGGGCGGCTATCTCGCAAGACCTAAGGACGCAACCCCGCGCCCTGCGGTGCTCGTCTACATGGAAATCTTTGGCATAAACTCTCATATCCGCGATGTCACAGAACGGGTGGGGCGCGAGGGATATGTGGCGCTTGCGCCGGATTATTTTCATCGCACGGGACCGGGCGTCGAATACGGCTACGACCAGGCGGGGATGGAGGCCGGAATGAAACTCCTCGCGGGGATCACCGCCGAGGGCATGATCGCCGATGCCCGCGCCGCGATCGCGTGGCTGCGCCAGCAACCCACAGTGCGGGGCGACCGAATCGGAGCGATGGGCTTCTGCATTGGCGGCCACATGACCTATCTCACGGCATGCGAGACCGATGTGCGTGCCGCGGCAAGCTTCTACGGCGGCGGGATCGCTGCGCCAGCGGGACCCGGCGGTGCGGCTTCCACGGTCAGCCGAACCCCCAAGATCCGGGGCAAGATCCTTTGCCTCTTCGGGGGAAAGGACGCTCACATCCCCGCCCAACAGGTGGACGCCGTGCGTGATGCGCTCCGCAAAGCGGGTACGAAGCACGAGGTCGTCCTGTATGAGACGGCAGACCACGGTTTCTTCTGCGATCAGCGCGCGAGCTACCACCGCGAAGCGGCCGAAGACTCCTGGCGACGCGTGAAGGCGCTTTTCGCCGAGGAACTCGCACGATAGCGAGGGCTCACTCCCCTCCCGTGAGCTCGAAGCGGATGGGAATCGAGAGGCGACCGTGTACGACGGGGAGCCCGGTCACGGTTGTCACCGCGTGCTCGGCAGCGTTGTCGAGGAGCGCCGTCCCTGACGACTGCGCAAGCCGGACGCCCTGGGTTCGGCCCTGATCGGTCACCTCGAACTCTACGACCGCGGCGCCGGCGACATCGTGCCAGCGTGCGAGGGGGGGATACGCAACATTCTCCTGGATCCGTCGGCGGATTTCCTCGAGGCGTGCATCGACGCTCGGTCCGTGCGCGATGGCGTCGACAACAACCTTGGGGCTCCGTGCGTGCGGGGGCGCTGCGGCGAGCTCATCGGCCCGGAGGCTTCCGGCCGTGCCGAGTGCCGCTAAGAGTCCGATCCCTGCAAGTCGACTCGCGAGCGTAGCTCTTCTCATGGCCTCGCTCGGATGGTGAGACCCACCACGAAGTAGCGCTGGGGCGACGGGTAAAACCCGACATCGCTCGGAGTCGGCGGCGGAACTACGAAGGTTTGCCGGGCTCCGAATTCACTGTATTGGCGATTGAACAGGTTGCGGATGGCGAATGTTACTTGGAGGCCGAGCCGTTCGCTGAAAGCCATTGGCCGGAAGCCGACCACAAGGTCGTAGACGGCAAACTTGGGCAGCTGCGGCAGGGTGTTCGCGAAGTCGTTCGCGAGGTACCGACTGCCCACGATATTCGCGTTCATGCCGATGTCGAAATCATACGGGAGCTTTAGCACAAAGCCCGCCGTGCCCCGATGAACCGGCGTGATGGGTACCCGATCTCCGTCCAGGTCGGTAAACGGATCGAGGACAATCCGTGCATCATCGAGTGTATAGCTGCCGTACAGTTCAAGGTAACCCGTGGGCCGGACCGAAAGCGAAGCCTCGAGTCCGCGATGGCGAGTGCGCTCGATGTTTACGCTTTCTCCGCCGATCACACCGAATTCTGGCACACTGGAGTCGAAGATGATCTCGTTATGCACCTCCATGAGATACAAGGCGAGCCCTGCGGTCACCCGCTGGCTCCGCCACTTAAAGCCCACCTCGTAGTTGTCTGATGTCTGGGGCTTAAGCAGCGGATTCTGGCCGAAGACCCCAGCCAATTCGAGTAGGCTCGGAAAGCGGAAGCTGTGCGCATAGGAGACATAGACGGAGGCGGGCTCCGAGATTCGGTAGGTGAGGGCCCCCCGAGGACTCCAGGCTTTCAGGATATTGGAGAAATTCACCGTCGGCGTTGGGGCCATGGTCTGCTCAAGATTGTCGCTCGCCTCGTCGTAACGCACCCCCCCGCTCAACAGCAGATCGTCCGTGAGATGGAGCTCCTCTTGCGCGTAGAGGGCCCAGGTTTCGCGCGAGCTGCGCGACGTCTCAGGGCTCGAGGGCATTCCCAAGGTGCTTAAGTTGCTGTTGAGGGAGTCATCCTCACGGCGCAGATCCGATCCGAAAATGAAGCGGTTTCTGAGCTCAAAGAGAGGGGCATCGATTTGCGCCTGGGTGTTCAGGCCATAAGCTTGCTGGTCGTTATCGCCGGAAAAGACAAACGATGGATCTCCGGAGGCAGAGGTATCGTGTTTTGTCCAGGTATAGGGCGAAAACGTGATCAGGAGATTATCAATCGGTGTTACCTCGAGCGTCATGCTCGCGTGTCGAACCGTGGCGTCGTCGAAGTTCTGGTTGAGACTCGGGGAGGCCGCCTGGGGTCCGAGACCGCAGAATGTCGGAGGGATCGTCCCCAAGGCGATCTCGAATCTGTCGGCCAGTGTGCAGGGTTGAATCTGAGCCGCAGTGAGGGTTCCGGGGAGTTGACTCTGATAGTCCTGATAGCCCCCCGAAAAGGACAATGCGATGCGATCGGTGAAGGCGTAACGGAAGCTCGATTCGATATCTCGCGAGCGGAACTCGGCGCGGTCCCGGTAGTCATTCGAGCTGTCATAGTCTGCAAAGAGAGAAGCGGTGAGCGGCCCGTCGGTCCCGCCCGCGTGGAGGCTCTGTTCTAACGTGTGGTGGCTACCCCCGATAGTGCCGTAGCCTCCGTAAACGGTGTGGGAGTCGAACTGCGGCTTTCCTTCCCCTCCCCGTGTAAAGATCTGGATGGTGCCGCCGACGGCGTTGTCCCCGTAGAGCGCACTCGTCGGCCCACGCACGATCTCCACACGGTCGATGTCATCGAGATTGATGAGCGCCCAGTCCGTGACGCTGGTCGAGGGTTCGTTTGTGCGCCGACCGTCCACCAAGACGAGCATGCTCGAGCCCCCGCCGCTCCCGTTCGCGAAGCCGCGGGCCTCGACGTCGTAGCCCGTCGGGCCCGACGTTGTGTTGGTCACCATAATTCCCGCCTCCCGGCGGAGAAGTTCGGGCAGATCGCGGACTCCACTTTGTTCAATCGTGGCGCGATCGATCACCGTGACATTGCCCGGAGTATCGAGAATGGTGCGTGAGGCGCGTGTCGCAGTCACCGTGGCCTGCCCAACGGAGTACGGGGCATTCGCTGCCTGTGGTGGATTTGTCGTCTGCGGCGGATTCTGCGGCGCAGGCGCCGCATTTTGATCGGTCTGGTCCGGAGGAGAAGCGGCCTGTGCCGGGGGATTTGCCGATGCGGGCGAGTCATCCGCCCTTCCCGCAAAGGCAGCGAGCAGGCAAACCAGGACAATCGAGAAGCACGCGCTCGAAGGCCAGAGGCGCGCCTTGCGGCCCGGGCGGGAGCGCGAAGGCAGAGTCACCATGGGACCTCCCTTCACCTCCGCGGAGCACGGTGAGGGGACGTCCCCGGACGGATTTCGCCATGAACCCGGGACGCCACGCACCGCTCTTTCCACGAAGAGCAGTTGCACGTCTTCACGCGCCCAGGCAGGTCTCCTGGCTCATGGGTGTACGGCGTACGCGAGGCGGTAGGACCGCTCGCGCCACGCCGCGCGTTCCGTCCGCGCCTTCCCTAGATCCATGCGATCCGGTGGCAGCGTTGCGGTCGGAACTCCCCAAACACAGTGGCGGGACCGCGGCCGATTTTCACGGCCTTCCCTTTTCACCCGTGTCGGGCACCTAGGCGACGACAGGCGGCTTATACCACCCGTCTCGCGAACCGGTCAAATGAGCCGCCGGGGCTACCCGGCTTGACCTCGCTGCTTACCGCTCGGTAAGCTGCCCGGGTTTGGGGGACGTGCCGCCGCAAGGAGACCCGAGATGGATCCCAGCCACTTCGATACGGATGCGCTCGTGCGGAGCGTCTTCCAAGACGACTACGGCCTTGAGGCCAGCAAGCTCGAGGCGCTCTACAGCAAGTCGAAGCGCCATCAATGGAACGCCGAGCTCGATGTCGATTGGAAGGAGTTCGCCCCGGACGCGCAGATCCTCGATCCCAAGCGCGACATCCTCTCCCGCCTCTCCTGTGTGCAGGAGCTGCCCCACGAAACGCAGCGCAAGCTCTACCGCGAGGCTGCCATCTTCACGCTCTCGCAGGTGCTGCACGGCGAGCAGGCCGCCCTTATGACCTGCGGCCAGCTCGTGAACGCGGTTCCCGACGTGGAGGGCAAATTCTCAGCGGCGGTCCAGGTGATGGATGAAGCGCGGCACATCGAGGTGTTCGCACGATACCTTACACAAATCGGTCACTACTACCCGATCGACCCGGATCTAAAGACCATCATCCAGCAGCTGCTCACGGAGCATGACTGGGAAGCAAAATGCGTGGGGATGCAGGTGATCCTCGAGAGCGTGGCTCTCGGATTCTTCCGGCTCGGCGTCGAGATGTCTGAGGAGCCTGTGCTTCGACAGTTTATCGGTCGCGTCCACGAGGACGAATCACGGCACGTGGCGTATGGCGTCCTCACGCTCGAAGAGCGCATCCCACAGCTCGACGAACCGACGCGGCAGCGGCTCGAGGACTTTGCGTACGACGCCGTCTGCAAGATTGCCGGTCGCGCGCAGCCAAGCTTCACGACCCAGATGCGCGCGCTGCAAGCCGCAGGCGTCGACGCGGCAACCTTCTTTCCGAAGCTGATTGCCGAGTTCTCAAACCCAGAAGGAATCGACTTCACAGGACTCGCAGACCCGATTGTCGATACCGTGATTCCGAACCTGCTTCGCGTGGGCCTGGTACCGGAGCGCCATCTCGTCGGCTACCTCGCGCAAGGCTTCCGAATCGACCTACCCACACGCACTCTCGAGGACGTCCATAGTTTCCATCCCGATGCGAAGGACGCGCGCGCACAGCTCAAGGCGCGGGGCCAGAGCGCGGCTCGCCCGTGGTGAGGGTCGAGCGGATCGCAGCGCTCAGGACCCCAGTAGATCCTGCAGGGCCTCGGCAAGCCGTTCGACACTCTCCTCGGTAGCGTTTTCGCCCATCAGACCGATCCGCCAGATGGCTCCGGCCAGCTTGCCGAGGCCGCCCCCCACCTCGATTCCGTGCCGATCGAGGAGTTGCCTGCGGACCGCGGCCTCTCCCTTCTGGAGAACGCGCTCCGGCAGTCGCAAGGAGGTGAGCATGGGCAGGCGGTGGGCTTCCGCCACGAGCGGAGAAAAGCCAAACCGTTCGGCCACTTGGAGCAACGAGGCTGCCGCGCGCCGGTGCCGCGCCTCGCGGGCAGGGAGCCCCTCCTCCTCGACGCGGCGCAGGGCCTCGGCCAGCCCGCGTACGGCGGAGATGGGAGCGGTGTGGTGATAGACGCGCTCGGAGCCGAAGTAGCCGGCGAGAAGAGAGGCGTCGAAGTACCAGCTTTGCACGGGTCGCCGCCGCGCCCGAATGCGCGCCGAAGCGCGTTCGCTGAAGCTTGCGGGGGAGAGGCCAGGCGGACAGGATAGACACTTCTGAGTGGCACTGTACGCGGCGTCCACGCCCCATCGGTCGAGCGTGACGGCAATCCCGCCGAGTGAGGTGACGCAGTCCAGCACAAGGAACGCTCCTGCCTCGCGCGCGGCACGCGCGATGCCCGCCACAGGCTGACACACCCCCGTCGAGGTCTCCGCGTGCACGAACGCAACGACCACGGGGCGTGTGCGGAGAATCGCGTCCGACATGGCGTCATCGTCCAGAGCGGTCCCTGGCTCCGTCTCCACCCGCACGACCCGCCCGCCGATTCGTCCAGCGACGTCGCACATCCGTTCGCCGAAAACGCCAGCCACTCCGACGACGATGGGGTCACCCGGCTCGAGCAGATTGGCAAGGCACGCCTCCATGCCCCCGCTTCCAGTTGCGGAAAGGGGGATCGTGAGCCGGTTCTCGGTCTGAAAGAGTCGCCGCAAGCGCTCCTGGACCTGATCCAGCTCGGCCAGGAACGCAGGATCGAGGTGCCCTACCAGCGGCTGGGCCAGGGCAGCCAGGACCGCGGGATGGACATTCGAAGGGCCGGGGCCGAGGAGCAGGCGAGGCGACGGGGAAGGGCTCATCATGGCCACATCTTAGACGTAGATCGGTTGACACTGAAGGGATCGACCCGTACCCTCCCGTCAATTGTTATCTCGCATGTGCCGCTTTCCTCGCGGCGCATTCCCTCAATCCTCCACGGGAGACTCCGCGCGCGTGAAGCGCTGGCTCGTGGCTCTTCTCGGAATCGCTTTGGCAGTCGCGGCGTTTCTCGCTGTTGCGACAGCACGGCGTGCCACGCTGCCGGCAAAACCGCCTCCCAATCCCCTCCCGCATGCAGAGATCGACGATGCTTCCCGCGCGCAGCTCGAGCGGGTGATCCGCGAATCGGAGCACGAAGAGCAGCATTCGAAGTGAGTGTGTTTCTGCGGACCCGCGAGGACTACGAAAGGGAGGAGCTCGAGCGGCTTGCCCCGTACGCGGTAAAGAGTGCCGAGTCCTCGGGTCGCGTCGTGCCTGAGCCAGCCCACGCCTATCGAACGGCGTTCCAGCGCGATCGGGACCGAGTGGTGCACTCACGCGCCTTCCGGCGCCTCGAGTACAAGACCCAGGTCTTCGTCTATCACGAAGGTGACCACTACCGAACGCGTCTCACGCACAGCCTGGAGGGCGCTCAGATTGCCCGCACCATCGCGCGCGCGCTCCGGCTCAACGAAGACCTCGCCGAGGCCATCGTCCTGGCCCACGATTTGGGTCACACTCCTTTCGGTCATGCCGGCGAGCGAGCGCTCCACCGCCTTTTGAGGGATGCCGGAGGTTTCGATCACAACCGACAGTCCCTCCGGGTGGTGGATCTCCTCGAGGAGCGATACCCGGGTTTCCGGGGGCTCAATCTGACCCAGGAAACCCGTGAGGGGATTTTGAAGCACGGTGCACCCTGGGAGCACCCCGTGCCACTCCCGCCACAAACGCCGGAGCGCTCGTTGGAGGCACAGCTCGCCGATCTCGCTGACGAGATTGCGTACACCAATCACGACCTCGATGACGGCTTGCGCTCGGGTCTGCTCACGCTCGAGATGCTCGAGTCGTGCGAACTGTGGTCGCAGATGCGGCGCAGTGTGGAGCAGCGAACCGCGGGTGCCTCCGCGCGGGTCGTGCGCGCGCAGATCATTGTGGCACTGATCAACCGGATCGTGACGGACGTGGTCGAAGAGAGCGCAGCAAGGCTGGGCAAGCTCGGCGCCAAATCAGTCGATGAGGTCCGGGCCTCAACAACGCCAGTTGTCCGACCTTCGGAAGAGATCGCACAGGCTGCGCGGGTTCTGAAGCGCTTCCTCTTCGAAAACCTCTATCATCACCCCCGGGTGCTGCGCATGAACCGCAAAGCGGAACGGATCCTTGGAGATCTCTACCGAATCTATCGAGACGATCCGCGTCAGCTGCCCAGGCACGTGACTCGACGGTTCGTTCAGGACGGCGAAGCGCGTGTGATCGCTGACTACATCGCTGGGATGACGGATCGGTTCGCTCTCGCCGAGCACAAGAAGCTGCTGGATCCCCATGAGCCCGTCTAAAGCGGTCGCGGCGGCGGTGCAGGTCGTCCTGGTCACTGCGCCCGACGCTGAGGTGGGGGCCCGCCTGGCGCGCGTGGTGGTGGAGGAGCGCCTTGCGGCGTGCGTCAACCTGGTACCGGGCATTCGCTCGATCTACCGCTGGGCGGGCGCAGTCCAGGAGGACGATGAGGTACTGCTCGTGATCAAGACAAGGGAGGACCGTGTCGCAGCACTGAGCAGGCGTGTGCACGAACTTCACCCCTATGAACTGCCCGAGCTGATTGCACTCGGCGTCCTCGGGGGCAGCGAACGCTACCTCGATTGGCTTCGCGAGGAGGCGGCGCCGTGAGCCTCGCAGAAGCACTCGAAGGAGCTGCCTCGGCACTCCCCTCACTCGGGGACTCGATCCGTCCCGCGAACGGCGATCCCTCCCGGGTGCTGGCGGCGCTGCGACCCGCCGATCGCGTGGCGGTTTTGACCTGGCTCTTCTCCCACGAACCGGATGCGGGGGCGGAGCTCGCCAGCGCATGGTGCGAGGAAGAAGCAGGAGTGCAGGCCGTGTTCGGCGTGGAGGAGACTGCGCTTGCCAAGGTAGGACGCAAGGCGCTGCGGCGCGTGGTGCACGGCCTGCGTGCGCGCGGCATCGCTCCCGCCCCTCCGCCGCCTCGCAAGGTTGTGGCGACGCTCCCTCGGGTTGAGGAGGAGATTGAGGCGGCCTTCCTCTCGTCGATCGACCCGTCGGGTGCACGCGTGGCTTACCTCGTGGAGTCGACCGCGGGGGCGGGAGCCCGCCTCTTCGAGATGGTGCTCGACGAAGAGCGCGGTGTGGTCGAGTTTTCTGCCTATACCGCGACGCGGGGCGAGGCCCGACGCTTCGTGCGAACGGCACTGGCGCGGGAGGGCTCGCCCGCGACGGAGGTGGCGGCCGATTCACTGCGCGCACTGCTCGCACGCATCGCTGCGGGCCAGCCCCCTGATCGCGCCTTCCCACGCGCCTTTGCCGAGTGGCGAAGTCGCGTCACGACCCATGCCCCCGACACCCGGACGCCCGGGGAGCTCGCGCGGGCGGAGCTTGGAATCCCGCCCCCGGAAACCGCGAAGCGCGCAGCCGAGCTCGTGGCCGCCGGCGAACTGGGACCTTGGCCTGCACCCATTCCGGTGCTTCGGAAGGTGGCCGAGGACCTGCAAGAAGCGCTCAAGAGTCGACTCATCGTTTCCGGCGCCCAGCGGCGCGATCGAAGCGAAGCCGCGCTTCAGGAGGCGATCACCTTGGTCTTCGACCCGGTGCGAACCGAACGCACGGCGGCGCGCCTCGAGGAGACGGCCTACATATTGTGGAAGAGGGGGAGGGAGGACGACGCCAGGGCGTGTCTCGCGGCGGCGCGTGGCTTGCGGGAGGGTCCGGCGGTGGACCAGCCTGTGGCGCGGGCCCTGCTCGAGGCGGCCCTTGGCCCAGTCCTCGAGAAGCTTCGCGAGGAAGAAAAGTCCTCACTCATCGTGAAGCCCTAGGAGGGAAGGGGTGTTGCTAGCCCAGGGCAAGGTCTGGCGCGTGTCTCTCGCACGGGGGGCAGAGGCAGTTCTGCTCGGCATCTTGCGGGAGGGACTGCCCGAGGATCTCGGCGAGATGCGGGACCTGCGCTTCGAGGTTCCCCTCGGTCGTTGGAATCGGCTGCTCAAACACTTGCTTTCAGATCGCAAACTGGTGGGCGGGATGCTCCTCGATTTTGCAAGCCAGAAGGATCTCGTGGCGGGCGTAGTTGCGAACGACCGCCTACTTGCCGAACTTCAGCGCGTCGTGCTTGAGGCCACCGCCGCCCTGGTGGAGGCCGGAGCGCTCGTGCTCACACCCGCGGGCGCCGAAAGCAGCTAGCGGGACAGGAGAAATGTGATGCGGAGAAGATTTGGACGTCGGCGCCGCGGTGGCAGCGCCGACGACGGGCGCTCGAGCGGGATTGATCCGCAGTGGCTCACACGGGTGGGCGAGGAGTCCCGCATCCCCGCGGTCTCCCTCGCACCGCTGGTGGCGGACGAGGTGCCGACGAGCCTTGCGCTCCTGGGGAGTGGCGAGTCCGAGACCGGTGAGCGCTGCCTCGTCGCGGTGTCGCGATCAGGCGGGGACGCGCTCATCGCAGTCCTCGCCGTGGCCTCGAGGCTGGCAGAAGAAGAGGGCTTTCGAGGGACGGCGCTCGCGGTGGCACCGAGCTGGAGCTTGGCTTCTCGTCAGCGGCTCGGGCTTGTAGGGGAGCTGCCCTATGCACTCCGCGCCGAGACGGTCCCACAGCTCGAATCGCTTCCTGCGACCGTCGAAGCGGAGCCTATGGCCCCTCCTTCGGTGGTCGCCCCCTCCCAAGTGCATCGCCACCTCGCGCGCCCCGCGGATCAAGAGCTTTGCCGACGCTCCCTCGCCGCTCTTTCCGGCCTTGCGGCGAAGCACGGCGGCGCAATCCGCGGCGTTGGACGTGCGGTGGAGCTCGTGTTGCTCGCGCGCCGAGTGGCCGCGGTGCGGGTGGACGAGGACGGCGTGCTCCTCGATACCTGGGTCGGCGGTCGGCGCACGGAGCGGCTCTCTGCGGAGGCCCTCCCCGATGCGCTCGATCGACTCGAGGGTTCGCTCCGCAAGCATTTGAACGACCGTGAAGTCCGCGATGGTGAGCCCGGGTTGCGCTCGCGCCTTGCCCCCCGCCTCGCCGAAGCCGCAGGCTTGCGTGCGATCGTGCGCTGGCCGCTCGGGGGACGGGATGTCGACGCTCTCGATTTCGCGGCCGTAACGCCCTCGGGCCGACCGGCCGTGGGCGCTTTGCGCACGCAGCTCACGCTTTCGATCCTCGGGCCGATCCTCGACGCGGCCGCCGCTCTTGCGCCGGCGCTCCCCGGTCTCCTCGAGTCAGTGCCGCCACCCGTGCGACTCGAGTCTCCGTGCCTTGTGTTGGGCGCAGAGCGATACGACGCGGCCGTCGCCCGGGTATTGGGTCTCCTGACACTGGAAGTCACCCGCTACGAAATTCTTGGGGCAGGGGGCCGCGAGCCCGAACTGCGCCCTGTGACGGGGGCTGCCAAAGGGGCGGAGGCTTTGGATCGCGCCTCGACCCCGCGCCCCGAGCGCATCTCGCCCCCGGCGAGCCCTCAAGAGCCGGTCCCGCGGGAGCGCAGCGGGCGGGGAGTGGTGGATCGGCCGACAACGGCCGAGGCGCCGAAGCCCGTGGAGCGCATGCGGGCTTCGGAACCGGAGCCTGGGGAGGAGGGGCTTCCCGGGTTCTCGGAGTACACGCCGCCTCCTTCCCCCCGCGCTAGAGCGCACGCGCCGGAGGTCGCCCCGCCCGAGAGCGCCCCGGCACCTCGCTTCGAGGAGGTGTCGCTCTTCGATCTTGCCGAAGAGGATTCCGGGGCCGCAGGCCTACCGGGAGATGACACAGATGGGCGTCGTCGCCGCCGCCGCCGCCGTGGTCGCGGACGCGGCCGCATGCGACGGGAAGAGGGTGCAGAGGGTAACGGCGGATCGGAGGGAGACGTGGAGTCGTCCGCCGAGGATGAGCGTCCACTCCCGACTGCGCGGAGCGAGCCGGAGCCGCTCGAGAGAGAGGAGGAGGAGGAGTCTGAGCTCGGCGAGACCCTGGCCCCTCTCGCTCCGGACGTTCCCGAGTTCGTCGAGGAGCCTGAGCCCTCGTACGACGACGAGGAAGAGGGCGAGGAAGAGGCCGACCCCGAACGCGAGCGCATGCGGCGCGAGCGCGAGCTGCGCCGGCGCGCAAGGATCGCGAAAGCCGAACCTCTGCCTGAGCCGGCACGTCCGCCAAGACCGCCGCGCCCGCGGCGAGCCGCAATCGTCGCCCATGGAGATCGTGACTCGCTTGCGGCAGCGACCCTGCTGGCCCGGGACCTTCGCATGCTGGAGGGAATCTGGATCTATCCGCAATCCGATCTGATGACATTCTTCCGGGGTGTGGCTCCAGACCTGCGCGAGGAAACACCGATCTACGTGATTGGATTCATGGCGTCTCCCGCGCGAGAGACGATTCAGACGGCAAGTCTGTACCGCGACCGCATCTTCTGGTTCGATCACCACGAATGGCCCCCCGAGGACATCGAAGCGCTGCGCGAAGCGATCGGTCGCGAAGCGGTGCACGTCGCCCCGCACGCCCGCAGCGCCATCCCCCTCGTGCTGTCCACCTTCACCCGCCGCAGCCGGTTCTCTGACAAGTTTGTGGATCTCATGACGGGCCGGTTCACCCAGCACGACTTCGAGCGCTGGGGTCGCGTCTGGTGGTCGCGCCTCGAAACCGCCGCGGGGCGCACCGGAGACCGCCGCGCCGAGCTCGAGCCGCTGCTCGCAGGTCGGCCGAGCGATCTGTCCCGGGACGCCGCGCTCGTGGCGTCCCCACCGCTGCCTGCGGAGGCCGATTTTGTCGCTGCACGCGATTTCCGTCTGGTCCACTTCGGGGGGTACGTCCTCGTCATGGCACCCGTACCGGCGGGGCTCGACGTCTTTCTTTCGGCGCGTATCGCCCGAGAGCGCTACGCCGCGGAACTCTCATTGTCCTGGACGGAAGGGGAAGAGACCTTTGTTCTCGCGAGCGACGAGGGCTCGACCCGGCGCTCGCTCGACGTCCTCGGCATGGTCGAGCACCTGGCGGGCAAGCACGCTTGGATCGAGGGCTTGCCCGATGCGGACCACGTCGCGCGCTTTCGGATCCGGGGTGCCGCGCTGCATCCCGAACGCATCGATGAGGCGCTAGCGGAGATTGCGATGGGGCGCTCCATCCTCGAGGGCTGACGCGCCTGAGTACGGCAAATCTCGTCGAGATCTTCTCTTCCGTCCAGGGCGAGGGCCCGCACGTCGGCGAGAGCACGCTCTTCGTGCGTCTCGGCGAGTGTGACCTGCGTTGCAACTGGTGCGACTCCGCCCACACCTGGCGCCCGGCACGCGAGTTTCGCATCGAGCTCGCGCGGGGGACCGCCCGCTTTCGGAGTCGGCCGAACCCAGTACCCCTCGAGGAAGTCCTCGAAGCGGCCGACGCACTTGACGCGCGATCGCACCGCTTTGCGAGTCTTACGGGTGGGGAGCCCCTTCTGCAGCCACACGCCGTAGGGTTCCTCGCGCGAGGTCTGCGGACTCGCGGCCTTCGAATCCTGCTCGAAACCCATGGGCTTGCTGCGGATGCCCTGGCCAAGGTCGTCGAAACGATCGACGTCGTCTCGATGGATTGGAAGCTTTCGAGCGATGTGCGCCGCGAGTCGGACCCAAAGACAGGCCCCAGCGCTGACTTCCACGAGATGCACGAGCGGTTCCTGCGCGTTGCGGTGACCGCACCTGAAGTCGTGGTGAAAATCGTGATCACTCCTTCATCACGAGACGATGAGATCGACGAAGCATGTCGGCGGATCGCCTCGGTGTCGCTTGCGGTCCCACTCGTACTCCAGCCCGTGACTCCGGCACTGCATGTCCGCGAACGCCCCACGGCAGGGCGCATGCTCAGTTTGCAGGCGCGTGTCGCTCGCGTCCTTCCGAACGTGCGCGTGATTCCCCAGACCCACAAGCTCTACGGGGCGTGGTAACGCAGGGCGACGTCGCGCCGCTCAAGTGTGACCGGCCTCGGGTCGATTCAGGACGCGGGGACGTATGCAGGGGAGGCCGGGTGGAGCACAAGCGAGCCAAGCGCATCAAGCGACGGATCACCTGTGACCTGGTGATCGACGGCAAGCGGCAGTCGGGCATCGTGCTTGATGTCTCGGCCACGGGCATCTTCGTCCAGACGGCGGTCTCCTCGTCTGTCGGCCAGGAGGTGGAAGTCCACCTGGCAGCGACCCGGACCACCCCTGAACTCAACCTCCGGGCACGGGTGGCCCGCGGACGGCGCGTGCCGCAGCAGCTCCTGTCGGCGGCCGGGGGCGGGCTCGGTTTGCGCGTGATCGATCCGCCCCCAGGTTTCGCCCAGCTGATTGTGGGGGACGACGAGGCTGCTCCTTCCCTGGGCCGCTCCTCGCCCCCGGTCACGACGCCGCCCAAGAGCCCCAAGCGCGATGTCGTGCGGCGGCGCTTCCAGGTTCGGCTGCAGGCGACCGGGAGCACCCGTTCGCGTTCCGTCACGGTGCAGTGTTCGGATGCGAAGGCGGCGGGGGCCGAGGCTTGCAAACTCGTGGGCGGGAGCTGGCAGGTGGTTGACGTGAGCGAGCTACCCTAGGCGGGCCCTCCACGGTCTGCCTCGGCGTCCTGCGAAACGATGAACTCCGCCGCTTCCTCCAGGTTTTGTACTGCGCGCCCGTCCCCGAGCTCGGGGGTCGCATCGACACCGACGAGGACGGCTCCGCGACAGCCCGCGCGCCGCGCGAGTTCGAGATCGGAAGCGCGGTCACCCACCACCCAACTCGCCCCGAGGTCCGCCCCGAGTTCCTCACGGGCGCGCCACAGCAGCCCTGGGGCGGGCTTGCGGCATGCACATCCCGCGTCGGGCAGGTGGGGACAAAAGAAAGTGTGCTCGAATCGAATTCCACTACGCTCGAGTTCTGCAAACAGGTGCGCCTGGAAGGCTTGCAGGTCCGCCTCCGCGTAATAGCCGCGGCCAATCCCGCTCTGATTCGTCACCACCGCAAGGGAGAATCCCCCCTGTTGCATCCGCAAAAGGCCCTCTCGCACGCCGGGCAGGAGTTCGTAATCGGCGAGCTTGTACGTGTAGCCGCGATCGCGAACGAGCGTGCCGTCCCGGTCGAGGAACACAAAGGGGCGGGTCACGAAGCGCTCGGATCCGTCACGATCTCTCGCATGCCTGCCGCGATCGCTCCACAAACGTCATCCCGCACGGCCTTGGCCGCGACCTTGACTGCGTTTTCAAGGGCGCGTGCGTTGGAGCGGCCATGGGCTTTGATCACGATTCGCTCAAAGCCAAGGATCGGTGCACCTCCGTAGCCCGATGAGTCGAAGAACCGAGTCAGCGATTCGATGCCGTCACCAATGAGATGCCGACCCACGCGCCAGCGCCAGCGTCGCTGAAACATCTCGTGGCCAAGCGCAAGCACCACATCCCCCATGCTCTCGAGCAACTTGAGGACGACGTTCCCCAGGATTCCCGGACATACAATCACGTCTACAGCTCCGAGCGGCACGTCTTTGCCCTCGACGTTACCCACGAAATGAATTCCAGGCGCCGAACGCAAGAGAGCGTGAGCCTCGCGCAGGAGAGCATCGCCCTTGTTCGCTTCCTCTCCGATGTTGAGCAGACCCACGCTCGGCTCCTTGACCTTGGAGATGCGGGCGGCGTAGGCCGTTCCCATGGCCGCGAACTGCACGAGGTCTGCTGGGATGCAGGTGGTGTTCGCCCCGACGTCGAGAAGCAGGGCAAAAGGGTCCGGGTTGTGGGGACGCGGAAGCGTAGGGTAGACGGCGGCGAGCGCGGGTCGACGCACGCGCGCAAGGCGCGGGATCGTGGTGGCGGCATGGAGCAGTAACGCTCCTGTGTTGCCCGCCGAGACAAGAGCCTCGGCCTCACCACTCGCGACGGCGCGGACGGCGAGGGCGATGGAGGACTCCCGGCGCGCGAGCGCTGCTCGAGGCGACTCGTGCATGGGCACGGCATCGGGAGCGTGTTGCAGGTCGATCCGCGCGAAGTCCGCCCCGTGCTGTCGAAGCAGCGGACGCATCTGTCGGTCATCTCCCACCAAAAGCAGCTGAATTTCCGTCGTGCGGGAGAGCCGAGCGGCCGCCTCGGTCACGACCTCGGGCGCGAAATCGCCGCCCATGGCATCGAGAGCGATGCGCCGCGAGTCGGCGCGCGGGGAGGGATTCGGAGATTCCGCGAGCGGTCGAGGCTGCGCGCTCACGCCTTAAGGCTATCACGCAGCGCCTGCAGGTTGGCGCCCGCTTGGCCGCCAACCCCCTCCGCCACCCGTCCGCCGAAGCGCTCCGCGAGATAGCGCTCCGTCAGGGCGGCGAAAGCCGCGGCTCCGGCCGGGGAGAGGACTGTTGCCGCGAGGCTGGCGAAGCTTCTCGCGGTGTCTGCCGGGCTGCGCACGAGACCGCGGCGGGCGAGGAGCCGGAGCGCGGCGAGATAGGCCGCGGAGACATCCCGGGTATTGCGACTCCGGCCCCGGCGCCGCCACCAACCCAGCGTGGCTGCCCCCGACGCGCAAGCGGTGAGGAAGAGGAGCGCCGCGACCTTCCAGGGCGTGGGGGTGATGTGCGGCTGGGGAAGGGGCCTTTCGGGCTGGCCTTCGGCGTGCCCGCTCGAGCGAAGAAGATGCCATGCACGCCACACCGCCTGAAACGCGCGAAGCTGATCGACGCGATCGAACTCCACCACGTTGCGAAACCACCAGAGCTCAATCGCGCTTTGCAGCTCGTAGAGGCGCTGGCCGATCGAGGGAAGCGCACTCGCGCGGAGGCGCAGATCGGGCGGCGTCGGGTCGTAGGGCACCCAGCCCGCCCGGGCGTAGTGCACCTCCACCCAGGCGTGTGCGTCGGAGTGCGTCACCTCGACGAAGGCACCGAATCGGTTGTCGCGGCCGCCAGCGAAGCCATTCACCACACGGGCGGGTATGCCAATGGCGCGAGTGAGCACGACCATCGCGCTCGCGAAGTATTCGCAATGTCCGCTGAGCTCTCCCAGGAGAAACCGCTCGATCGGTGAGCGCGGATCGGAGGGGTCGAACGGGGGGGGCGAATCGCTGTAATGGCCGCGCGAGCGCAGCCAGCCCTCGATCGCGAGCACCCGTTCCGCATCGGTGTCGCCCGTTCCGGCAGCTTCTAGGGCCAGCGTTGCGACCTCGGGCGCGAAGGGAGGGAGCGCGAGCCAGCGGGCGTCGTTGCCGGGCACCGCGGTGTGGTCCGCGCGCAGGGCGCGTTCATCCCTCCCGTGCCAGCGGCTCTCCACCACGTAGCGAACGCGCTCGTCGGCGCGGGTCGGGCCATACAGCCCGCCGTTCTCATCGCGCTCGAGTCGCCCCATGCTGCCTTCGATGCGGAGCATCTGGCCCATGCCAAAGAGCACCCCTGCCGCGACGGGCTCGCGCAAGATGCGCTGGGTCAGGTTCGAGCGTTCGGCGTCTGCCGCTAGGTCGACGCCGAGTTCCGGGTCGATTGAAACGACCGATCTGCGTGGGTGTGAGATCGACCAGCTGCGGCCGTCAAAGGTGTCAAAGGCAAGCCCGCGCCAATAGCGCGCCTCCGCCGGCAAAGCCGCACCGCGAGCCGTCTCGATTCGCATTACGACGGTCAGGTCTCCGTGGATTTTTCCAAAATCGCCGAGCTCCATCCGATCCGAGAACCCAGCGGTCGCAATCGGGCCTCCGAGCAGGCGCCCGCGTACCAGGCCAGAACTCATGCGGGGCAGAACCAGGAAGAGCGCGAGCCCGAGCACGACCGACAGGGCCGACGCCGCGAGCGTCACGCTCAGGAGCCCGGGGGTGAGCACCCGGCTTGCGGAGGCGGGGTCGCCGGCTTCGTGCGCCTCGGTCCGGAGCGTATGCACGAGCAGCGTCCAGACAGCCGTCGGGAGGAAAGCCATGAGCAGAGGCGGAAAAAGAACACTGTCCGTGAGGTTCGACGCAAGGATCACCTGAAATAGCGCGAGCGCGACAAGCAAGAATTCAGATCGGCGCGGGCGGGCGTCAAGCAGCTGGAGTCCCTGCGCAAGGGTGGCGAAGTGCGCCAGGGCGATGAGCGAGGTGGCCGTGTCAAAGGCGATCCAGGCGGTGACGAGTGAAATCGCGGCCATCGCGAGATTGAGAACGAGCGAACTCCGCTGCCAGGCCATGGGCCGTTCACGGAGCAAAACGGCCGCGACAAGCATCACGGATTGGACGATCACGCACCAGAGGAAGAGCTGGCCCGTCATCGTGAGAGTCAGGCTTGCAATGCCGACGAGCAGGAGCGCGGCGATCGGGCGCGGAGAGTCGACGGCAAAGCGAAAGGAAAGGCGCGTCACGGGGTCGTCTCTGGCGCAACTTGCGCCAAGAAGGACAAGAGACGTGTGCGCTGCACCGGGCCGTCCGCAGCCGCGAATCGGCGCGAATCGGTACAGAGCCCGACGCAGGCGCCGGCATCGAGGAGAGCCACGGCCTCCGATGCGGCACGGCGAACGGCGGACTCGAACGCATCTCCGGGCTCACAACCTTGGGTGCGCAGGCGAACCTCCTGCTCCGTCCGATGCTCGCCTTCGCTCTCGCGGATGACCAGGCTCCCGCGGCGCAACGACGCGCGCCAATGAATGCGTCGTAGGGGGTCGCCGGCCCGGAAGTCCCGCAGCCCACTGATCTCGCTGCCGGGTGCGGGGATCGCCACGGTGGCGCGACCCTCCTCCTCGCCTCGTCGGGCGGTCCGCACCGCAAACACTTCGAGACCGGGGTAGACGAGCGCCTCGGCGGGTTTCATGAGCTCGAGCGACTTGGAGAAGAGTCCGAAGGGATAGCGCGTGGAAATACGAAACCCTCTTAGGTGCAAGCTGCCTCGCACGGGCCAGCGAAGGCTGTAGAAGCGTCGCTCCGTTGCCCGGGGAGCGATCCGCAGCACGAAGGTGCGGCCGAGAGGGATGAAAGCGTCCGACCCGTCGGCTGCCTCTGCCAGGTCCTCGACCACGACGGCAAAGGCGGGGATGCGGCGCTGGGCGTTTGTGATGTCGAGCGCCACGAGCTGGCTCGCGTCCGCGAAGATCTCGCCAGGGAGTCTACGCTGCACCGTGATGCCCCGGAGCGCGGACTCTGACAGGACCCCGGAGAGCACCAGGAATGCCAGCATCAGGGAGAGCACCAGATAGAGCAGGTTGTTCCCTGTGTTGAGCGCCGCGAAGCCAACGCCGAAGGTGAGCACAAAGAACGCCCATCCTGCGCGGGTGGGCCGCAGAATGCGGGGCGGCCGGAGCCGGCGCGCGACGCGCCGGCTCAGAGCGGAACGGGTACCCGCTCGAGGATGTCGCGTACGATCCACTCGACCTCCTCGCTCCCGTGACGGGGACCGTTCTGCGGATCCACCACCAGTCGGTGGGAAAAGACCGCAACGGCGAGGCCCCGCACGTCTTCGGGGATGCAATAGTCCCGACCTTCACAAAGTGCGCGCGCTTGGGACGCACGGCGCAGCGCTACGGCGCCGCGCGGAGAGACGCCAAGGGAAAGCGCATCGTGTTGGCGGGTCGCATCCACGATCGCGAGCAGATACCCAGCGAGTGCGTCCTCAAACTTCACTGCTTCGGCGGCCGAGCGAAGTGCGCGAACCTCCGTCGTCGAGAGGACCGGCGCGAGACGGGGCAGCTCGGTGGACGCGGGGTCGTCGCGAAGGACCGCGATCTCGTCGGCGTGTCCCGGGTAGCCAATGCGCAGCCGCATGAGGAATCGGTCGAGCTGCGATTCCGGCAGGGGATGCGTTCCATAGTGTTCGAGCGGGTTCTGGGTGGCGATGACAAGAAAGGGCTGGGGCAGCTTGTGCGTGACGCCGTCCACACTGACTGAGCCCTCGCTCATTGCTTCGAGCAGCGCGGATTGGGTGCGTGGGCTTGCGCGGTTGATTTCGTCCGCCAGGACCACGTTGGCGAAGAGGGGCCCGCGCTGGAAGGCGAAAGCTCCCGTCGAGCGTCCCTCCTCATGTTCGGGAACGGCGGTACCTGTGATGTCGCTTGGCAAAAGGTCGCTCGTGAACTGGATTCGGCGGAAACTCGCCTCGACCGAACGAGCCAGCGCGAAAGCGAGCGTTGTCTTGCCCACGCCGGGCACGTCCTCGAGCAGCAGGTGGCCGCCTGCGATCAGTGTCTCGACGGCGCAGCGCACAACCTCGGGCTTTCCCCTTAACGCGCGTGCCACGTTGATGCACAGGCGGTCGGCGACGTCGGCAGCCTGCACTGCCGTCAGCAGTCCGAGCTGCCGCTCCCCTTCTACGCGCTCCAGCTCCTCGCGTCGCTGCGGTCGCATTGCGCTCTCTTCGGCCTTGCAGCACGCAAGCCTGAGACCGCGAGCGTTCAGCGAGACACTCCACGCACGTGCAATGCACAGGCAGGAAGGCGGCATGGATTTGCGCAAGCCAACGGCCCGATCGCAAGAATTCGAGGGACCTCGCGTGGGACTGAGATCAGGGTGTGTCCCATAACGTCTGCCTCGGATCCGCGCTGAGCGCGGCCTGCTTGGCGCGAACGATGAGCGTCGGGAGATCGCCCGCACGCACCAGCGCCTCCGCGTAGCGGGCAAGATCGCGCGTGTATGTGCCCTCCAGGGCGAGACACGCGTCGCCGAGTTGAACCTCGCTGGCGAGCGCCAGGGCGTCTTGTGTGGTCAACGCAAGCTTGGCGATCGCAACTCGTGCGTCCGCTTCGACGGAGGCGCGGGCGGCCTCGCGTTTCGGGCCTGAGGACTCCGTTCGGTAAAGTTGCTCAACCCTCTCGCGCGTATCTTCGAGTGTGGCCGAAATCGCCCGATCGTCGGCCACAAGCGCGCGCGCTCTTGCGGCAGATGCGCTTGAGGGCCCGTCGCGACCCTCGAAAAACTGAATCATCCCCTCCTGGCCCACGAAGGTGGCGATGCCCTCATTGAAATCGGCGGCATTGCGCGCGTACACCGTCCGGTGGACCAGCTCGTGGATCAGGGTCTCCACGAGTTCTGATTCTTCGCCACGCAGCATGGGACCTGTCACCGGATCTTCGAACCATCCGAGGGTCGAGTAGGCGGGGACGGCGGAAAGGCACGTGGTGAAGCCCTCCACCTCCATCTCCTGGGCGTCTCGCTCGGCGCGCTCCTGGTCGAAGTAGCCCTTGTAGGGCACATGGCCGACCAGGGGAAACCAGAACTCGTAGGGCGCGATTTCGCCCGGGCGCGTCGCAACCAGGGCAGTAACGATTCGATCTCCGGGCCATGGGGCGTAGCTCGTATACTGATCGCCCACCTCAAGGCCGAGCGTCGACGCGAAGGTGCGCACGTCAGGCACGAGTTGGAGGCGCTCCCGAACGGGAGCGGGTGTCGCCGGATCCGCAAGCACACTCGTGATGGGTGTTCGGGCGCGCATCAAGCGGGCCTGTCCGACCCCGATATGGGCGAGATAGCAGCCCGAAGTAAACGAGATGACGATGGCTGCAAAGGCGAGAGCAGTGCGGCGCCTGGTGCGCATCGAAGTTCGGGCGGACGACGTCGCCGTAGCCGAGCGTGCGGCGGCAGAGGCCTGGGAAGCCGGCATCGTCGGGCTCGAGGAGCGCGACGCTGTGGGGGGTGCGGTTCTTCTCATCCTCTACGCGCCCGCGGCGAGTGGGGACGCCGTCCGGGACGCCCTGGTGAGGGCGCTTGCGGGCACAGCCGAGGTCTCGTTTCCCCTGCCCGAGCCTAAGCTGGACTGGTCGATCGCTTGGCGCACCGGAATTAAGGCCATCGAGATCTCCCCGCGCCTCGTCGTACGGCCCCCCTTCGTGGGGTTTGAGCCCCGCCCCGGGCAGGCCTGTATCGTGATCGAGCCCGGCCAGGCGTTCGGCACCGGGAGCCACGATTCAACACGCCTCGCGCTTGAACTCTTGGACGCACTCGACCCGGACCGGGTCGAAGGCGCGCGCGTCCTCGACGTTGGCTGCGGCTCCGGCATTCTCGCGCTCGCAGCGCTCGTACTGGGCGCGAGGAGCGCGGTAGGCTTCGACCTTGACCCCCTCGCGGCACAGGCTGCCAGGGCCAACGCGCGCACAAACCGCCACGATGGACAGTTCCAGGTCTTTGTCGGACCACTCGAGGCGATCATGGGACCGTCCTTCGATCTCGTGCTCGTGAATCTCCTGCGCACCGAACTACTTCCCCTGGTCGACGGCCTGGCATGCCTTACGCGCGCGGGGGGGACTCTCATCGTCTCAGGTCTCTTGGGACCGGAGCGCGCTGAGGTCTGTGCGCGCCTTGGCGCGATGGGATTCCGGGTCGACGCCGATCGCGTCTCGACGGACGCGAGGGGCGAGCACTGGCTCGGCCTCGTCATGCGCCACTAACGGCCGCGCGCCAGCTGTCGAGAAGGCGCGCCAGCGTGTCGTCCAGCGAGCGGATTGGCTTCCAGCCGGTTGCCGCATGAATCTTTGCGGCCGTCCCGACCGACACATCTGTCGGGCGAAAACGTTCCTGGTCCACGCGGATTTCGGGTGCGAGGGCTGCCCGATCGAGCAGAAGGTCCAGCACCTCACGCATGGTACGACCTCGGCCGCTTGCGACGTTGTAGACACCGCTCGGGACCGCTCCCCGCAGGAGTCGGACATAGGCGTCTACTACGTCCTCCACGTCGAGGAAATCGCGCACGCTTTCGAGGTTGCCCACCACGAGGACCGGCGGGCTCTTGCCGGCTTCCATCTCGGCAATCTGACGCGCCATTGCCGATGCGAAAAAGCCGGGACCCTGGCCGGCCCCCGTGTGATTGAAGGGGCGGACGCGCACCACGTGGAGCCCGCGCGCACCATAGGCACCGCCCAGAAGATCTCCTGCGGCCTTCGTCCAGTCGTACGCCGAGCGCGGTCGCAGCGGCGCGCTCTCATCGAAGGGCTGCGCGCCTGGTGGTGCAGAGCCGTAGACCTGCGCCGAGCTCACGAGGAGCACCCGAGCCCCTGGCGCGTGGACGCGCGCGGCTTCGAGCACGGCACGCGTCCCCAGGTAGTTCACCCGGTAGGCCTCCGCGGGGTCGGCGGCGGCGGCGGTAACCGAGCTCTGGGCGGCAAGGTGGACGACCGCATCTGGGTGTGCCCGGGCAACGGCCTCCGCGACGGCGTCGGCCTGCGAGACGTCGAGTTCGCGATCCACCCCGAGCACCGTGGCTCCCTCGTGCTCAAGGCGCGGCACGAGCCATCGGCCCACAAACCCCCCGGCACCTGTCACAAAAACATGCACGAGAACGCAGGGTGCCGGAGGGCCAAGGCCCGTGCTACCGCCCGCGGCGGGCGCCGGCGCGCCTTGACCGGCGCCGCCGGACCGAGTAAGGGGAAGCCCATGATTCTCGGCCTCTCGGGACCCTATGCCGCGGGAAAGGGCGAGGTGGTCGCCTTCTTGCGCAGCCGCAGTTTCTATAGCCACTCGCTCTCAGACGTAATCCGGAAGGAGCTTCAGGCGCAGGGGCTCGAGGAGACGCGGGAGCGGATGATCGAGACCGGCAATCGGCTGCGTGCCGAGCACGGGCCGGCGGTATTGGCGCAAAGGTTGCTTATGAATCTCCTTGCGGATCGTAACTACGTCATCGATTCGATCCGCCACCCTGCAGAGGTAGCAGCGCTCCGCAGCGTAGGGCCCGGCTTCAGGCTGCTCTGGGTGGACGCCGAAGCGAATGTGCGCTTCGAGCGGCTTCGCGCGCGCGGGCGGCCGGGCGACCCGCAGTCCCTTGAGGCTCTGCGACAACTCGAGGCGCGCGAACTCGGAAGCACTGATCCCGCCGGTCAGCAGCTCGGGGCGGTTCGCGACCTTGCGGACTTTGTCCTCCATAACGACGGCGATCTTGCGACCCTTCACGCCGAGCTCCAGCGGATTCTAGAGCGCTCATTGCACTTTGAGCGGCCTGGTTGGGACGAGTATTTCATGAGCATTGCTCGCGTGGTCGCCTCGCGCAGCAACTGCGTGAAACGCAAGGTGGGTGCAGTGATCGCCAGGGACCGCCGGATCGTATCGACCGGATACAACGGGACGCCGCGCGGTACCCGTAACTGCAACGAGGGTGGATGCCCCCGTTGCAATGCCTTCGCAGAGGGAGGGACGCGGCTCGACGAGTGCCTCTGCTCCCACGGCGAGGAAAATGCGATCACCCAGGCTGCCTACCACGGCGTCTCTCTCCGAGGCGGGGCGCTCTACACGACCTTCTGTCCCTGCCTCATCTGCACCAAGATGATCATCAATGCCGGGATCGAGGAAGTGGTGTACAACGCGGAGTACCCCCTGGGAGAGGTTTCCCTGGCCCTGCTGCGGGAGGCCGGAGTGAAGGTGCGGCACGTCGTAGGGTAGGACGTGAACCGCTGCCTCAACTGTTGCCGGGCGAGTGGCGCAAGGCTCGAACGGAGAGTGCTGCTTGATGAAGCGCTACGCGGAGCTTGTCGCCTCTAGACCGAGGATCTTCATCACCGCGATCCTTCTGGTGACACTCGGCCTCGCCTCGGAGCTTCGTCATCTGCACCTCGAAATCAAGCTCCAAGATGAGGTACCTCGGGGCCACCCCTATATGGCGATCGACGACCGGCTGCGAGCCCGCCTGGGAGCCCAGCAGACATCCCTCATCGCCATTGGAGTGCATGAGGGGGATATCTTCAATCCCGACACGCTAAGACGTATCCAGCGCCTCACGGAGGGCGTCGCGAAGATTCCGGGCGTGATCCCCAGCACGATCCTGAGCCTTGCGGCGGAAAATGCAAAAGCCATCTCCGCTACGGGCGATGACGTGCGCGTCGAGCCTCTAATGACCACCATTCCCCGGGATACCCGCGGGCTCGCGGAGCTCCGGAAGACCGTATTTTCCTATCCAATGTACGTAGGCAGTCTCGTGACCCGCGATGCGCGGGGAGCCATGATCCTCGCGGACTTTACCAGCGACATATCGAGCGAAAAGATCACAGCCGCACTTGAGGCTTTGGCTTCTCGGGAGCGGAATGACCGCACCGACGTGTATGTCGGCGGTCAATCGCCCGCGTTGGCGGCGCTAAACGGCGCGACCCGGGGAATCGTTCCTCTCGTGGCAGTGGCTCTTTTCATCATTGCAATTGTCCACTACGAGGCTTTTCGGACGCTTCAGGCGGTATTCCTGCCGCTTGTGACCGCGGTGCTGAGTGTCGTCTGGAGCCTCGGGATCACGGCGCTGCTTGGATTTCAGCTCACGCCGTGGACGGCCATGACCGCTGTCTTGGTTCTCTCGGTGGCGGCGGGGCATGCCGTCCAGATCTTGAAACGCTACTACGAATGCTACCGCGTCACTGGCGACAGCCGAGAGGCGGTGATCCAATCCCTGGAGCGAATCGGTCCGGTGATGCTCGCCGCTTGTTCCGTCGCAGCGGCTGGCTTTATGTCGCTCGCGACCTTCGGGATTCCGGCAGTCCGAGACTTCGGAGTGATGGCCGCATTTGGAATCTTAAGCACTCTCGTCTTGGAGTTGTCATTTATCCCTGCCTGCCGTGCTGTCTTACGTGCTCCCCGCTCCGCCGAGGCGGGGCGAGAGCGGACGCACAGAGTCCTCGAGCCTGCGCTCGATTGGCTCGTCACGATGGTGTGCCGTCGTCCAAAGGCTGTTTTGGTAGCGGGCGCCATTGTGGTGGTATGCGCAGCGGCGGGAACGTTCCGTCTGGAGATCAATAGCAGTTTCCGTTCGTGGTTCCGTCGCACTGCACCGGTGATTGTCGCGGATCGAGAGATTCGAAGGAGCTTCACAGGAACTTCTACCATTCGTGTTCTTGTGGAAGGGGATCGCCCAGACACCCTGCTGGACCCTCAGGTCGTTCGGGGTCTTGCGGAGCTCGAGGCCACCCTCGCGAGGGAACCGGCGATCACCAACGTCGTGTCATTTGCAGACTACACGAAGGTCATGAACCGAGCGATGCATGAGGGAGACGCGAACGCTTATAGGATCCCGGAGAGTCATGAGTTGATTGCGCAGTACGCGTTGCTGTACGGCCCGGACGATCTCTCGCGCGTGGTCAGTCCAGACTATCGAGCGGGCGCGGTGCTGGCACTCTCTCGCTCAGACAATGTCGCTTGGGCACAAGATCTTTTCGCGCAGCTCCGGCAAGTCGGATCGACTCAGTTTCCTGCGGACGTGCATGTGGAAGTGGCGGGCGGTGAGCTTGCGCAGGCTTTGGCGATGAATGACACGGTGGTGCATGAGAAGCTGCTGAACATGCTTCAGGTTGGCAGCGTGATTTTCATCCTGTCCGCACTTGTATTCAGATCGGCGATTGCAGGGCTTTTCGTGTTGGTACCGTTGATGTCTGCGGCTCTGGTGAATCTTGGTCTCATGGGTTGGATTCATAGTTGGCTGAGTTTTGCTACTGCCACGTACACCGCAATGGGTGTCAGCCTAGGAGCAGACTTCGCGATCTACTTGCTTTTCCGGCTTCGCGAAGAAGTGCATCTCAAGCCTCTAGAAGACGCGATGCGAGAGGCACTTCTTACCTCAGGGCGAGCGATCCTATTCGTGGCCTCGGCGATTGCGGCCGGGAATATCACCTTGTTGGCGTCAGACTTTGCACTTTGGCGGCAACTCGGAGGCTATGTGGCGCTCATGATGGGAACTAGCGCGCTAGCTGCGCTCAGCCTGCTTCCCGCGCTGGTCTTGGTGACGAGGCCTCGGTTTCTCTCGGCTCGGGAACGGCGCGACGCGTCAATAGGAGACTGCCGAATGGCCGGGTGAGGGTTTCGCCCGGTTGATGTTTTTCAGCATTCAGGAATAGAATGGTTTTTGGGAGCGCCGCGCTGGTTTGAGCCTGTACAGGTGGTGAGCATGGGGGGACGCCACGATGCAGCCTCTGGCAGAACGGGCGGATCCGATCACGCCGGATCAGCTCCGCCAGCTTCATGCAAGGGTCATCTCCGATCCCGAGCTCATCCGGGGGGTCCTCGAACAGGCAAGGGGCGCCGCTGTCGTTTTCCGACGCGGTATGAACGCTCAAATTCTGCCGGAAACCGCGCGCCTGACCCGTATCGCGGACCACGAGATCGTACTGGAAACGCGCAACTTTGAGAAAACGCTGTCGAAGAGCGTTCACCTCAATTTCGTTCTCGAGGGCATGCCGTACTTCTTCTCGGCACCCCCATTGAACGAGTCCATGGGACCCGTTCTTCGACTGATGATGCCGAATGCACTTTACCAGGCCGAGAGGCGCGATCGCACGCGTACGGGCGCGGAGAATCTTTCCGGGTGGCCTCGAGTCATCTCCCTCTCCACGGAAGCCGGCTTTGAGGAGCGGGGCGAGGTGGTAGATGTGTCGCCTGGAGGGCTTGGTGTGTTTGTATCGGGAGCTGCGGCGGAACAGTTGAGCGGGGTGCTGCGGGTTCGGGGGAGTGCGGGATCCACAGAACAAGTCTTTGCTGAGGTGAGAAACCAAGCACCAGCCCCAGAGAGACCTGGTTGGGTTCGAATCGGACTTTCTACGACCCACGAGAGTCCGCGACAGCCGCTTCGGGTCGAGCGCAGAGCACTGGTGAGTCCGAACGGGAGTCTCACCCGTCTTCGGGAGCGTATTGCGCTTCTCGGCGGCGTGGCCGCCACGCGGCTTAACCCATTTCGCCGCCGTTCTCCTTCGGCGACTCAGGTGCCGATCGTCGACTATGCGAACGCTCGAGGCGAGAGAATTCGAGCAATCGTCAGCTCTTGGGGTTCTACAGTGGGGGCACCCGCAGTGATCATTCCTCCTGCGTGGGGACGCACCAAGGAAACACTGTTACCGCTAGCTGAAACCATCGTCGAAACTTTTCGTCGTCACGGGTGTCCCGTCGTCGTCCTTCGGTTCGACGGGATCCGAAAGCGCGGTGAATCCTATAACGACCCGGATTGTCGGGAACCTGGGCGGGAGCACCTCAGGTTCACGTTCTCCAGCGGAGTCGAGGATATTCTTGCGACGCTGGACTTTCTCGATCAGGATCCGCGCTTTAGACCGAGCGCAAGGGTACTTGTGACGTTCAGTGCTGCTGCAGTCGAGGGGCGTCGGGCGGTAGCTTCCGATGTTCGCAAGCGGGTTAGCGGTTGGGTCTCCGTAGTTGGTACAGCCGATCTGCAAGCAGCCATCCGGGTGATCTCTGGTGGCATCGATTTCTTGGGGGGAGTCGACCGGGGCGTTCGCTTCGGGCTGCAGGAGATCCTCGGGGTTCTCGTAAACATGGACTATACAGGACAAGACGCATTAGATAGCCGCCTTGTGTATCTCGACGGCGCGCTCGAAGATATGCGGAAGATCAGTGTTCCCATCACCTGGATTCACGGTCGTCATGATGCGTGGATGGAGCTCGAACGCGCACGACTCCTGCTCGCGGCGGGCGATTCGTCCCAGCGGCGACTGATCGAGGTTCCCACTGGCCACCAACTTCGGAGCAGTCGAGAAGCCCTTGAGACATTCCAGCTGATCGCCTCCGAGATCGGGCGGATTTGCACGGGCACGCCTTTCAAGCCCGCTCTACCGGGTGTCAGACGTCTCGAGGATCAACGGAGTGCGGAACGCGCACGGCTGCCAAAGCCCACCGTCGACCTGAAAAACTTTTGGAAGACCTATCTGCTCGGACGATCGGAAGGTCGGTTGGGCATCGAGCTCATGACCCGAACCAGCGCGTACCAAGGCCTGATGGAAGCTCAGGTGAAAGGGCTGCGGCTGACTGAGGGCGGTCGGGTTGTCGACCTCGGGGCAGGTCCCGGCGCCCTCCTGCAGTTCTTGGGTTCCCATCCAGATACACCGAATGGACTCACGGTGGATGCACTCGACTTCGTATGGGAGGCCTTGAATAAGGCACGTAGCCACGGGAATACCCTCGTAGAAGGCCGTCGTGGACTGGTGCACTGTGTGGTTTGCGATCTCGCGACCTCAAGCACGTTGCCTGCGATTCCGCTTCGCTACGGCATCTATGACTCGATTTTGGCGTCGTTGCTCCTCAGCTACGTGAGTGATCCACTCCAGCTGCTGAGGGAAATGCGACGCCTGCTGAAACCAGCCGGACGGGTCGTGGTCTCAAGTCTCCGCAAGGATGCTGACATCTCCAAGCTCTTTCTCCAGGTCGCTTCTGAGCTGCTCTCGCTTGAAGCGAACGATCCACTCGCGCAACAGGCAAAAGAGAACCTCGCCACCTCGCTGCGCGAGTTTCTGAACGATGCCTCTCGACTGCTCGACCTCGAGGAGCTTGGTCTGTTTCATTTTTGGGATGAGGCCGAACTTGCGGCTCTGCTTCGCTCGGCTGGCTTTGACGAAGTGGAGACGACGCTGGCGTTCGGAACCCCCCCGCAAGCGATCGTCGTGTCGGGACGTCGGGCCTAGAGCGGGTCGACAGAGCACTGCGGTAGGGGTCCCGCGCTCTCAAGTCAGGACGGCATCACGCCGAATTCTCCCCGGTGGACCCCGGCGAATCCGAGCGCGCTCTCTGGCGCGCATACCGTAGCGAGATCCAAGGCGAACGAATGGGGCGATCCGTGCGGACCACCGCATTCGTCGTCGGAATTATTTCAACCGTTTTCATCGGTGTCGACTTCCTGATCTTCCCCGAGCGAGCGCGAAGTTTTCTGACCGTCCGACTGGGCTTCAATATTGTGCTCGGAGTTGTGTTTTTTCGGGAGTGCTACCGACACCCAGTCGCATCCAGCGTGGTGACCATCCTTGGCACCGGGGCCATGCTTTTGACGTTGATCTATGGGACCGGCGGGCCCATCAGCGAATACTACACGGGCCTCGTGCTTCTTTTTACGGGAATGCCGGTTCTCTTGCCTCTGTCGGGCGTTCAAGCCACCGGGGTCGTCGCTCTCCTGTTCGGCGTATTCGCGGCTTCGCCGGCATTGGCTGCAGGTGCTCTCGATTGGCATATCTACTACCTCCATTCTTTCTTTCTCGGGGCAGCCGCATTCGAAAGCGTCGTAAGCTCGAGTGTTCTGGATCGTTTTCGGTTCACCGACTTCAAACAGCGTCGCGAACTCGAACGGACGCGCGACGAGCTCAAGGAGCTCGATCGCACGAAGTCGCGCTTTACAGCGAATATCCACCACGAGCTTCGGACTCCGCTGACGCTCGTATTGTCGCCACTCGAGGCGATGCTGGGTGGCGAGTTCGGCGAGATCAGCGAGGGCGTACGAGGATACCTGCACACGATGGAGGTGAACGCGCTCCGGTTGCTGAAATTGATCAACAACCTTCTCGACCTGGCGAAAGCCGAGAGCCAGGAGCTTCGTCTCCGGCGCAGGGGACTCGACCCTGGCCGTGCGCTGATCGACGTCGTAGCGGGTGCGCGTCCAATGGCTGAACGCAAAAACGTCGTGCTCGAGACCATTGGTGTCGACAATCTGCCGACGATCAATGCCGACCCGGACGCGCTCGAGAAGATTGTGATGAATCTCGTGGGGAACGCCCTCAAGTTCACCGACGCGAACGGACGGATCGAAGTGACGGCAAAGAGCGAGGGTGATGGGATACGGATTACGGTAGGTGATACTGGCGTCGGAATTCAACCCGACCAGCTCGATCGGATCTTCAACCGGTTTGCACAGGTCGATACTTCGGCCACGCGCAAGCACGAAGGGACGGGCATCGGGCTGTCCTTGGTCAAGGAGCTGGTGCAACTCCATGGGGGGCGTGTCTGGGCGGAGAGTGAGGGGCTCGGCCTAGGTGCGCGCTTCCACGTATTTCTGCCACGGGGCGAGGAAGACGACGAACTCGATGAGCAAGTGCTCCACACGGATGCAGGACGCAGCGTAACGCTTGGGCGGTCCCTCGGTGCCTTAGAGGCCGAGCTCAACCTTGCAGCCCTTTCGCAAGGCCAGCGAAGTTCCGACGCTTATCGACAGGCCGACCTGGAGCGCACAGTGGCCCGCTGGGAAGACGCTCGAGTTGCGCTCCCTGACAGCGGCAGCGGGGTCATCGATGCACCCGAGGTGGTGATCGCCGAAGACAATGCGGAGATGCGCCGACTGCTCGCGCACCTGCTCTCTCACGAGTTTCGCGTGCGCGAGGCCCGGAACGGCCGCGAGGCCTTGGAGGCCGTGCACGAACGAGCGCCTGATCTTGTGCTGACCGATGTGATGATGCCGGAGATGTCGGGGACCGAGCTCTGCCGAATTCTCAAGGGGTCGCCGGAAACGCGCGGGATTCCAGTGGTTCTCGTTACCTCGAAGGCCGAGCGCGAGATGAAAGTGAAAGGGCTTGAGCTTGGTGCGGACGACTACGTGACGAAGCCGTTCCACCCCCGCGAGCTCCTTGCGCGCGTGCGCTCTCTCGTCCGATTGCGCCGTCTCCAGGCTCAGCTTGAGGAGCGCAATCGCGCCCTCGAGGAGGCAAACGTCCAGCTTGCCCGCGCGCTCGAAGAGCTGAAAGCGGCAGAGGTGCACCTTGTACAGTCCGAGCGTCTTGCAGCTATCGGTGAACTCGCTGCCGGCGTGGCGCACGAAGTGAATAACCCAGTCAACTTCGCCCTGAATGCGATCTGTCTCCTCAAGTCGCGCGTTGAGAGCCTGGCGCAGGCGGCTGCGGAACTCGGAGCGCTTGACCTTCAGGACCCTTCAAGGCTGCCGGCTCAGGGCGAGGAGCTCGGGCGGCTACAACAAGTGCTGGCGGGTGAGGAGCTGACCCACGAAGTGGTGGAACTCGTCGGCATTGCCACGGAGGGGCTTGAGCGGACCCAACGCCTGGTGGGCGATCTCAAGGAGTTCGCCGGGCCGCAGCGAGTTACGCATACGCCGGTGGATCTTGAGCATTGCCTGCGCTCGACGATGCAGCTTATCGGGCATTCACTGCAGCGCGCGGGGGTCCACGTCGATGTGCAAATCGACCCCCATCTGCCCCGTGTTCATGGCGACCCCGGGGCGTTCAATCAGGTCTTTCTCAATTTGCTCAAGAATGCGGGCGAAGCGCTCGAAACGACGGGGGGTAGGATCGGCGTGAGTGCGCGCCGGGAGGGGACGGCCATCGTGGTGGAGATCCGCGATGACGGGCCCGGCGTGCCCGCCGAGGTACGCGCGCGCATTTTCGAGCCCTTCGTCTCGACCAAGGGAACCGGGCATGGTACCGGGCTCGGCCTCTCGATCTGCCATCGTATCGTGGCCGAGCACGGCGGCACGCTCGAGCTGCAATCGGACATGGGGCAGGGCGCGGTGTTCGTGATTCGCCTCCCCGCAGAGGAGCCCGATGCGGCCTAGGCCCCAGCGGCTGCTCGACTACCGCGAGTACCCCATCCTGTACGTCGATGACGAGCGCGAGAACCTCCGTGTGTTCGAGCTCGCGTTCAAGCGGGACTTCGCCGTGCTGACTGCCGAGAGCGGAGAGCAGGGTCTGCGCCTGCTCCACGAGCGGCCGATCGCAATCGTGCTCTCCGACCACAGGATGCCCGGCATGACGGGTGTCCAGTTCCTGTCGCAGGTGCGCGAGGTGGACTCCAAAACGATCCGTATGCTGGTGACCGCGTACGGCGATGCGGAGACACTGGGCGGCGCCATTAACGATGGCTCCATCTATCGCTACCTCGCGAAGCCCTGGCGGCCGGACGAGATGCGGCTCGCCCTGAAGCGCGGGATCGAGGTCTACGCGCTGGACCGCGAGCGCGAAGACCTGCTGCGAGAGCTCACCATCTTAAATCGCGTCTCGCAGTCGATCACCCAACAGCTCGACCTCTCGCGGCTCCTCGATCTCCTTCTCAAGACGGTGACGCGCGAGCTCGGCTTCGATAGCGCCACTCTCCTCTTCTTCGAAGCGAAGTTCGAGCGGCTCGTCCAGGAAAAGAGCGACTCGGGCGGACGCGGCAGCGCGAACGAGGTGCCTCCCCTTGCCATCCCTCGGAGTGAGGCGCCTCGTTTTTTTTCGCGGCTTCGCGCGGGAGAATCGCAGATGCTAAGGATCGAGTCGGCCGACGACCTCGAGCCTCCGATCCGCCGATGGGTGCTAGAGGTCGCCGCCGATCAAATCCTCGTGCTGCCGCTCATCGGCAAGCAGGAAGTCATCGGTGCTCTGGCGGTGGACAACCGCCGAGGTGGCGAACCCCTCGGCGTACCCGAACACACACTGCTCGAAGGCTTTTCGAATCAGGCGGTGATCGCCCTTGAGAATGCGCGGCTCGTGGAAGAGCTGCGCCAGTCGCGTGCGGAAGTACTGCGCGCCGATCGGCTCGGCCGTCTCGGCACACTTGCCGCCGGGCTTGCGCACGAGATCAACAATCCCTTGGTCGCGATCCGTACCTTCCTGTCGCTCGCGCCCTCCAAGCGCGCAGACGACGACAGGGAATTCTGGAACGGTTACCACGCCCTGGCGTGCCGCGAGGTGGAACGCATCGGTACTTTGGTGTCGACCATGGTGCACCTCGCGCGCGGTCAAGGAAACGATGCACCGCGCGAGTCGTGCGACCTTGGCGAACTGGTGCGCCAAGGGGCACTGCTTCTCCAGCGCGAGGCCGACCGTGCCGAGGTGATGCTCGCGGTGCAGTGCGCCCACGACACGCCGAAGCTCCTTGCGGTACGCGATCAGCTGCATCAGGTGCTGCTCAACCTCGTCATGAACGCGATCCACGCGACCCCGCCGGGCGGACGGGTTGCGGTGAGCACTTCTGCGGGTGAGGGCAAGGAGGGGGCTGAGGCGGTGCTCGAGGTCAGCGACACCGGCTCTGGGATCCCGCCCGAAGACCTCGAACGAATCTTCGATCCGTTCTTTACGACGAAGGATCCGGACCAAGGGACAGGCCTTGGGCTCATGATCTGTCACCGCATCGTCACGGATCACGGCGGAACGATCGAGGTCGCGAGCCGCGAGGGAGAGGGATCGCGCTTTCGCGTGAGGCTGCCGGCGGGAGGCTAAGCGCTTCTCCGTGGCTCTCGCCAGCTTGACCCCGCCACCCTCGAATGGTAGAGAAACCCGGGACTTAGACCGTTCCGACCGTCTGGGACACCCCCGGGAGAACTTCGATTGTATCGCTGGAAGCTTGCGCTCTCCGTTGCCGCTCTATGCGCGGTGATGCCCCTGCCGTCGCTGGGCGCCGGGCTGACCCGCATCGCCATCCTGCCCGTGGTCGTGCACAGCACGGACAGCCCCGACTTCCTGCGGGCGGGCCTCTCCGACATGCTGGCGTCGAGGCTTAGCCAGGTGAAGGAAATTTCCGTGATTCGGATCGATGACCCGGCGGCCGCGACAACGGATATCGCCGCCGCTCAGACCGCTGCCCGCGCGAGCGGGGCGGAGTACGTGCTCTTCGGCTCGTTCACGCGCTTCGGAGAGGGTGCGAGCCTCGACCTGCAGTGCGCGAACGTCGCAGGTGGCGAGAACGCCTCCCGCCAGGTGTTCGTCCAGGCGGGAACCCTTGGCGAGATCATCCCGAAGCTCGACGACGTTGCGAGTCGCGTCGCGGCTTACATCGAGAGCGGCGGCACGAACGTGCCGGCAGTATCCGCCGCGCCGCCCCGCGCGGCGGACGTCTCTCGGACCGAGGTCGACGACCTGAGGCGCCGCATCGACGCTCTCGAGAAGGCGCAGCGCGCCGCAACGCCCCCCACTTCGGGTGCGTCAGGCTCGCACACAGGGGCTGACACGGTGCACGAGCCCCTCGGGCAGCGCTAACCTGGTTCCACGACCCGCACGGTTGGTTCAGGCGGTGTAGCTCAGCTGGTTAGAGCAGCGGTTTCATAAGCCGCGTGTCCCCAGTTCGAATCTGGGCACCGCCACCACCCGAATCTTCAGTACGCGGGCCCCGGGTTCCGGGCCGTCTCCCCTCAGTCCCAGTGGTAGAGGTCATCGTAGGTTCGGCACTTGCGGACGTCGTAGATGCTCTTGGCCTGCAGGTAGCCGGGCCAGCCATAGATCGGGATGAAACCCAGCCAGAACTTCTTCTGTGGGGCGTGCTCGAAAAAGGGGCCCCAGCCCCGCAGGAAGAACTCTCCGAGCCCCGGATGGGCCACCGACAGCCAGGTCGCACTATCCCGGAACTCACCGCTGCACGGCTTGGCGGCCGTCGCCCGGGCCTCCCCGGCGAGGCAGATGCACGCGCAAAGCCCCAGTAAGGTCATTACGAAGCCTCTCCTCATCTCCGACGCCTCCTCTTGGCGGCTGGCGCCCTCCGGGCGCCTCCGGTCCTCACCCTCACCACCGCCGGCCTTGACCATGGTTTAGGGCGATCCTATCTAAGCGGTGGCTTTCACTCAAAAACCATCGGTCCAAAGACCTTGCACCTGGAGGAACAGTCGATCTATGGCTGCCAAGCAGATCGCTTTCGGGGAGACAGCGCGCCAGCGGCTGCTCCGTGGCGTCGATGCCCTCGCCAACGCGGTTGGCGTAACCCTCGGCCCGCGCGGCCGTAACGTCCTGATCGAAAAATCCTGGGGCGCACCTCTGTCCACCAAGGACGGCGTGACCGTCGCCAAAGAGATCGATATTGCCGACAAGCAGGAGAACGTCGGCGCCCGCATGGTGCGAGAGGTTGCCAGCAAGACCTCTGATGTCGCAGGTGATGGCACGACCACTGCCACAGTGCTCGCCCAGGCGATCCTGCACGAGGGAGTCCGCCGCATCGCAAGTGGTGCCAACCCCATGGAGCTAAAGCGCGGCATCGACAAGGCCGTCGCAGCGATCGTCGAGGACTTGGTACGCCAGTCGCAGACCGTGCGCGGACGCGAGCAGATCGCACAGGTGGGGACGATCTCGGCCAACGGCGATACCGAGGTGGGAACCATGCTCGCCGAGTCGATGGAGAAGGTGGGCAAGGAGGGGGTCATCACGGTCGAGGAGGGCAAAGGCCTCGCTACCGAGCTCGAGATCGTCGAGGGAATGCGCTTCGATCGCGGCTATCTCTCTCCTTATTTCGTGACCGACCCCGAACGGATGGAGGTTGTGCTCGAAGATCCAGCGATCCTGATCCACGAGAAGAAGATCTCCGCGATGAAGGACTTGCTTCCGGTGCTCGAACAGGTGGCGCGGTCGGGCAAGCCGCTCCTGATCCTGGCGGAGGACCTCGAGGGGGAGGCGCTCGCCACCCTGGTCGTGAACAAGATTCGGGGGGTCCTGAAGGTTGCTTCGGTGAAGGCACCGGGATTCGGCGACCGTCGCAAGGCGATGCTCCAGGACATCGCGATTCTGACTGGTGGGGTCGCGATCACCGAGGACTTGGGGCGCAAGCTCGAGACCGTCTCCCTCCAGGACATGGGCTCTGCGCGCAAGGTGGTGATCGACCGTGACAACACCACGATCATCGAAGGCCGAGGCAAGAAGGCCGCCATCGAAGGCCGGAAGAATCAAATCCGCAAGGAGATCGAGGACACGACCTCGGAGTACGATCGCGAAAAGCTTCAGGAGCGCCTGGCGAAGCTCGCTGGAGGCGTTGCCGTGCTGCGCGTAGGGGCCGCGACCGAGGCCGAGATGAAAGAGAAAAAGGCGCGGGTCGAGGATGCGCTCCACGCTACGCGCGCTGCCGTGGAGGAGGGAATCGTCCCCGGCGGCGGGGTCGCTCTGCTGCGGGCGAGTGCTGTGCTCGATGGTCTCAAGGATCTCACTGAAGACGAGAAGTCCGGCGTCGATATCGTGCGCGGTGCGTCCCGCGAGCCGCTAAAGCGCATCGCTTGGAACGCGGGCATCGAGGGTTCCGTTGTGGTCGAGAAGGTGCTGGGAGGCAAGGGTGCCTTCGGGTTCGACGCGGCGACGGAGGAGTACGGTGACCTCGTGAAGGCGGGGGTCGTGGATCCCACCAAGGTGGTGCGCGCCGCACTCCAGAATGCCG
>Ga0074046_10000425_pt1 | contig 38605 bp, 28 predicted proteins | sample BogForMeECP23OM3_FD_94441 | JGI IMG/M metagenome (GOLD analysis project Ga0074046, IMG submission 94441) | Bog forest soil microbial communities from Calvert Island, British Columbia, Canada - Bog Forest MetaG ECP23OM3 | ecosystem: Environmental > Terrestrial > Soil > Wetlands ... | reverse complement strand
GCGCGATGATCGCCGCCCTGTTCGTGCCCTGGTGCATGGTCTTCTTCGGCGATCAGCGAGGCTGGAAGATGGCGTTCGTCCTCACGGGCGCCGCGGGTTTCGTCTGGCTGATCTTCTGGTTCTTGTTGTATGAAACCCCGAAGAACGAGCGGCGGCTGTCTAAGGCCGAGTACGACTACATCCACATGGACGACGTCGCGGCACAGAGCGACGACGCCCAACAAAGCGTGCCGTGGGCCAGGCTCTTCAGATATCGGCAGACCTGGTCGTTCTTCGTCGGTAAGATGTTCACCGACGGCATCTGGTGGTTCTATCTCTTTTGGCTGCCGGACTATCTAATCAAGCAGTTCAACATGGCGCCGGCGGACGTGCGCTGGCCCACCTTCATCGTCTACGGCTTTGCCATCGTCGGCAGCGTCTGCGGCGGCGGCATTCCCATGACCCTTATCAATCGCGGAATGGACGTGTATAAGGCGCGCATGACCGCGATGATCCTGATCGCGCTGTGTCCGCTGGCCGTGCTTTTCACGCAGCACTTCGGCAGCACGGAGCGATACGGCAAGCTGGCCTTGTACTTCGCGGTGGGAATCATCAGCATCGGCGCTGCGGCGCACCAAGCCTGGTCGGCCAACTTGTTCACCACGGTCTCCGACATGTTCCCCAAGAAGGCCGTGGCGTCCGTCACCGGCATTGGAACGATGGCCGGCGGAGTGGGCGGCGTCCTCATCCAGCTCTTGGTGGGCTCACTGCGGGACAGCTTTAAGGACGCGCCGCAGCGGGCGTACTTCATCATGTTCGTGTTCTGTGCGCTGGCTTACGTTTCCGCCTGGGCGATCATGAAAGCGCTCGTGCCGCGGTACAAGCCCGTGACGGATCTGTAGGACGCGGGACGCCTTTTGTGCGAGGAATCTGCTTTTCCCTCGTTCTCCAACAGCCTGCTCGGTCGCCCAAGAGTGCCTGTTGCCCTCTCTCCGCGATAGCCAAAAATGCAATTCCCCAACGATTCGCTTGACAATGCGCCGCGCCAGGTGTTTTCCTGCTTTGCGAGAGTCGCGCGCGCTTTTCTCATCACTTCTCCCGTCGCGGCAAAGCGATATGCCCTTTATCCACGAGGATTTCCTGCTCCAGAACGCTACCGCCCGCCATCTCTACCACAAATTTGCTGCCGCTCAGCCCATCCTCGATTTCCATTCCCATCTCTCCGCAGCGGACATCGCCGCCAATCGGCAGTTTCGCAATCTCTTCGAGATCTGGCTCGAGGGCGATCACTACAAATGGCGCGCCATGCGTGCCGACGGCATCGCCGAAACCTTTTGTACCGGCGAAGCTTCACCCTATGACAAATTTCTCGCTTGGGCCTCCACGGTCCCGCATTGCCTCCGCAATCCGCTCTATCACTGGACGCATCTCGAATTGCAGCGCTATTTCGGCGTCGACGAATTGCTGGATGAAGGATCTGCGCCGGAAATCTGGCAGCACGCCAACGGGCTTCTGGAAACTCCAGAATTGTCCACCCAGGGAATTCTGGCGAAATTCTGTGTGCGCGCCCTCTGCACCACCAACGACCCCACCGACGACCTGCAACCCCACTCCCAAATTGCCGCGGCCCAGCTCCCCACGCGCGTCTACCCGACTTATCGCCCTGATCGCGCCTTGGACGTTCATCTCCCCTCCGTCTTCAATCCCTGGGTCGAGCGTCTCGCTGCCGCCGCCAACGTCCATGTCCGCTCCTTCCCGGATTTCCTGGATGCCTTGCGCCAACGACACGATTTCTTCCACCAAGCAGGTTGTCGTCTCTCTGATCACGGCCTGGTCCACTGTTACGCCAATTTCTGCGGCGAATCCCGCGCTCGCGCCATCTTCGATAAGGCGCGCACCGGACACGCCGCAACGCACGAAGAGCACGCCCAATTTGCGTCCCACCTGATGCTCTATTTCGGCCATCTCGACGCGCAATCCGGCTGGACCAAACAATTGCATCTCGGCGCTCTCCGCAACGTCAGCTCCCGCGCCCTGCAATCCCTTGGCCCCGATTCCGGCTTTGACTCTATCAGCGGCTTCCCTCAGGCGGAGTCCCTCGGTGCCTACCTCAATCAACTCGATCGCGAGAATGCCTTGCCCAAGATGATCCTCTACAATCTCAATCCCGGCGATAACTACGTCTTCGCCACCATGGCCGGCAATTTCCAGGATGGCAGCACTCCTGGCAAGATTCAAATTGGCAGTGGCTGGTGGTTTCTCGATCAGAAGGAAGGCATTGAGTGGCAGTTGAACGCGCTCTCTAACGTTGGTTTGCTCTCTCGTTTCGTTGGTATGCTCACGGATTCCCGCTCCTTTATGTCCTTCCCCCGCCACGAATATTTTCGTCGTGTTCTCTGCAATCTTTTGGGCCGCGATATCGAGCGCGGCGAATTGCCCGACCGCGAAGATCTCGTCGGCCCAATGATCGAAGACATCTGCTACCATAATGCCGCCCGCTTCCTCGGCCTCGCCGTCAGCTGATCAGCTCTCGCCCTTGTAGGGGCGCAGGACTCCTGCGCCCCATGTCCGCAAGATCCACAGATCTTGCCATCTCTTGGGTTTGTCATTTGTGACGCCCGCGATTCCGTGCACCGCTCGACCCCATCTCAGCGAGCGGTCACCAGCGTTGTCATCCCGACCGGAGGCCCGCGCCGTCTGCGGGCCGGAGTGGAGGGATCGCGGCAAAATTTCTCCCATCTCCACGCCCCAACGTGATGTGCATGTCCCAGGCGATTGCTTTTCTTTTCTCCACCCGCTCAATCCGCGCCAACCTCCGTGCTAGACTACCCCTTTGCGTTCACCGCTCTGCCTTTTCCGGTGCCCGCTCGTGGAGACTCCATGGCTCGCCCCTCACAATTCGAACGTCGCGCTCGCCACTCCATCGAAGCGTCGATCGCCGCGAAGCGCTCCCTCCTTCGCAACTCTGAAATCCTTTCCGGCCTTTCCCAACTCGCCGCTTCCCTGATCCGTGCCTTCGAGCGCGGCAACAAGGTTCTTCTCTTCGGTAATGGCGGCAGCGCCACGGACGCCCAGCACATCGCCGCGGAACTCGTCGGCCGCTTCGCCTTTGAGCGTTCCGCCCTACCCGCGCTCTCCCTGGCCACAAATCTTTCTGCCGTCACCGCCATCGCCAATGACCACGGCTTCCGCCGCGTCTACTCTCGCCAGATCGAAGCCTTCGGCCGCCCCGGCGACGTCGCCATCGCCATCTCCACCAGCGGCAATTCCCCCAACGTGCTTCACGCCGTCTCGGTCGCCAAAAAAATGCGCTTGCACACCGCCGCCCTCACCGGCCGTTCCGGCGGCAAACTCAAGTCCATTGTTGATCTTTGTCTGCGCGTGCCTTCTGACGACACTCCGCGCATTCAGGAGTGCCACATCCTGCTCGGTCACATCCTCTCTGAAATTGTCGAGCAGGAACTCTTCGCCCCCCGCGCCTCGGTTCGCTCCTCTCGTCACTTGCGCAAATAACTGCTCGCGCGAAGTTCTCATCGCTGTGGCACAGTCACTCTTGTTTACCCTGAGCTTCGAAGGGGCGGTGCTCTTGGGTTCGTTTTTTCTTTTGGGGCGGTTCGTATAAGCGACAGGCGCTGCTCGGCCCTAGCTTGCCGAGCCTTAAGTATTTTTGTCATTCCGAGCGCAGCGAGGAATCTGCTTTTTCCGGCGGCTTTTCTATTCCCGCGCCCCGCCAAAAACTCCGCCTTACCCTTTCTCCCCTCTCGCAATCGCTTCCTCAACCGTCTCGATATCCATCAGCCCCCAGCAACCATACAGCGCCGGCAGCACGCGCCTTGCTTCATGCTTTCTCCGCAATTCCGCCACGCGCTCCGTTCCCGACCTGTACGCCGGCAGGTACATTCTTCCCAGCAGGGGATGTCTCCCCCATGCTCCGGATAGTTTGTCCGCGCGTTCTTCCGTCACCAGAAAATCGCGCCGCAAAATCTTCGCCACTTCTTCCCGCGCCGCGCCTTGCCCCCACGTCAAATAGGATGATTGGTTCTTCGCATCATCCTGCAACAGCGCCAGCAGCACCCCGATCTGCAGGTCTTCTTCCGGCAGTTGCTCCACCTCCGTCACGCCGTGCGCAATCAGGATTGCGTTGTTCGCGATGCCCTCAAATAGCGTCGCCGCCCGCGTGTTCATCGTCAGCACGGTGGCCTCGAACCCCGCGCGCCGCCGCGCGTACAGATCTTGTAGATAGGCAAACGTCGTCACATGCCCTGGCACTACTTCATGGCTCACCAACTGTTCAAACTCCGGCACTGATATTTTCAGCGAAGCATTGATCTCATACGTCGCCTCGTATTTCGGTTTGCCGTCCGCCGTTCGCGCCCGCCCGATGTAGTTCATCGACCCGGAAAACCACGCATCCTTGATCGCCAGAAACTCGATGTTGGCCCGCGGCACTCCCGCCAGTTCCTTCGGCAAATGTGGCATCAGGTTCGTCTCGCACAGCTTGTCGTAGTGCGCGATGAACCCCGCGCTCACCCGCCGCACCGACGCCATTGGCACGGTGCGCTCCTGCCTCCACTCATCCACCGCCTTCAGCACTCCTTCGGGCCCATTCTTCAAATAGCCCGCTCGCCGCAGCAACTCCGCCACACGTTCCCGTTTTCTTTCCGGCTTCGATGGCTCCGGCGCGCGCCCCGTGGAGGCCTTCACGCAATCCTCGTAGCTCACCGGCGCCCCTTTGCCGAGCGTCTCCATCGCCAGCTTCCACATCGCCTCCAGCGATGTGGCCAGGCCCGCGAGATACCTACCGCGCAAGCCCTTCGTCTTTTCCCCTTCCGGCCGAATGCCTTTTATCGCGCCGGGGATGTCGATCTGCCGCAAATACTCCTCAATCGCTTTCCGGTCCACGTTTTTCGACGCCACTCCCCCCGATTCCCGGATGCGTGCCGCCGCTTGAACCGTGTACGACGCCGGCAGCGCCTCATCGGAAAACCAGGAGTCCGCAATGAACCGCCCTGTTCCGCTCGCGCACATCACATCGCCGCCCCACAATGTGTCGATCCCCAGGATCGCGTCCGCTACATACTTCCCCAATTGGTCCATTAGATCTCCTTCCCTTTTCGCAGGGAGCCAAACCACAGATACAGGCACAGCCCCACGAAAAACACCGCCGACACAATCTGCGAAATCTCTTCGTTATTGAAAAACGGCGTACGGATCAACTCTTCTCGGAATCCCGGCACCGTCCGCAACGCCGCTCCCAATACTCCACCCAATGCTCCGCCCGCCATCAGCCCCGACGCAATAATCACCCCGCGCGCTCTCACCCGGTCCCCTGCCTCGCCGCCTGTCTTGTCCGCGCGCTTGTTCAGCCAGTGCGACAAGAACCCTCCCACCAGCGCCGGAGTATTCAGTTCCAGCGGCAAATACATCCCCAGCGCGAAAATCAGCGATGGCTGTCCCAGCATCTCCAGGATCACCGCAATCATCGCCCCCGTTCCAAAAAGCAGATACGCGATCGGCTGGTGGCTCATGAATCCTTCTACCAGCGCTTTCATGATGGACGCTTGCGGCGATGCCAACACTGGCCGCAAATCTCCCGCCGCCGTTTCCCCAAACTGATACACCCGCGCCAGCAGTACGATCGTCAACCCGGCAAAAATCGCCGCCGCGATCACTCCTAAGAATTTCACCTTCTCCTGTGCCGCTGGCGTGGACCCCAGCCAGTATCCCGTCTTCAAATCCGTGATCGTTTGTCCCGAGATGGAAAGCGCCGTGCACACCATTCCCGCAATCGCCATCACAAAAAACATTCCCGTCGTCCCACTCAACCCGAACCGCAGCAGCACCGCCGACGACAGAATGATCGTCAGCATCGTCATCCCGGACACCGGATTCCGCGCCGTGGTCGCAATCGCGTTCGCTGCCACCGACGTGAAGAAAAACGAAAACACAAGTGTCAGCAGCAATCCCGCCGCCAGCACCGCAAACGACACCCGCAAGTTCCCCAGCAGCAGCGCCACGCCAATCGCCCCAATCACCACTCCCGCAAGAATCGTGGTCATCGAGATGTCGCGATCCGTCCGCTCCGGCGCCGCCGCTTCGCCCTTCCGGAAAACTCGCAGCGCGATTCCGAACGAACCAGCCACCACCCGCAGCGACTTCACGATCCCGAAAATCCCCGCCGTGGCAATCGCTCCCACGCCCACGAACCGCACGTAGTTCCGGTAGATTTGTACCGCCGTCATCTTCGCAATCGGAATCGCTGCCGGGTACACCGCGCTGTCCAGGTGGCTTCCCACGAACCAGATCAGCGGCACCAGCACCAGATTCGACAGCAGGCCGCCGGCGCACAGGATCATCGAGCTGCGCAGCCCTATCACATATCCCAGCCCCAGGATGAACCCCACGGCATCGAAGCTCAGCGCCATCCGCGCCCGGTCATTTAGCATCCGGATCACCGGAACGAATTGGAAATCCACATACTCCTTCCACACCTGAAATGTGGTCACGAAAAAATCGTACACGCCCGCGATCGCTGTGGCCTGCAGCAGCAGCCTCGCCTGCGATCCGCCCTTTTCTCCCGTGACCAGCACTTCCGTGATCGCCGTGGCCTCGGGGTAGGGAAGCAGCCCGTGCTGCTCCCTCACGAAATATCGCCGCAATGGAATCAGGAACATCACTCCCAGGCAGCCGCCCGCCAGGCAGATGAAAATTGTCTGCACCGGGTGCGGATTCAATTTCAGAATGTACAGCGCCGGCACCGTGAACACCGCTCCCGCCACCACCCCGCCCGCCACTCCTCCAATTCCAGTGATAATCACGTTTTCCAGCAGGCTCGAGCGCCGCTTGTACAGCCGCGCCAGCCCGATCGTCAGGATCGAAATCGGAATCGCCGATTCCATCACCTGGCCCACCTTCAGCCCCGAATACGCCGCCGCCACCGTGAAGATCACGCAGAACACCACGCCCCAGACCACCGAGCGCAACGTCAGTTCGGGCTCTTTTGCCTCAGCTCCCACCACCGGCTGATAGACTTCGCCCGGCTCCAGCACCCGGTACGCATTGCTCAGCAGTGATTTCTTCTCGGCTTCGCTCATCGCGCTTCATCCTCCGCTTGGTCGTCGCTTTTTGTGGCACAGTCACTCTTGCTTGCCCTGAGCTCCGAAGGGCTTGCGCTGATCCGCGAAGGGACTGTGCTCTTGGGGCTGATGCTGTAGTGGCTAACCTTTAGGTCGGTTCTTGAGCTGCTCCTTATCACGCGTAGGGGCGCAGCACTGCTGCGCCCCATGTCCGCACGATCCTTGAATCTTGTTCTTCTTTCTCTCTGCTCGACTCCCCGCAGCCGATAGTCCGTCCTGCTCAGGGCACCCTTCTATTGCCTCGCTCTTCTCTTTAGGAGGCCGGGGCTTCAGTTTACCCTGAGCTTCAAAGGGCCCCGGCGTAGAACCCCTAAAACGAATTGCCGCTTTCGCGCTTTTTGCGTCCGCCGCCTTTTGGCGGAAGCCCCTGAAGAAATGTCGTCCAGCTTTTCTCTGCAGCCGCATTAGACGTGTTGGATTTGAGTCCTCACGACAGATGCAGCGTCTGCACCTGCAGCTTCGCCCCATCCGCCGCCGCGGTGCTCGCCTTATTTCCCGCCCCGCCGTTGATCCGCACTTCCGTCTCTTGCGCATCCACCACTGCAATCGCCGCGATGTTGACGATCTCCTCGACCTCCGCACCACGTTGCAGCACGTGTACGGGTTTGGACATCCCCATCAGGATCGGCCCAATCGTTTCCACGCCGCCGATCCGCGCCAGCAGTTTGTAGCAGGCATTCGCCGAGGTCAGGTCCGGGACCACCAGCACGTTCGCTCCCCCGCGCAAGCTGGAGAACGGGTACGTCTCGGCTAGGATTTCCGGCACCACCGCCGTATCCGCCATCATCTCCCCGTCAATCATCAACGCCGGATCGGCTTTGTGCACCAGTTGCACCGCCTGACGCACTTTCTCCGCCAGCGGGTGCGGCGTGCTGCCAAAGTTGGAAAACGACAGCATCGCCACCCGCGGCGTTACGTTGAACCGCTTCGCCGTTTCCGCCGCGCACAACGCGATCTCCGCCAGATCCTCGGCCCTCGGCTCTATATTCACCGTGCAGTCTGCCAGGAAATACATATCGCCGCGGCGTGTCACCAGCACATACAATCCCGAAACCTTGTGCAGGCCTGGCCGCGGCTTGATCACCTGCAGTGCTGGCCGGATCGTGTCCCGGAAGTGCTGCGTCTCGCCGCCTACCAGTGCGTCTGCGTCTCCCACCTGCACCATCACCGCTCCAAACAGGTTCCGGTTGTTGATCAGGTCCTGCGCTTCTGAAAGCGTCACCCCGCGCCGTTGCCGCAATTCATACAGCGTCTGGATGTACGCTTCCCGCTTCGGCCATGTCGCCGGGTCCACGATCTGGATCTCCTCCAACTCCACGGACAGATCCGCCGCCTTCGCCCGAATCACTTCCGTATTCCCGATCAGCATTGGCTGCGCGATCTTTTCGTCGGCCAGGATGTGCGCCGCCCGCAGGATCTTCTCGTTCTCACCTTCCGGAAACACCACGCGCTGCGGCTTAATCTGCGCTTTATGAATGATCAGCCGCATTACCTCATGCGCCTTCCCCAGCAGTCTTTCCAGCCGCTCGCGGTATTCCTCCAGGTTCACCGGCTCGCTCGCCACCCCGGTTTCCATCGCCGCCCGTGCCACCGCCGACGCCGTCCATACCAGCACTCGCGGATCAAATGGCTTTGGAATGATGTACTCCGGCCCAAACCGTATGCGCGCCACTCCATACGCGTGGCACACCGAATCCGGCACATCTTCCTTTGCCAGCGCTGCCAGCGCCCGCGTCGCTGCCAGCTTCATCTCCTCGTTGATCGCCGTCGCATGCACGTCCAGCGCCCCGCGGAAAATGAACGGGAATCCCAGCACATTGTTCACCTGGTTCGGATAGTCCGGCCGCCCCGTGGCTATGATCACGTCCTTGCGTGTGGCCATCGCTTCGTCATAGGTAATCTCGGGATCGGGGTTCGCCATGGCAAACACGATCGGCCGTGCCGCCATCGTTCGTAGCATCTCTGGCGTGAACGCGCCCTTTACAGACAATCCTATGAACACGTCCGCGCCCTTCACCGCTTCCGCCAGCGTGCGCCACTTCGTTTTCTGCGCGAACCGCGCCTTGTACGGGTTCATCCCCTCGACCCGGCCCTCGTAGATCACGCCTTTCGTGTCCGCCATGAAAATGTTCTCGTGCTTCACTCCCAGCCGCACATAGTGTTCCGCGCACGCAATGCCCGCCGCGCCGCTCCCATTGAACACCACGCGCACTTCCTCGATAGGTTTCCCCACGATTTCCAGCGCATTCAGCAGGGCTGCTCCCGAAATAATCGCCGTTCCATGCTGGTCGTCGTGAAACACCGGGATCTTCATCGTTTTCTTCAGCGTCTCTTCAATGTAAAAGCATTCCGGCGCCTTGATATCCTCCAGGTTGATTCCGCCGAACGTCGGCTCCAGCAATTGGCACACTTTGATGACGTCGTCTGGATTCATCGAATCCACTTCCAGATCGAACACATCCACGTCCGCAAATCTCTTGAACAGCACTCCCTTTCCTTCCATCACCGGTTTCCCGGCCAGCGCTCCGATGTTCCCCAGACCCAGCACGGCGGTTCCATTCGACACCACCGCCACCAGGTTTCCTTTCGCTGTGTACTTGAACGCGTCGTGCGGTTCCTGTTGAATCGCCAGGCAGGGAAACGCCACTCCCGGCGTGTACGCCAGACTCAGGTCTCTCTGTGTGCGGCACGGCTTCGTCGGGGTTACTTCAATTTTTCCCGGGCGCGCGCCAAAGTGATACGCCAGCGCGTCTGACTTCTGTATTGCCATGTTTTTCCTCCAGACTGCAGCCCCGTAGGCGTGTGGGGAGGCGAGGCGAACGCCTCGACCTCGAAGGCACGTCGTTTAACTTCCCATCTGACTCCTGCCCGTCCAATTAAATCCCAATTGTACCCGTGGCACAGTCACTCGTGACTGTGCTCTTGCGTCTGGAATGGCCGATCTTTAGATCGGTCACTCCTCCGACTTACGATCCCATTTCCCTACCACGCACCCGTGTTCAAGTACTCATGGATCGCTTTTGCCGCGCGTCTCCCCGCTCCCATCGCCAGGATCACTGTTGCGCTGCCCGTCACGATGTCGCCGCCGGCAAACACGCCCTTCCGCGACGTGCGCTGCGATTCACCATCCGCCTCGATGTAGCCCCGCTTGTTCGTCTTCAGCCCCGGCGTTGTCGATTGCACCAGCGGATTCGCCGATGTTCCCGTCGCGATGACGGCCACCGAGAGCGGCACCTCAAACTCCGATCCCGCGATCGGAATCGGCCGCCGTCGCCCCGAAGCGTCCGGTTCGCCCAGCTCCATTCGCACGCACCGCGCTGCTCTCAGCCAGCCCTGCCCATCGTCCAGAAATTCTACCGGATTAGTCAACACCTGAAAATCGATGCCCTCCTGTTTCGCGTGCTTCACCTCTTCGGCGCGCGCCGGCATTTCCGTTTCGCTCCGCCGGTACAATACGTACGCTGGTTCTGCCCCCAGTCGTCGCGCCGACCGGATCGCGTCCAGCGCCGTGTTTCCCCCGCCAATCACCGCCACGTGCTTCCCGCGCAGCCCCATTATTGGCTCGTCGTATCGCGGGAATTCGTACGCGTGCATCAGGTTGATCCGCGTCAGAAATTCATTGGCCGAGTACACCCCGTTCAGGTGCTCTCCCGGGATGTTCAGAAACACCGGTAATCCCGCGCCCGTGGCGACAAAAACGGCGTCATATCCTTCCTCTTCAAACAACTCGTCAATCGACACCGTCTTTCCCACCACCACGTTCGTCTCGAACTCCACGCCCATCTTCCGCATCGTGTCGATCTGCTCGCGGATCACCTGCTTCGGCAAACGGAATTCCGGTATCCCGTACACCAGCACCCCGCCAATCTCATGCAGCGCCTCGAACACATGCACCTGGTGGCCTCTCTGGATCAAGTCGCCCGCCGCGCTCAATCCCGCTGGCCCGCTTCCCACGATCGCCACCTTCTTGCCCGTCGGCGCCGCATTCGCTGCCGGTGGCGCTCCTGCTTTCTGCTCGTAGTCCGCCACAAAGCGTTCCAGATACCCGATCCCCAGCGAATCCACTTTCTTGTGCAGCAGGCAGAACCCCTCGCAGTGATCTTCCTGCGGACAAACGCGCCCCGTGATCGCCGGCAGCACATTGTCCTCGCGAATCTTTGCCGCCGCCCCCAGGTAGTCGCCCGCCACGATCAGCTTCACGAAGTCCTTCACCTTCACCCCTACCGGGCAATAGGTCACGCACGTCGGCTTCGCGCATTCCAGGCAACGCAGCGCCTCTTGCCGCGCCAGTTCCATCGAGTATCCCATGTTTACTTCCGTGAAATTCATCACCCGCAATTCCGCGGCCTGCTCCGGCATCCCCTGCCGCGGTATTTTCATCCGCTCCTTCATGGGCACCGGATTCGCGGAAACTTCCTTCGCCGGGCTCACGGCTTGCCTCCCGCTATCACTACCGGCGCCGTCTCAGCCACTCCGCTCCTGCACTTCCCGCCATTCTCTCCGTCGCCCTCGCACGCGCGCTGAAACCTCTCCAGCGATTCTTTCTCCGCATCCCGGTACATCCGGTTCCTCTGCATCAACACTCCAAAATCCACCTGGTGCGCATCAAACTCCGGTCCATCCACGCACGCAAATTGACTCTTTCCGCCCACCAGCACCCGGCAGCCTCCACACATCCCCGTTCCGTCAATCATGATCGGGTTCAGGCTCACGATCGTCTTTATTCCGTGCTCTCGCGTCAGCTCCGCCACCGCCTTCATCATCGGCACCGGTCCCACCGCCAGCACCAATTGAATCAACTCGCCCGCGCCAATTAATTCCCGCAGCTTGTCCGTCACCAATCCCTTTTCTCCGTAGCTCCCGTCGTCCGTCGTGACGTACAGCGCGTCGCTCACTTCCCTCATCTCTTTTTCCAGCAGCACCAGTTCCCGGCTCCGTCCTCCCAGTATCGTCAATATCCGGTTGCCCGCTTCCTTCAACGCCGCCGTCGTCGGATAGGCCAGCGCCGTTCCCACTCCGCCTCCCAGCACCGCCACCGTCCCGTATTTTTCAATCTCCGATGGCTTGCCCAGCGGCCCCACCACGTCCAGTATCGTCTGGCCCGTCTCCATCTCATTCAACTCGTAGGTCGTCTTCCCCACGGCCTGCACCACAATCCGGATCGTTCCCTTTTCGCGGTCCGAACTCTCAATCGTGATCGGGATGCGCTCGCCCCTCTCATGCAGCCGCAAGATCACAAACTGCCCTGCCTGGTGCTTCTTCGCGATCCTCGGGACATCGATCACAAACCGCTTGATCCCCGGTGCGATGAATTGCGCCTCCAAGATTCTGTACATGCCCGCCCTTTTCCCCTTTGTAGTTTTCCCGCGCACTCTACTTTAATGTCATCCGGCGATCCTCTTCCTCACAAGCTCATCGTGCCGCCACCGTCTCGTCCATCACTCCCAGCGGCGGCAATATCTCCGTTCCTTCCGAACCGCCCAGCGCCAACCCGATGCTTTCCGGCGCGGTGATCAGCGCCCGCTTTCCCCCAGCCTCCAAGTACGCCAGCGCTGCTTCCACTTTCGGCCCCATGCTCCCCGCGGGAAACTCGCCGCGCATCAGGTACTCATGTGCTTTCGCCCAGCTAACATGAAACAGCGGCCGAGCGTTGTCCTTCCCGTAGTTCAGGTACACATGCTTCACGCCCGTGGAAAATAGTAGCAGCTCCGCTTCTAAATCCCTCGCCAGCAGCGCCGAGCAGCGATCCTTATCAATCACCGCCTCGCTCCCGTGCAGCCGCCCCGCCCGCCGCACCACTGGAATTCCTCCGCCGCCCGCCGCAATCACCACAAACCCCGCATCCAGGCACGCCCGGATCGCCTCAATTTCATAAATCCTTCGCGGGTGCGGCGAAGCCACTACTCTCCGCCAGCCGCGCCCCGCATCTTCCACCACTTTCCAGCCAAACTGGTCGCGCCTCTGTTCCGCCTCTTCTCTCCGGTAAAACGGTCCGATCGGTTTGTCCGGCCGCAAGAACGCCGGATCATCCGCGTCCACAATCACCTGCGTGATCAGGCTCACCACCTTCTGCGGCATTCCTTTTTCATACAGCGTGTTGTCCAGCGTCTGCTGCAGCAGATAGCCCATCGCCCCTTCGGTCTCTGCCCCGCAAACGTCCAGATGCTGCGGCATCCCTGTGCCCTGCGCCCTCTCCGATCGCAGCAGCGCTTCGCCCACCTGCGGGCCGTTCCCGTGCGTCACCACCACGCGGTAGCCCTTTTGCAGCACCGCGCCGATTCCTTCACACGTTTCCCTCGCGTGCGCCTGCTGCTCTTCAAACGTGCCGCGCTCGTTCTCCCGCGTCAGCGAGTTCCCGCCAATCGCAATCACCGCAATCGCTTTCATCGCCCGTCTCGCATCCTTCTCACTACGAACAACTCTCGAAACTCCATCTTTTGTTGTGGCACAGTCACTCCTGACTGTGCTCTTGGGCTGCTCTTGCCTTTGTAGCGGCCGCCTTCCGAGGCGGGCGCTTTTCTTCAGCCCACAAGAAACACTGTCATCCCGCCTGCCCTGAGCGCAGCCGAAGGGACCGGAGGACCGCGCCGTTTGCGGTCCGGAGCGGAGGGATCTGCTTTTCCCTTCAACCCACCCAGGCTGCAACCTACTTCTTCTTCCCGTTCTCCTCTTCCTGTCCCGCCATCAATGCCAACAATATCGCCTTATGCGCGTGCAGCCGGTTCTCCGCCTGTTCCAGCACCACCGACTGCAATCCGTCCACCACCTCGTCCGTCACCTCTTCGCCGCGATGTGCCGGCAGGCAATGCATGAACAGCGCATCCGCCGGCGCCAGGTCCATGAGGTTTTCGTTCACCTGATACCCGGCAAAATTCTGCCGCCGCTCTTCGCTCTCCTTTTCCTGTCCCATGCTCGTCCACACATCCGTGTACACCGCGTCCGCCGTTCCCATCACTTCCTTCGGGTCTTGCACCACGCGAATCTCCGCCCCGGTGCTCGAAGCGTCCGCCCGCGCTTCCATCAGTATGTCCGGATTCGGCTCGTAGCCCGGCGGGCACACCATGGTGAAGTTCATGCCCACTTTCCCCGCTGCGTGCGCCAGGGACAGCGCCACGTTGTTTCCGTCTCCCACATACACCAGGTGCAGCCCCTTCAATTCGCCCTTGGCTTCGCGCATTGTCAGCATGTCCGCCACCGCCTGGCACGGGTGCAGCAGGTCCGTCAACGCGTTGATGATCGGCACGCGTGCTTCGTGCGCCAGATCTTCCAGAAGGTGCTGCGAAAACGTGCGCACGATCATTACGTCCACCCAGCGTGAGAGATTCCGCGCCACGTCGCCCACGCTCTCCCGCTTCCCCAGCCCGATATCGCCCGGCGCCAGGTACACTGCGTGGCCGCCCAGTTGTTCAAATCCCACTTCAAACGTCACCCGCGTCCGCAGCGATGGCTTCTCGAAAATCAGTGCTGCCATCTTCCCCTGCAGCGCCGTGACGAACGTTTTGGGATGGGCCTTCACTTCCGCCGCCAGCTTCAGCAGCCCTTCCATTTCCGTAATCGTGATGTCGTGCAACGACAGGAAATCCCGCTTATGCGCTCCCAGTGCTGGTTTCAGATGCCACGGCGTTACTGTTGGCATGGCGCCCAGACGTTTGCGGTACATGTGCGTCTCCTCTCATCCCACCTTCACTTCAACTTCCTTCTGCACGAATCGCCACATCACTTCTGCCAGCGTCAGCTTGCTGCGTTCCACCACTTCATATGTCACTCGCAGCGACGGCTGCCCGATCGCGATCAGGTGCCGCAAATCGATCGGTGTCGCGATCAGCACAAAGTCGCACGGTGTGCGCCGGATCGTTTCTTGCAGGTCCGCCAGTTGCTTCTCGCTGTAGCCCATCGCCGGCAGCAGCGCGCCCACGTGCGGGAACTTCACGAACGTGTCGCGAATGCTTCCCATTGCGTACGCCCGCGGATCCACCAGCGTTGCTCCCGCTCTCTCTGCGCCAATCACGCCCGCGCCCAGCGCCATCTCGCCGTGCGTCAACGACGGCCCATCTTCGATCACCAGCACGCGCTTGCCGCGCAGCTTTTCCCCCTCTTCCACCTTCACCAGCGATTCCGCTTCGATGACCTCCGCCTTCGGATTTCGCTGCCGTACGTTCTGCCGCACAATCTCCACCGCGTCTGGATGCGCCGAATCCACTTTGTTGATCACCACCACGTTCGCCCGCAGCAGGTTCACCTCGCCCGGGTGGTACAGCACTTCATGTCCCGCGCGGTGCGGGTCCGTCACCACGATCTCCAGGTCCGGAAACACAAATGGCGTATCGTTGTTCCCGCCGTCCCAGATGATGACGTCCGCTTCCTTCTCCGCCTCCGCCACGATCGCCGCGTAATCCACCCCGGCATACACAATCGTTCCGCTCTTCACGTGCGGCTCGTACTCTTCTCTCTCTTCAATCGTGCACTGCTCGCGGTCCAGGTCGGCCATCTCTGCGAATCGCTGCACCCGCTGTTTCCGCAAATTTCCGTACGGCATCGGATGGCGAATCGCCACCGCATTCAGCCCCCAATCCTTCAGCAACTTCGCCACGCGCCGCGATACCGGGCTCTTCCCGCATCCCGTACGCGTCGCGCAAATCGACACCACCGGCACTGTCGCCGTCAGCATCGTTCGCTCCGCGCTCAACATCTGAAAGTCCGCTCCTGCCGCCAGCGCCCGCGACGCCAGGTTCATCACCTTCACGTGCGATACGTCGCTGTAGGAAAACACCGCCACGTTCACCTGCTCTTCCCGGATCAATCGCTCCAGCTCCTCTTCCGGCACAATCGGTATTCCTTCCGGATACAGCGGCCCGGCCATTTCCGCCGGGTATCTTCTTCCCGCTATGTCCGGTATTTGTGTTGCCGTGAATGCCACAACGTGGCTCAGGGGATCTTCCCGGTAGCACACGTTGAAGTTATGAAAATCGCGGCCTGCTGCTCCTAGAATCACAATTCGCTGTTGCATAATTACCTCCGGAGAGGAGTCTCGAGGGACCATTTAGTAAGGAAGGCCCAGGTGCTGAAGTACATCTATTACAGTCACAGAGCCTGCAAGCCGAAAGCCACCTATGCCGGCCATGTCGTTTAAGTAATAGTCTGTATATAAAAGACTTATGGAGACCCACGGAAGGGAATTACCCGCCCCGGCCTCCCCTCCTGAGAATAGCAACCCAACCCCCCACCCCACCCTGCGCCAATCCACCCACCCCCCAACCCGTTCCCACCCTTACCCCAAGCGCCTGAGGCGCGCCAGAAGTTAGCCCAGCCCGTAAGGGCTGGGTTAACAAGGCGCACGATAAAGAGCACCGGAGGTGCGGCAGGTCTTTTTCGCCTCGTACAAGAACCGCATGTTTCTCGGCACAGCGCAGGCCTGGGAGGGATGCGTCGGGAATTGCTGGAGGCAATGTCGGCGGGAGCGGAGAATTGTCGGCGCGCCGACAGTATTATATATATATATAATCAACCAGTATTCGAATATGAGGGAAAATGTGGCGAAATGGGAATGGCACGCAGAATCAGAGAGTTGGCGCGGTCATTTTCGAATGAAATGAGGCAATTTCACGCGGGTCATGTGCCGGATTTCGAAATTATGGCCGGCTGAGCGCGAAAAGAGGCGGGAGATTCGAGTTCGCGAAGACGAACCGGAGTGCCCGTATAGAATCACCACTTATGAAAAACAGGGGGGAGGGGTCATCACCACAAGCGCCCACGAAGACGGAGCGGGAAACGACCACCAACTCTCTCTCGTAGACTTCACCAAGAATCCTATCTGCGAAAGAGGGTCGTAAAGGGTTCGCGTCGGCGCACGTATTTTGGTGACATCGTACTGAATGTCACAAAGTATGCAAAAACCGTCGCTGGATAGTAGCAGAGTAGACCTACGAAAAATACATCCCAGCCTGTCAGGCCAATCCATGCTGGAAACGCAAACGCCAAAAATAAGCCTAAAAGTACGACTGCGAGCCGTTGCCACCATATGGGCAGAATGCGCGTGTTGCAGAAGGGACAACTATCATATGGGCGGCGAGTCTTAATATCCTGACTGAGGTCTGCCGAGCAATTGGGACACACTCCCAGTGACTTTTTCCGATGCTCGTTAGTACAGGCGTGCTGCACCTTGGGTTGAGGTTTCCTACCCCGAAATCTGGCCCGCCCTACTCCTCGTCCTCCCCCACACTGAAATACGTGCAGTCCGGATGCTGAAACACCAGCGCGCTCACGCTCGCTTCCGGGTCCATCATGAATCCTTCCGTCAACTGCACGCCAATTTCTTCCGGCCGCAGCAAGCTCCAGATCCCCGCCTGGTACTCCAACTCCGGGCAGGCCGGATACCCAAAGCTGTAGCGCTTCCCGCGGTAACGCGACGTGAACCGCTGCGCCATGGTCATCTCCGCGGGATCGGGGAAGCCCCAATCCTCGCGAATCCGCCGGTGCAGCCACTCCGCGCAGCCTTCGGCCGTTTCAATCGCCTGCGCCTGCAATCCATGTGACTTGAAATAATATCCTTCGTGCTTGGCCTTCTCCGCGCGGTCCCGCACGCCTTCGCCCGCCGTCACCACAAACAGCGCCACGTGATCGCGCTGCCCTTTGCGCGCCGGCAGCACGTAGTCGCTCAAGCACAATTGATCCCCAATCTTCTGCCGACGGAACTTCCACGTTTGCACTGGTTCCGTGCCGCCCGGCGCAAACAGTTGCAGCGCCTCGCCTTCCGCCTCCGCCTCAAAAAATTGCCACACCGCGCGCACCTTCATGAACGTCGTGGCCTCGTGCTTCACCTCTTCCATCTCGTTAAACAACTCCACCGCTTTCGCTTCCCGCGCCGCCAGATGCTTCTCGAAATCCCCGCGATAACCCATGTGCCGTCCATACAGCATGTACGGATTGATGTAGCTCCACACCTCGCGCAAATCCGGCACCAGCCGCACCTTGCGGTCCAGATAGCCCACCTTCGGGATCGGCAAATCGGTCCGCACCTTCGGCGACCGCGTCACTCGCGGCTTCTCCGCGATCTTCACCGTCGTCGTCACGCTCACGCCATTCCCCGAATTCGCGTGCTCGCTCAGCACCCGCGCCCGCGTCGCCGGGTCCATCAGCTCATTCATCAGCCGCAAGCCCGTCATCGCGTCTTTCGCGTAACACACCGTTCCGCCATAACTCGGCGCAATCTTCTGCTGCGTGAATTTCGCGCTCAGCGCGGCTCCCCCCACCAGCAGCGGCACGCCAATCCCCGCATCCTTCAAGTCGTTCGCGGTGATCACCATCTGCTGCGCGCTCTTCACCAACAATCCCGAAAGCCCGATCGCATCCGGTTTGTGCGCCGCATACGCCTTGATCAGCTCCTCCGGCGGCACCTTGATTCCCAGGTTCACAACGTCGAACCCGTTATTCTTCAAAATAATTTCCACCAGGTTTTTCCCGATGTCGTGCACATCGCCCTTCACCGTCGCCAGCACCACCTTGCCGCGCTTCGCGGTGTCCGCCTTCTCCATGAACTGTTCCAGGTGGCTCACCGCCGCCTTCATCGCTTCCGCCGACTGCAGCACCTCCGCCACAATCAACTCATTCGCATTAAACAGCCGCCCTACTTCGGACATTCCCTCCATCAGCGGCCCATTGATAATGTCCAGCGGTGGCGTGCCCTCAGCGCGTTTTCGTTCCAGGTCTGCCACCAATCCATCGCGCGTGCCTTCGATGATGTAGTTCGACAGCCGCGTGTCCAGCGGCACATCTTTCGCCTTCAACTTCTCTTTCTTTTTCGTTGTGCGGAAATGTTCCGTGATCGCCGCGATGTGGAACTGGTTCAGCGCCGCCTTCTGCTCCTTGCTTTGCTCTCTCCAATCCGCCGGCGCGTTCCGCAACATTTCGCTCTGCGGATGCTCCGCGGGCACTTCCTTCGGCGCGTGCTGGAACAGCAAATTTTCCGCCAGTCGCCGCTCGTGCTCCGGAATCGAAGCGAATCGCTCCAACTTCTCCGTGTTCACAATCGCCAAATCCAACCCGGCCTTCGTGGAGTAGTACAAAAACACCGAGTTCACCACCTCGCGCGCGCCCGCCGGCAATCCAAACGACACGTTGGAAATCCCCAGAATCGTCCGCGTATCCGGCAACGCCTGCTTGATCAACCGGATGCCCTCCATCGTTTCCACTGCGCCGCCGATGTAGTTCTCGTCGCCCGTCGCGCACGGAAACACCAGCGGGTCGAACACGATATCCTCTGGTGCCATCTCGTACTTCTTCGTCAGCAATTCGTACGACCGCTGCGCAATCGCCAGCTTCCTCTCCCGCGTGAACGCCTGCGCCTGCTTTGGGTCTTCGTCAATGCAGCCCACCACAATCGCCGCGCCAAAATCGTGTGCGATCGGCACCACCTTCTCAAACTTGTCCTCCCCATCTTCCAGGTTGATCGAATTGATGATCGCTTTGCCCTGGCAATACGTCAGTGCCAGCTCCACCGCTGCCGGGTCCGTGGTGTCAATCATGATCGGCGTCTTGATCTTGCGGATCAGTTTTTCGTAAAACGGCGGAATATCTTTCTTCTCATTCCGCTCCGTGCTTTGCAGGCACACATCCACGATGTGCGCGCCGCCTTTCACCTGTCGCCGCGCGATCTCTGTCGCCTCTTCCCACTTCTCTTCCGCCACCTGGTTCTTGAAGAGCCGTGACCCGATCACGTTCGTCCGTTCGCCCACCAGCAACGGCCGCGTCTGCTCATCCGCTTCGATCGTCTCGATCCCCGAATAGATAGCCCGATGCGAATCCGCCGGCCGCACCCGCGGCTTTTTTCCTTCCACCATCTGCGCCAGCGCACGGATGTGCTTCTCCGTCGTGCCGCAGCAGCCGCCCACCAGGTTCAGCCAGCCATGGTTCACAAACTTTTCCAGTTGTGCCGCCAGCGTCGTAGGTGTCTCCCCGTACTTCCCCTCTTCATCCGGCAGCCCTGCGTTCGGATAGCAGGACACGAACTCGCTCGTCAGCGAGCTCAGCGTCCGTATGTGGTCGGTCATGAACTCCGGCCCGGTCGCGCAATTCATCCCAACCGCCAGCGGGTGCGCGTGCCGCAGCGAAACCCACATCGCTTCCACCGTCTGCCCCGCCAGCATCGTTCCCATTGGCTCGATGGTCACGGAAACGATGAAGGGGATTGCCGCCCCAATTTCCCGCGACAATTTCTGAATAGCCAAAATCGCCGCCTTGATATTCCGTGTGTCCTGGCAGGTTTCCACTAGCAACAAGTCTGCCCCGCCTTCAACCAATCCTCTGGCTTGCACGTAGTACGAATCCCGCAGCCCCTCAAAGGTCACGCCGCCCGTCACCGTGATTGCCTTGGTCGTTGGCCCCATCGACCCGGCCACAAACCGCTGCTTCCCCGGTGTCGAGAAATCTTCCGCCGCCTGCCGCGCCAGAATCGCCGCCCGCTTGTTCAATTCGTGCGCGTCCGCCTGCAGCCCATACTCCGCCAGCACCAGCGGCGCCCCGCCGAAGCTGTTTGTTTCAACAATGTCCGCTCCCGCTTCAAAGTACTTCCGGTGAATGTCCAGCACTACGTCCGGCCGCATCCGCACCAGGTTCTCGTTACACCCCTCCAACGCCGCACCGCCAAAGTCCGCCGCCGTCAGGTTGCGTTGCTGCAGCATCGTACCCATCGCGCCATCCAGCACCAGGATGCGTTCCGTCAGCAGTTCCCGCAAAGCCTTCTCGGATTCTTTCAAGTTCCTCATTCGATCGGTGCCCTTCGATACCTCTCCCCGGCGCCTCTTCTGCGACGATTGATTGCGCGGAGTATCCTTCTATTTTACTTGGCCCTGCCCCAGAACCGAACCCTTTTCGCCCGCCCCTTCGCCCTGGCTTTAACGTCAGCCTCCTTGCCCCTCGCCCTAATCCTTTGAAAATACCCCTTATTTGTCATTGACGACTCGTGAACATCTGTCCCCAAGGCCCTTGCCCCTTGGCCCTGCTTTCTCTACCCTGAAGTACAGTGGCCAATAAAAGCATGTCCCCGAAACTTACAGTCTGTCTGCTTTCACCGCACCCCCTGGTGCTAAGCGAATTTGAACGCCTGCTCGGCAAGGCTTCGCAGTTCAAGGTCATTGCCAAGCAACTTGAATCCACTCTTGCTCCCGACCTGCGCAACCTTGAACCTCCTAAGGCGCAGGTCTACGTCATAGATGCGCACGCCGCACGTCAGGCTACCGGCGCGCTCCTCACCAATATCCTCGAGCGCTTCCCCGATGCCCGCCTGATTGTTGTTGGTGATTCTGTCAACGAAGCCAACGCCTATTCTTTGCTCCGTCTGGGCGTAAAGGGCATCCTCACCTACGCCGAAGCGCGCGATCAGCTTTCCCGCGCTCTGCCGCTCGTTTCCAATGGCGGCTTTTGGGTGCCGCGCTCCGTGCTTTCTGGTTTCGTGGATTCCATTCTCACCAGCCAGGGGCGCCGCCTCAAGACCGACACCGTCACGAATCTGAGCCGCCGCGAGCAGGAAGTCCTCGATTCCTTGCTGGAGAATCTCTCCAACAAGGAAATCGCCAGCAAGCTCAATATCGCCGAGCGCACCGTCAAATTCCACGTCTCGAATCTTTTGAACAAGTTTGGCGTGCGCCGCCGCGCGGACCTGATCCTGCTCACCTTCCAGCGCCGCATGGCCCAGGCGTAAACCGCTTCCAGTTTTTCGATTTTTCGTTCTTCGTAGAGGTCCAGCACGCTGGACCTCATCTTGGCAAAGCGTGAATTCTTTTGTCATTCCGAACCCGCGCTTTTTGCGGGTGAGGAATCTGCTTCTTCCCTGGTCCATTGCGAAAAGCAGATCCTTCGCTTCGCTCAGGATGACAACGAAATGTTGCACTTTAGGAACCTGGCAAGATTTAACCCAGCTAAACAGTTGCTTCCGATTCTCAATCCCCGACCTTATACCGGATGATGCACCACAACGCCTGCACCCCATCTTTCCACGTAATCTTCTTCCCCTCTTCGTACGTGCGCCCCGAATAGCTGATGGGCACTTCATAAATGCGCCAATTGCCTTTGGCCACTTTCGCCGTGATCTCCGGCTCAAATCCAAACCGGTCAGATTTCACTTGTATTCCCTTCAGCACCTCGCGCCGGAACACCTTGTAGCAGGTCTCCATGTCCGTCAGCTTCAGGTTTGTGAACACGTCCGAAAGCAGCGTCAGGAATTTATTCGCCAGGTAGTGCCAGAAGTAATGCACGCGCTGCGGCCCGCCCAGGAACCGCGAACCAAATACCACGTCCGCACGCCCGTCCAGGATCGGTTCCAGCAATTTCGCATAATCTCGCGGGTCATATTCCAGGTCGGCATCCTGCACCAGCACGATATCGCCCGTGGCCACCGCAAATCCCCGGCGCAATGCCGCGCCCTTCCCCTGATTCGTTCCCTGGAAAAAAATCCGCATGTCTCCCAGCTCAATGGGATCGCCCCCGTCCGTCGAGGCCGCCAGCCTTTCCCCTTTCTCCAGCAGCTCCGCCAAACCCTGCAGGAATTCGCGCGTGCCGTCTTTGGAGCAGTCGTCCACCACCACGATCTCCTTGCGCATCTCCGTTTCCTGAACGCGGCGAAGGATTTCGCAAATCGTATTCTTCTCGTTGTACACGGGAACCACTACTGAAAGCTTTGCATCCACCATCGCTGAGGGATTCCGCCGGGGGTGTGCCATGGATTTGTCCCTATTGTAAGGGTGCCTTCTCGCTCCGTAAAGTTTTCTCTCGCCAATCGATTCCCGTCTGGCCGCGCAACGTGTCCTTCGCCGGGACTCCTCTGTGTGGTTAAATAGAATTCGTCAGTCTTCCGATCATGCCCACGTTTTACATCGAACAATTTGGCTGCCGCGCAACGCAAGCCGATGGCGCCGCCCTCGAGCGCCAATTGCGCGAACAGGGCTGCCATCTCGCCTCCGGCGCTCATGCGGCTGACGTCGTCGTTTTGAACACCTGTACCGTCACCGCTGCCGCCGATACCCAGGCGCGCGACGCCATCCGCAAACTCCACGCCGCCAATCCCTCCACGCGCATCATCGTCACCGGCTGCTACGCCCAGCGCGCCCCTGAAGAGCTTGCGGTCCTCCCGGGAGTCTCCTTCGTCATCGGCAATTCGCACAAGCCGCAAATCCCCAATCTTCTCCAGTCCATCGCCCTAATGCCCCCCGTAGGGGCGCAGCACGCTGCGCCCCATGTAGCACGATTGCCGCAGATAAGCGGCTCGCACGACATCGCAAAAATTCTCACCGGCGACATCTTCGATCTCTCCGAAGTTCTCGTTGCCCCCGTGCTCGGCGGGGAAGGGAATCACACGCGCCCCACGCTGAAAATCCAGGACGGCTGCAACGCCCGCTGCTCTTTTTGCGTGATTCCTTTCGTGCGCGGTAAATCGCGCAGCCTGCCTCCCGAAAAGGTTGTCGCGGAAATTCAGCGCCTCGCCGGTTCCGGTTATCGCGAAATCGTGCTCAGCGGCATCAATCTCGGCGCCTATGGCCGCGATCTTTCTCCGCGCGTCGCATTTCTCGATCTCCTTGGCCGCATTCTCGACGAAACTCCCGTCGAGCGCCTCCGCGTCAGCTCCATCGAGCCGCTCGATGTTTCCCTCACTCTCATCGATCTCATCGCCTCCAGCGAGCGCCTTGCGCCGCATTTCCACATGCCGTTGCAATCCGCTTCGGACCGCATCCTCGCGGCCATGCATCGCTGGTATCGCGCCGAACATTACGCCCGCCGCATCGAGCTCATTCACGAGCGCCTTCCCTATGCCGCTATCGGCGCCGACGTCATCACCGGGTTCCCAGGCGAGACCGAAGCCGACCACGCCGCCACACTGCGCTTCATCGAAGAGCGGCCCTTCACCTACTTGCATGTCTTCTCGTATTCCCCGCGCCCCGGCACAAAAGCGGCTGCTCTGCCCCATCAAGTTCCCGGTAGCGTCATCAAAGGCCGCGCGCGCGAATTGCGGGCCCTCGCGGAAACCAAATCCGCCGAGTTTCGCGCCTCGCAAATCGGCCGCATCCTTCGTGTCCTTACTTTGCGCCGCGATCCCGAAGACGAACCTTCCTTCACGCCTGCGCTCTCTGAAAACTATCTCTCTGTCCAGCTCCCGCTCACATTGCCACACAATCAACTTTTGACGGCCACCGTCACCCACACCGAAGGCAAAAATCTTTGTGCTTTGCCGCTCGAGCCGGTCCTTGCGGCTTCGGCAGCGGGCTGACCCAATCTCATGCGCATACTTGGCATTTCCACCATCGGCCGGGGCTCCGCGGTCGCGCTACTTGAGGAAAAGTCCATTCTCTTCGCCATCGAAGAAGAGAAGCTCAATCGCCTGCAGGACGCGCTGGAAATTCCGCGTCTTGCCCTGGAACGCTGCCTGCACGAAAATCAATTGAAGCTGGCGGACTTCCGCGCCATCGCTCTCGCTGAGCGGAGCGCTCCGCTCGGGCATTCGCGCTCCCGCGGCAAGCGCGCCACGCGCTCCGCTTTCGAGGACCTTCTCCAGCCGCTTCTCCGCGGCGGCCCGCGGCTCTCGCGCTTCGATCACCATCTTTGCCACGCTGCCAGCGCCTATTACACTTCGGGTTTCGATCGCGCCCTCATCCTCACTCTCGATCAGGGCGCCCATTCGCAAGCGGGTCTCGTGGCCCTGGGCGACGGCGATGAAATTGAGCCGCTGCATTCCCTGAAATTTCCCGATTCTCTTGGCTGGTTCTATTCGCGTGTCACGGAGCTTGCGGGTCTCCGCTCGCGCCGCGATGAACACAAATTGCAATGGCTCAGCAAGGATGGCGAACCGGAATTTCTCCCGGCCTTCCGCAAGCTTTTCACCTGGAAACCCACCGGCGCGCCCGCCTTAAACCGCCGCTACTTTGCCTCGGGTCCCGATCATCGCGGCATATTCTCGCCGCAGTTTTGTCGCGAACTTGGGCTTTCTTCGCGCAGCCATCCGCCGGGCCCCGTCGTGCGCGCCAATCTCGCCCGCAGCGCGCAGGATTTTCTCGAGGAAGTCGTCCTGCAGCTTGCCGGCAATTTCGCCGAGCGCACCAACGCCCGCTCGCTCTGCCTGGCTGGCGGCATTTTCCTGAATGTTCTTCTGGTCCACGCCCTCGAAGCCCGCGGTCCCTTCGAGCACGTCTACGTGCAACCCGTCTCCGGGAATGCTGGCACGGCCCTAGGCGCCGCTTATCTTTCCCACAAGAAAATCACCGGGCACTCCGGCCGCGCGCCGCTTTCGAGCCTCGCGGTTGGCTTGCACGCCAGCGCTCAGGAAATGAAAACGGTTCTCGACAACTGCAAAATCGTCTATCGCTATCTTCCTGGGGAAGAACAAACCGTTGAGGAGTCGGCGCGCCTGCTTCTACGCGACAAAATCGTCGCCTGGTGTCAGGGCCGCACGGAATTCGGCCATCGCGCTCTCGGCAATCGAAGCCTGCTTGCTTCGCCTTTCTCCGAATACGTCATCGAAAACGTCAACGAATACGTCAAACACCGCGAGGAATTCCATCCTTTCGCGTTATCCGTTCCCGCCGAGCGCGCTTCGGAGTATTTCGACGCTTCTCCGAATTGCCGCTTCATGACTTCCCTGGCCACGCTCACCAATCCCATCAGCGGCCTCGAACGTTTCGCCTTTCACGGAAACCTGGTGCGCGTACACACCGTCGAACAGCACGCCAATCCGCTCTTCTGGAAGCTGCTGCACAAATTCGGGGAATCGGCGCCCGCGCCCATTCTCGTCAACACTTCGTTCAATCTCTTCGGCGAGCCTCTGGTTACGGACCCGCGCGGCGCCGTCCGCAGCTTCTATTGCGCCGGCATAGACGCCCTCGCCCTCGGCCCTTTCCTTTTGGTGAAATAACTGCCCGGCATGCAAGCGGCTCGTCCCCATAGGGGTCGAGCACTGCTCGACCCATCTCGGCAAGGCGTAAGAACAATTGTCATTCCGATCCCGCAAGGCGGGAGAGGAATCCACTTTTTTCTACCAATTGTTGCCAGCTCGCATTCCATTTCGCGCACTGCGTAGCGCAAGTCAACTTTGCGAGCTCTGCGGCTCTTCTCCTTCCGCCCCTGCGTGAAGTCTCACCCCACTCCCATCTGAATTGTTGTTTTTGATTCCACAACGCCGTACGGCACTGTTTCTTCCCGCGGCCAACTATCCCTCGAAAATCACCTGCGCAATCGCCTGCGCCGCCGTATGCGTGATGCTCACCGCGATATTCTTCACACCCAGCGCCTCGGCAATTTTTTTTGCCTCGCCCTTCAGAACCAATGTGGGCCGCCCGCCCTTCGCCCGTACCACCTCCACGTCCACCCAACGCACCCCCCGGCTCCAGCCCGTCCCCAGCGCCTTCATCGCCGCCTCTTTCACCGCGAAGCGCCCCGCGTACCGCTCGTACTTGTTCTTGAACTGCTCGCAATACGCCACTTCATCCGGCGTGTACACCCGGCGCAGAAACCTCTCCCGCTGCGCCTCAATCACTTCCTGGATGCGCTTCACTTCCGCCACATCAATGCCCAGCCCGACGATCATCAATCACCCAGCTGCGGCGCAATTCGGCTCCGCTGCCTCGACCCGATTATACTGTCAGGACCATGCCGCCACGGAAAACTTCCACAAGAAAGCCCGGCATTCGTAAACGCGTCGCCGCGCGCCCGCTGCCTCTTTCACCGTCCTGGGTGATGCGCCGCTCCCGCGACCTGCAAATCTTGCAGCTCGCGCCCTTCCGCAAGCTCCCCTGGCTGGTCCACGGATTCAGCACGCGGCCGGGCGGCGTCAGTCTTCTAGATGGCCGACCAGTTCTCAATCTCGGCTTCATGGATTGGGACACACGCGAGAATATCGCCGAAAACCGCCGCCTCCTGCAATCTGCTCTCGACGCCGAAAACTTCACCCTCGCGCCGCTCAAGCAAATCCACTCCGACGTGATACATCTTTTCTCCGCCGCGCCCGCTCACGCCTGCAAGGGCGACGCCTCCGTCACGAATCGCCCCGGCCTGCTTCTTGCCGTGCAAACCGCCGATTGCGTTCCGATCCTCCTCGTCGATCCCAAAAAGCGAGCCGTCGCCGCCATTCATGCGGGTTGGAAGGGCACGCTTGCACGCATCGCCGAAAAGGCCGTGGGCCGCCTGCGCCTCGAATTTGGCAGCAAGCCTTCCGATCTCCTCGCCGCTCTCGGCCCCTCCATAGGCCCCTGCTGCTATGAAGTGGGCGCGGAATTCGTCACCAAGTTCACGGCGCAATTCGCCGATGCCTCCGACTATTTCGATGAGCCGCGCACCGGCGATGAGCCCAATCCGCTGCAGTGGCTCAGCATGATGCCCCCGGGCCACCAACCACCGCCGCGCAATGTCCAACTCGATCTTCCCAAAGCCAATCGCGCGCAGCTCCTCGCCGCCGGCCTGCGCCCGCAAAACATTTTCCCCTGCGGCCTTTGTACCGCCTGCCGCACCGACCTATTCTTCAGCCACCGCCGCGAAGGGGTCCTCTCTGGACGTCTCCTGTCGGTGATTGGAATTCGTGGGTAAGAAGAGGAGCTTTCTTCAAGGAAGAACTGCGAGCGGAGAATTCTTAACTTCGATCAAGGCAAGTTGCCCGCACGCCGCCATCACGTCGCGCCCGCGCGAATAGCGCACAAAGGCCGGCACGCCGCGCTCCGTCAGAATCCGCCGGAAGTCCTCGATCTTCTCTTCGCTCGATTCCTTGAATGGCAGCTCGCCCGGATTCCACGGGATGAGATTCACCTTCACGCTCTTCAGCGGCGCCAGCAATCGCACCACGCGCCGCGCATCCTCCGCCGCGTCATTCACGCCGCCCAGCATCACGTACTCAAACGTCAAATGCTCCCAATTCCGCAGCGGGTATTCCCGGCACACTTCCATCAGCGCTTTCAATGGATACTTGCGGTTGATGGGCATCAGCACGTCGCGCTGTTCATCATTCGACGCATTCAGCGAAATCGCCAGCTTCGGCCGCACCTCTTCTTTCGCCAACCGCTCCATGCCCGGCACGATGCCGCTCGTCGAAAGCGTCACATGTTTCGGCGACAGGCCCACACCTTCCTTATCCAGTAGAATTCGCAGCGCCGCCATCACATTCTCAAAATTCAGCAGCGGCTCGCCCTGCCCCATCAGCACCACATTCGTCCGCCCCGCCAATCCGTCCGCTTCCGCATCGTGAACTGGGTTACTTACCGGTGCGCCTGAATTCTTTTCTGGAGCCTCTCCCATTTCCTTCAGCGGCACCAGCACCTGCCCCACAGTCTCTCCCGCCGTCAAATTCCGGATCAGTCCAAGCTGCGCCGTCAGGCAAAACTGGCAATCCACCGCGCAGCCCGCCTGCGTCGAAATGCAGATCGTCTGCCGTCCCTCGCTCGGCATGAACACCGCTTCCACCGCCGCCGGCTTTTGCAGGGTCTTTCTTGCTTTTCCCTTCTCTGTGTCCCCCGTGTCCTCTGTAGTGCAATTCCGCTCTTCTCCGATTCCAAACAAATACCGCACCGACCCATCCTTCGAGATATACCTCCGCCGCACCTCCGGCAAAGTGATGCTAGCCTCTTGTGCCAGCTTTTCGCGCAGCGCCCCCGGCAGATTCGTCATCCCCGCGAAGTCGAATCTCCGCTCCGCATACAGCGCATGGTAAATCTGCCCGCCGCGATAGGCGGGCTCCCCAATGCTCTTGCAGTACGCCCGCAATTCTTCCTTGTTTTTCCCCAGCAGTTCCATGATTCCGCTGCGCCCCTCGAACGATTTTCTCACCCCTTGAGGCCTTCTTTTTGCCGGTTTCGCCCGCATCCGTAAATCAGGCTTCCCGGAACCGGTGGCATCAAACCTCGCTGCGCTTCTTCCAAGGGAGAAATGTGCGAATCGCTCTCCGGCCATGGATGTATTCCATCCCCTTTTGCAATCCCACCAGTAGCAGAAAAAACAGAGCAGCCGCCAGCGCCTCCCCCGGTTGCGCTGGGCGTCCGTTGGCGTCTCTGTCTGGAGCGACAATCCCGACCGCCATTAGGATCGAAACAATCGCAGCAACGGTGAAAAGTCCTTCGGTGAAAAAGTCAACTATGCCGAGCAACGTCATGGAGGCATACATGTATCCGCCGCCCGGAATCAGGAGCGTTCGCTTCAGCAGGGTCTTCTCATCCTTGAACCGTAACCCGCACGACGCACATTCGTACTTGCCAGCCGTCAGCACCGCACGGCAGTCCGGGCAGATGGATTGGAATCCCTGCGCTGCCGTCGCCTGTCCACGGCTTTGTGGGATCACTGCGTCGAGCACCGCTTTGATTTTCAGGCTGTCTTTTCTTTGCAACCGCCAATAGCTTTCCTTCATTCCGTTTGCATAGCGAAGCTGCAGCTTTCGATTCAGCCAGCCTTTTACTTTTGCTTCAGTGATGTCGCCCCAACAGACAGCCTTCACGGTGCGCTTCCATTTTTTATCCGACGCCATGCCAAAATGGAGCAGCCGCAGGTTGGTGAACACGAGCCGCGTGGCCGAGACGCGATAGGCATTCCATCCCAGCAGGAATTGCTCGAGGCTCCCCATGGGTGCCTGGCAGGTCCCCACAACATAGAGCACCGTCTCGTCCTTCTCCAGCAGGCTGGGAAGTATTTCCCTGAGGCTGGACAGCGCCTCGATCGCCCGCTTCCTGCGTCCTTCATCGGGCTCACCCTTCTGGTTTGTGAAGAGCACATCTTCCCGGAGCTGCACCCCATCTACAGTTGTGACTCGTGGTAATTGTGTCGCGTGAATCGGAATGTCTTGGTTGGGCATGGGCGGCCTCGCTTGTATGTGATTGATTCTGTGTGACTTTATATCAGCGGCGATAGGCCGTCAATCGTTCCTTCCCGGAATCTCGGGGCGCCCTGCTTTCATGGCAATTGCCTCCCCCGTATGCCACAATACTTTCATGGTCTCCAACGTCCGCGACATCCAGCGCCACGTTCTCCCTAACGGCCTCATTGTCATTACCGAGACCATGCAGCACGTCCGCTCCGTCTCGGTCGGCATCTGGGTGCGCAACGGCTCCCGCCGCGAAGTCCCCGCCGAAAACGGACTGGCTCATTTCCTGGAGCACATGGTCTTCAAGGGCACCGACCGCCGCTCCGCCGAAGATATCGCCCGCGAAATGGATTCCGTCGGCGGCATGCTCGACGCTTTCACCTCCAAGGAGCAGATTTGCTTCAACGCCAAAGTGCTCGACGAGCACCTGCCCATCGCCTTCGACGTTCTCGCCGACTTGGTCCTGCGGCCCAAGCTCGATTCCGACGACGTCAACAAGGAGCGCCAGGTTGTTCTGGAAGAGATCAAGATGGACCTGGACAATCCCGAGTACCTGCTCCACGACATCTTCACCCGCGGCTTTTGGCCGGAACACTCTCTCGGCCGCCCCATCCTCGGCACTCCGGAAACCGTGCGCAATTTCGACCGCGAAGCCCTGTGCCGCCGCTTCCAAAACTGGTTTGCGCCAGACCACATTCTCGTCACCGCGGCCGGCAACATCACCCACGAGCAGGTTCTCGAATTGGTTGAACAGGAATTTGGCCGTTTGCAGCCCATCGGTTCGCCGCGGGAAGATCCCGCGCCTTCCACAAGCGCGCCCATCCGTCTCGAAACCAAGCGCGATCTGGAGCAGGTCCATCTGTGCATCGGCGTTCCTTCGCTGCCGCTGGCTCACGAACGCCGCTTCGGCGTGGCCGTGTTGAATAATCTTCTCGGCGGTGGCATGTCCTCGCGGCTGTTCCAGAACATTCGCGAAAAGCAGGGCCTCGCTTACGCCGTGTTCAGTGAGATCACGCCTTATTCCGATGCCGGGATGCTGACTGTCTATGCGGGCACGGCGAAGGAAACTATCGACAAAGTTCTCGACCTTACGGTTGCGGAATTCCGCGCCATGAAGGAATCGCCGGTCTCCGGCGAAGAACTCCTCCGCGCCAAGAACCATCTCAAAGGTTCGCTGATGCTATCGCTCGAATCCACCAGTTCGCGGATGTCCAACCTGGCGCGCCAGGAACTCTATTTCCAGCGCTTCTATTCGCTTGACGAAATACTCGCGTCCATCGAAGCGGTCACCCGCGAGGAAGTGCAGTCCCTCGCTCGCGATTTTTTCCAGCCCGACCGCGTCGCCGTTACCGTCCTCGGCCCCCTCAACGGCTTCTCCGTCGACCGCGCCCGCCTCGCCTGCTAAGCGCCTCCCCGCTTGTCAGCGCTGGTCCCTGCGGCTGTCCTCTCGAACAGTTTCGCCGGAATTATCCACGTTCGCGCGCTTTTGCGCATTGACGCGATTCTCCCGCTCTGCCATCATCTTTCAAGTTTCGAGTTTCGCGTTTCGGTCTTCGGGGGAGAATCTCCATCGGCTTGCGCGTTTCCATTCTCGCGTCCGGCAGTTCGGGCAATATCACGCTGCTCGAAACCGAACGCACCCGCCTCCTTGTGGACGCCGGACTGGGCAAGCGCGAAACTCTGGCGCGCCTGGCCGCCATCGAAACAGATCTCGACCACCTCGACGCCATCCTGATCACCCACGAACACACCGACCACTGCGGCGGCCTCCCGCAAGTCCTGGGCCTGTGGAAAGCCCCGCTGTATGTCACCGAGCCAACCTTGGGCGCGATGCGGCGCATTCTTCCGGACACTTTCGGCAAGCGGCTCAATCGTGTGGAGTCCATCCAGGCGGGCCAGTGCTTTTCCATTGGCGATATCGAGATTCACGCCTTCGCGCTCCCGCACGATGCCGCTGATCCCATCGCCTTCACCTTCCGCATTAACGGCACCAAGGTGGCCATCTGCACCGATCTTGGCTACATGCCTAATCACGTCAAAGTGCATTTGCGCGAAACCGACTGTCTGATCCTCGAATCCAATCACGATCTCGACATGCTCAAGGTTGGTCCCTATCCCTGGGCCGTCAAGCAGCGCGTCCTTTCCCGCACCGGGCATCTTTCCAATCACGCGGTCAGTGAGTTCCTTGCCGATCCCGATGGCTTCGATTCGCGCGCGCGCTATCTCGTCCTGGCGCACATCTCCCAGGAAAACAACAATCCCGACCTTGTGCGCCTCTCCGCCGAAGAAGCATTGCGCCGCCGCCCCGCCGAGGTCGCTTTCACCGGCGAAGTGCTGATCGCCTCGCAGCACGTTCCGCTCAAGCCCCTGGAGTTATAGCCTCTGCCATTTTGCCCCGTAGGTGCGGCCGCGAATTCCCGAGGCCCTGCCTTGATTGTTCCACGCAGGGATTCGTTGACACCCAACCCCCTTTTCTCGTACCGTGGTGAGGCTTGATAGAGGTGCGGCGGCCATGAGTAGCCCCGTGGGCTTCCCTGAATCAGCTTGGGGCACGCGGGCGAAAGGGGCCTTCCGTTGTAGCCGCCGAAATCGCTGTTGTTGCTGAAACACCAGCGGTTGGGGACCCGGTCTAAGGCCAGGTCACTGTCATCCGGGAACCGGATGGAGCGCTATCGAGAGGCAGCAGCCCGAGCACATCCTCGCGCTTTCTTCCTTTCTTTTCGCTCCTTCCAGCTAAAATCAGGTACGCATGGAATTGTTTGCATTTACGCGCGCGCTCGTTGATCTCGATTCGACCACCGGCCACGAAAAGGCGGTGGCGGACTATCTCTTTGTGCATCTTTCGTCCCTGGCGGCGCGCCACAACACGCGCGTGGAGCGTCTCCCTGCCGCGCCGCATCGCGACAATATCTTCACCGCCTTCGGCGAGCCCGTCGTCACGCTTTCCACGCACATGGATACGGTCCCGCCGTTCTTTCCCTCTCGTGAAGACGCCACGCATATCCACGGCCGCGGCTCGTGCGACGCCAAGGGCATCATTGCCGCGATGGTCGCCGCTGCCGAAACGCTGCTGGACGGCGGCACACGCAACTTTGCGCTGCTGTTTGTCGTCGGCGAGGAGCGCAACAGCATTGGCGCAAAAACCGCCGCTGAGGCTCCGCGAGGTTCGCGCTTCCTCATCAATGGCGAGCCTACGGAAAACCGCCTCGCCCTCGGGTGCAAAGGCGCTCTTCGTTACGAACTTACCGCGCACGGTAAGCTCGCTCATTCCGCTTATCCGGAGTTGGGCCACTCCGCCATTCACGCGCTGCTCGACGCTTTGGGCGACATTCGCGCGATCCCTCTGCCCAGTGATCCCATTCTTGGCCGGACCACTCTCAACGTCGGCACGCTCTCCGGCGGGCGCGCTCCCAATGTGGTTGCGGACGAGGCCCGCGCTGAAATCATGTTCCGCCTGGTGGGCGAACCCAGCGGCATCCGTGCGGAAGTGGCTCGCGCTGCGGCCGCACACGACATCGAGGCTCGCGAAATCCTCTATTTCCCCGCGGTACATCTGGCCCCGCTCGATGCCTTGCCCACCACGGTCGTGGCCTTCACTACAGACATTCCCTCATTCGACGGCACCTGGGGCCAGCCATTTCTCATCGGTCCCGGCAGCATTCATCTGGCGCACACCGCCGAGGAGCGCATCCCCAAAACGGAATTGACCGCCGCCGTGGGAATTTACGCGCGCATGGTGCGCCAACTTCTGACTACTGGAGCCGCACCCTCATGAGCGCGCCACTCGCCATTGTCGGCACCGGCAAAATGGGCAGCCTTGTCGAGCAACTCGCTTTTGAATACGGCTTTGAGGTGCGCGCGCGCTTTGACATTGCCAACATCGCCACGCTTTCCCGCGAGTCGCTGAACGGCGCAGGGATTGCTATCGAATTTACCGCTCCGGCCGCCGCGCCTGAAAACCTTCGCCGCCTCGCCGCGCTTGGCCTGAACACCGTTTGTGGCACCACCGGCTGGTACGACCATCTGCCGGAAGTGCGCAGCGCTGTCGCCGCAGCGGGCACGGCGCTCGTGTACGCCCCGAATTTCTCCATCGGCGTGAATCTGTTTATCGAGACCGTCGCGCGCGCTGCCGCTCTTTTCGCGCAGCATCCCGAATACGAAGCCTGGGGCTGGGAGATTCACCATTCCGCCAAGAAGGATGCGCCCTCCGGCACGCTCAAGAAGCTCGCCGAAGAGATACGCGCCGCGGGATACACCGGCTCGCTCACCCTCAGCGCCAATCGCGCGGGCGCGCACACCGGCACGCACGAAATCGGTTTTGATTCGCCGGCGGACACCATCACGCTGCGCCACACCGCGCGCAGCCGCGAAGGATTCGCCCGCGGCGCGCTTCTTGCGGCGCGCTGGATTGCCGGGAAGAAGGGCGTGTTCGAGTTTCGTGAAATCCTGAATGAGTTGGGCCATACAGGAACGGCATCGGCGGCGCCGTGATAAACCCGCGCTAAATCCGGCCGTCGTTTTCGTGCAATTGCTTTTCGATGGAGATGGCATTCTTGATTTAGACCTGGAGGAAGAAACAATGTTTACCGGAACTGGCACCGCGCTCGTCACTCCCTTTCGCCGCGATGGTGCGCTGGATGAACCCACGCTGCGCGCGCTGATCAAGCGCCAGATTGCCGCGGGCATCAATTTTCTTGTGCCGTGTGGCACCACGGGAGAAAGCCCGACGCTCACCCATCAGGAACATCTGCGCATCGTCGAGATCGCCGTGGAACTCGCGAAGGGCAAAGTGCCGGTTCTCGCCGGTGCCGGCGGTTACAACACCGCCGAAGTGATCACGCTCGCGCGCGAGCTCGCGGACCTCGGCGCCAACGGCATTCTCTCCGTCACGCCCTACTACAACAAGCCCACGCAGGAGGGCCTCTACCAGCATTTCAAGGCCATCGCCGAAGCCATCAGCCTCCCCATCATTTTGTACAGCGTGCAGGGCCGCACCGGCGTCAACGTCGAGCCGTCCACCGTCCAGCGCCTCTCGCAAATCAAAAATATTATCGGTATCAAGGAAGCCTCCGGCAGTATTTCACAAATGTCCACGATCCTGAATGTCGCGCCCGAGGATTTCCTGGTGCTTTCCGGCGACGATGCCATCACGCTTCCTCTGATTGCGCTTGGCGGGCGCGGCGTCATCTCCGTGGCTTCCAACGAAATTCCCGCGGAGATGACCACGCTCACGCGGCTCGCGCTGGCCGGCGATTTCGCGGGCGCGCGCCAAATCCACCGGCGCTTCCTGCCGCTCATGGAAATCAATTTCGTGGAGTCCAATCCTATTCCCGTGAAGACGGCGCTGGCCGAAATGGGTCTGCTGGAGCCAGTGTGGCGCTTGCCACTTGTTGCGCCAAAGCCGGAAAATCGCGCGCGCATTCGCGCCGTTCTTGAATCCCTGAATCTCCTCGGGCGAATTCATGTTGCCGCCACAAATTGAAGCGCTCTTCGATGTTCCGCCCTCCGCTTATCTGGCGGAGCACTTCGCATTGTTCGAGGCCTTCAAGGCGGGCCTGAATCGCGGTGTAATCCGCGCCGCGGAGCCCGACCCGGCTTCGCCGACCGGCTGGCGCGTCAATCCCTGGGTGAAAAAAGGCATTCTCCTCGGCTTTCGCATGGGCGCGATCGTGGATATGTCCATTGACGCGCGCCGCCAGCCGTTCTTTGATAAGTCCACGTATCCGGTGCACGCGATTTCCGCTGCGGACGGCGTGCGCATTGTTCCCGGAGGCTCCAGCATTCGCGATGGGGCGCACATCGCGCGCGGCGTCATCTGCATGCCGCCGATGTTTGTAAACGTAGGCGCGTACGTCGGCGAAAACACCTTGATCGATTCGCACGCCCTGGTCGGCTCTTGCGCGCAGGTGGGCCGGAATTGCCACATTTCAGCCGCCGCGCAGATTGGCGGCGTGCTCGAACCCATCGGTGCGCTGCCGGTGATCATCGAAGACGACGTGCTGATCGGGGGGAATGCTGGCGTTTACGAAGGCACGATTGTGAAGCGCCGCGCCGTGCTCGGCACCGGCACGATGCTCAACCGCTCGATTCCCGTGTACGATCTGGTGCGCGACGCCGTTTATTCCGCGAAGGACGATCAGCCGCTGGTCATTCCCGAAAATGCCGTCGTCGTCCCAGGCTCCCGCGCCGTCTCCCATCCCGCCGCCACCAAGTGGGGCCTCTCCCTGCAAGCCGCTGTCATTGTCAAATACCGCGACGCCAAAACCGGCTCGCGCATCCAACTCGAAGACCTCCTTCGCTAGAAGAGAGAGTTTGAAGTTCACAGTTGACAGTTCACAGTTATGAGCAGGAACCCTGCACGCAGTGGCCAGAGTAGTGGGTCGCCGCCTGGCGTCTACCTCGACCGGGTTGGGGAGGCGGGCCGCTCCTGGGTTTCTCCTGTCCTTGTAGGAGCGCAGGATTGCTGCGCACCGACAAGAGGAAAACGAACCCAAGAGACAACCTGCCCACGGGCCTCACGCCTCGCACATCGCCAGGGGTGCGCGAAATGCCGTATCATTACATTGGGATTGCTATGGAGATACGCCCGTGATTCCACGCTATACACGCGAAGAGATGGGGCGGGTTTGGAGCGACGCCAACCGTTACCAGAAGTGGCTGGACGTTGAGCTGGCCGCCGCCGATACACTGGCCGAAGCCGGCATCGTGCCGCAAGTAGCCGCCGCGACATTGCGGGCGCGCGCGAAGGTAGATGTGGCGCGCATCAACGAACTGGAAGCGCGCGTCAAGCACGACGTGATCGCCTTTACCATGGCGGTGGGCGAATCCATTGGCGATCCAGCGGCCGCGCGCTGGCTGCATTACGGCATGACGTCCAACGATGTAGTGGACACGGCGCAGGCGCTGCTGATTCGCGACGCTTCACGCATCATCGAGCGCGACCTCGTCTTGTTCGCGGAAGTCCTGGATGTGCGTGCGCACGAATTCCAGCACACGCCGCAAATCGGCCGCACCCACGGCGTGCACGCGGAGCCCATCACCTTTGGCTTGAAGATTGCCAACTGGTTCGCGGAGAACCAGCGCAACATCTTCCGCTTCCGCGAAGCCGCTCACGGCATGGAACATGGAAAAATTTCCGGCGCGGTGGGCAACGCTTCGCACCTGGGCCCGCAGATCGAGGAGAAGATCTGCCAGCGGCTCGGCCTGGAAGTGACGCGCATCGCCACGCAGGTGATTCAGCGCGACCGCCACGCGCAGTACATGAGCGCTCTGGCCCTAATAGCGGCGATGCTCGAAAAAATCGCCATGGAAATCCGCCATCTTCAGCGCACCGAAGTGCGCGAGGCGGAGGAGTTTTTTGGCGGGGAGCAGCGGGGAAGTTCCGCGATGCCGCACAAACGCAATCCGGTCACCTGCGAACAGATATGCGGGCTGGCGCGGCTTGTGCGCAGCAACATGCTCGCGGCGTATGAAGATGTGGCGCTGTGGCATGAGCGCGATATTTCGCACAGCAGCGTGGAGCGCATCATCCTGCCCGATTCCACGATTCTGGTGGACTACATGCTCGCGAAGATGACCGCGATCGTCAGCCAGATGCGCGTCTTCCCGCAGCGCATGCTGCGCAACCTGGAATCCACGCATGGGCTGGTCTTCTCCGGCCAGTTGCTGCAAGACCTGGTGGAGAAAGGCATGCCGCACGACGACGCCTACAAAGCCGTGCAGGAAAATGCCATGGCCGCGTGGGAAGCGGAGACCAGCTTCCGCGACAGCGTGGCCAGGGACGCGCGCATCACGAAGTACCTGAGCCCGGCTGAACTGGAGTACACCTTCAACCTGCAGCGCCAATTGCGGTACGTGGACGATTTGTTCGAGCGCGTGTTTGGCGCGCACCCCGCCGGCGAAAGGGGCATTGCCAACAAAGCCTGACCCGCAGGCCGTCACCGGAAATCGTCCTACGCCTTCACCGCAAAAACGCCCTATATTTGTCATCCCGAGTGGAGCGAGGGATCTGCTTTTCGCAATAGGCTGGTGAAAAAGCAGATTCCTCACCCCGTCCAAAAAGCGAACGGGGTTCGGAATGACAAGACTCAGGTTAGCCCATGAGCACAGTCAGGAGTGGCTGTGCCACCGGGTGCGGAAATTTTTCGCAAAAACAAAAGAGCTCCCGGCTGGCCGGGAGCTCTTCGTTCTTGCCTCTTCCGGACCGGCGGGAAGCCGGCGCGGCTGCGGAGGCGGAAACTATTCCACGCGCTGGACGTAGCGCGCTTCGGAAGTGTCCACGCGAATCCTATCACCTTCATTGACAAAAGGGGGCACGTTCACAATTAGCCCGGTCTCCAGCGTTGCGGGCTTCATGACCGCGCTGGCGGTGGCTTTCTGGAGCGTCGGCTCGGTCTGAATCACCTTCATGTCCATGGTGTCCGGCAAGTCCACGCCGATGGCTCTTTCGTCGTGGAACTCGATTTTCACGATGGTGTTGGGAATCAGGTAGTTCACGGTCTCGCCGAGCTCGTCCTTGGTCATCTGCATCTGCTCGTAGGTCTTTGTGTTCATAAAGTGGAAATCGTCGCCCTCTTTGTAGAGATACTCGAACTCGATCTCGTCCAGGATGGCGCGATCCACGAACTCTTCCGCGCGGAAGCGGTACTCAATGATGGCGCCGGTACGCAGGTTCTTC
>Ga0074046_10000418_pt1 | contig 39178 bp, 39 predicted proteins | sample BogForMeECP23OM3_FD_94441 | JGI IMG/M metagenome (GOLD analysis project Ga0074046, IMG submission 94441) | Bog forest soil microbial communities from Calvert Island, British Columbia, Canada - Bog Forest MetaG ECP23OM3 | ecosystem: Environmental > Terrestrial > Soil > Wetlands ... | reverse complement strand
ATCAGATCCTGCACGCCGCTGACTTTTGCGCTGAGGATGATTTGATCCGGACGCAGCCCGAACTGCTCGGCCAGTTTCGCCGAACTGAGCGCGCTCACCACGATTGCTTCCATCGTCACTTCGCGGGCGTCTTTTGGCTCTGCCAGGCGCGAGTTCTCGTCCATCATCCTTGTTAGTAACGCCTGATCCAGCGATCCCCAGTTCACACCTATGCGGACCGGCTTCTGGTGCTTTACGGCGACTTCAATCATGGTGCGGAAGTTGTCATCGTTCTTGCGCCCGATGCTGGCGTTGCCAGGATTGATGCGGTATTTGGCCAGTCCCTCGGCGCATTCGGGATACTTGGTTAGCAACTGGTGTCCGTTGTAGTGGAAGTCTCCGACGATCGGCACACGCATGCCCTGCTTTTCCAGGCCTTCGACGATGTGCGGGATAGCCTTGGCGGCATCATCGTTGTTGACGGTTACGCGGACGACTTCGCTGCCCGCTCGCGCCAGGGCGGCGACTTGCTTGATGGTGCCGGGGATGTCCGCCGTGTCGGTGTTCGTCATGGACTGCACCATAACCGGTGCAGTGCTGCCTACGCGGACGCCGCCGATGGAGGCGGTGAAGGTTTTTCTACGCTGAATTTCGGCCATAAGGAAATACTATTTTAGCAGCATTCCTTGCGAGTTAGGATGGGAGCCTCAGTTCGGCAGTGGTGCTTTAGTGTGCCCCCACCACCCTCGGTTCCTGTCCCGCAAATTCGCAGCATAAATCCACCCTGTCACCCTGAGCGGAGCAAGGCCAAGCGCGAAGCGATTGGCCTTGCGGAGTCGAAGGGCCCCTACACCTCCCATGACGTATCCAGAGCTGCACCGTCCCCCGTGATGCACAGCCGTCTCGCTCCAGATGTCATCAACTTATATCGCGAATTTGCGTTGGGTTTCCCGCCATCGCAAGCCCTTAAGCGGGCGGCTCTCGCGCTCCGTCTAAGTCTTGTGCAAATTGTTTCATCTAAGAGCCAAATGGCGTATAAACCCGTACGTACATAAGTACCTGCAAAATGTTTCACGTGAAACACTATTACGGTTTGCATGCCCATCGACGCGCACAAGCCTGGGCCGGCTTAGGGCATTCGGGTTAGACCGGGCAATGTTTTTACCAGGTCGTTATAGATCAACATCACGAAAAAGAGCACCAGGAAGACGAAGGCCGCCTGGTAGATGCGCTCTTTGATGGGCAGGCTGATTTCCTTTTGCATCAGGGTCTCGATGAAGAGGAGCAGGATGACGCCGCCGTCCAGGATGGGAATGGGCAGCAGGTTGACGATACCCAGGTTCAAGCTGATAGCGGCAGTGATCAGCAGCAGTGGAGTCCAACCCTTTTCGCGGGCGGCCTGGCCAACCGCGCTGCCGATGCCGATCGGGCCATCGAACTGACGCATGGATGCTTTGCGCTCCACCACCTTTTGCAGCAACTCCAGGATCAGGAAAGAACTCCTCTTGCTATCGGTCAGAGAACGTTTCAGCGCGTCCGAGAAATTGAGTTTTACAACTTTGGTGGGATAGCTGGCGATGCCGATGCGGTAGGCTGGGCCTTGGCCACCTGTTCCGGGATCGAGTCTCGGTTTCACGGTGAAAGACAGTTTCTGCCCGTTGCGGAGAACAACCAGTTGCAGCGGCTGATCCTTGGTGCGGTTCAATAGCTGGATAAGCGCTGCCTGTTGGGGAACGTCCTGCCCGTTCGCGGTGAGGATCTCGTCTCCGACCTTAATTCCGGCCTTGTCGGCAGGCATGCCGGGTTCGACTAGTGTCAAGGCGAAGTTGGGCTCTTTTGCCACCCAGCCGATGTCGCCGTATTGATTGGGGCCATACGGCTCCGGAACCAACTCCTTCTGCATGACTTGGCCGTCGCGCTCGATGCCAAAGCTTAAGGGCTGATTCGGGCTCAGCGCCGTTTTGACCTCCAGTTGCTCCCAATTCGGATTCTCGACGTCGTCAACCCGTACAATCTTGTCGCCAACCTGGATTCCTGCTTTTGCGGCTGGAGTATCAGGATTCACCCAACCCACAACCGCTGGTTCGTCGAGCACGGCGAGGTATTCGAAATGGACCATGTACACGCCGGTGAAGAGGGCAATGGCCAGCATGATGTTCATGGTCGGCCCAGCCAGAGCGATGATGAAGCGCTGCCAGCGCGGATGGGATAGAAACTCGCCCGGATCGCCGGTGCGGTCGTCCATGGGATTTTCGCCCGACATCTTCACGTATCCGCCGAGCGGAAGGGCGCTGATACGATAGTCGGTCCCGCCTTTGGTGAAGCCCAGCAGGCGCTTTCCAAAACCGAGGGAAAACACTTCGACTCGGACGCTGAAATACTTGGCGGCAGCGTAGTGACCGAACTCGTGAATCAGGATGAGGAATCCGAGGACGATCGCCATGTCGAAGACGGTATGAAGGATAGACAAAAGCTGGGGCATAATAATCAGACTACTCCATAATTCCTATTACGAAATGGCCCTAACGGGCGATCCCTTTTGGCGACGCTGGTTCACGATTTCTCTTGCCAAAAGGCGGGCCTCGGTATCCAGTGCAAGCACCTTCTGTATAGATTCCAAATGTCGGGCGGGCGTTGCAGCCATTGTTTCTTCAATGATATGCGGGATGTCCTCGAATCCGATCTGCTCCTCCAGGAACGCAGCCACCGCGATTTCGTCGGCGGCGTTCAGGGCGATAGTTTTTGTCCCTCCCGTCGTCGCCGCTTCGTAAGCCAGAGCAAGACAAGGGAATTTAGCCATATCCGGGGGACAGAAATCGAGATGCCGCAGGTCCATGACCGAGAAGCGCAACTCCGAAGGGATGCGCTCCGGATACGTCAGCGCGTACAAAATGGGCAGACGCATGTCGGTCACGGAAATTTGAGCAAGTATGCTGCCATCCACGAATTCGACCAGCGAATGGATCGTAGATTGCGGATGCACAATGACTTGCACGCGCTCGGGCGGCACATTGAATAAACGGCAGGCCTCAATCACCTCGAACCCCTTATTCATCAAAGTGGCCGAATCGATGGTGATCCTTTTGCCCATCTTCCAGGTGGGATGATTGAGCGCCTGTTCCACCGTAATTGACGCAAATTCCGACTTGGGCGTCTTCAGAAACGGGCCGCCGGACGCCGTCAGCCAGATCCGGTCAACCTCTTCCATCCTCCCACCGCGCAGGCACTGGTGGATGGCGTTATGCTCGCTGTCGATCGGCAGCAGCGGCTTGCCTTGCCGGCGCGCCTCGGCGGTGATCAGTTCGCCCGCCACCACCAGGCATTCCTTGTTGGCGAGGCCGACGGTCTTGCCCGCGCACACCGCTTCGTAGGTCGCCTCCAAGCCGGAGACGCCCACAATCGCGCTAACCACGAAATCCACCTCGGGATGAGTCGCCACCCGAACCGTGCCCTCGACACCGTGCACGACTTCGACTTCAGTCTTGCCTAAGCCAGCCTGCCGCAGCCTGGCTTGGAGGGCTTGCGCGGCGGCTTCATCCGCCAGTGACACCACCCGCGGCTTCCAGCGCAGCGCCTGCTCGAAGGCGAGTTCGGTATTGTTGCCAGCCGCCAGCGTCGAGATCTCAAAGCGGTCGGGATAGCTCTCGACGACGCTCAAAGTGCTGCGGCCGATGGAGCCCGTCGAACCCAGGATGGCGATGCGTTTCATGCGGAAGTCTAGAAACTCTATTGTACGGGAAGGTCGCGCCGTTCGAAGCGGAACGCCTTAACTCCAAGACCTCATCGACGCGGGCGGGTGGGCGGTGTTAATGCCTGGAGAAGGGACTGAAAGTCTGGAGGGGGTTCACAGTCGACAGAGACGCTGACTCCCGAGCGCGGATGAAGGAACTGAAGATGGGTGGCATGAAGAGCTACGCGGGCGATCCGCCGCTCGGTGGCTTCCGCCGGGTGGTACTTTCTGTCACCGATGACCGGGTGGCCGATGGCGGAAAACTGTACTCGGATCTGGTTCTGCAATCCCGTCACCAGCGTAACCCGGAGGAGCGAAGCGGCGCGAAGGCGGCGTTCGACCGAATACCGGAGTTCGGCACGGGCCGCTTCGTACCCGCTCGCTGTGGTCAACCGTTGAAACATTCCCTGCCGTCGAAAGTAGTGGACTAGCGTCCCTTCTTTAGCGGCGAGATGTCCGCGAACGACTGCGAGATACTGCCTCACCGGAGTGTGGGCGAGAAACTGCTGGACCAGTGCGTCTCGATCCGCCTCGGTCTTGGCAAAGAGCAGAACGCCGGAGGTAAAGCGGTCGATGCGGTGGACGACAAAGGCCCGTTGTCTTTTCGTTCTCAGTTCCGCGGAAACGAGAGACCATGCGGACGGAGTATCGGAGCCTTTGACCGGCACGGATGGAAGTCCGGCTGGTTTGTAGACGGCCACGACGGCGTCGTCTTCGTAGAGCACAGGACGGTCCGGTGAGACACGAGGCTTTCGGCGATCCTGCTTTCTGGAGTGGTGATCGCCGTTCGGTGCGTTTTTCTTCATTGCGGAGTGGCTATTGTAAGGGATGGAAACGGTGAATGTAGACGCGGATGGCCCGCGAGACATGTGATGGCGCTCACACCCGCCGCTTGCAAAGGGCACAAGGAGCGACGCACCCCCACCCACGGATAAAGTTTGGAGAAGTGTTTCGAGACACTACTGCATTAGCCGCCAAGCGCCGTACGCCCACACCACCGGAACTGCGAACAGCATGGCGTCGATTCGGTCGAGCATGCCTCCGTGGCCGGGGAGAATGGTGCCGGAATCTTTTGCTCCGGCGCCGCGCTTTATGAGCGACTCGACCAGATCGCCCAACTGCGCCGCCAGGTTGACTACTGCCGACAGCAGAATGATGGGCCACAGTTGCGGCTGCTCCAGGCCGAACATGCCGTCGCGGGGTTCGATCAATCCAATCCGCAGCAGCGCGGAACTGATTCCGGGCGCGTGCTGAATCCAGAGCGTGCCGACGATCACGCTGGCCACGATGGACGCCAGCGCGCCTTCCCAAGTTTTGTTTGGACTGATCTGCGGCGACATGCGATGGCGCCCCACCGACTTACCGACGAAGTAGGCGAAGATGTCTCCCGCCCACACGGCGAGTAGGGTGTAGATGGTCCAGATCGCCCCGGCCGGCTGCTCGCGGATCGCGACCAGAAGCGCCATCGGGATCGCGATATATACGAAGGCAAACGCCGAAGCGGCGGCGGCTGGGTAGCCGCTGGCCAAGCCGGTGCGACGCATTGCCACAGTCAGAAAAACAAAGGGTGCAAGCGCCGCCGCCAGCGCGATTCCGTAGAGTATGGCCGTAGTCTCAACGAGCGGCGTGCGATTGGTGGAGAAAACGATTACAAATACAAAGAAGAGCGCGACGAAGGCGTATGTCGCCAGCGTCATTGGTTGGACTGTGTAGTGCGTCACCAGTTTCAGGAATTCGGCGATCGCCAGTAATGCTATCGCTCCCGCTACCATGGCAAGTACGTAAAGGGGCGCCTTCAGCACCAGCAATAGAACCAGGGGAATTAAAACCACGGCGGTCGCAATGCGCTTGATCATTTGGAAGGGACTCGGCGGGATAGGACTCGGCTGATCGCGGTTCGTTGATCGCTGATTCGTTGATCGCTAGTCCAGAGCTGTTGTGATCGCTGGCAGCTGCCGAGCTTCTCCACCCCGCCAACCCAACACCGGGCTTGTCGGGGGCCCCGGCTCGCCCGGCTTGGACGGGCGAGGGCGCCCGTCCCCACACGGGCTGTGCTAATCAACGCTTCGCCCCGGCATGGACCCGGTGCGGCGTGTGTGGTGCGTGCCCGTCCTCGGCCAAGCCGCCGTAGCGGCGCTCGCGCTTTTGATATTCTTCTATGCCTTCGAGCAGTTGCACGCCGCGGAAATCGGGCCATAACGTTGGCGTCACATAGATCTCCGCATAGGCAAGTTGCCAGAGCAGGAAGTTACTCAGCCGCATCTCGCCGCTGGTGCGAATTACTAAGTCGGGATCGGGCAGACCCCGCGTGTAGAGATGTTCACTGATTGCCTGCTCATCGACTTCGATATGATCGAGGCCGCCATTACGGGATGCAGCCTCGGCCAGGGAGCGGAAGGCGTCGACGATTTCGCTGCGCGCGCTGTAATTCAGCGCCAGGGTCAGCAGCATGCCATTGTTTCTCGAGGTGGCGCAACTCGCTTCCGCCATCTCGCGCTGCACCGACTCCGGTAATTCATGCAGTCGTCCGATGTATTGCAATCGAATGTTGTTCTCGTTGAGCGTTCTGATTTCCGCTTTGAGATAGCGGCACAAAAGGCGCATCAGGAAATCGACTTCCGTCTTGGGGCGCTTCTTCCAGTTTTCCTCGGAAAAGGCGTAAAGCGTCAACGCTGGGATTCCGATGCGGGCCGCGGTTTCGACGGTTGAACGCACGGCGGCGACGCCGGCGCGATGTCCGGCAACGCGCGGCATGTGCCGGTGCCGGGCCCAGCGCCCGTTTCCGTCCATGATGATGGCGATATGCTGGGGAAGACGCGTCGAATCGAGCCGCAGGTAAACGTCCGCTTCTTTCTTATTGCGGTCCATCTTCATCCCAGCCGGAACCGTGTGTCGCAAGCGGAACTCTCCGAGTCGAAGCTAACACACGAAATCCAGTGTGTGCAATGCGATAGGAGAGTACGAGTTTGCTCGTCGAGCGCCGGGCGTCCCGGCTTGGCCTCGACTCCAGTCCAGGCGCTAGCGGGGACGGGCGAGGCGCCCGTCGCTCCACTATGTCGCTTCGTTATCAGACCGCCTCTTCGGGAAAGATGGGCAGGATCAGCTTTTCGGTGTGGCGAATCACTGTCAAAGCGCAGCGCACACCTACCTGAGCGTCGGTCAGCAGGCGATGCAAGTCATCGACCCCAGCCACCGGCTTGTCATCGTTTGCGACGGTGAGCGCCACGATCAGGTCGCCCTCGCGCAAGCCTGCGGTCCGCGCCGGGCTTCGATCTTCGATACCGACCACAACCACACCCGATTCCCGCGCTAAACCATAGAAGCGCACGACACGGCGATGGATGGGAACCGTTTGTGCCGAGACGCCGATGTAACTCCTCCGGATCCGTCCCTCGCGCAGCAAGCGGCTGGCAACGAATTTTGCAGTGTTGATCCCAATTGCGAAACAGATTCCCTGCGCCGGCAAAATTGTCGCCGTGTTCACTCCGATTACCTGACCGCGCGAGTCGACTAGCGGGCCGCCGGAATTTCCGGGATTCAAGGCAGCATCGGTTTGAATCACATCCTCGATGAGGCGACCGGAGTACGAGCGCAGGGACCGCCCGAGCGCGCTGATCACACCCGCAGTCACCGTGGACTGAAACCCGTACGGATTGCCGATCGCAATCGCCATCTGGCCCGGTCGCAGTTGCTGCGAATCTCCCAGGGAAACGGCCTGCAATCCGGAAGCGTCTATTCGAATGACGGCGAGATCGGTTGCCGGATCATCGCCGATGGTGTGAGCCGGAGCGCGCCTACCATCTGCCAGCGTGACCTCGATTCGCGTTGCTTCGTGGACTACGTGGCTATTGGTGAGAATCAGTCCATCGGGTGTAAATACGAAGCCGGACCCACCTCCGCGGCGATCGCGCGGTTCGCCCGCAGGTGTGCGCCCGGGAGCCTGGTGGTGCACTTCAACATTCACTACCGACGGACTGACTCGCTCAACCGCGGCGGTGACAGCGCGCGAATAGGAATCGAGCAAGTCGGCATCCGCGAATTGGGCAGCGGTGCGGATCGGCTCCTCCGGCAAAATCTTGTCGAACGGTTGCGGTGAGGAGTCCTGTGAAGATTGCTGCAAAAAGATGGGTTCTGCGAAAACACTATCGAGGTTCATGATGCATAGATGAACATCGATGCTAATTCGATTCTCGGAGGAATCGCGTGGCGATGGCCGCCACCGCTGTCACAGAACAGCGGAGTGCCCGTCGCTCCACTAATCAGGCGCGGCCCACGCCGTATGCATCCAGCACATCCCGCAGCGTCACAATACCTTCTAACTTATGGACATCGCCGCGGTTCACCACCGGCAGGATTTCCAGTTGGTTCGTCCCCATGCGCTCGAGCGCTAAATCCAGCGCCTGGTCGGGGTGGACGTGCGGAAACACCATCGCATTCACTAAGTCGCTGAGTTTTTTTTCCGCGCCGTCGCCTTCCTGCATTTCCTTTTCCAACTTTGTAAGGTTAATCACACCAATTACGCCCCGTTGATCGGTTACGAGCGAGGTTCGGACTCCAATCGATCGAACCCGCTCCAGCGCTTCTCGAACCGTGATCTCGGCGGGCAGCGACTCGCCGGCGCCGTGCATCACTCTTAATACCTGACGCTTACTGTAGCGTTTTCGCGTCTCTGCCGACGGCAGGTGAATGCCGTCCTGGACGGCCAAGCCTTCATAGATGGGCTCATGCTGCAATCGCGAAGCAATGAAGAGGCTCACAAGATTTGCAATCATCAGCGGGACGATGACCGCATAGTCCTGCGTCATTTCAAAGATCATCAGCACCGATGTCATGGGAGTGCGCACCACGCCTGCGAAAACCGCGCCCATTCCCACCAGTGCGTAGGCGCCCGGCGTTGAGGTATAGGCGGGGAACAAGTGATGCGCGATGGTTCCTACCGTTCCTCCTAGCATCGCCCCTATAAATAAGGAGGGTCCGAAGATACCGCCTGCGTTACCCGTGGCATAACTGGTGGTTACGGCAATGAGTTTCAGAACCACCAACAGCGCCATCAGCTGGAATGCCATGCGTCCGTTCAACGCCTCGCCGACATAGCCGTAACCTACGCCCAGGACCTGCGGCACAAACCAGCCCATCAGTCCGACCACCAAACCGCCGACCACGGGTTGGAACCAGACCGTCTTCAGCGGCAACCGCAGGAAGCGCGCGCGAATACCGAGCAGAATTTTCGTGAAGGCCGCCGAAACCACGCCACCGGCTACGCCGAGCACCGCATACACCGCAAGCTCCACCGGATGGCCGAGTTGGTATGGCGGAACTTTGAAGAGAGGATGATCGCCCAGGAACACGTGCAGGACCATCCACGCCGTCGCCGATGCCAGGACCACCGCGCCCATCACCGGGGCGTAGAGGTCGCCCGTGATCTCCTCCAGCGAAAATAGCACCGCTGCCAGAGGCGTATTAAACGCAGCTGCAATGGCCGCCGCCGCTCCCACCGGGATCAGTTTCTTCACTTGCTCGGTGCGCAGTCCGAGGAGACGTCCAAGCACGGAACCAATGCCCGCGCCCACTTGCACCGAAGGGCCTTCGCGTCCCAGCGGAATTCCGGAGGCGAGGGTTGCCGAGGTGCAGAAAAATTTGCCGAGCACGGTGCGCAGCGTAATCCGTCCATCGCGCGCAAACAGAGCAGCCTTCGTCTGCGGGACGCCGCTGCCGCGGGCATTCGGAAAATAGCGATAGAGGAGGTAGCCGATGCTGAGTGAGCCCACGACCGGAAAGAGCACGCGCCGCCACCGCGCGCCACCCACCGGGTACAGCCGCATCCCCAGATGTTCGGTTAGCACTATGAAGGCCACGACTGCTAATCCAGTCAGTGCGCCGATCACCAGCGCCAGGATCAGAAATACTTGCCCCTCACGTTGCCGCAACTGGGACGCGGAACGCAGGAGCCCGTTTCTCCACCCAACTGCGCCCGGCGTCTGGCCGTCTTCACTCATCTCCGCTCATCTTCAGGGAATTACTCCTTAAGAGAATACCGCACTGGATTCGGAAGGCGGCCCGAAAATGAGCCGCCCTCGCCTGACAACTGCTCAGCGTTCGAATGCGAAGTGGTCAACTCTGTTCTGCTGCCAGCATTGTTCGTTGTCCTCTGTGCAGAACGGTTTTTCTTTGCCGTAGCTGATAGTCCCTATGCGGTCGGCGGGAATTCCCTCTTGCATCAGTGCCCGCTTCACCGATTCTGCGCGGCTGGCTCCGAGCGCGATGTTGTATTCCTCGGAGCCTCGATCGTCACAACGCCCTTCGACGAGAACCTTGATGCTCGGATGCTGCGAGAGGAAGGTCCCGTCATTTTGGACAGTGGAAGCCTCGTCGGGGCGGATGGCGTATTTGTCGAAGTCGAAGAAAACGTCTTTGACGTTCCTGCTGAACAATTCCTCATCCGTGGGTGAAGGCGTGGCATTGGCCATTGGGGCATTTACCGTGATGCGGGCGGATGCCTCGTTCGTTCCTCCCGGGCCTTTGGCAAGCAGGCTATAGGTAGTGGATGTACTCGGCGTGACCGACCGCGAACCGGACGGCGGCAGCGTGCCTAGACCGGCAATGCTAATTTCATTGGCGTTGCTGGTTTGCCACATCAGCACGGACGCCTGTCCCTGCTGAATCACGCTGGGGGTGGCGGCTAGAGTGGCTGTTGGCGCGGCGGGTACGGGTGCGGGCGGAGGTGGTGGCGTCACTTGGGCCGCTTTCTTGGCGCATCCTGCTAGTGACAACACGGCCACCAGCGCTGCGAGTAGAGCAAATATCTTTATTCTTTCCTGTGTCATTTTATTCAATCCTCCTCAATAAGAAGAAATTTTGGACTTGCCGTGGAGCAATGATTGGTAGGCAACCTCTGGCGAGCAGCGAAGGAATGCATAACCAGAACGAAATACCTCGGGCGGCTGCGACAGAAATTGAGTGGTTCTAGTCTGAGGACTCTGAGGAGAATCAGCAACGCAGGATGGCGGTGTACTCTGGCAGGCTAATCGATTGGAATCCGGCCTCTGAAAGTGACATCCAAGAGAGAACGACGAGCGGTGAAATCAGGCAGTTTCGTAGGGAAGTCATGGCGCCGTGCACGATGGCTGTGCGCCAGCGAGCCGCTGCACGCGCTGCCAGAAGAGCAGTAGCTGGCCCATGCACCACAGAATATGGACCCTGCATTGCCGGGAAGAGAAAGATCGTGAGAACGCACAGAACCGCTACCACAACCAGTTCGCATCCGACGCGGCCTGAGATCATCGACGTACACATATTATATCGCAGGCCCTCAAGCGGGCGCGGTTACCACAGTGCGGTTACCCCAGCAGCGAATAGTTCCCGGTGGCATCTTCCGTCTCAACCATCGCTTTCAGTTCGGGATAGTGTTTCACCAGTGTTTCAGGTGCGCGCACTTTCTTTCCGTCTAGCAAATGCTTCAACTCGAGCGCATTCACTGCGGCCTTGGCCTGAAAGTGATTGTTCGCGATCACGTATGTTGATTCGGCCCGGTGCGCGATGATCTCGATCTTCTCTTTCCACTTTTCGAGTTCCGCGGGTTTGTAGAGGTAGTTGTAGCGGTCGTTGCGGTTATCGCTTTCAGACTCGTTGTCGAACCAATGTTCGTAGTTGCGGCCGTGCAGGCGCACGTATCCTATGCCCGAGGTGACATGTTCGGTCGGTGCGAGCGAACGGCCCAGCAGCGGCTGATCGATGTTGCAGAAACCGACGTTGTGGCGCATGAATTCGGCGATCGTCTCCGGCTGGTTCCAACTCTCGTGGCGCACTTCAACCACTCGCGGATACTCGATGAACTGCCGCAGCAACTGCTCCAGGTATTCACGGTTCAACGAGGTGTTCTTGAATGAGATGGGGAACTGGATGAGCAGCGCGCCCAGCTTGCCTTCCGCGGCCAGCGAGTCCAGACCTTCGCGGGCGAGCCGCTCGTCCTGTTCATTCGGCCGGATGCTGGCGGCCGAGGTTGGTTCCATTACCGCCAGTGGAGAGTGAGTGAACGAACGGTGCAGCTTCGCGGTGAAAAGAAAATTTGGATTGACCGCCGCAGCCTTCGGCGACCATAGACGCCCCAGTTCCGGACGGATGTGTCCATAGAACGAAGTGTTGATTTCGATGACGTCGAAGAAGCGCGCCAGAAACTCTACCGGATGCACTTTCTTCCGGGTCACTTCCGGCGGATACAGAATTCCGTCCCAGTCTTTGTACGACCAGCCGGCAGTCCCGATGCGGATTCGCGGAGCAGGTTCCATACGGGCGGGCCAGATGTTTGCAGGTTAGCATAGGGCCGAGTGTGATAGGCCCGCGGGGTGCGGACACTTCTCTCCGCGATCGCCGCGAGAGTTTGTAAAGCTTCGGTGAAGGACTAATTTCAATAGAGAAGAATCGCGACCCAGTACATGCCGGTCGGATAGGCGGCATTGCGCGCGTAGCAACTGCCGACGGCAAACTGCCGAACGGTAGGGTCGCGCAGCAGGCGCAAGGCACCTTGGGGCAGCACTTCCGGACGACTCTCGGTGTAGGCGATTATTTTTCGGTTGTCGTAGGCGGTTGCAAGCAAGCGCGCATTCGGACGGTTCTCTCTCGCGAGCGAGCAAGCGGCCTCGTCAAGATTCGGCGGCGTGAGTTGGGCGAGTTCCGGAAGCCCCGCCTGTTGCCGGATTTCATTGACGGCTTGGCCTACTAACCTTCCGCTTTGCTGCGCGGAATAGGACGGAACCTCGTGCGCGAAATCCTGCACCACGTATAGCCGTCCATTGCTCCAGATGGCGGCGATGCCCGCCACATTGAAGCCATTATCGAGCAGGTTCCGGCGATGCGGTGCGGAGCGCATGAGAGCGTCATTCGCGCCCGGAGCGCAGGTAGCGTAAGCGATATTCTCCCCGGCACGATCGATTCTCGCCGCGTCGTTCGAAGGGCTGGCGAGAGTGCTGACTTGGGCAATTCTTTCGAGCAGGGAGGGCTCACCGGATAACTGATGCTCCAGACGGCCGCTCGCAACCATCCGCCGGGCATGCGCTCGCGCCGCTTCGCGTAGACTTTCTTCCATGCGCAACGGCGGCACGCCCGCGAGTTCGCGGCTCTTGTTTGCCGATGCCAGAAGTTCGTTCTCGGCGGCGGAATCCTCGCCAGAGGATGATCCGGTCGCCGAGTCCGAGCGGGGGCTGGGCTGCCTGTTACTAACATCGTGGCTAGACTGGTGGCGAAGATCGGCCGCCGGCGGAGTGGTTTGTGCGGCGCAGGGCACCGCATGCAGCGCGAACATCGCGAATGAAACCACCAGGGCCCGGAGCATATTTTGTTGGTTCGCGTTGCGGCGCGGGGATGGCCGCTAAAGTTCTGCTTTCCATCTTTCACGCTAGCCTCTAGAATTCACCTCAGCCACTTACCATGGAGACCATACTGCTGGTTACCGTGCTCGTCGGAATCCTTGTCCTGCTTGGGTTTTCGGCCATTCTATTGCGCCGCATTTCGGCGGCCTCGCAAGTGGATGTAAAAGCGGAAGTTGCAGGTCAGCTCGAAAGGTTCAATACCGCCCTTGGCCAGAAGATCAGTGTCAGCACTGCCGACATGGCCACTCGCCTGGAGCAGACTAAGGGGGACCTTCGCCAGCAGGTCACAGACCGCATCCAGCAAGGCTTTTCAGAGATCCGGAGTTCGGTCGAGCAGCAACTTGCGGCTGGCAGGGATGAACAAAACCGGAGCTTGAGCGATGGCCGCAGCGAGATGACGAGTTCTCTGCTGCTCACGACGCAGCAACTGAAGGGCGAATTTCAGAGCCTGAATCAGCAGACCGCGCAAAGCCTCGACGCGATTCGCGATCGCGTGGACTCGAAACTGATGGCGATCACCGAGCAGGTGCAGGTGAAACTCGATCAGAACATCAAAGAGGGATTCGCGCAGTTCGAAAAAGTTCAGCAGCACTTGAAGGCCGCGGAAGAGCAGCTTCGCGAAGTTGGCGCGCTCGGCCACTCGATCAACGATCTGAACAACCTGCTCAAGCTTCCGCATCTGCGTGGCCAATTCGGGGAAGCGAGCCTGGAGCGCCTGCTCGCGGACTTTCTGCCCGCGCATATGTTCGCGCTCCAGTCGTCGCCGGGTGAAGGCGCAGGACGCGCCGACGCCGTCATCTACTTCCCTGGCCGTAAACTGCCGATTGACGCCAAGTTTCCGCGTGAGCAGGTGATTGCGCTGTTTGAGAGCAACGATAAGGCTGAGATTGAAGAGGCGCGCGTGGCGCTGGTGCGCGTGATGAAGACGGAAGCCAAGCGCATACAGCAATACATCCAGCCGGAAAATGGCACGACGGAAATCGCGCTCATGTATTTGCCGAGCGAAACGCTGTATATGGAGGTCATCCGCAACCGCGAACTGGGCGACTGGATGAATGAGCAGCACGTGTTTCCCGTCTCGCCCAACACCTTGCTGATGACGCTGCACACGATTTCATTGGTGCATAAGTGGTACGAAGTTGCCAGCCGCTTCGAGAAGAGCCGCGCCGAGCTTGCCAAGGCGCAGAAGTCGTTCGACTTTTTCCAGAACCAGTTCGAGAACGTCGGCAAGAATTTGAACAAAGCGCAGGAAGCGTTCGAGACCGCGCAGCGGCATCTGAAAAGTTATCGGGGCAAAGTTTCCGCGCTCAGCGGGCAGGAGCAGTTGGAGTTGGAGACTTCGGCTACGGTCGAAAAGCCGCTGCCGCTGCTTGATAAGGCGAGCGCGTAAGTTTGATTTTCCCATTGGTATATACTATTGGTAGAGTTCATGATAGGTATGTATGGTATATACTCTTGGGAGGAATTGCCCAATGCCCGAAACAGGAATTGCCAAGCTATTTCGCAACGGTCGCAGCCAGGCTGTGCGCTTGCCTCGCGAGTTTCGCTTTGAGGGGAGTCAGGTGCGCGTGCGCCGGTTGGCGGAGGGAGTGCTTCTGGAGCCACTAATCGCTGATCCCGTCGATTGGTTTGCGGAACTGGACCGGGTTCGGGAGACGCACTTCTTCGCCAAGGGGAGGAATCAGCCGATGACTCCGCGCCGCGAGATTTTCAAGTGAAATATCTTCTCGATACCAACGCTTGCATCGCGTTGATCAACGGTAAGGCGCCATCGGTCCGGACACAGCTACAGAGGGCGCTGGCTGCAGACGCAAAGGTGTTGGTCTCTTCCATCGTAGCGTTCGAGCTTTGGTATGGGGTTGCAAAGAGCGCACGTCCGGAAGCGAATGCCCGACTGCTGGAAACGTTCTTCGCGGGTCCGGTGAGCCTGCTGGCTTTCGAACCTGAAGATGCGAAAGTTGCGGGCCGAGTGCGAGCCAGTCTGGAAACCGTGGGAAGGCCGATCGGGGCTTACGACCTGCTGATCGCCGGCCAGGCATTACGTCACCAACTGACGCTGATTACCGCCAATGGGAGGGAATTCGGCCGGGTCAAAGGTCTGGATTGGGAGGATTGGGCCAAAGGCTGAGTTCCTACGAGTGATGGCCCTAGCGGAACATTCGCAGATCAAACTCAAAGGAGTTTGGTCTTTCGATCTTCAACTTGCGGAAATCGGAATGCTCCGGGTTCAGCAACACATTCCATTCGCCACGAATGGCTGCGGAAGGCACATGTAGCGCGCTGGTCTGGCCGGCAAGAATCCAACGATCGCCGAATGTCTTCAGAGATTCATCCCTCAGCTCATGCCATTTGCGGGGCAGGGACCTCAGATCAAGACGCTCGGTAGCGACATCGTCAGGGAGTTCTGCTTCAATCGAAACCAAGTCATCGGGCTGCAGATTCGGTTCGAGGTGAACGAAAGTCTCGATCGCAGCCAAAGCGAGAGAGGGAGAAGTGTAAATCACACGCACGCCCTGACTATTCCAGCGCCCGCCGTAAAGCCGAGCGCCGTCACCCGAGAAGGCGGCGGCCGCGTGAACCTGACGGCAAATTCTCCAAAGGCGCATCAGCTATAGACGCCGTAGGCGATACGCCCGAGAATATTCTCCACTTCCTTGGCCCCCAAGTCCGTATCCAGCTGATCGATCGGAACCTCGCCTCCCAACGCGCGGTTGGGTGTGCGGAGCCACTCGGCAGCCTTGGCGGTGTTGCCGATCATCTCAACCGCCGTGGCGTACACACGCGCTAATCGCACCGTGCGGTCCGACTCGGCGGCAGTGAGACGCGAGTGGCGGCTCAGGCGTCGCGTCAAAGTTCGTTGCGGAATGCCGAGTTTTTCGGATAGGGCGGCGTTCTTTAGATCGAGTTTTTCTCCGAGCACGAGCAGAGAGCCCGAGGGCAAACCCTTGCGGATCAGGTCCGCGAGTTCGGCGAAACTTTTAATCGAGCGTCCCAGGACCTTCTTGCCTCCCAGGACCTCGGCGATACCGGCTGAAGTCATCTAAGCCTCTTGGCTATTAATGATACGCCATTTGGCGGCATCAATCAAGATGGGAAAAAACCCGCGGCCGGTGACCCGCCTATACAATCTCGCGGGCGGGATCAGGTGGTTTTCCCGGTGTGGCGGATTTCAGGTCACCGGCATTTCTCACTTCCCAGATTCCGTCGAATTTTACGAAGTAGGGTTCGACCGAAATGCCGGGGAAGTTGGTGGTGAGCAGTTCTCCGGCGCGGAGCAGTTCGCCGCGGTGATGGGCAGCCTCGGCCTGTTGGTCTCCTTTGAAATGGGCCAGACCGCCGTAGGTGGCGCAGTCGGAGTGGCTCATGACCAAAACGCGTTTGGTTTGGTGCAAGCGGATGGACATCCGGACCTGTTCGAGAATGAAGTCCTGTTCGAAGTCGTTGCGGGGAGAGGCGAGAGTCTTAGCTCCTCCGGCGACGACGATCATGTCGGCGCGCTCGATCGCTTGCTTCTTTAGAAATTTTCGCACGGCTGTGCTGATGCGGTGATCGAAGCAGCAGAGCACGGCGGCGTCGGCTACGTACGGCGTGGGGGGTGAGTCGAAATGGAAGACTTTGCGCATAAGAACCCGGCCTTTACTTGATGTAGTAGCCGGAGACCCTCCACTTACCATCTTTATCCAGCATCGGAGTGACCGTTTCGACTGCTGCCTGCTTGTGCTCGAAGCTGCTGTCGTATTGAATCACCACGTATTCGCCATCTGGCGCTCCCGGCATTGTCGTTTTATAGGTTGCGCTTTTGAGCTTGCGGGAGAGCAACTTGCCCAACGGTTCGCGGCTCGCTCGCAATCTATCGAAGACGCTTCAAGAGCAGCGCCACGATGAGCAGAGCGATGCCGATGAGTATCCCAATCAGACGGGCCTTGTTCGCTCTTTCCGACATGACTTCCTGCTATGCTCCCCGCTTCGTTTTCAGTTCGGTTAATAGCTGCTCGATGCGGTCTTCTTTTTCCAGGGCGGCGAGGCGGTTTTCTACGTCGTCGGCCAGGAGTTGGGCTTTGGCTCCGCCGATGGCTTCTTCGCGGGCTACTTTTTTCTTCATGCGATCGAAGGTGGCGGACTTGCTATTGGCGTCCATGCCAGATTGCGCGTCAGTGGCTCTACTGGCGGCGCGGGCGCGGCGATGCTGCGCGATCAGCAGATCGGCTTTGGCGTTGGCCTCGGCTAGTTTCTGATCGAGATTGCGCAGCGCCGATTTCAGATTTTCGACCTGAGCTTTCTGGTCTTCGAGCTGTTGCGCGAAGTTCGCGCTCAGGTCGCGATAGCTTTCCACGCGGAGCAGAGCGGCGCGGGCGAGGTCGTCTTGCTTCTTGTCGACGGCGAGCTCGGCCTTGCGCATCCACTCCTGGATTTTGTCGTCGTTTTCCTGTTTCTTTTTGTCCAAGAGATGCTGGTCGGCGATGGCGATGGCGACCTGCGTTTTGACCTGCAGGAGCTGGTTGTTCATGTCGAGGATGACTTGCTTGATCATCTTTTCGGGCTCCTCGGCTTTGTCGATCAGGTCGTTGAGGTTGGCCCGGACTAAGGTGGAAACGCGTTCGAGTAATGCCATAAGGGACTCCTTTGCTTCAGTCGTTAGTTGTTCGTCGTTGGTCGTTCGGTTTTTTGTTCCAGACGCCGCCTACCAGTGAGATCGCAATATAGGCTGCGATTCCGGCGGCTACCCAGACGCCCATGTGGCCGGTGGCGGCGCCGATGGCCGCACCCATGGCGGCTCCGAGGGCGACGGACAGGCCGAGTGATCTGGCGTGATGAAGTTCTTCCTGCACGGTTACCTCCTAGAATCAGTTGTTCGCGGAGCCCACTCATTCGCAAAGAACGCGAATGAGTGGGGCACCCAACACTCGGATGGGCGAGGACGCCCGTCTCTCCACTTACTGCTTCTCCTCCGGCTTCGGCGCCTTGTCGCCGATCTGCCGCACCTTGCCTAGCAATTCTCCTAGCGGCATGCCGCTTAGCGTTTCAAATAATGCCGGTACCTGCGCGGCCATTTTCGTGATGTCGCCGGTGATCTTGCTCATGCCGGCAGTGTCGCCGTTACCGGTGGAGACGATGGTGATCTTGTCCACGTTGGCGAGCGGTGCGGCCAGGGCTTTCACGATCTCTGGCAGTCCGGTGATCAGCTTGTCGACGACCGCAGCTTGGTTGTACTCCTGATAGGCTGCGGCTTTTACGTTCATGGCTTTGGCTTCGGCCTCACCTTTCTTGAAGATGATTTCGGCCTCGGCTTCTCCCTGGGCGCGAATCGCCGACGCGTGGCCCTCGGCTTCTGCGATGAGGCGTTGCTTCTCGGCGGCGGCCAGCGTTTCGATACGCTGACGCTCGATCTCGGCGCCTTTCAATACCGTCGCGATAAGTTCTTTTTCGCGGCGGCTGATTTCGGCGTCCTGCACTTTGACCTGTCCTTCTTTTTCGACTTGCTGCACGCGCACGCTTTCGGTGATGACCTGCTGCTGCATGACGTTCGATTGAATGTCGTAAGACTTATCGGCCTGTGCCTGCTGCTTTTTCGTGACTTCGAGATATTGCGCTTTCTTGACCTCGAGGTCGCGCTGCGATTCAGCCTGCTTGGCCTGAGAGAGCGTCTCGGCGAGCACGCGCTCCTGATCGGCTTGCGCTTTCGCAACCGCCGCTTCGCGAGTTGCCATGGCGCGCTTGATGGCCGTGTCACGCTCGGCTTCGGCGGTGGCTACGTCGGCGTCGCGCTTGATGCGGGCAACGTCGGGTTTGCCCATGTTGGTGATGTATTCGTTCTTGTCGCGTACTTCTTTGATGGTGAAGGAAATTACTTCGAGACCCATCTTATTCATGTCATCGGCGCAGGTGGCGCGCATGCGATCGCCTACCATCTCGGGTTGCTTGACGATTTCCTCGACGGTGAGTTGTCCGATGATGCCGCGGAGATGGCCTTCCATCACCAGCCGGATCAGGCCTTCGCGCTCCTGATCGCTCTTGGTTAAGAACTGCTCGGCGGCGGTTAGGATCGACTCTTTGTCGGACTTCACCTTGATTTGAGCGACGGCCTCGACGGTGACGGCTACGCCCTGTTTGGTGTAGAGGTCCTGCTGCGGAGCTACGTCGAACGACATCAGTTCGAGCGAAAGGTCCTTGCAGTTTTCGACCATTGGAAAGATGACGGTGCCGTGTCCCTGGACCACGCGGGTTCCGCGAAAGCCGTAAACGATCAGCGCTTCATGGGGTCCCGCTTTGCGGTATAAGCGGGCCAGCATGCTCATCAGGAACAAGATGGCCAGAACCATCAATCCTGCGAAGACCCAGATTTCGATTGCTATGCCGAACATATCGCCTCCTGAACAAATCAGTTCTCAGTTCTCGGTTCCCAGTTCTCAGCGTGGGGAGACGGGGCAAGCCCCGTCTCTACCGCACTGCGACGCTCTTGCAGCCTGTCTAACCACGGGTCAAGACACCCGTCACCATATCCAGATCCCGCATGATGCGTTCGGGATCGCTGTGGCCGAGATAGGTATCGCCGTTCGTCGTCTTGATATGCACCACCTTGTTGCACCACACAAAGGCACGCGTACCACCGATGCCGCGAATGCCATAGCCGCGAACCAGACTCCACGGCTCGATCGAATAACTCACGATCGACTGCTTTGGAATGGAGCGCAGGCGGAATCCAAGCATGCGAACCTCAACTCCGTAGCGCAGGAAGCGGTACTGGAAACCGCTCAAGGTCATCGCGCTAACGGCGACAGCAATCAAGGTGACGAGGATCGCAGGCCAAATTAGAACCTTGGCGTGAGACAGCCATAGCGCCGTCACTGGCCCGATCATCGCAGGGAGGATCAAGAGAATCCAGGCACGGCCCGAATGCGTCTCTTCCGCTAGCAGCTCGGGTTGAAGTGCATCGCTCATATTCAGCCCTCAGTTTGACTCTTAGCTCTGAGTCCTCAACTCCTCATTGCTCATCTCTTCCCACAGGCGTACGTATGCAAGGCCTTTTTCGTAGCGGGTGACCACGATCTCGGCACCCTTTTCCAGCGCGCCGCCGTTCTCGCTGCGCGCGCCGCAGGTGCGCCTGGTGCCGGCCTGCGAGTAAATGATTTCGCCGGTGCCGTTTTCACGAATGGGCATCGAGATTCGTCCCAGCACGCCGACCATTTCGTGGTCGGCCGAGTCCATATTTTCCTCGCGCGAGATCAACACGCGCGTGAGAAACAGAAAAACGATGGCGGCGCCGAAGAGTCCGGCCCCCAGGGCGATCAGCAGGCCGAGCGCGAACCATATGCTGGAGAAGCGCGTGATCAAGAAACCCGTCCCACCGAACCAGGCGAGAAACGCAGTTAAGGTAACGAAGTTGAAGGGCGAGACCGGCGCCTGCTGACCGGCATGCGCGGCTGTGCCCTGAGCGACGTTGTCATGCGCCATCGGTGCGTGTCCGCCGCCAACATGCGCGCTGCCATGGGGAAAGTGCGGAAGATGCAGGTGCCAGCGCATCCCACCGGCGATGAACGAAAGCGCACTCAGCAGAAAGCCGACGGCGAAACAGATCAGATAAAAGTCAGCCCACGTCATACTCGCGGTCCCAGTCTGAGTCATAAGTTTCGCCTCCTTGGTGCAGCGGGCGCGGCGCCAGTAGCGCGTGCGACCTCCGGCCGCAGAGCTTCGAACAGGCGGTCGGCGAGTCCGGGCGTGTTCAGGATTTCGCCGAGCAGCAACAGGCAGCGCCGGGTGTCCTTGTCACGCGCCACCTTGATCAGCACTGCGCTGACCTCTGGGTCGCTGGCAAAACGCTCGGAGCCTTGCAAGAGCCAGACATCAAGCTGACCTTCGGTGGTGCGCAGATCGCTGACGAGTTCCGTGTGGTAGCCCTCGGGATCGTCGACCAGAAAACCGGGATGCACCTTGAAGAAGCGAGCCAGCAAGGTGCGTGAAGACTGCGTCATATGCGGACGCTTCCCCCGTTCGATCTGCGACAGGTACGACTGGCTGATGGTCTTGCCGGTCTCGGCTTGAATGCCCTTCATCAACTCCTGTTGAGTGAGTGGCCGATTCATGCCGCGAAGGGAACCCTCGACCTCGCGGAGATAGCGAATTTTCTCCCCCAGCGTCATATATTCCAGATCGCGATAATAATATAGCAATATGAAATAATGTCAAGAACTGGATTAGGCGTATTTGCAAGGACTTGGAAAGACACGAGCAAAAGACAGGAGCAGCGGACCGTCCAGGGCTACAAAAAAAGCCTCCGCCGCAGCGGAGGCTGGAAATCACGAATGCGCCGCTTCAGTTCACCTGCAAATAGACATCAGTTTGGTGCGATGCTGCCCCTCCGGCCGAACCGGTGATGGTAATGGTGTAGGTTCCAGCCTGCGTACCGGTGGCGCTAGGAGCGCTGGTGCTGGCGGATCCGCAACCAGGCAGTAGCAGGATGATACCCGCGATCAGGCACAGAAAGGCTCCGACCAACCAGCGGCGGCGCTTGCGACCGGTACCGATACCCAGCCCGATCAGGCTCAGACCTATGATGGGTAGCCCAGTGGCGTAAAACCAGCGGCGCGGGCGTAGCAGGTTGCTGTTCACAGGCCGGGCCACGGTGGGAATGCTCAACAACGTGGTTTCACAAGCGGTCCCGGCAAGTGTGACTGGGTTGGGGTTGAAGGTGGGCGTGGACGCGGTCACCATCGAAGGAGTAGTGGTTTGGCTCGGGGTGATGGTGCCGTTATAGCCATACGAACTGGTCGGACAAAAGCCAACCTGAATGTGGGCCGTGTCGCCGGCATTCACGGAGGGCGTCAAGACCGTGGGAATGATGTCGAAGTCGACAACATTCACGGTTGGCTGAGGGATGGGTGCTGTCACGGGACCACCGTTCGCGCTGACGTTTCCCGAGATGCTGATTGTATTATCGATGACAGGAATGGCCGGTGTCACATCGACTTGGACGGCTGCTGAGGCAGTGCAGGGGAGGGCCGGGCATACGGCCAGGTTCGGAATACTGCAAGAGATCGTCTCCGACGTCCCCGACTGTTGCGCCGACCCGCAGCTTCCCGTGCCGCTGCTGACTTGGGCGGTAGGGGGCTTGGTCAGTCCGGTGCTAGGCAACCCCAGAACCGTAAAAACCACGAGATTGGCGTTGTCCGGTCCGGTATTGATGATGTTGAAAGTAAACTGGGTCTGATTTCCGGCCGCGACCGGGTTGGGTGTTGGAGCTATGGGGATGCTCAGCTGGAGTGTGCTGCTGGCGCCGATCTTGCTCACGAAGGCATTCTGCGTCCCGATCAACTGCCCCTGGTACGGAGGAACCGAAGGAGGAATGGGAAAATTATTGGACTGGGTTGCGCCGGCCACGTAGGCGGCTCCGTAGACGTCGATTGCGATTCCAGTGCCCTGATCGGTTCCGCTGCCGCCCAGATAGGTTGAGTAATCGCCGGCGCCCTCCCCTGACAGCGTAGTTGCAATCGACACGACGAATGCATCTGAGGCACCGCCGCCATACACCGGCTGGACCCCGTCGTTGGGGGTTATGGGGAAGGGGTCGGAAGCAGGAGAACTGGTTGTGCCCACTACATGCGCTCCCCCCGTGGAATCCACTGTAATGGCCTGGGCGCTATCGGGGCCGGAGCCGCCCAAATAGGTGAAGTAGGTTATCGGATAGATTGAGCCTACGATGTTGCCGATCTTGGCAATGAATGCGTTGGTTGCCCCGTCGAGCCCCGCATAATTGGTCTGAAAGCCGCTGCCCGGGCTAACCCAATTGTTGGAGTTGGTGGCGCCGACGATGTAGGCATTGCTCGATGAATCCACCGCGATGGCGTTGCCAAATTCATTTCCGCTGCCGCCTAAATAGGTGGAATAGATAGGGAACGACTTGGGCTCGTTCGGGTTGATCTTGGCGACGAAAGCGTCAGTGTTCGAATTTCCCGTGGGGCAATTTTCTGTCTCGCTGGCTCCGTTGAGGCAGGACTGCTGTGCATCGAAGAGGGGAAACGCTGCCGTGCCGCCCGCTCCCTGCACGCCCAGTTGATTGGTGGTGCCGGTAAAGTACATGTTGACGTTGCTCGTGGAAAGGTCCACGGCAATGCCGCCGCCCTGGTTTGCGGTTGGCGGCCCGGCGAAATTCCCTCCGCCGAAGTAGGTGGAGTAGGCCATGCTCTGGGCACCGCTGGCGGCGGTATAGATCTTGCTGGCGAAGAACTGCGGGTTTCCGGGAGAGTTCGACTGTTGCTGGTAGCCTTCGGCGTTAGCGGGGAAGCCGTTGCTGATTCCGATTTGAGAAGTGGTCACGCCGGTGACGTAGGCGCCGCACGTCGGGTCACACGTGCCGTCGATGGCCATCCCGGTGACCGTATCGGTGCCATCCCCGGAGAGATAAGTGGAATAGGCGAGAATGTCGGTGTTGGTTTGGCTGTTGAAGGTGATCACGCTGAGAAATCCGTGGGTTCCAGGCTCAAGCGGAGCTGCCTGAAACGGAGCAAGCGTGCCATTGTTGCCTGTGCTTGTGGGAAAGTTCGGAGAAGTGGTCGTACCGGCAACATAGATATTCAAGCTCGGATCAACCGCGATTCCCGCCAGGCTGTCGGTTCCCGAACCGCCCAAGTAGGTGGCATACAGGAGCTGTGGATAGCCCGCTTGCGGGAAGGGATTGATCTCCGCAATGAATATATTCTGCGCCGTGCTGGGGGGGCACGTGCTAGCTACAACAAGCGGTTCGCCGAGACAGGTCTGCAACGGCGGGGGAGGGTTCAGCGGGTTGGTCGGAATGGGGAAAAAGTATGCCGATGTAGTCGAGCCTGCGACATACATATATCCGGCGGCATTGATCGCGATTTTCACCAGACTCTCACCGCCGGCGCCCAAGTAGCTCGAATAGCTGAGCACCGGGTCGATGACGAGTTCACGGCTGTGGTCGTAGTCCCCGATGGTGAAGCCGATCTTGTTGTCCGCGAGCTGGCGAAAGCTTCCCGCGACGGTTTTTTCCGCGTTGCCGGATACGTTGCCGGACGAGTTTCCTGACCCGGGTGTGGCGGGCTGATAGACGTGAGGGGCGTGGAATCGTATGTCTCCGTTGGCGGTGGAGAGGACGAGGTCGCCGGAAGCGCCCGGAACAATGTGGGCGGAGGCGCCCGTAAAGCTCAGCGCGATCTGATTGGGCTCGGCGCCGGGCGCGACGCGGAAGTCGTATTCGAGCTGTCCCTGATCGCCGTAGTAAACCAGGTCGACACCGGGATAAACCGCCTGATACTGCACGCGGCCAAACTGCGGAATGTCACGACGCCACTTGGAAGGATCGTTGCCGATGAAGTAGTTGCTCTTTCCCGGCAAAGGCGAAGTGCCGGAAACGCGAGCGGAAGCGTTCGCCCCCTCCAGCCGCATGCGAATCCACGAGTTGGTCGGAGCGGGCATGGGGACGGCAGTCCGAGGGCTGGGGACCGCATGCTGTAGTTCGAGCACTGCTTCGTCAGCCGTCAGAAACAGGCCATAGCCAGCGCCCCGCGCGAGGAACTTGACCTGAGGAGCGGTCTGACCCTGATTCGGCTCGAAGAACATCGGCAGCGACAGCGAATTCGACGCAGTCGCCTTTTGCGCGCCAGGCTTGAGCCCGCTGCCTTTGGCGGCATGGATCGCGGTGCCGAAATAAAACACGGCGCTTGCGATGGCGAGCATGGCAGCCGCCAGAAATGCGGCTTTCATCCCATTGGCTGTCTTTGTCCTTGCTGATTTTCTCTCTGCGACTGAACTCACCGAACCTCCTACCGACGCCGGGTAATTCCGATTCACGAAGCTCCTCCGATTTCCCAATTTCGTGGGGTGAGAACAAGAATGGCACACAACCACCGCCGCCTCTCGACGCCCTTAGAAAGCGGATGCGTACCTGTCACCAGAATACTGGGATTAAACCAAACAAATACTTTTACATCCAACAGATACGCTGTCAAGCGGGACAGACAGCATGAGCCGCATAGTGAGAAGCTGAAAGCGAGCGAAATGGTTGTAAAGAAAAAGGTCTCAGGTCTTAGGTCTCAGGTCTCAGGAAAAACCTGGCGATGAAACTCCTTGGGTCTTGTACCTGAAACCCGGGACCTAACACCTAACACCTAACACCTAACACCTAACACCTAACACCTAACACCTAAGACCTAACGCCTGGTTTCTTCAATTCCTCGATCTCTCTCTTCAGGCGCGAGTAGCGGCGGACGATGGTCCCCAAATAGGTGATGTGGATGATCCAGGTGACGGCGTAGGCTGCAACAAGGTAATAGGTTTTGTTCATCGCACCCTCCCGCGTGGAGCCAACAACGATTCCATGGCATGGGCGTGATCGACTTCGCGCTGCAGCTTTTCCAATCGATAACGCGACCAGCAAACCAAAAAAGCAAAGCAGGAAAAAGCCAGCCAGTTGACGAGCAGCACATGCAACATGCGCGGATCGATCGATCCGCCTCCGCCCATGACCGGTTGCGGATGCTGGGTGCGGAAGAACCAGATCGAGAAGTAAACAAACGGCACGCACAGCGCGCCCAGAACCGCAAGGGCGGCGGCCAGCAAAGGCGTCTCTCCGCTGGTAGAAAAGCGGCGCAGAAAAAGATAGCTCACATAGATGAGCCACAGAACGAGGGTCGAGGTCAGGCGCATGTCCCACGTCCACCAGATACCCCAGACCGGACGCGCCCAGATCGGGCCCGTAACGAGGACGACGGTGCAGAAAACGACGCCGACTTCGGCCGTGACCAGGGCCACGATGTCGGCCGTCGGATTGCGCTTGATGAGATAGAAAATCGAAGCTCCGAAATTGATGAAGAATAGGATGAATGCCGTCCAAGCCGAAGGCACATGGTAGTAGAAAATTCGTTGCACATCGCCCATGGTCCGCTCGGTGGGGGCAACGACCAGCGCCTGGTAAAGCGCATAGATCAGCAGAATCGCGGTCAGGACTCCGAGGATAGGGAAGAGTTTTTTCATTCTGCATTCAAGACGGTTTCAAACAAGAGCAGGCACACCGTAGTAAACACCAGATCATAGGTCACAAGCAACACGATCCAGAAACGCGCCCCTTCGCCGTTCAGTATGGCAGTGGTGGACTGCACCATAGCGAGGATCGCGGGGATCGAAATCGGGAACAGAAGCAGCGGCAGCATGATCTCGCGGCTGCGCGTCCGCAGCGACATGGCGGCGAAGAAAGTTCCGTTGACGACCAGCGCCCAGGTTCCGAGCACCGCGACCAGCAGCAGTTGCCATGCCGGGCCGAGCGCCCGCAGCCTGTAGAACGCGATGAAGAGCGGAGTCATGAACGCTTCCAGCACGCTAACGAAAATAAAATTGCCCAGGGTCTTGGCTATGAAGAGCGAGTTCGCCGGGGCAGGCGATACCCGGTAGGCGTCCAGCACCTGGTTGCGAATTTCGCGTGCCCAGGTCTGGTTGAGCGCCACCACCGCCGCAAACAAGAACGCCACCCAAATCAGGCCGCCGGCGATCTGGCGCGATTCCTCAGCGCTTGGATCGAACGAAAAACTGAACACGACCACCACCAGCAAAGAAAAGAACAGCATGGAGTTGATGGCGTCCTTCGACCTCCACTCGAGGCGCAGGTCTTTGAGCAGAGTGACGCGGGCGATGCCGGTGGGCGCGCTCATCTTTTCTGCTCCCGCCTCAACTCCCGCGTGCGCCCGACAATCTTGCCGAATTCCATCCAGACGAACTCGTCGGCGGCGCCCTCCAGCAACGAGGCTTGGTGCGTGACGATGAATACGGTTTTGCCCTGATCGCGGGTGCGGGCCAGCAGGCGGACCATTTCCGTTGCGGAATGCAGGTCCACATTGGAGAAAGGTTCGTCGAGCAAGAGGATTTTGGGGTCGTTTAGTAATGCCCGCGCCAATGACATCCGCTGCCGCATGCCTTGCGAATACTGGCCAACCGGGCGAACGAGTTCGGGATCGAGCCCAACCGAGAGAATGACCGCGCGGACCGCCTCAGCGCAACGCGTGCGGCTGGTGATTCCGTACAGCCGGGCAAAATATTCCAGGTTCTCCATCCCGCTCATCTCGTCGTAAAGCAGAGAAGGATGCGCCATGTAGCCCACCTGCGCGCAGATGTCGTGAAACTTGCTGGCCCCAAGAATCGAGACCTCGCCGCTCGAAGGCTGGGTGAGTCCTGCGAGAGTACGCAGCAGTGTCGTCTTGCCGGCGCCGTTGTTGCCGAGAATGGCATAGAGTTTGCCGCCGGAAAATTCCGCGGTAACCCCGCGCAGAGCAGCAAAACGGCCAAACTGCTTGATCAGGTTCGTGACAGTGACGACGGGGGCGGGGGCGGTCAAAGGAGTTGGCAGCCTGTGATGCAAGTAAAACAACTTGTCATCCTGAGCGAAGCGAAGGACCTATGCATTTTGCCCGCGTCAGCAGAATGCAGAGGTCCTTCGCTTCGCTCAGGATGACAAATCATTGCGAATTGGATATTAACGTCGGATTCTCACTTTCGCTACGGCCGCTTAGAGTCAGTTCGCCATTCCGCTCGATCCTGAACCCTGGTTCTGCGACATGCTCTTGCCGGGTTCGGCCGCCGGAGTGGCTCCGGGTTGCGGCGCGTACTTCGACGCGCACTTGGCTTGCAATTGTTTTGCGTGGAAGACGCCGTCGCGTCCGAAACTGCCATCGGCCAAAGCCTGCGAGTCGTCTTTAAAAGTGTCAGGCGGAGCCTCGGTTCCGGTATACGAAACGGGCAGCGTGAGATCGTTTTCTTTCAGCGTGAAATCCACGCGGGTTCCGGTGCGCTTGATCGACCCCGGCACCACGTTGCCCGCCACCCGCAGCCGCTTGGCATAAGCCTCGTTCCCCATGCCGTTCAATTCTTTGATGGTGACGTAGTAGCTCTTACTGTCCTGCACTCCCGTGTAGGCGAGATAGCCGAGCGAGAGCAAAATCAACACGGTGACCGAACCGAATTTCAGGTACTTGCTGGCTTCGCTCGACATAAAGAACCCCACCCCTGTTTAAAAACTCTACGCGCCGAGTGGGAGCAGGTCAAGGCGCGCTCCTTGACCGTACTGCCTGATATAAATCCTGACAGACAAATTAGAACACGATCTTCTCAACCGCCATTCGAATCGAGCGGCGTCTTGCAAAAAATCCTGTCAAGTGCCTGTTTTGACGATTTCTCCCGTAAGTCGATGAGCGCGCTCACAAAATAAAGTCGCTGAAGTTGGCGGGGTGGGTAGGCTGAAACTGATAGAATAGAACTTATAGGCAACGAATCTGGAATAAACAGCGCGGAACATTCCCGCATCCTCTTCTGTTTCTGTTTAGCGAGTCTTCAGCATCTTAAAAGCTAATGACTCTGGGTTTGGCACCCACGTAACTCCTTATTCTGCAATATTTTACATATAAGTCTTTTAAAACCAAAGATTTGGCGGGAATTTTTCGCTAAACCTATGATTCCACAGACCCGAATATCAATTTTTTTTCAGCCCCAAATCGCCAAACTCCACGAGTCTGAAAAATCGGGCGGGATTCTGCCAGGAATCGACGAACCGCGAAACCCGATGCGCCATCGTTTCCCCGTGGATGAGGTGAGGGCGTCCAAAACAAATTAAAAATAAAGTCCATAAACTTACTTGACATTATTCGGGAACTGATCTATATTCTGAATCGTTCCCTCCTGGCTCGTACCACTATTCGCCTGGTGGTACGGGCCTCATTTTCTGCTTAGCTTCCTTCTTTTTCTTTTTCCCGCTCGTAAGGCTTTTGCATGTAGCGGCGGGACTCCTCGAGCGCGCCCTGGGTATTGTCGTTGGTCTGGATGGCCTGGCGGTATTCATTGATGGCCCGTTCGCGCTGTCCGGTCACGTCGAAAATCTTGCCCAGCTGCAAGTGGCTCCAAACCTCGGTCCAGCGCGGTTCTCCGTCGCCATTCAGCGATTCGCGATAGGCGTTCGCCGACGCCTGATAATTCCTCTGCATGAAAAACACCTCGGCGATCCGATAGTGCGCGAGCGAACTATTCTTATTGACTTCGAGCGCCTTGTTGAACTCGCTCAGAGCTCCCGCCAGATCGCCTTGCTGCGTCAGACCCTGTCCGCGCAGGATGGACGCACGCAGCTTGACGTCTTTGGAGTTGGTCAGTACGCGGTTTTCAGGATCGATCGCGACCCGGCGCGGGCGTCCAAAGGTTTCGACCGAAAACGGAGAATCGGTGCCCACCACCTCAATGCGCTTTTCTTCCGTTCTTCCATCGGTATCGATGCGCAAGTCTACCGGCATGCGGAACAGGTCAAGGTCCTGCGAGATCGCGCCGACAATGCGGAAGCCCTTGTTGTTGCCCAGTCGGTAGCAGGTGTACTTCGCCTTGAACTCGGGGGCGCTGGTGGAATCCATCCACTGCGAGTAGAACCAGGTGAGTTTTTCGCCATAGACTTTCTCGCTGAGTTCGCGGAAATCGTCGGTGCTGGCGGATTTTCCAGCATACCTGGTGGCGAAATCGCGCATGATCTCCAGATACTTTTTCTCGCCCACGACCCAACGCAGCATGTGCAGGATCATGGCTCCCTTGTCGGTCACCAGCGACTGAAATTCGGGAGAAAAATAGTCCAGCTTGGCGGCGCTCGAAAGCGGCACGCTGTCATAGGCGAGCGCGCCCACCGACATGTCCTTGACCATCTCCTCGAGGCCAGCGGTGCCCGCCGCGCTCTCCACATACCGAGCTTCGGAGTAGCGCGCGAAACCGTCCGTGATCCACCAGTCGTCTTTCGATGCCGGACTCACCGAGACGCCCCACCACTGATGGGCAATCGTGTTGGCCAGTAATCGGTAGTTAATCTTCTCTGTGATCGCGCGGCTCGAAAGCGCTGCGATCTCTGGCGCATATGCCGTAGGCACCGTGTCATCAGGTATTTCGACGATCTTTAAAGTGGTCGAGGGTGCCACTCCATACTGGGTGACGAAGTAGGTGAACTCCTTGACCGCAGTCGATGCGTACTCCTCGCCCAGGTCCTTCTTATCCGGCTTGAAGAACACGTGCAAGTCCAGCCCCGCTTCGTCGTTCTTGAATTCCTGGAAGGTGCCGGCAATGATCGTGCCTGGGAAACTCGGCTTGTCCCAGGTGAAGGTGAAAGTCTTGGAGTTCGCCAGTTCAGTCGCGGGCCTCTTTGAAGATGACCCAGAAGTTGCTGCCGACGGGGACGATTCCTTGCCGCTGCCGATCACCACCATGTGCGCCGGGACGGTAACGCTGATCGTCGAGGTAAAACGATTCACGCCGTAACCCGCGACCGGAAACCACAGTCCGGAGTAAAGCAGGTAGCTCGTATCCGGGCCGACGTAGGCGAGCTTCAACCCCTGAACCGGGCTGTCGTCGCCCGTTTCCAGCGTGCCTTCGTATTCGAAGTTAAAGGTGGTGCTTGCGTTTTTTGCGACGCCGCTGTTGAGAGCGAAGCGCACGGTCGAATCCTGCGTGTTGCGTTCCGGGTTGAGTGGCTTATTGTTTGCGTCCGTGAGCTTTGTAATGCGCAGCGCATTGTTCAACTGAAACGTGGCCACACTGATGTCTTCGAGCGCCGTGACTTTGACCGCCGCACGCGCGGTAAGCTTGTGCGTCTGGGGCAGGAGTTCGACCGCGATTTGATAATCGTCCACCCGCAGGCGCGTTTTTTCGGCTGCCAGCGCCGGCGTGCTCGCGACCGCCGCAACCAACAAGCCGAGAAAAATGACGAGGGTCAAACCGAGTGCCCGGCGCGCTGATCGAGAATGGCAGAGCTTCAAGTAAAGTCTCCTGGCGGGCCTACAAATTCTTAAGATGTTGATTTTCCCGCAAAAGATGCTGTGAGGACAAGGGTTAGCGAAATTTGTTTAGCGAAATTTGTTTTTCAGGAGTGGGATGTGCACCGGCGCCACTTCCGTGTTTCAGTCTTTTCTTCGCCTTCTCCAGAAAGCGCCGCGACGGAAAAATAATAGTTCAATCCGTCGAAACTCTTGCGCATACCAGCGAAGGAGGTGCCTCAAATTCGGCGAAATACCCCCAACTCATTGAAGAACAAGTTCCCCGCAATTGGCGCAGAGGTTGCAAAGTAACGCTGAGTACGGCTCAAATCGCCCGGCCACCCCAGCTGTCCGCCGCATCCCCCTGGCAACCGGACGCCGCAAAGACATAAGACAAAGACGAAAGCAACGCAACAAGGGAGATCTACCTGCAAACCGCGCACTTGCCCGTTCTCACGCTTCTGGGGGTCATTGCTTTTGCCTCCACACTGTCCGCCGCCCAAAGCCAGCTACCCAACGAAATGCTCCGCGAGGCCAGCGGTGGAGTAAACTCGACGACCGACTACACTTCCCCTATCGCCCCGCCCGTGTTTCCCGATGCGCCCATCCCGCAAAGAGGTAAAGTCAGAGTCAAAGTCATTGACAAAAAGTTCGTCGCCGTTATGGCAGCACTTGGTGGCGCCGAGAGCCTGCGCTTCACCACGCACAAGCTGGTGCTGGACCACGAGTTCGACGCCGGCGCTCCCTGGGTCCAGAGCGTCCCTCGAGATCAACACCTGGTCGCCAAGTACGGGGCGGTCTACGCTGCCGAATTGCTCGTCGTTTATGAACTCAAGAAGCCCCACTCTTGGCTTCCCGGCGACAAGGTCATACGAAAACTCTGGTGGGTGTATCCCGCGGCAATGGTGCCGATCCATATCAAGAATGGCATTCGCAGCGTCCGAACCTCAGCTCCGTCGTGCCCCGTGGCCGAGTGTGAATCGCAATAGATTCGTGCCAGCATGTTGCTTTAGCGATATCATCACCGTTCGAGATTCAAAGCCCTTTTAGGGGGCCGGGCACTCGGAACTATCCGATCATTCTGAAGATGATCTCCGCCGCCGCTTCCGATGGATGTCGAAGCGCGCCCCCGCTCCCGTGCTTCAGTCTTGCCTTCACCGACGCTAATCGCTCGATCATGCTCGCCCGCGGCTCGCCGTCGGGGATGATCCTGTTCAGTTCCGTGACGATGTTCTCCGCTGTGAACTTGTGCTGCACCAGTTCCGGGACGACCTCCTCCTCGGCAATCAGGTTGACCATCGCAAAGTAAGGAACCTTTACTCGCGGCTTGCCCAGAGCATAGGTCAGCCGCGACACGCGGTACACCATGACGAACGGAGTGCCCATGATTGCCGCTTCGACCGTAGCCGTGCCGCTGGCAACGATGGCGGCGCGCGAGTGGAAGAGCGCAGGCAGTGCTTCCGGAACTAAGTGAATGTTGAGTAGAGACACGCCTTGCCGCGTCTTTATCGGCGGCGCCCCGATCAATTCCCGGAGAAACGAAGCGTCCAGCGTGTGCGCGATCGGCAGCAGAAATTCATAACCGTTGCCCAGTTGCTCTTTCTGCAGACGATCCGCCGCTTCAAGAATTGTAGGCAGGTTCATGCGCACTTCCCTCCGGCGGCTGCCCGGCATTAGTGTGATCCAGGGCTTCGCGGCGGCGATTCCGTGCGCGGCCGCGTAAGCTTCGCGAGTGATTGCCGGCGCGGGAAGGTCGGCCAGCGGATGACCAACAAACGTCGCATCCACGCCGCGGTCGCAATAGAACTTTTCTTCAAAGGGAAAAATCACCAGCGCCTTGTTGACGTACTTGCGCAGCAATTTGACGCGTCCCTGCCGCCACGCCCAGAACTGCGGGCAGACGTAGTAAACCACCGGAATGCCACGCCTGCGCATCCGCCGCGCCACGCGCCAGTTGAACGCGGGCGCGTCGATGACGACCGCAAGAGCCGGACGTCTCTCATCGGCCGCCTGAATCAATTTCCGATAAAGCCCAAGAATCTTAGGCAGGCGGCCAAGAATTTCAGTGATGCCGACCACCGCAAGGTCTCTTGCGTCGACAACGATTTCGCAGCCTGCAGCCCGCATGAGCTCCCCGCCCGCGCCAAAAAATTCTATGTTTATGTGGGGAGTGTTCGTGTGGGGACGGGCGACTCGCCCGTCCTGCGTAGCGACCGGCGTCCCCGGCTGTCCAGCGGAGCGCAGCTCCGCCCGCTGCCGCAGCGCTTCGATCAGCTGCGCGCCGTACATTTCGCCCGAGGCTTCACCAGCGGAGATCAGAATTTGCACAGCTGCATTGTAACGGGGCAGATGAAAGAGGTCTTAGTCGTCCGCGTTCGCCGTGACCGAGGGAGCCGCCGGCATTTCCTGATCCTTATACTGCAGCTGATAGAGCTTGTAATAAATCCCGCGCTGGGCCAGCAGTTGCTGGTGCGATCCCATTTCGCGGACCTGGCCTTTGTGCATCACGATGATCTTGTCGGCGCGCTGGATGGTCGATAGACGATGCGCGATGATCAGTGCCGTTCGCCCTTCCACCATGCGGTTGAGCGCGTCGCGCACCCGGAACTCGGTCTCCGTATCGACGCTCGAAGTCGCTTCATCGAGAATCAGAATCTTCGGATTGTGAGCCAGCGCGCGGGCGAATGAAATCAGCTGCTTCTGTCCAGTCGAGAGGGTCGAGCCGCGTTCGCGCACTTCCTCCTTGAATCCTCCCGGCAAAGTCCGAATGAAGTCGGCGAGGTTAACATCCTCCGCTGCCTGCTCCACATCTTGGTCCTGTATGCGCGTCGTCCCTAGCCGGATGTTGCCCGCCACCGTGCCGCTGAATAGAAACGGATCCTGCAACACGACGCCGAAACGCCCCCGCAGTTCGTCGAGATTCATCTCCTTGATATCCACTCCGTCGATACGAATCGCTCCCCGCTGCACGTCATAGAAGCGCATCAGCAACGAGATCAACGTAGTCTTGCCCGCGCCGGTGTGGCCCACTACGGCGATAGTCTCGCCCGGCTCAAGCACAAAGTTCACGTCGCGCAAAACCCAATCCGGCTCTGTGGTTTGTGAAAGCGTGGAGAGTGGAGCGACGAGCGTCCCCACCCGTCCACCCGCGGCCGCAGCCTCGGGACGGGTGGGGACGCTCGTCGCTCCACTAGCATGTCCTGAAACGTTGTACGCGAACCACACATGCTCAAATTCAATCCGCCCCGGCCCCTGCGGACGTTTCGTAACTGCCGGCGAGGTCACTTCAATCTTCGTATCCAGCAGCTTGAATACGCGCTCGCCCGCCGCCATCGCCGACTGCAGGATGTTGTACTTCTCGCTCAGATCCTGAATCGGGCGAAAAAATCGCTGTGCGTACTGCATAAACGCGACCAAAACTCCAATCGTCGCCACGCCGCGAATCACGTCATTCCCACCGAACCAGATGATGCTCGCGATGGCAATCGCCGACATGATTTCGACCACCGGGTAATACACCGAGTACGCCAAGATGGCGTCTTTGAAGGCCTCCATGTGCGAGGCATTGATGTCGGAAAATTTATTGAAGGCACGCTTCTCGCGATTGAAAAGCTGCAGCACCAGCATCCCCGAAACCGCCTCCTGCAAATACGCGTTGATGCGGGCAATCGCGGTGCGGATGCGCCGGTAGGAATCGCGCACCTTATCGCGAAAAATCTTGGTCGCATACACGATCAGCGGAAGTACGGCGAAGGTGATGAGCGCCAGCCTCCAGTTCATCTTCATCATGATCGCGATAATGCCGGCCAGCACGAAGACATCTTCAAAAATGGAGACCACGCCCGCCGTGAACATCTCATTCAGGGCGTCGACGTCGGTAGTGACGCGCGTCACTAATCGGCCAACCGGATTCTTGTCGAAAAAGGCGACGTGCATGTGCTGCAGGTGGCGGAAAATCTGCCGGCGCAAATCGAACATCACCTTCTGCCCGGTCCACTGCATCAGGTAAGTCTGGATGAATTCAAGTGTGAAAGTGAAGATGAGAATTCCGACGTAAAGCCCGCCAATCTGGGCGATGCCGGTCAGCGGAGCGTCGCTCAGCCGGTCGCCAATCCAGGAATGTGAGTTCGGCGACTTCGCCAGGTATTTATCGATGGCGACCTTGGTGAGGAACGGCCCCAGCACGTCCAGGCCCGACTTCAGGATGATCGCCCCGAGTGCCACCACCACGTGCCACTTATACGGACGCAAATAAGTAAGCAGCCGCCGCATCAGCCGGCCGTCGTACGCTTTGCCTAATACTTCTTCTTCCTGATTGGAGGCCATCGGTGGCGCGAGCGATCGTCGTACCTGGAGTTCTGCCCAGTAAAGAGTATCCCAAAACCGCTACTCCAACTAGATGGCCGAACCGGCGTGGAGGATGGAAAACGTTCGTCTATGTTTTTGTTCTCCGTCGCCGGGCTCGCGTATGTTTCGGGCGGATTCCCGCGCGGACTCCCACAATCCGAAAAGAAGAACGACGTTAAGCGCGAGGAGCAACCATACGAAGTATCTCGCTACAAAAAGATTCCACCACCACGCCGTGGTGATCGACGAGGCGATGTGAGGCGAGAGGCGCATCAGCGCCGAGTGCCCGGGCAGCATCATCAACAGAAAAATCACGCAGGTCGCAATCTTGATGCGGGTCCATGGCTGCTGTCCGGCCGGGATGGCCCAACACAGTGCCAGCGTCAGGATCGTCGTATCCGACACGCTGTGGTAGAGCGAGATAAAACTGAGAGCGAGCAGCGAAGCAATGGCCAATGGTGCAGGAATGCGGAAGCGCGCGCGCCAGAGTATCAGGATCCAAACGGCGAGGCCGCTGACAAAAAGAAGGCGCGCAATCAAGTTTGCGGCGAACACGCTGTGCACGAATTGATAGAGAATGACTTGAGTCATGTTCACGTGGAAAGGGAATGCCCCGGGCGTAAAGCCCGCAGGCCGGCCCGGAGCAAACCAGTACTGCACGTTCGCCCGGTAGCTGGAGATCGCATCCGACACCGGGATCGGATGCAAGAACAAAACCGCCGCGACCACGGCACCAGCGGCGAGCGCGCCCAGGAATACATGCTTGCGTCTTCGCAAGAGGTAGTAAAGCAGGACCCAGACACCGATCTGAGGTTTGAGGCAGCCGGTAATACCGATGGCCAAGCCTGCCGACCAATCCTGCTGCCTTTCGGCGAGAAGGATCGCCCAGAACGCCAGAGGAACGGCTAGCAGCGCCATGTTTCCCAGGTGAAAGGCTTGGTGCAGAGGATCAAAGCTCAACAGAAATGTGACCAAAGCCATCGCCCGCAAGTCCCAAGGTCTGGAACCGCCGATGCGCCACAAGAGAAAGATGGTCGCGCCGACGCCGGCGAGACCAGCCACCAACCAGATGAAGTTCGCCCATCCCCAAGGCAGAAACGAGATGGGCGAGAACAGTACGAAAGCAGTAGGCGGGTAGAGCGTCGCGACGTCCACTGAGACGCCAATCAATCGCTGCTGCGTGGCCGTGGCCAGAGCGGAGTTGTAGAAGTTTAGCCCGTGCCGCCACAGCCATGCGCCTACGTAGACTTCCGAGAAATCGGTCCTGCTGGGTGCAAAAGCGGGAACAATACCACGCAGCACAAAGTCAGAAACCATCAGCAGAGCGACGATCCAGAGGAGCAGATAGGCTGCTCGCACGGGCATGCTGATTGTCGGCTCGGACGAAGTCATATTTCGGTAAGAAAGTGTCCGAAATAATAACAGGAACGGTTGGTGTGGAAATCGCGCAACTAATTAGGCTTTTTGACAGGTTGCGACCCCGCAGCCTGCCCGGCACCCTTCACAGGCTTGCAGTCGGGGTTCGCACGGCAATTTGGGCATACAACCCTCTCGTTCTGGTCGGCCATCTGGTGCAGGAAGGCGGAAAACGTCTGGCCACAGTCCTCACATAAAAGATCAATCGAGTCGGTGCTCATAATTTGTTCTCGTAAACCTTAATGATTGATTAAGTCCCTCGCTAAATGTTCCCATCGGCTATTTTAAGCCATTGTCCGAGAAAGCGGGTCCCATAGAATAACAACAACATGCCGCTCGGCCTCTACATCTCCGTCCCCTTCTGCCGGACCAAGTGCAGCTACTGCAACTTCGCTTCCGACGTGTTCTCGAAGGCGGCTTACGAAAATTACGTTGTCCGCTTGCTCGAAGATATCGGCAATTCGCGCGAGCTTGCGTCGGAACTGGGGTGCGAGGAGGATGACACCGCTGACTCCATCTATCTTGGCGGCGGAACTCCCTCGGTCCTCGAGGCCTCGCAGTTGCTGCGCATCTTTGCCGCCGTGCGCGCTCAATTTGCGGTTACGCCCAATGCCGAGATCACGGTCGAGTGTGCTCCGGGCACGCTTACTCCTGCTCTCGTCGCGACCTTGCAGCAGTGCGGAGTTAACCGCGTGAGCCTGGGAGTACAGTCCTTCGTCGATCAGGAAGCGCAGTCTGTGGGACGATTGCACAAGCGCTCGACCGTTCTCGAGGAGATTGCTCGCCTGCGGGAGGCCGGGTTAAACAACATCAGCCTCGACCTGATTGCCGGCTTGCCGCACCAGACGTCGGAAAGCTGGGCCTATTCCGTGTCGGAGACGATTGCCGCGGGTGTTCCGCACGTGAGCGTTTACATGCTCGAAGTGGACGAGGATTCACGCCTGGGCAGGGAACTGATTGCCGGAGGCGCCCGTTATCACGCCCACTTTGTCCCCGACGACGACGTGGCCGCGGATTTCTATCAGCAGGCATGCGAGATACTAGCCGCCAACGACATCGCGCAGTACGAAATTTCCAACTTTGCCCGTACCGCATCGCCTTCACAAAACGGCGAGTTACGAAGTAACGAGTCGCGCCATAACTTGAAATATTGGACGCGCCAGCCCTATCTAGGGTTCGGCGTCGATGCGCACTCGATGCTGGAGCTCATGTGGGGACGGGCGCCCTCGCGAGCCTGCCCTGAGCCAAGCCGAAGGGGCCAAGCCGGCTCGGCAGTTGCCGACAGTCATCGGGCTGTCCGCTTCGCAGCTCCCGACTCGCTCGATGCCTACATGAATCGCGTGCCGCGTACGGTGACGCCGGTCTCCACGCAGGCAGCGATCGAAGAAACTTTCTTCCTCGGTCTGCGCCTCAATCGCGGTATCGATCTCGATGGTCTACGCACAGAATTCGGGCTAGAAACGGTTGGGGTCTGGGAATCCGCGATCCAGGAGTGCGTGCAGGATGGCCTGCTCGAACAGCAAGGCGCTACCCTGCGCCTCACCGCGCGCGGCCGTCTCTTGTCGAACGAAGTGTTTGCCCGATTTCTTACTGAGAAAACCGAAGAAACAAAAGTGGGAACCGGTCACGTGAATCCACGTTAGTTGACCGATCGGTGCCGTTCGGCGTTTGATCGCTGTTTATCCGGTTCCCACCATCTTAAAAACTCTTGGGAGGCTTCGCCGATCCGTTCCGCTCCGCGGTTCCGATCAACGATTCAAGCGCATCATAACCATGAACGCGCCAAAGCGAAACGTCACATCGGTCACACGCCAGGGAGTTCCCGAAGTTACGTTGCTTTAGCGCGGGAATAGTTGGGGAAATAAGGTCGAAACCAAAACTAGTCGAAGTCCTTCAGCGAGCAAGCCCCCGGCCCTCGGGGATCGCCGCATGATCCGCAAGATCCTGCCGACAGCGACGGCTGCGAAGCCACCCCGCTCTTCGCCGACACGGCGAACACGGAGAGTTGCGGCTCCAGTTTCTTGCTCTGGCATTTCGGGCACTCTGCCTTCTGTTTGCCGAAGATCAGCGCCTCGAACTCGTACTGGCAGTCCTTGCAGACGTACTCGAAGATGGGCATGAAGAAAACTCCAACGACGAAAATTGCTGTCTTCTATTTAAAATCAAAGTGTGGGTACTCCGCAAACCGGCAATTCGCAAAACAACGTCGAGACACGTCCTTTCACGCCGCGCCGTTGGTTAAGCGGCGGGCATGTGCAGACTGTGGCCAGCTTTTTAATCCCGCGACGTTTTCATCTGCCAGCGCCCGAGGAGCGGCTGGTCGAAGTCGAGCCCGGCGTCAAAGTGCTTTGCCACTGCCACTGGCAAGCGAGTCGAGCGTACGCGCTGACCGTCATTATTGTGCATGGGCTCGAGGGGTCGAGCGACTCGCAGTACATGCTCGGGATCACGAAGAAAGGGCTCGCCGCTGGAATGAATGTGATCCGCTACAACCAGCGCAACTGTGGAGGCACGGACGCGCTCGCCCCGGTGCTCTATCACTCGGGGCTGTCGAGTGACGTCGCGGCGGT
>Ga0074046_10000416_pt1 | contig 39271 bp, 31 predicted proteins | sample BogForMeECP23OM3_FD_94441 | JGI IMG/M metagenome (GOLD analysis project Ga0074046, IMG submission 94441) | Bog forest soil microbial communities from Calvert Island, British Columbia, Canada - Bog Forest MetaG ECP23OM3 | ecosystem: Environmental > Terrestrial > Soil > Wetlands ... | reverse complement strand
CGGCGCCGAAGAGAATGTGGCGGATGCCCTGCACGATAAAGGTCCCCATCACTTCCAGCCGGGTCTGGGCGGCGGTGATCTCAACCCAAGGCTGCGAGGGGTGGACGATGGTGGTCCAGCTTCGGCCGTCGAGCATCTCAACCCGAACCAGCACGTCGGTGATGGTGCCTTGCAGTCCGGGGAACTCGATGCGCTTACCGGCCAGACCTTCTGGTCCAGCGTCGATCCAGCGGCGCTCCAGGAAGGAGTCCGCAAGTTCCTGCACGCTGGGCTCCCGCAAATTCTTCACATCGTCGGGGAGTTTGAGCAGGATGGGGAAGCGCACTCCCGCAAGGACGGGCGTGCGCCAGAGGACGCTGTATTGGCCGGGGGCGGTTTCCTTGACCTCCAGGTAGGCGGGGCGGGCCTCGTGGGCCCGGAGCGACGACGCCATGAGCAAGAGAGCCAAAATGGGAAAAAAGATGGCGAACTTGCCCAAAAAAACTCTTCGACGGTTGTTTGTTTTCAATCGATTAGGCGGATATTCTTCGCAAGCATTTGATTCTAAACGCTTTATATCTATCCAATTGCCGCGTAAGGATTTAGCCGCACATTTTCCAGCAGGTTTCATAGCGGAGCCTCGCCGGACGGTGCGGGGACTTGTTTCGTCGGCGGCGGTGTCAGCGGCTGCGGAGCTCCCTTTTCGGGAGGAGCGGGAAGCAGCACGGTGTACTTGGCACGCATCTCCGTATAAGCCCTCTGCCAGGCTTGTTTCTTCTGCTCGGCGAGCCAGGCTGTCTTTACGTCCGGTTCCATCTCCTCGAAGGCTGGGATTCGTCCGGGAATGACGGTGTCAACATACACCAGATGCCAGCCGTAACCCGACTCAATCGGACCCTGCCACGAACCCGGCTTCAACTTCTCAATCGCCACCGCGAAAGGCGGACCGAACTCCTTGGCGATGGCATCCGGCGTTCGATCGCCGTAGTAGTCCTGGAACATGAACGAATCGCCGGCGGAGGCGGCGAGCTTGGAGTCTTCGGGCTGGCCGGCGATCTTAGTGAGTGCCTTGGCAGCGTCGTCCTGAGCGTTCTTGCCGCGCTTGTCCGGGGAAAAGTAAAGATGGCGGAAGCTGTAGCGGCTGGGCAGGGCGAACTTGCTGCTGTTCTTGTCGAACCAGGCCTTCAGCTCCGCAGCGGAAGGTTCGTGGGCAGCGGCGACATCTTCGGCGAGGAACTGCATCTTCTGCGCCATGCGGCGCTTCACGATGGTGTCGTCTTTATCGAGGCCCATGGCGAGCGCTTCGCGGTAAAGGACCTCCTCGCGGACTTTGTCTTCCACCATGGCTTGAAACTCGGCGGGAGTCGGCTGGCGATGCCATTGCGACTCGAAGTACATATCCATCGTGCGAAGATCGTCTAGGGTGAGCGCGATCTGCTTGGACGACTCGCCGCCGCCGCGGCCACGCTGCATGTAGGCATAGGCCGCGAACAGCACGAGCCCCAGCAGCAGGAAGTGCAGAAGGGGCTCGCGCAGCCAGCGCTTCATCCTGCGGAGAGACGATTGACGCCGCTGCGGATTCTCCATTGCGGATTGTTCTTCCGCGGGAACAACAGGGAGAACACTCATGCGAAAAAGTTAACTCCAACAGTCTACGACGCACCACACCAAATGGCGAAATCGCAGATGCCCGGCCGGGACTCAGGCCGTTGTGATCACAGCGCACTCACTGAACAGCTCGCGGAAAAAATCCGAGATGCATACGCCTCGGGGGCTGAAGCCCCCTCGGAATGACAATAACAAAGAGCCTAGCGGCACGACTGAAGTCGTGCCCTGATACAAAACGTTGCGGAAAGGAGTTTTTCAGCAGCCTCTGAAGCCGTGCCCTTTCAAACCATTGCAAACCAAGTTTGTCAGCAATCCGTCGTTTTCACCGGCCTTTTTCCTTGCTGGCGAAATAAAAATACGCTCCGACACTTACGAAGTTGACCAACACCGCGATCACGTTCCAAACGATCACCGGTCGCGAGGCAATCAACAAACCGTAGAAGACCCAGAGGATCTGAAAGAGGCCCATGATTGCCGCCATGCGTGGGTTCATGCCCGCGGTGGAGCGGCGCCTGAGCATCGCGATCAGATCCGGCAGAGCGGCAAAGGTGGTTCCGAAGCCGGCTACCAAGCCGAGGACCTCTGAGCGCTGGATATGGGGGTCAAGCAAACTCGGTCTGTCTCGTGGAGTCAGGTCCTGACAGCCGCTCAGGACCATCATGCACGGAAGAAAAATAGCCAGCGACGTTCTGTTGAAGCGGTCCATAGCACTCCCCAAACCTCTGTATTGCCGTTTACGTTCGAGTTGCAGGCCGTTGTTCCTTCCGCCGCAGCCAAACGAGAAGAACTACGATGATCGCATGAGCAACGACTCCCGGCCACAAGAGGGGCCCCTCCGGTGCACCGCGAATGCCGACGCGAATTAGGTACAGCATCGCTAGCGTGCTGTAGGTCAGCATTCCGTAAAGCGGCTGAAAGGCGGAGTTACCCGGCCAGCAGGCCACGCCTAATCCGAGCAGAGCGATGGCGGCGAGGCGGCTCATGATAATGCCGGCGCCGCTGATCTCTGCACCAAACAGTAACTGAACCACAATCGGCGGGTACGCGAGCAGAATCACTCCTGTACCGGCTTCGGCGAGCGCCGCGAATGCGAGGACCTTGTTCTTCATTGCGCTTTTTCGTCGATCGGCACAGCGGAACAGTTTGCGGAAAAGGGCTAAAATGCAGGTTCCTCGCCTCCGGTCGCTTCGCTCCCTCCGCTCGGGATGACAATAAATTAAGGAGCCTGTGGGGCACGGCTAAAGCCGTGCCCTTTCAAATCCGATTGAGGAGACGGTTTCTACATTTCCTGCTTGATTTTGGTTTCCGCCTTCTGAATCGCCTGGCTGCCCATCTTCTCGATCATGTCGCGTCGCATGCCTTCGCGCATGGACTGGAATTTCTTCTGCTGCGTGGGATCGAGGATTGGCATGATCTTGGCATCGATAGTGCTGCCGATTTGCTTCAACTGCTCGATCTTCTCCATTGGCTTGAGCGAGGTGTTCTTCTTCAGTGCCCCGAGTTGCTTGGCCTCGTCGGCCAGGAAGGGGAGGATCTGCTGTTTCTGTTGTTCGGTCAGACCCAGTTCGATGGAGAACTGGTTGAGCGCAGCATTTAGCGGATTGAGTACGAACTGCGGGCTGGGAATGATCTCGTAGTTGGCGTAGCCGAATTCGCTGCTGCGTGCGCCGTAATAAGTGTCGCCGAGTTTGTAGATCGTGATCGAGATGGGATCCTGGGAGATGTTCGTCACCACCTTCCCGCCTTCGATCTTGTAAGGCGTGGTTACACCTTCATAACCATTGCGCAGCGGGTTGCCAACATAGCTGGGAATTGTGGAGTATTTGCCGACATGCCACACGTTGCTGTTACCTTCGGCCGTGTAACTTACGCTGAAGGTGTCACCGGTCACGTTGTTGCGCACCCAGAAGGCTTTGCCGACGATCAGAGCCTTCAGTTGCGCATCACCCAACTGGGTTGCACCCTTTGCCTTGAGGTCGGTTACCGTCATGCCGGCGGGCGCATTCTTGCGCGCATCGGCCGTAGGCGTGTACCAGATAGGCGAAGACCAGGCGCGTTCCTGTCCGGTGAGCGGGACAACGTCTGGCGGAGTCAGCCCGGCCTTGACCGCCTGGATAAGCGTCCAGCGCGGCGTGGGGATTTCCAGGACGCGCGCGTAGTAGAACGCATGCAGGCTGGCATCGAACTCGGGATCGGTCCAGACGGTCTTGAGTTCGGTCGAACCCACGGTGTTGGTGTAGGTGGCTTTCTCTATGTCCACGGTGCTCTGGATCGCAGGAACGCGGCCGGTCCACTTGTCGGGCTTGCGGTCGCCCGCCCATGCCACGTCGAAGATCTTCTCGAAGCTCTGGCCGTTCTTGGTCCAGCCCTTGATGACCTGGATGCGGTCGAGATTGGCGGAAGTCGGATCTTTCACCGCCCAGACCACAAATGTCGGAGCCGTGCCCTTCAAGGGAGGCAGATCCGCTCCCATGGGAACGCCGTTGGCGTAGGACTGGTGCACCCAGTCACTGGCATTCAGGATGTCTTTCTTGAAGTCCCAGCCGCCGAAGAAGCGCACCTTGATGTGCGGGCCGCTGACGCCGAAGGTTTCCTTGCGGTACATGGCGTCCCAGATGGATTCGCGGGTGTTTTCCTCGGCCCAGACGCCAGTGAGTCCGCCCGGGTTCTCGTAGCGCACGTCGAGGGTGCCGAAGGCCAACACACCAGCCATGCGCCGGTCGAGGGTTCCGTCAATCTCGGCGTGGCCGCCGTAGAAATTGTCCTGACGATAGGGGCTGCCGGTGTTGTGTGAATCGGAGCCGCCGGCCATGCCGAATTTGTACGGGTTGTAGCCGCGCACGTCCTGCATGGTGATGCCATCTTTCAGTGCCTGGCGGCCAAAGCTGCCCTGAATGTGATCGATGCGGCCACCGGTCGCCGGCTGACCCAGCAGACCGGTTTGGGCCAATTCATAACTGGCAAACTCGTCGTTCGGAGAAAGCAAGGGGTGAGTTTCTGATTGTCCCTTGATCTGCTTGATTTCGACCAGGCGCTCGTTGCGGTCGCGGTCGGCAGCCCAGGCGGCGTCGATGGGGCGTCCGAAACTGTCCAGGTCAACGGGATACATCCAGCCGTCGCTCAGGTTGGCATTGTGCGAAATGGCCAGCAGTTCATTGCCCGCCTTGCGCTGCGCGTCCATCCACTTCCAGAGCTCTTCCGGATGGTCGGAATCCAGGGCGCTGTAGGGCATCTGCGGGATGTGAGTGCAATCGCGGAAGAAGATGTTGCGGTGCAGGTTGCGATAGTTGGGCATGGAAGTCCACTCGTAGGAACAGAACGCAGTGAACTTGCCGGGATGGTTGTTGGCCTCCGCAATCTTGACGTTTTCCTTCCAGATTGTGCCCGCCACCTCGGGGCTCATGAACGCCTTCACCGGTTTCGATGAGGACATGAGGTCGACGAGGTAGGTAAAGGTCTTCTGAATCTCTGCCTGGTTGTTCGGGTCCTTCAGGATGAGCGGCTGGGCTTCAGGCAATTTGCTGACGTACGAACCCGGAGTGTTGGCTTGTTTCGTTACCCCCACATATTCCGAGTGGTCGGTCACGCCCATGAAGTCCATGGGCGTTTCGATCTTGATGTCGTATCCCAACGGATGCTTGATGGTCTGGCCCTGGGCGTACTTGAGGGCGTCATCCGGGCCGGTGAGGCGGTTGCCCATGAGCCAGGCGTCCACCGACCAACTGGTGTGGATGTGTTCCTCACCGAAGTAGGCGTTGCGGTCGGGGTTCTTTTCGACGCGCTGCTCGGCTGGAGCAGCCTGGCCGGCTTGTTGCGCTTGTTCTGGTGCTTTGGGTTTGTTGCAGGAAACCAGGGCGCCGATGCTGATAAGGACCACCGCCAAAGCCGCCGTTGCCGCAACTCTCGTCTTCATAGATGCCTCCGTCTTGCTGAATAGCACGATCACGAACCCGCGGAGGTGAAGCGCACGCGGGTGCTATACCCCAGGACAACGTTACCGGGACGAGCCCGTCGCCGCACAAGTGAACGGCGGCGTCGATTTTTTCGGAACCAAGAATTCTAGTCGCGCAGGGTGGGCTGTGCAAGCCGCCAAAAATCGAAAAGCAGATTCCCCGCGGGCTAAGCCCGCGAGGAATGACAAAAAATTAAGGAACTTGCACGGCGCAGCCAAAGCTGCGCCCCTTCAAAACCGCCGCAACCCAGACTTTTTCCGCAAGCTGTAAGGCGGTAAGGACGACCTCGGCCTACTTGCCAGCCTCGGCTGGGGTGTACCAGACGGGCGATGTCCAGGCGCGCTGCTGCACCGTTGCAGCAACACCCGGGTTGGGCGGAAGGTTCAGTTTGGCAGCCCAATACGTGGACCAGCGCGGCGTGGGAATCTCGAGCACACGAGCATAGTAGGTCGCGTGCGCCTTGGGATCGAATGCGGGATCAGTCCACTCGCCAATCAGCTCGGTTGCGCCGATTGAGTTCGTGTAGGTGGCGGTCTTCACGTCCACTGTGTTGCCGACGGCGGGGACTTTCCCGGTTTTCGGATCGGCTTTGCGGTCTCCGCTCCACACCACGTCGTAAATCTTTTCCTGACTCTTACCATTCCTGGTCGAGATCTTGATGATCTGGATGCGGTCAAGATTGCCGCTCTCGGGATCTTTGATGGCATGAACGACGAAGGTGGGAGCGGTTGCTCCTGATGGCGCCGAGAGGTCGCCGCCCATGGGCACGCCGCCATCGTATGCAGCCTTCACCCAATCTGCCTGCTTGGTCATGTCCTTTGGATAATTCCAACCAGCAAACATGCGAACCTTGATGCGGGTGCCCGATGTGCCGAAGGTTTCCTTCCGCTTGAAAGCTGCGAAGATGGATTCGCGAGTATTCTCCTCGGCCCAAACGCCGGTGAGTCCGCCGGAACTGAGAGCGGTCGGGGGTTCGCCACCGACGGACGTGGTAGCCGTTATCACCGTGCGCGGATCGTTGTCCTGGTTGCCATGCGAGCCCGGAAAGTTGCTGGGCTCGGTCGAGGTAATGCCGGAATGGAAGTCAGTGCCGGCCTCGATGCCGTATTTGAACGGATTCACGCCCAGCTTGAGCTGCTGCTCCTGCCCCACGCCGTAGGCCTGGCGCAGATAACTTCCGGTTGCGGAGTTAGCTTTCTTGTCCGATCCAATCAGATACAACCACATCTCGAAATTGGCGAATTCGTCCGTGGGCGAAAGCGCCGGGCTGGTGTCGGTCTGCCCCTTGGCCTGAATAACTTCAGCCAGAGGCTCGTTGGCCATGCGGCGCTCGGCGTAATCGCGGGTGAGCGGCTTGCCCGACATGTCCCTGGTGCTGAACATCAGGCCATTGCTGGCGTTGCCATTGTGGGGAACGGCGATGACGTTGAGACCGAGTTTGCGCTGGCTTTCGAGGTAGCGCCAAAGATCCTCCGGATCGAGCGAGTCGAATGCCGTGTAGGGCATAGCCGGCCCTTTGTCGGCGAAGATCACACAGCGGTGCAGGTTCTGGAACTGAGGTGCCGAAGTCCACTCAAATCCCACGAAGGTCGTGAACTTCCCGGGCTTATAGTACTTGTCGGAGATTGCCTTGTACTTCTCCCATGCCGAACCCAGCAATTTGGGATCGGAGAACTCCGGCAGAGGCTTGTTGATGACGGTGGAACCGACGAGCTTCTTAAACGCCTCGCCCGATACCTTGGGATCAGGATTGGTCATTATTGTGTACCACTCCGACTTTGCGAAGGGACCGTTCGGGTCGATCGTGTCGCGGACTACTCCCAGATACTCAGCGTGGTCGGTGACCGCGAGAAAATCGAGCGGCGTAATGCGCTTTTGCGGCTTGCCGAAGTATTCCACCGTCTCGCCCATCGCGTACTTGTAGGAATCCTCAGGCGTAGTGCGGGTGCCGAAGGCAAACGCGTCCATGGAATAGCCCGTGTGCAGATGCAGGTCGCCGAAGTAGGCGTTCTTAAGCGGATTGCGCGGCGGCCTGGCTTCGGCGGGCTGCTTTGACTGCGCCGGTTGCGAGGTAGCCGGGGCCTCGGATTTCTTCGAACAAGCCGAGAGGGAAAGGATCAAAGTTGCTGAGGCAAATGACAGCAATAAAGTTCTCGTTGCGCGCACATTGTCCTCCCGCCGACGCCCAAAACCCGCGACCCTGGTCGGTCGCGTGCGAAATGGCGGGCGCATCAGCTCGTCTTAGCTTGAGTGTTTTGAAGCAGCACGATTGTATAACAGCAGTGCCGTGCTGCTCTCGGTTGAGGGTTGCGATCGCTTGCCCGCGACGATTCGGTATTGGACATGAGGTGCACGAACAACAGGCGCGAGTTTCAGTACGTCTGCACCCGTCTTGGAGGCACGTTGTCCAGGTACGACATCTTGGCCAGGTGGACCGTGTACTCATCCTTAGGCAGTAAAGAACTCAGCGTAAAAACCTTATAACTATCGCCAGTGATCTCGGTGCGGCGGAATACTCCTGGCTCGGTCTCGGTTACTTCGCGCGTTCCCTGCAGCTGGTCGAGGAATGTCTGCGCCGACTTTTGGTCGGCCTGTCCGCCGGCGCTGATGTTGGTCAGCGATTCGGCAGCATAGGAGCGGATCAACTTCTGCCAGTATTTCTCCAGCAGATCACTGCTAGCAAAAACGTCAGCCCAGGTGATGCGCCCGTTGATGGCCACCACAACTCCCTTGGCACCCACTTTGCGCAGATCGTGCAAGAGGCTGTCGTAATTGGCTGCGACGGAGGCGACCTTCTTCTCCACTTCCGGATTCTGCATGACCTTCGCGTAGGAGGTTGTTCCCCGAATCGCCGGGCCGCCTTGAGGAGCGGCTGCGGCAATCCCGGCGTTCGCTGATGCCACGTGGTTCCATACCTGCATCTGATCACGCGCGGCCATCGCGGGCATGCGCACGCTGGGCTGTGCCATCGCCGAATTCATGCTGCCGAAATGTTGCGACGACGCTACCCAGCGCCCCGGCTCGACACAGAAGACCGAAAGATCAATAGGGTCGGATTTCGCTGGAACGATGCGATCGACGCCGATGACGCGGTCCTGCTTGCCGCCGGTTACCACTTCTCCGGCGAGCAGCAGCAACGGGCGGTCAGAGTTGTTCACCAGCACCAGACGATTGACTTCAGCGCCCGACGTTTGTGGGTAGCGAGTGCCGGGACGAATGAGTCCTTGTAGCGAGCCGGCTTCAGTAACGACGACGGCGCCCGAGCGTAGTCCTTCGTCGAGCGTCAGCAAGTCGGCGGTGTTGGCCTCGGCTCCCCCGACGATGGGAAAGAGGCTGAGATTACCTTTGGTGATCGCCGGCAGGACTTTGTACTCGTGGGTTGGCGAGCCGGCGCTGGCGAGTGTTGCGGCCAGCAACGCGAAAGCAAGTTGCGCAATTATTCTGCGATTCATCGTGACCTCCGGAGGTAAGCCCCGGCGTTCGCGGCGTTTTCTTGCTCGCTTGGGAGGCGACGGGGCGTCTCTAGCAGAAGAACGCTGGACAGTGTCCTTCTTGCACACGAATTGGTACGATTCGCACGTATGGTCTCCGCGCCAGTTTCGGGCCCGCTCGATGCGCAGCCGTCTGCTGCAGTGCGGGAGTTCGTCGCCCAGCATTACGAGGCCAGCGGAGCACAGCAATTCGGCATGGACCGAGCGGCACTGGTGGCGGTTCTTGCCGAGGTCGTGAAGCAGAGAAATCCTTTCAGCGACGAGGTTGCCGAGCGGAGTTTTCTCGCGTCCCTTCGTCTGGAGGAACTGGTTCTAGCGCGTGCTTGCGCCAACGGAAACGATCGCGCATGGGAAGTCTTCCTCACGCGTTACCGCAACACCTTGTATGAAACTGCCTGCAAGGTCGCCAAGATCGAAAGCGTTGCCCGCGGCCTCGCTGATTCGCTTTATGCAGAGCTCTATGGCGTGGATTCCAAGGGCCAGCAGCGGGCCTCGAAGCTGCTTTATTACCAGGGCCGCGGCTCGCTGCAGGGATGGCTGCGTATCGTCATTGCGCAGGAGTACGTAAACCACTATCGCGGCGTGAGGCGGGAGACGAGCTTGGACGCCGCTTTGGAAGATGGTGCGCAGTTCCCGGCTCCGGATCCAGAGCAGGCAGTCGCGGACCTTCGGGTCGAAGCCGCGGTGAGTTCAGAGCTGGCCGCTCTTGATGGCGAGGAGCGGTTGCTTATGGTGGCGTACTATCTCGACCACAGGAGCCTGGCAGAGATTGCCAAGGTGCGAGGAGTCCATGAGTCCACCATCAGCCGCAGGCTGGAACACGCTACTGCGGGTGCGCGGAAGCGTATACGACAGCGCATGATCCAATCAGGCATGTCTCCTCGCCAGGCCGACGAAGCGATGGAAATTGTGGATGTCCGCGACCTGCGGGTGCAGGTGAGTGAAACTTTGCGGCAAGGAACGCCGGAGACCCCGTTCTATAAAGAGAAGGGCGAATCTCAGGGATGAACCAGGAACTTCCCAAGCCGATGCTGGATGGGCTCGCCCGCGAGACGACGCCCGCTGAACATCCGTCGCCCGATGTGCTATCTAGTTTCGTTGAGCACACACTGGCCGGCGAAGAGAATTGGCGGGTCACCGATCATTTAGCCCGGTGCCGCGAGTGCCGCGATATCGTCTTCCTCGCCAGCAGCGCGACCGAGGAGCCTATCGCAGACAAGCAGGATTGGGCGGCGGCGGCTGTGCCCCGAAATTCACCTGTCCTGCCGGCAGACGTGAAGGGGCGGCGATGGGTTTCGCAACTGGCGTGGGCGTTACCCATCGCTGCAATCTTATTTCTCGTTGCGGGGATATTAGTGCGGCAACGTTTCATGGCTGTGCAGCCAGCGCCGCAACTTGCGTCGAAGATGGCCAGCAAGGAATTGGGCCAGCCTCCGGCGCAGCCGCCGCATGTGACCGAACGCCAACCCTCGGCGGAGTTCGCTGCACCAAGATCAGCCGGCAAGACGCAAACCACGACGGCGCGTGCCGTGCGTGTTCCACCTCAGAGTCTGGATACGTTCGCGGTGAACTCGAAGGGGCCGATCGAATCGGTCGCAGGTTCGACGCCCGCAAAGACTTCCCCGCCGAATGCAATTCATGAGCCGGCCACGATCACTATTGGCGGTCCCGCGACAACAGGCGCTCCGGCTGCTCCCTTTGTCAATTCGTTTGCAGCGGGCGAAGCCGGACAAGCCGGTGCACAACCTGCCACGGCAGACAAGCTTCAGCTGGCACCGCAGCTTGCCGTTCGCAGCGCGCGCGCCATCCATCCTCATTGGCGCGTAACGGCAGAGGGCCACCTGGAGCGCTCTACGCCGGATGGCTGGTCCCGGACCCTTGCGAACCAGGCAACCACATTTCGAGTGGTCTCCGTCATTGGCGACGATGTATGGGCCGGAGGAAACAGCGGAGCATTGTTCCGTTCCAGCGATGGGGGGCGGCAGTGGAAAAAGGTCTCCCTGGCTACGCCGAGCGGCGCCGAGCCAGCCACCATCGTCTCGATCCAGTTTGATGATGCCCAGCACGGAGTGGTCATCACAGAAGACGGCTCGCGCTACACCACGAGTGACGGCGGAATGACCTGGACCAGACAGTAACCTCCGCGGAGTTCGTGCCGTGAAAGGGGGACGGCATACTGGAAGGATTTCGGCCGAAATACCATTTCAGCCGGTCACGATGCCCCTCTCGACGAAAGTGTCGCTTCGTTCGCACGGGAAGAGTCGCCTGCAAAATAAATGTTGCAAGTCCCAACAGGCCAGGCGTTCTACAAACATGGCCACTAAGGCAGACGGAATCTCGTGTGTCTCGAGTGGCAGTTACCTGAATTTCGTAAAAGCGAGGCGCTGCACATGCGATGCCCTGGTCGATGCCAACTGACCGTCTTACTGGCTACGTTGCTGGTAATTGCTGCTCCATCTTTAGCGCAAGACGCCTCGGACAGCAGGCTGACGAACGCAGACATCGTCAGGATGGTCAGGGCAGGGCTCCCGGAAGACATTATCCTGCGCGAGATTCAGATGTCAGAAACAGATTTCGTCACCACGCCCAATTCGCTTATCGAGTTGAAAAACCAGCGCGTTCCTAACAGGATTCTGGCTGCGATGCTGGATAGCCGAAATGGCGCGGGAAGACCTCAGGCAGAACCCGTGGTGGCGCCACACTCAGTCATGCAATCAGCGGCGGCACGTTCCCACCATTTACCGTCCTTTGATGCCGCCGTGCGGATCAATTCAACGACAACCGGCAAGGTGTCCGTAGGCGAGAATCACATCAAGGTGGAGCGGTCGGGTGTGCCGGTGTTCAGTCTGAAATGGAAAGAGAAGCGCTCTCAGTAAGTGTTGGTCTTTGTTGCTTCCGCAGTCAGCCAACCAATCAAAAGCCCCTCTCGCGCCGGGGGACCACTCTAGAGCTGTGGAGGCGCGGGCCGGAATCGAACTTGAGCCGTTTTGCGGGGAGTGAGCGGAGCGGGAGCCCGCAGGCGAAATCCCGAGCCGAGCGAGGGACCTGCGAATTACAGGAATTCTCAGGACAAGTCTTGGAGGCGCGGGCCGGAATCGAACCGGCGCATAAAGGTTTTGCAGACCTCTCCCTTACCACTTGGGTACCGCGCCTCGATACCTCTACCGTAGCGCTTTCTTACGTGAAAATCCACCGCTGCCGTCAGTCCTGGCGCGAACCCGCAACGACTTGCCAAATTCCCCTCCACCCGATATTGTCGGAATCCGCCACGCGCTTACTTCGCGTGTGAACCCACCTTTGCAGGAGGACGAATGTCGGCAGTGAAACTGGAAGATGCGCGGCGAATCATCGCGGCCGCGGAGAAGAAGGCGGCAGAAATCGGGCAGCCCATGAACATTGCGGTGGCTGACGAAGGCGGCAACCTGGTGGCCCATGTGCGCATGGACGGCGCCTGGATCGGCAGCATCGATATTTCCCAGAAGAAGGCCTACACCTCACGGGCCTTCGAAATCGCGACCAAGGACCTTGCCACGCACTCGCAATCGGGAGGGCAATTCTTCGGGATCCACGCCTCCAACGACGGCAAGATCATGATCTTTGCAGGAGGCATTCCCCTGAAGCGTGACGGGAGGGTTGTTGGCGCAATTGGCGTCAGCGGCGGCTCAGGTGAACAGGACCACGCCGTCGCTGAAGCTGGAGCCGCAGCTTACTAGCTTTTGACCGGAATGCCTCGAGTAATCGGACTGGTGCCATGGGTTGCTATTTCGCCATGTCCCGCGCGCGAAGGCTCCGCAGTATTTCTACAGCTCCCGCAATCTTACTGCGCTCAACCGCGGGCCGTTGCGACAGCAATGAGGCCAGGGCTTCCACCCGGTGTGCCCGCGCCCGCTGCATCACAGTCCGCCCGCGCGCGGTGGCCGAAATACGGATCCTGCGGGCATCATCCTTGTCGGCCTTGCTGGTCGCCAGGCGTTGCTCCACCAACCCGCGCACAATACGTACCATAGTCGGCGGCTTGACCTGCTCGATCGCAGCCAGTTGCTTCAGCGACAGGCTCCCGCCGAATACCAGCACCGACAACGCCGACAGTTGCGCCGGGCCGATGCCTGAACCGCGATCTTCTACTCTCAGTTGCCGCAGCAGGTGAATGGCCGCCGAGTGCAGCCCGTCAGCAAGTTGCAGTATGTCGGTGCCGAGTTTTTTCGCCATTGCTTTGCGGCCTTTTGTGGTGTAGTGTAGCGCAATGGAAATTAGTTAGCAATGCTAACGATTGTGGAGGAGAACATGTCGCAGAAACTCTTTCAGGCCATTCATGACAACGATCGCGCCAAAGTCGAACGATTGATCGCCGCTGATCCGGCCCTAGCGAGCGCGCACGGCGAATCCGGCGTTTCCGCGCTGATGCAGGCGCGCTACGAAGGCCGCCGGGAAATTGTGGACTTGCTGCGTCCGGCTGTCGGTGCCCTCGATGTATTTGAGGCGGCGACCCTTGGTGATCGATCTCGCCTGCGGGCTTTGCTGGCGAACGATCCCGGGCTGGCCCAGGCCTTCAGCAACGACGGCTTTACCGCGCTGCACCTGGCGGCGTTCTTTGCCCAGCCTGATGCGGCCGCAGAGTTGCTGCGCGGCGGGGCCGATCCGAATGCCGTCGCGAAAAATGCGATGAAGGTTGCAGTCATCAATAGCGCCGCCGCGTCTGGCCGCGCCGATCTGGTGAAGATGGTACTGGCCGCGGGAGCCAATCCCAACGCCCGGCAAATGGCCGGCTACACCGCACTCCACGCCGCCGCCGCGCATGACAACGTAGAAATGGCGCAGGCCCTGCTAGAGGCGGGGGCCGATCCATCCCTACGAAGCGATGACGGCCAGTCCGCAGCCGACAAGGCGGGCCCCGCCGTCGCCGAGTTGCTGAAATCGCGGGCATAGGTTTGCGGCGAACGGCTTCGGGAAAACCGGCCAAAATTCCGGCAACTTGCCGTAAATTTCTTTTTCACGACTGTTTAGAATCAATGGCTTGGGCGAAAAATCATCGCAAGCAATTGTATCTAAATATGGTTACGGATATCCATCTCATTCCATTGGAGTTAGCTGCCAATTTCTGGCGGCGTTCGAGCCGTTGAGTGCCAATTTGGGAAATGTCAAAGAGCGGTCGAAGTCTGCGGGTTGATCGCGACCCGGCCAGAGAGACCACACCTCTGACCCCACGGATTCGTTGTAAAGCGACGAGCAAGCGGTGCGCCAGCGAAATCGCTGCTTCCGAGTTACGAAGGTAACCAAAGGGGGATTGGAATGGGACTGGAGTCCCGGCAAAGTATTAGGGTGATTCCGGGGAGGCTACTCCCGCCTCGACGCGCTCCATCGTCATCTCACGAGTGTGATGCAGGCGCAGGATCACGGTCCCCACGGCCACCGCACATGACAGCAGCAGAACCCGCAGCACTCCAGCATGCAGCGCCGGGTCGCCCAGCAGAATCCGCAGTAGTCCCAGAGCCGCGCTGGTGGCGCACAGGGCGAAATACAACCGCTCGCTGGCGTGGCTCGCCATCTTCAGCAGAATCAACAGCACGGTGGTCACGATGGTGTAAATGGCTAGCAGGACGATACCGCCCGCGACTTTATCGTCGTGCAGAGAAAACGCCTTGGCATGCGAGAGCGCGGTTTGCAAGGCCGCGACGCAGAGGAAGATGATGGTATGCACAAGAGCGATGATGGCGCGCTTGCGGCTGTTCAGGATGGAAAACGAATGCATAACTACCTGAATGAAATGATGCCGGAAGCTGTGAACACTTGGCTGTGACCGAAATCACAGCGAGGAGCGAATAGCGAATTGCGGTTTTTTGGAGGCGCGGGGCGGAATCGAACTTGAGGCGTCTTGCGGGCGTGGGCGCAGCGGGAGCCCGCAGCCGAAATCCTGAGCGAGGCGAAGCCGAGTCGAAGGATCAGCGATCGCGATGACTTCTTGGGTAATTTTGGAGGCGCGGGGCGGAATCGAACCGCCGATAGAGGTTTTGCAGACCTCGGCCTTACCACTTGGCGACCGCGCCCCTCGGGAAGACGGGCAGGCTAGGCAAGAAACCCTCGCCCGTGGCGAGGGTCCGAATCTCTGGAGCGGGAGACGGGGGTCGAACCCGCGACTTCGACCTTGGCAAGGTCGCACTCTACCACTGAGTTACTCCCGCTCGGCCCTTCGATTATAACGAAAGCGTGAATCGGGCGGCAAATATCAGGGCCGCTGCCGCTTGCACTCCGAATGAAGATGATTCACCACTGAGACGCGGAGGGCACGGAGTATTTTGAATCAAATTCCTCCGTGTTCTCTGTGCCTCCGTGGTGAAGAGATGGCAGAGGAGAATCTAGTCGTGGTGTGCACCGGTCCACTGCGGGTCGCGCTCGGCTGGCACGATCGTCCCATCGCGCATATGGATGATGCGGTCACCATACTCGGCGGCTTCGGGATTGTGCGTAATCATCAGCACGGTCTGACCCAGTTCCTTGTTCGACTGCCGCAGCATGTTGAGCACGATGGCCGAGTTCTCCGAGTCGAGATTTCCCGTCGGCTCGTCGGCCAGCACGATGGCGGGCTTGTTGACCAGTGCGCGCGCCAGCGCCACCCGCTGCTGTTCGCCGCCGCTCATCTCCGACGGACGATGCTGCATTCGCTTGTCGATGCCCAGCAGGCGCGTGATGCGTTCTACGTACTCCTTGTCGTGGTCCACGCTGAGCCCAGCGATGTCGCGTGCGATGTCGATGTTGCCTTGCGCCGTCAGTGTCGGCAGCAAGTTAAACTTCTGGAAGACGAACCCGATCTTCTGCTTGCGCATGCGGGTGCGCGCCGCGTCGGACAGCGAGGTGAAGTCCACGCCATCGATCGACACGCGTCCGCTGTCGGCATACGTCAAGGCGCCCAGGATATAGAAGAGAGTGGATTTGCCGCTGCCTGACGGGCCGACAATACTGACGAACTCGGCCGGCTCGACCTGGAGCGATACGCCGCGCAGCGCAGGCACATCGACCTTCCCGATGCGGTAGGTTTTGCGCACATTCTCTGCTTCAATCATCAACGCCATGCGAATCTTCGATCTTACACGAAACGGAGAGTGCGTCTGGGAGGCGCAACTTGTGCCGAGGCACTGCGACGGCACTCCCCAGCCCAGCTATTTCGCGCTACAACTTACACATGGCAAAGTCGTCACGCTCGCTCGAAATGAAGCATGCACAACTCGTAGCCCGCGCAGTCGAGTGGCTCCGGCGTCATTACAAGTGCGGCATTATTCTAGCCGAGCAGTACTGCGCCACCGGCGAAGTCCCCGACGTCATCGCCTGGAAGGGCCTTTGTAAGTCCGTGCTGGTGGAGTGCAAGGTCTCGCGCGCCGACTTTCTCGCCGACGCCGCCAAGCCGTTTCGCCGGAAGCCGGAAGAGGGCATGGGCAGCCAGCGCTTTTACATGGCTCCGGCGGCCATCATTCGTGCCGATGAACTGCCAAAGCACTGGGGGCTGCTCGAGCTGCGTGGCCGTGAGGTGCGCATGGCGGTGAAGCCGGGGCGCGTCGATCTGCGCAGCCGAGCCGGCCTGATGAAAGAGATGAACCTGCTGCTGGCCAGCCTGCGGCGCGTCGAAGTCCGCATTGAGCCGCAGACTATCACCGACTTTCTGAAGTGGAAGGACCGCCTCGCCGAGTATAACGGCGGCCAGCTTCCCGAGGGCATTACCCCCGCGCGCGACGAAGCGAATCCGCACCTGCTGATCTGACCAGTCTTAAACTGGCTACAGGAAGTTCAAGCACGGGGTGCCCTGTTCTACGCTTCGCGCACGCGAAGCATTGGGCAGGGGAGAGTCTTTTTCGCGCCAGTCGTGTTCTTATTGCTTGACTCACCCACGGCCTCTTGAAGCCATCATGTTTCCCGCTCTTTTGCGATAATGTCCGGAGGATCACTCTTGAGCCCAAGCTCCCTCGCCACGCGCAGTCTCTACGCCGATAGCGTGAACCCGCAATGGGTGCGCTTGCTCGACCTGCTCGATATGAATGTCCGCTACGAGCGCTGCGAGGGCGCCGAGTTGTTTGCCGAAGATGGTACGCGCTACCTGGATTTCCTCTCCGGCTATTGCGTTCACAATACCGGCCACAATCATCCGTACATCATCGAGGCGCTCAAGCAAGAGCTCGACCGCTCGGGCCCGGCGATGCTGCAAAGTCACGTCCCGGAGATCGCCGGCGAACTTGCGCAACGGCTCTGCGCGCTGGCGGGCGGCGGGCTGAGCAAAGCATTCTTTTGCAGCTCGGGCAGCGAAGGTGTTGAGGCCGCCATCAAGTTTTCGCGCGCGACGACCAAGCGCGACGGGCTCCTGTATTGCGAAGGAGCGTTTCATGGTCTCACATGCGGCGCGTTGTCGCTGATGGACAACACGTTCTGGAGCGAAGGCTTCGGTCCGCTGCTCGCCGGCACAACGCCGATTCCCTTCGACGATTTGTCCGCTCTCGAAGCGGAGCTCAAGTCGCGGAAGTACGCGGCCTTTTTCGTTGAGCCGGTGCAGTCGGAAGGTGGCATTCGCGTGCCCGCGCGCGAATATCTTCGCGCTGCCCAGCAGTTGTGCAAGCGCTACGGAACCCTGCTGGTGCTCGACGAGGTGCAGACCGGGATGTTTCGCACCGGCCGCTTCCTGGCCGCGCATCACTTCGAAGTGCAGCCCGACATTGTGGTCCTGGCCAAGGCGCTGAGCGGCGGCCTGGTTCCGGTCGGCGCTGTTCTCATGACCGAAGAAGTCAGCGATGCCGTGTACAGCTCGCTGCAGCGCGCGATCGTGCACACTTCCACGTTTAGCGAGAACGCCCTCGCAATGCGCGCGGGTCTCGCCACGCTCGACGTTCTGGAGCAAGAGAACCTCGGCGCTCGCGCCATCCAACTCGGCAACCAGCTTCGCGAACTGCTGAACACCGCACTGGCACCGTATGAGATGTTTGCCGGAACGCGCGGTCTCGGACTGCTGAGCGGCATCGAATTTCGCTCGCCCGGCAAACTCGGTCTGCGGCTGTCGTTCCAGGCGTTTCGCGCCATTCACCCTGCAATGTTTGGGCAGATGCTGGTCATGCGACTGTTCCGCAAGGAGAAGATCCTCACCCAGATGTGCGGTAACAGCTTCATGGTGTTGAAGACCGCGCCGCCGCTGGTTGCAGACGAGGGTCAGATCGAGTATTTCGTCAACGCCACCGAGCGTGTCGTCTCCGACATGCACAACTCGGGAGCCTTCTGGAGCGAATCGCTGGCGCTGGCGCGCCGCGCTGTCAACATCGGATGAACCGGCGTTAACCCGCCTCCGCTAGGGCGATTTAGAAATTCCTGTATCCGTTCGGAGGGATTCACCACGGAGACACGGAGACTTTATTAGTTTAGCTTTCACCGTGATCTCTATGTCTCCGTCGCACTGATAAATTCTGTTGGGTGATCAGCTCTCGATGTCAGATAGATGTGGTTACGCAAAATCCTGACCCCACTCTAGTTTGATGTGTGCGAAGCGTTCGCCGTCTGTAATTCTCCCACCGATGAGATGCTGATTTGCACGGTTTTCTCGACCTTGAGGAACAGCGTGCTGGGATTTTTCATCCCCCACTCTTCATACGGCACGACGAACTTAGTATGAGCCTCAAGGCCCGTGCGTTTCACCACGATCGGCAGCGTCAGCGTAAGCTCATGCGTCCCTCCATGGATCGCAAATGTGCCTGCCACCTGCACTGTCGAAGATTCCTGCCCGGCAACGTACCCGCTCACGTGCTTCGGAGTAAACACGATCTCCGGATAGCGCGCGCTTTCCAGCACTTCTTTCTTCATCTTCGAATCGCGCATGCCATTGCCGCTGTTTCCGCTGGTGGCGTCAACCACTATCTGTCCGCCGGCCTCGCCGGTCTTCGAATCGAAGACAATCATCCCGGACTTCAGTTGAAACGTTCCCTGTACCGTGTGCAGCACGTCGCCGAGTGTCCACTCGATGCGGGTCTTCGCCGGATCGAGCTTGATCTCCGTCTGTTGCGCCGCTGCCGGGGCGAGCGATGCGAGCGCGGCCACCGCAACCAGTGCGATTCGCACGAGCAACGGCTGCCTGCTAGCGTTACTGAAAACGGGCCTCATCAATGCGTTTTGAAGGGGCACGGCTTCAGCCGTGCCGCACCGTGCTTTGTAAACCGAGGGCTTTAGCCCCTGAGGGAAATCGAGTCGCTCGCTCATGGCATTTGTGAGACAGCTTCTTGCTTCACGATGTCCCGCTAATCAGTCTCACGCATTCACCAGCTTCCATCCGAAGCGCAATGCCTGTTGCAGGCCGACCTCACGCACCGAGCCCGATCCGGTGTGGATCGCCAGCATGCGTTCGAACGCTCCCTGCTCGCGCTCCAACGCTCCCAGCACACGTTGCCGGAATCGCTGCCGCCGGTCCAGTGAGAGCAACAGGCGCGACATATTTCGTGGTACACGCGTGATTCGTTCGTGCGACTTCTGATACAGGTCAAGACGGTTGGCACGCATGGCAGCGGCGAGTTCGAACGCCTGCCGAAACGCGATCGACAGCCCTTCTCCAGTGATTGCATCCACGGAGCCTGCCGCCTCGCCGATCAGCGCAACTCGTCCGGCGTGCACGCGCCGCAACCGGCGCGATGCTGTGACCGCGCCGATAGTTGTGCCTTCAACTTCCGCGTCGCGTAGTCGTACTGCCAACTTCACGAACTTCGGCAGTGCTGCGTCAAAGCGAAGGCCCAGGTCACTGGTGATGAACGCCACGCAAACCTGGTCTTGCGCGATGGGTGTCACGTACATCTGGCCGCGATCAGCCCAATGCACCTCGACGAAATCTGTCCAGTTCGAAACGCGGTAGTGCCGCCGAAATCCGTAGCGAATCCGCGCAGATGCAGAAGCGAACAGTCCACTCTTCTTGCGCAGGGGCGAATTCTGCCCGTCAGCGCAAACCAGCCAGCCAAACGGGACGCGCCGGCCGTCAACTTCGATGGACCCGGCGGAAATTCCCGCGACCCTTGCTCCCCAATGCAATCGCACTCCCAGCGTGGCTGCATGTTGCATCATCAGCTCGTGCAATAGCACGCGGCGAATCCCGTAGCCCACGCCGTTGGCAAATTCAGCTCCCACACTGTGGGAGTCATCTATAAAACGAATGCCGCGAAAGGAGCAAGCCTGCGAAGGCGGGATGGTGACACCCAGTCGCTGTAATGCCGCCAGCCCGTCGGGCATGATCCCTTCGCCGCAAGCTTTATCGATCGGCGGACGCGCACCGTCGAACAGGCTCACATCGAATCCAGCCTGCCGGGCTGCAATGGCGGCCGCCAGGCCGGCGGGACCTCCTCCGGCAACAATCACTTCGCTCATTGCTCAGGGTCGCTCCAAAGGACTACCAGCGCAGCAGCACGAGTTCCGAGCAGAAGCCCGGACCCATGGCAGCGAGCACGCTATAGCTGCCGTCCGCAGGACGCCGCCGGTTCATGAATTCCTCCAGCACCAGCAGCACCGAAGCCGACGAAAGATTGCCCACGCGCGCCAGGCAATCCCACGATACCTGCAGCGCTTCGTTAGGCAGTTCGAGCGCTTCAGCCGTGGCCTCCAGCACCTTGGGCCCGCCTGTATGCATGATCCAGGTTGCGATGTCGTCGCGCTGCAGACCTTGTTCTTCCAGGAATGCGTCAATGTCACGGGCCAGATGCTTGCGCACCATATGGGGCACGTCGGAGGACAACACGATGTTGAATCCGTCGGAAGAAATGTCCCAGCCCATGACGTCTTCGGTCCCGCGGTAAAACGACGAGGTTGTCGCAATCACCTGCGGTCCGCATGCGCTACGCGCCGCGCCGCTCACGATCACCGCGGCCGAGCCATCGCCGAACAGTCCCGAAGAAATAACGTTCGCCACCGAAAGGTCTTTTCTCTGCCAGGTCAGCGAACAAAGCTCAACCGACACCAGCACGGCGTTGTGTTCCGGATAAGCGCGCACATAATCGGCGGCGCGCGCAATGCCGGCAGCTCCCGCAACGCAGCCCAAACCGAATATCGGAATGCGTTTGATGTTCGGCCGCAGATTCATGCGGTTGATCAGGCGCGCGTCGATCGAAGGGCTGGCGATTCCTGTCACGGAAACGAAAAAGATGGCATCGAGGTCCGCTTCACAAAGTCCGGCCCGCGTCAGCGCGCGACAGATCGACTGTTCGGCCAGATCTTCGGCCACCTGGATCCAGTGATTGTTCTTGTCGCCCCAATTTGTCAGGTTGTCGTAGCGATCGATGGGCAGTGCGAGATGGCGCCCATCAACACCAACCCGCGCGAGCATGCGGTCGATCACCTCGGGCTTGTCGAGTTCATCGGTCCAATGCCGCTTGAGTGCTGAGGCAATTTCGGCTTGGGGATAGTAGTTCTGCGGAAATGCGCTGGCAACGCCGGCTATTCGCATTCCTTGCGGGGCCCTTTCTCGTTAGATGTGGACTTAAAAACCCCGGGGCCGAAGGTGAGTTTCGGTCAGAACATGACATAGCAGTAATCCAATGTAATTGTGCTGTAATTGTTCCGAGGTGTTGAAGCGAATCAACGGCGCATATGCACGGTAGACGGCGCGCGTCATCGGAATGTCGACTATCCCTGCAATCCTCCAGCGCGGCTGACATCAAGTTGTGCTGGCCTTGCCTTCGACGTCGATCGTCGCGACGCCTCCAGCCAGTCGTTTAGGAAGGCCAGAAGTTGAGCCGGCGGACGGAGCCAAAGGTCAGCGGCGGTCTCGCGCCAATGTGGCCGCACCAGCACCCGCAAGCCGCGATCTTGCAAGGCGCGGAACGCTTCTTCGTCGCATTCATCGTCGCCCAGGTACGCCACCGGAGCGTCAACCTCCATCTCCGCAAGTACGCTGCGCACGGCGTCGGCCTTGTTGCGATCGCCCATGCGAATTTCCACCCCACCGTCAAAGTGGTCGATGGTCAGGCAAGCGCGGTCGGCAATGGGTAGCCAGCCCAGCAGCACCTTGCCCCGGACGACATTCGCATCCTGTTCGGTCAGCCCGCGCCAGTGCACCGCCAGGCTCCCGGGTTTGTGTTCCACCATATGATGAAAGTGAAGCCCGTCGATCCACTGATCAGCGTCGCACAGAGCGTGCGCCGTTTCCGGATCGATGTCCTGCTTCTGATATGTACCGTCGCTGGCCAAGTGCTCCCGACCGTGCGTTCCCCAGATCTCAGGTGCTGGCGAAAGGTTCAGCAGCGGCACCAGTTCGTGGGCCCGCCGGCCGGAGACGATCACCACCCGCGTTTGCTCGCATTCCATGATCTCCTTCAGCAATTCCGTGACGCCTGGATACGGCACCGCCCGGTAACGGTCGCGGCGAAAAGGAGCAAGCGTCCCGTCGTAGTCCAGCAACAACGCTGACTGGCGAGCGCGCGCCATGGTGCGAAAGAACGCGGGCAGGCTGATCTTGGATTGCATGTCTGGCACGTACACCTCCGACTTGTGGTTGCGGTCACCGGTCATCACGCCGCGGGTGCGTGAGCATTGGGGCGTTCCAGTTTCTCTTTCGGCGCAGCGACTCGATACTCACACAGCTCAGTGATCAAGTCGCCGGCCCAGCGATAAATGTTCTGTTCCCGCACGATCTTCCGCATGCGCTGCATGCGCTCCCGTCTCTCTGCAGGGTCCATTTCCAGCGCCATACGAATGGCGTCCGCGGTTTGCTCGATGTCGTAGGGATTCACAATTAACGCATCGCGTAATTCGCGTGCTGCTCCGGTGAAGCGGCTGAGGATCAGCATCCCGTCATCGTCGAAACGTGACGCCAGGAATTCTTTGGCCACCAGATTCATGCCATCGTGCAGTGACGTGACCAGGCACAGGTCGGCGGCGCGATAAAAGCGATCGATCTCGCGATGGCTATGCTGCCGTTTGCGGAAGACGATGGGCCTCCAGTTCGAGGTCTGGAAGCGCCGGTTGATCCGTTCTGCTTCCCGTTCCACTTCTTCCAGGAAGTCGTGGTAGCGCTTGATGTGGGTCCGGCTGGGCGCCCCAATCTGTACAAACACAAATTGTTTCAGGTAAGCCGGGTGCTTCTCGAACAAACGCTCAATGGCGAGAAATCGCTCGAGGATGCCTTTGGTGTAATCGACGCGGTCCACGCCGATGCCCATGAATATCGCTTCGACGCCCATTTCCCGCAGCAGGTTGGTCCGCTCTTCCTCGCTGCTGAGCATTGTTTCTGTGGAAGAAGGCCTGAGCTCGGCGAAGTCAACGCTGATGGGGAATGGCCTCACCATCGTGACGTGGTCGTTGCGCTTAGCGGTGAAGTGTTCCCAGTCCACCTGCGATTCCAAAGCACGGTCCACCGTCTGCAGGAAGTTATTGCAATGCGCCTGCACATGGAACCCCGCCAGGTCGGCTCCCAGCAGGCCATCCAGCAGCTCGCGCTGCCACGGACAAATGGCAAACGCCTCCGCGTTGGGCCACGGGATGTGCCAGAAGATCGACACCCGCGCGTCGGGCCGCTTCTCCTTGATCATTTGCGGGAGCAGTGCGAAATGATAATCCTGCACCAGCACCACCGGCTGCTCCGTGCCCTCCATCTCCTGCATCGTGGCCTCGGCGAACTTGCGGTTGACCTCGCGGTAGTATTCCCAGTCGCTTGCGCGAAACACCGGGCGGGTATGCGCGATGTGGCATAAGGGCCACAGGCCCTCATTGGCGAAGCCGTAGTAATAGCCTTCTTCCTCCTCCGGGCTCAGCCACACTCGCCGCAGCGTGTAGTGCGGGTCATCGGGAGGAACCCGAAGCCGGTCATGTTGGTCCACGGTTTCCCGGTCAGCGTCGGCGCTTCCATGGGCTATCCATGTACCGTTGCAGGCGCGCAGCACCGGCTCGAGTGCGGTCACCACGCCGCTGGCCGGAATCATGACCTCCACATTCTTGCCTTGCCGCACGTGCAAGTAGGGCTCACGGTTCGATACCACAAACAGCGAACTGTTGCCCAACTTGCTTCGTACGTGCACTTCCAGCCGTTGCGCGGTCCAGATGTTCTCCCCGGTCTGGCGAAGCCGGGCCTCCATTTCGGCGGCGGACCGTGCGTGGTCCAGGCTCTCTGCCATGGTCGTCAGCTCGCGCGCCAAGGGCTGGAACAAATCCAGCTCGGGAACTTCGCGCCGCTCATGGCCCCGCTGGGTGCGCATGGTACGCAGCCACTTGGCAGCGCGCGCAATCGGCCCGCTCAGGCTCCAGCGCACGATGAGCAGCGTGAGCCCGACGATGATGAGCATCTGCACCAGCACGCGCAGAAACGCTTGCCGCCAGGCCATCCGCGTCTGCGCGCCGATGAAGCCTGAATCGTAAACAATCGCAAGGGCGCCGATGATGTGGGTATCGTCGTGCAACGGCAGGACGCGTATGTACAGCGATGCATTGCCCGCGCGCGTGAATTCAGAATCCGCCAAGTTGTCGACGATTGCTTTGGCCACCACGGGTGGGCGCTCGTTCAATAGATTCGCCACGTCCGGGGTCACGGCCAGCCTCTGGCCGGCCACGTCATACACCGCGATGCCTACCAGGTGCTCACGGTTGCCGAACCGCTCCACGATTCGCTGCAGGGTTCGCGGTGACGAGCCTTTCGCCAGCGCATGTTCCACGTTACCGGAGAGGCTCTCTCCCAGAAGCTCGGCGCGCCGGTCCAAATCACCCCGCAATTGCTGCTCTTCCGAGCGCACCGCGTAGTAGGAAAACAACAGTGAAACCGCCGTGATTCCCACAAACAGCGAAACGATAAGTCGAACGCTGAGAAGTCGCATACATCACTCCAGGTCGGTCGCAGGTTCGTAAACCGGGATGACGCGGTCGCGTCGCTGCATGCTGTCTTAGATGCACAGGTACCCGCAGGCGGGGACTCTAACTCGCTAGTATAGCGCGGGATTGGGTGGGGCGCTCGCGGCGGGAGATCCTGCGATGCCGTCTCTCGCCGCGACACGCCGAATTTACGATCCGGGTTCGATGGCTGCGACACGGATGGTGTTGGACTGCGTATCCAGCATCCCGGTGACCTTGACGCTCTTGCCCTCGAAATCCTTGGCCTTTTCCTGATCGTCCAGCATGTAGGTCGTTTTGCTGGCCGTGTCTCTCAGGACATACTTGCCGTCGGCTTTCGCGATCTTGCCCGTAAACGTTCGCGCATCTGACGCCTGCGTCATTGTGGTGGGCGGGGTCGCAGCGGGATCGCGCTGCTGCTGTGTTGATGATGGGCTTGAGGCGGGGTCCTGTAGTGCGACTACTGTGGATTGCAGAGCGATGATTGCAATCGCCAGTGCCAGTACAGTGAAGAATAGTGGGAACTTCGATCGGCTCATTACGTAACCTCCAATGGATTCTCGTGCTTCCTTCTTATGGAGCACGACTGATGCCAATCATCCAAGAGTTGCGTAAGTGATGGACGGATAGCGTCCTACTGTTCGAAGGAATGGGTTTCCTGGTGCAATTATGGGAGTAACTCCGGCCAAAATTACCCGGTGCGGGGCTGCTGCGCCAAATGGCGCAGTGACCTTGGCGGTCACCTTTTGAGGCGCGACGCTCCTTCGGTTGAATCGCCGGCTATGCCGAAGTCTGCTGTCGGGTGAATCTAGGATGACTATAATCTATGCTTTTGCGCGTCGCACGCTATTCGGTTTGGAGCCGCTCATAGCGAAAAAGAGAATGTAAAGATAACAAATTACAGGGATGATCAGGGCGTAATGGATCCCTTCGCCCCAACTTACCTGTCCGCGGCTCATCGTAGGATAGTACTGACTGTTGATCAAATCTGCCACTTTGCCGACTACCCACGGAATGATGGCGCCACCCACAATTGACATAATCAGGATCCCGGATCCGTCGCCAGTGAGCGGCCCTAACTCGGCCACACCCAGGGTGAAAATGCTTGGAAACATGATCGAGTTGAAAAAACCCACCAGCAGTATCGACCACATCGCGATGTGTCCATTTGTCAACACGGAGACTGTTACTAGAAGAGCGGCCATAACCGCACAAATAGCCAAAAGCGTGCCGGTCTTGACTTTTTGCAGAATAGCCGATCCTATGAATCGACCTATCATTGCTCCGAGCCAATATAACGAAATGTATTTCGCCGCCTGCCCAAGTGCTACGGTATATCTGTCTGCTGCGTTGGGCACTTGCGTTTCCGAAACCAAGTGGCCGATCTTATCGAGGGCCAGATAGTTGGAGATCGAACTCCCAATGGCGACTTCTGCGCCCACATAAACGAAGATCGCGATTGCACCAAAGATTAGATTGGGATGATTCCAGAGTGAGTCATTGAGCTTTTCACCAATATGGTGCTGCGCGGCCTCAATGGAGGGTAGTCTCAGGAAGGTAATCGCGAGCGCCAGCAGCACGAGCGCAACTGTGAAGAAATAGACATACAACTTAATCACGGCGTCGGCCTGCTCAGCCGGAGTCTGTGCCACCGCGGAAGTAGTTGTCCCAAGAATTAAGTGTGCCCCGATCCATGGAAAAATGGCGGTGCCAAGGGAATTGAAGGCCTGGGTCAAATTCAATCGACTAGACGCCGTTTGAGGGTTACCCAAAATCGTCACATAGGGATTCGCTGCGACTTGAAGAATCGTAATGCCCGTTGCGAGAAGAATGAGCGCAGCGAGAAAGAACGGGAAAGAGGGAATTCGTGCAGCAGGATAGAACGCAGCGCAAGCCACCGCCATGGTAAGCAGTCCGACTACCATCGCGCGTTTGTATCCGAGCCAGTCGACGATTTTCGCCGACGGGATCGAGAACAAGAAATACGCTGAAAAGAACGCAGTCTGGATCAACATGCTTGCGGCTAGCTTGATGTTGAATACGTTCTGAGCGAATGGAATCAGCACATCGTTCAGCGAGGTGAGAGAGCCCCACATGAAGAACAGTGTGGTTACGATTGCCAGGGGGCCGCGATAGTTCTGACTGCTATCGCTGGCTGTGTAGGTTTGCGAAGTCTGCTGTGTTCCGATTGCCATGTTCACCTGTCTGCGTTGAAGTGCCGCACCACGTCCGCGGGCGTAGTGCCGCCTGACTGCCGCTGATTAAGAGTTCTTGCTGCCGTGTTGCGACCGGAGTCCCACCCCAAGCTTCGAAATGGTATCAGGAAATCCGTACGCCGAGAGACGCGCACAATCAGGGCGTCCGGCCACGATGGCTGCACCGCGATACCCAATCTCGAATGCTAGTTGACGGCGAGACCAGGCGCAACGGCAAAATCGATTCTCTTGCAGCTTCGCTCGCTACTTTGCCAAGTTGAGCAGGTCAGCCGCGGTCAATCCCGCCTTCAATTTTCGAGCCCCTTCCCCGATTCGATCCGACCGCTTGCGATATCTTTGAGAACTTCCTTCATCTGTTGCACGATACTTCGATCGACATGCTCATACGAGCCCGACGGCGAACCCGCCGCCAACGTTCGCAGCCTTCCCGCGCAGCAATTTGTGCAGTGGGTGGAGTACTGCAACTCCCCCGCAGGAAGCACTACGCTCGCCGAAGCGCGTAGGGCCGCAGGATTCCCGCAGCCGTTCAACGTGAACTACTGGGGCGTCGGCAATGAGTCGTGGGGCTGCGGCGGCAACTTCGAACCAGCAGAGTATGCCATGGAGTTTCGCCGTTACGCGACATGGGTTCCGGGATACGGCCGCGAGCTAGGGTTCGTTGCCTCCGGCCCCAGCGACTTCAACTACGACTGGACCGCTGGCTTCTTCGAGGCAATGGCCAAACAAGATCCGCACTTCCGCGTTCCCGCACTCAATCCGTACGATTATGTCGCCGCACTTTTGCGGCTGAGACATGGCCCCGGGCGGGCCGCTCGCCGCCAGAAGCGAACATCTGGCGAAAATAATGCCAGCTAACTCCAACGGGCAGAAATGGATACATATAACTATTATATTTATCAATGGCTTGCTAACAATTTTGTCCCAAGCCATTGATTCTAAACAGTCGTGAAAGTTGCTTTTTTAACGCGGCCCTGTTCGCATCGCTCGCGGTGGTCGGACCGAAAAATCAGGTCTGCCGGGCAACGCAGATCGCCGGCACCGGTACTGGTTGGGTCGCTTCCGTTTGCCTGGAGGCAGGCTCAAATTCCTCGAAATTAAGCGACAGGGTTTGCCTTGAAGTAAAGCGGCGATCCAGTCCTGCAGGACTCCGAAGTCGACAAACCTTATATGTGTCAGTCAAAATATGACTATCCGTTTGGCATGACAAAGATCGAACCCGCGATGCAGAAGCACGCTGCGTGTGGGCGATCGCATCGTATTTGCTAAGACCTCGGATGCAGGAGGAAGAAGAAATGACCGGTGTTGAATTGCGCAGGCAGAGCATCTCGTTATTCTTGAGTGGTGTGCTCGTTTTCACAGTGATCGGCTCTGAAACCGACGCGGTGGCCTACCAGAGCCTGGCGCCGACAGCGACGAGCGGCGGTTCGGCGCCCCAGTACTCCGGGCAGGGGACGCCGCAAACTGCCGCAGAATTGCAGAGTCTGGTCGCCCCCATCGCGCTGTATCCGGATGCGCTCGTGGCGCAAATCCTGAATGCCGCAACCTATCCCGATCAAGTTGCTGTCGCCGACAACTGGATGCAGCAGAACAAGGACCTCACCGGGAGCGCATTAGGTACCGCGGTGAACGGGCAGACTTGGGATCCCAGTGTGAAGGCGCTGACGCAGTTTCCCTCAGTGCTGAACAACATGGCGCAGAACATGGCGTGGACGTCGCAACTGGGCGAGGCCTATCACAACCAGCAAGCCCAGGTGATGTCGGCAATACAAACCTTGCGCGCCCAGGCCAAGTCAGCCGGAAATCTCAAGTCGGGTCCGCAGATCACGGTCGTGCAGCAGTCGCCGCAGACCATTGTCATTCAGCCGACCAACCCGCAGGTGGTTTATGTACCGCAGTACAACCCTACGGTGGTGTACGGCACGCCGTACGTTGTTCCCAACTACAGCACTACCGCGGTGGTAGCGACGGGTCTGCTGGCATTCGGTACCGGGATAGCGGTCGGCGCGATGATGAGCGGAGGCTGCTGCGGTTGGGGATACAGCAGTTGGAACTGCAACTGGTACGGTGGCGGCGCCTACTACCACGGCGCCCCGTATTACGGAAATGCTGCCTGGCATGGCGGTTACTACGGCACCGGTGCTTCCGCCTATGGACCCTACGGCAGCGCCCACGCCGGCGCTGGCTATAACCCCTCCACAGGCACGTACGCGCGCGGCGCGTCAGTCTCGACGCCGTATGGCTCCCAAAAGGTCGGGCAGGCCTACAACCCATACACCGGGGCCTATGGCGCAACCCATCAAGGTTCCAACGCCTATTCGAACTGGGGAAGCTCGACGGCCTCGAAGAACGGCCAGACCGTGGACACGCAGCATTACTCAAACGCGAATGGATCCGTTGGGACAGCCGAGACCTCAAGCGGTAACAAATATGCGGCCGCGAACGGCAACGCCTACAAGAACACGGGAAGTGGCTGGCAGAAGGCAGGTTCTTCTGATGCCGCACACGGTTATGGAGGCAGCAGTGGATCGGACTTCCACGGCGGCGGCTCATCGGCATTCAGCGGCTGGGGCGACCACTCTGGGGGCGACTCCGGCTGGGGCGCCCGGTCTGCGAGCGCTCGCGGATGGGGTAGCCGCGGCGGAGGCGGAGGCTGGGGTGGCGGTGGAGGATTCCGGGGAGGCGGAGGCGGATTCCGGCGCTAGTCCGCGCGTCGGTCGCAGTCAGAAAGCATGATGGACCATTTCCCTTGGAGGATCGAAATGATGCAATTATTCCGCAATCGCGCCAGTCTCGCCGTTCGAGTGTTGTCGCTGACAATTGGTGTGGCCATGCTGCTCGGGTTCGCGGCCTGCAGCAAGAAGGAGCAGCCTGCTCCTGCGCCAGCCGCACCCCAGACCTATGCCTCGCCGGAAGCTGCCGGCAAAGCCCTCTCAGAAGCCGCCAAGGCGCAGAACCAGGACACGATGCTGGCCATCTTTGGACCGGGATCGAAGGAGCTCATCTACTCGGGAGATGCCGCCGAGGACAAGGCGTCCATGGAAGGATTTGTTCAGGCGTACGGTGTTATGAACCGCTGGCGCACCCTCCCCGATGGCAGTGAAATACTGCTGGTCGGAGCCGACAACCAGGCGTTCCCCATCCCGCTGAAGAAGAACTCGGCGGGCCAGTGGTACTTCGACACCGCGGCGGGGAAAGAGGAGATCCTGGCGCGTCGCATCGGCCGGGACGAGATCGCGGCTATTGATGTCTCCGCGGCGCTGGCCGATGCCCAGGCCGAGTACTTCGCTCAAAAGCATGACGGCGTGAAGCAGTACGCGCAGAAGTTCATCAGCGACCCCGGCAAGCAGAACGGCTTGTACTGGGAGTCCGCCGAGGGGCAGCCTCGGAGCCCGGTCGGCCCGCTGGTGGCCTTCGCCACGGACGAAGGATACGACGTCAAGTCAAACCCGCACCAACCATTCCACGGTTACTACTTCCGCATATTGGACAAGCAGGGGCCTGATGCCAAGGGTGGCGCGAAGGACTATATCGTCAACGGCAAGATGACGGGTGGTTTCGCCTACGTCGCATATCCCGCCACCTACAACGATACGGGCGTCATGACGTTTATCATCGACCAGCACGGCGTGGTCTACCAGAAGGACCTTGGGAAAGACACTGCCGAACTAGCGAAGGCGATGACCGAGTTCAATCCCGATAAGACTTGGACCGCGCTACAATAGACGGACGGCCATTGGAGACTGCCCTACCCTACCAACTGCTCTTCCCCGGCCAATTGCTCCAACGGCGCTTTCAGGCGGGCGAAGATCTGTTCGGGCTGCTTGTCCTTCAGCGTGAACTTGAACACGCCTGCGGGGGTGAACTGGCTGCCTCATCCCCGTGGCCGACAGTTGCTCAGCCTTCCCGCTGGCAAATCAGTTCGCACGTCTAGCTGTCGAACCGGTTTATCGTGGTTACTTTAGTTTCCTCGCCCTCCCAATTTCTCTGGCGATCCTGTGGCCACCAATCTATACGTCATAAAGGGGGACGGGATTTGTGTCCCTCGAACCTCCCCGCCCAGGCAGCGGAGTCAATTGGCTCTTTGAAAACTTTCGCACGGCTCGACCACGAGGCTGGGGCACGCCTTCCGTCCGGCCCGAATCGCGCGTTTTGGCCGCTGCGCTTTGGCGGCTGGGAGAAGGCCTCCGGCGGGCCATTCGTCGCCAAGAAGCGAACATCCGGCGAAGGTAATGCCAGCTAACTCCAACGGGGAGACATGGATACATATAACTACTATATTTATCAATGGATTGCGAACAAGCTTCTCACAACCTATTGATTCTAAACAGTCGTGAAAAATATTTTCGCACGCCGCCACATGCAGCAACTGGCGCGTTTTGGCAAAAAGAATCTGTCCGTAATTTGAGGCATAGGTCAGGCAGCAGCATCGGCTCGAGCGCGCCCGGCCACCGGGAGTCAGGCCTATTTCCCTGGAATTAAGTAATGAGGACAGGCAGAAGCCGCCCTACGCGACTCCGACCTGTTCACCCGCTAACTGCCCCAGCAACGCCTTCAGGCGCGAGAGCACCAGCTCGGGTTGCTTCTCCTTGAGCGTGAACTTGAGCACGCCCGCGGGGGTGAACTGGCTGCCCGCTTCGGCGTGGACGAAGCGCGCCAGGCGCTCGGGATCGACCGTTGCCTTCTCGGTGAACCGGATACTGACGGCATCGCGGCGGCGCTCGATTTGCGCCACCCCGATGCGCTGGGACAGCAGCTTCAACTCAGCGTACTCCAGCAGGTTGCGCACCGGTGGCGGAGGCGCACCGTAGCGGTCGCCCAGCTCAGCGGCCACGTCGTTGAGCTGCGCTTCCGTCTCCACCCCGGCGACACGCTTGTACATGCGCAGGCGCTGGTTCTCCTCGGCGATGTAATCGGCGGGAATGCGGATGTTGAGTCCGAGGTTGAGTTGCGTCTCCGGCGTCTCGGGCTCGAGCTCGCCTTTGATCTCGCGTACCGTGCGCTCCAGCATGGCGGTGTAGAGCTCGAAGCCCACGGCCTCGATGTGTCCGCTCTGCTCGCCGCCCAGAAGGTTGCCGGCGCCGCGCAACTCGAGGTCCAGTGCCGCGATCTTGAAGCCCGCTCCCAGGTCGCTGAACTCTTTTAGCGCCGCCAGCCGACGACGCGCGAGATCAGTGAGGTCGCGGTCGGGCGGAATCAGCAGGTACGCATAGGCCCGGCGATCCGAGCGTCCCACGCGTCCGCGCAACTGATAAAGCTCCGACAAGCCGTGGCGGTCGGCACGATTGATAATGATGGTATTACAGAGTGGGATATCAAGCCCGTTCTCGATGATCGTGGTAGCGATGAGGATATCGGCCTCGTGCCGCATGAAGGCCAGCATCACCCGCTCAAGTTCGGTCTCGCCCATCTGCCCATGGCCGACGAGAATGCGCGCCTTGGGCGCCATCTCCCGGATCTTCTCGGCTATGTCGTAGATGCTCTCCACTCGGTTGTGCACGAAATAGACCTGCCCGCCGCGCTCCAGCTCTTTCTCGATGGCGGAGCGGATGAGCTTCTGGTCCCACCCAGCCACTACCGTCTGGATGGCCATGCGGTCTTTGGGCGGTGTCTCGATGACGCTCATGTCGCGCAGGCCGAGCAGCGACATGTGGAGGGTGCGGGGAATCGGCGTCGCCGACATGGTGAGCACGTCCACTTCTTTGCGAAGCTGTTTCAGGCGCTCCTTGTGGCGGACGCCGAAACGCTGCTCCTCGTCGACGACGACGAGGCCGAGGTTGCTGAACTTCACGTCCTTCGACAGCAGGCGGTGGGTGCCGATGGCGATGTCGAGTTCGCCCGCTTCCAGTTTCGCAAGTGATTCCTTGAGCTGCTTCGGCGTGCGGAAGCGGCTGAGCATCTCGATCTTCAACGGGAACGCCGCCAGCCGCTGCTTGAAAGTGTTGAAGTGCTGGAAGGCAAGCACCGTGGTGGGCGCGAGCACCGCAACCTGGCGGCCGTCTTGCACCGCTTTGAACGTGGCGCGCATGGCGACTTCGGTTTTGCCGTAGCCCACGTCGCCGCAAAGCAGGCGGTCCATCGGCGTCGTGGCCTCCATGTCCCGCTTCACATCCACGATAGCGTTCATCTGGTCTTCGGTCTCACTGAACTCGAAGGCGTCTTCGAACTCGCGCTGCCACTCGCTGTCGGAGGCAAAGGCGTGGCCCTCCGCGGTCTTGCGCGCGGCGTAGAGCTTGAGCAGCTCCTCGGCCATATCTTGCATGGCTTTCTTTACGCGCGCCTTGGTCTTCTGCCACTGCGCGGTCCCCAGTCTGTTCAGGACCGGCTTCACGCCCTCCGACGAGCGGTACTTCTGCACCAGGTCCAGACGCGTGAGCGGCACGTAGAGCCGCGCGCCTTCGGCGTATTCCAGCACCATGAACTCGGCGGCGCCGCCGTCTTCCTGCGGAACTTCTTTCAGCCCCTGGTACTGCCCGATGCCGTGTTCGACGTGCACCACGTAGTCGCCCACGGCAAGATCGCGGAAGTCGGAGAGAAACGCCGACACCTTCGACTTCTGCCGCTGCGGGCGCCCCAGCGAAACCTCGGGCTCGTCGAACAGGTCGCGCGAGCCGAAGAGAATAAGGTTCGCCTCGGGCAGCACGACGCCTTCGGGTACGTAGGCCTTCACGATGGTGGTGGCGGCAATATCGTCGGTGAAGTAGGTGGACTCATCCACATACACTTCGAATCCCGGCTTGGGTGTGCGACTGCCGATGCGGAATGACAGGTTGTACTCGTTGAACACATCGGCCAGGCGCTCCACCTCACCGGTGCTCGACACGGCGAACATCACACGCTTGCCTTCGCGCGTGAGCTTGCCGACTTCTTCCGTCATGGCTGCCACCGATCCGTGAAAGCGTGTGGTGGGCCGCGTCTGCAGGATGATGTGCTCGTCTTCGTCCGAATCTTCAAGGCCTAGCTGCTCAACGGCAACTACCGGTGATTGCCGCAGCGCGCTGGTCCACTGCTCGGGGCTGAGGTACAAGTCTTCAGGCCGCACCAGATTGCCGATGAGGCTGCGCTCGTGCACTTCCGTAAGCTTCGTCCACCAGACATCGCGCGCTTCGTTCAGTGTGTCGGATTCATCGAGTACAACGGTTGCTCCGGGCAGCAAGTCGAAGAGGGTTTGCTCGGCTCCGGCGACAGGCGCGTAAAGCTCCCAGCCAGGAAAGACGCTGACCCCGGAATAGCGGACCGCCTTCTCGACCGCCTCTTCGTCGCCCGCCAGCCGGTGGCCGCTGAGTCGCGCGTTGATGGCGGCGAGCGTGTCTTCGTCCACCGGAGTTTCGGTGAGTGGCAGCAGCACGACTTCTTCGGTGGCGGCGGCCGAGCGCTGGGTGGCGGGATCGAACTTACGCAACGACTCCACCTCATCGCCGAACAACTCGATACGCACCGGGCGGTCCAGTTCGGGAGGATAGACGTCGAGCAGTCCACCGCGATGGGCAAACTCGCCCGGCATCTCCACCACATCAACCTGGTTATATCCGGCCAGACGCAGGTGCTCCACCAGTCGCTCGGGATCGATCATTTCGCTCCGCCGCACCACACGCGCCAGATCAGCGTAGAACGAGCCCTCACGCAGGCGCATGCTGGCCGCGGCAAATGGCGTAAGCACGACACCGGCCGCGCCGGTGGCGATCTTCCACAGCGCAGTAGCACGGGCTTCCTGAATTTCCGGATGCGGCGACTGGTTCTCGAAGGGCAGCACGTCATACGCGGGCAGTCCGATGACTGATTCGGGCGCAACCGCGCCGGTCAGCTCCGCCAGAGAGCGCACCACCGGCAGAAGTTCGTCGACCGCCCGGTTGTCGCTGACGATCACCACCAGCGGGCGCGAGGTAGCGCGCTGCAAAAGAGAATAGAAGAGAGACTTGCCGGTGGGAGTGAGACCGGAGACACGTGTCCGCCCCGCGCCGCCCTTCACCCGGGCTATGGCACGCTGCAACGCTGGGGACTTTTCCACGTCCGCAAATACATCGCGGACGAATGGGAGGATCACTTAACGATTTTAACAGTGCCGCCGTTCGCAACGAGGCAGTACGCCACTTCGTATTGACCGACGCTACTCCGCGGCGCCTTTCCTCGTCTGCACAATCGACTCCCTGACCTTCTCCAAGCTGCCGATCAACGCCTCAATCTCATCATCTGTCAGCAACGCGAACTGGTGCTGTTGCAGTTTACGCAGCGGCAACTCCACCTCATCCAGCAATTGCAGACCTCGCGCTGTCGCGCTCGCGGTCACCATCCGTCGGTCGGCAGCGTCGCGCCGCCGTACCAGAAGCCCGAGCCTCTCCATGCGCATCAGGAGTCGCGTGATATCCGGCTCCGCCGTGATCATGCGCTCAGCAATGCCGCCGCAGTGGAGTCCCTGCTCACCGGCGCCGCGCAGGATCCGCAGCACGTTGTATTGCGCTGACGTGATCCCATGCCGCTTCAGCAGCAGATCGAGGCCGCGCTTGAGCATGTCGGCGATGCGCAAGATGTTCAGCGCGGCTTCCTGCCGTCGGCTGTCAAACGGCCTCGTCTGCCTGATCTCATCCACGATTCGGTTCGCCACCAGATCCTCCGTAACCCGTCGTGTGTTCGCTTCCTTGCTCAGCGCGCGGTCCACCGACAGCGCGCCCCCGCCTTTAATCATTACGACCAGCGCCAACGCAATCGCCAGCAGGTGGTACTCGAACCCTTCGCCCTTCTGCTGGCCGAACCAAATTGGCGAAGAATCCATAGTGAATATGAATGTCTGCCTCGGGGTACATCAGCCGCAGAGGAATCCACACGCCGTGATCGAGTCCGCGCTCGTTCGTGATCGCAGAGTGGAAACCGGCGTCGCGTAGCGTGAAGCAAGTTCGGGCGAGCCCGGCGCGTCGTAACGTAAGTCATACAATGTGGGAGGAAAGCCGCCAAAGTCGTGAAGGGTGGTGTGCCGCTTCGAACCGGTAATGCCAATCGTCTTCCCGCTTCCCCAATGTGCGGAAATCGCCACGATCGCGCGCGGACGTACCCTGCGCCCGAACTCTGCCAGCGCATCCTGAAACGGCCCGCGCTGGATCGCCACCATCGGCGAGCTGTTCGAGACAAATACCGCCGGCATCGTCACTGGCTTAAACTTGCGGTCGACCTGCTCCCTGTCGCTCATAAGAATCATTACCTGTCACAACAGATGTTGTTGTAACACATAAGATGCAAGGAATCCGCGGCGTCGTGAAAGTGGTCTTGGGCAGTGTGCTAACGACTGTGATTACAAATAGTTACAGGCAGGAAGGTGCGCGGCCTAAGTCACCTCTCTCGGTGGCACCGGCTGCACGCTCATCATCTTGCGCTGCTCGTTGGTCAACAGGCTCCAGACCTTGTGCCCGGTGACGACGTCGATCTGTTGGACGCGGCTGCTTCTGCGGGTCTGACAATGAGGAATCCGGCGAGTCCGGGGTGGTAAGACTCCGCATCTCCACCCTAGCAATCCGCGCGCTCGCGCGCAATGACGCACATCACAATTGCGCGCCGTGTTCTTCGTTCTTATCCGTGTCATCCGCGCAAATCCGTGGCCGCTTTTGTCTTTCGCCACGGAGGGGCACGAACTCTACGGCTTTTCCCCGGCCTTGAACTCCGCCCACGGATTCCCCGGCATATCGCGCAGCACCGGCCGCTCCCACTCGAACTCGGGATGCTCTTTCAGGAACGGCTCCGCCGCGAAGCTCTCGCCGCAGGGATATCCCGCGCGTGCCCGCAGCGTCATGTTCTTGGTCATGGTGCTGTCGGCGGCCTGCGCGGTCACTGCGCCGCCGGGATAATAAGGCTTCCACCCCCACTCCGGCACGCCGCGTGGTGATCGCGGACCGTGTCCGCAAAGCGTGCGCTCGTTGCGGTCTTCCTTTTGTTCATAGGCATCCCAATGGTCGGCGAGAAACTGCTGTGCCATGGCAACGTCGATCTGTCCCGTGCTCTTTTGCATCAGCTCGTCCCAGCGCACGTGCCGCGCATTCATCGAGCTGCCCAGGTTGGTGGGATTAAAGTCCGTCTCCTTGTTGATCAGCTCAGGATCGCTGGGGAAATTGGCGCCGACGTAGTATCCGTCTTTCGTACGCCAGAGGCGATGGATCTTCAGCCCCAGCTCGAAGCGCGCCACTTCGCCAGTCTTGTTATCGGCCAGCAGCCAGTCGTTGGCGTAGCCGCCATTGTTGCCGTCGAGCATGATTTTCACGTACTCGTCGATCGAGCTGGCATACTGCAACGCTTTGCGAGCGCGGGAGAACTCCGGCTTGCCGTTGGGATCGAACTGCGAGAAGCCGGTGATGGTGGTTTCCGTCACCATCATTCCGGCGGAGTTGATGCCGAAATCGTCGTCGCTCACAATGATGCCGGGAAAGCCGTCTTGAATGATGTGGTAGCCGTGGGTGGGCACGATGTCGAAGATAATGGTCCAGCGGCTGCCGGTCGCGATGTCGGTCCAGTTGCTATGCGCGATGACCGGCTTGTGGTCTTTTGTCATTGCGCCGGTCGCAACGAAGGCGCTGCAATTCCCGGGTGACGTCAGCCGCGGCGCGTCCGCGCGCTTCTCCTTCTTGTCGAGCCACTGAACGTAATAGTCCGGAACCTCCTCCATCGCATTCAGCGCCACCACGTCCCAAAGGTCCATGGCCACACCGTGGTCTTTCAGGCCGTCGGCGATGCCCTGCAACTCCTGCTGATATTCGGGATCGACCTTCGGCCAGATGATGGTCTCCGCGGTATTGCGAAAGAAATTCCAGTCGCGCTGTGTGCGGTGCGTGTCGCGATACTTGACCACATTGAATCCGTCCGCGATCTCGGGCGCCAGCAAATAGCCATGCTGATAGCCGATGTCCGCAGGCGAGCCTTCGAGGTGTATATAGATCCATTTGCTGCGCTCGAAGCGGTAGGCCGGCTTCAGACGAGCGGCGTTGCCCTGGCCGGAAGTTTGAGCGGCTTTAGCGAACATACTTGAACTGCTCAGCGCGCACATTATCAACACGAAGCCAAACCACACCCTAGGGCGTCTCGCCATTCAATTCCCCAATCGTTGCGGAGTTATCAAGCTCTCAGCAGCTTAACTGCTTATGCGGCATGACTCAACTTTCTCTGCTTCCCTTCAGAGCGCGACCGTGCACCAATCCTGGAGGGTAATGTGTCGCCGGGTGCCCCACACAAGCCGGCTTTGCTTGTGTGGGGTTTTTCATCGGCACTACGCGTAGTCTTGGTGCCCCATGCTTTCCCTTCTTTTGAGAAAGGGTGGGGATCGGGTGGTTTGCATTTTGAGGGATAATCTCTCCCACATGCCACGCCTGCCGACATTCAGCACGCTTATCGACCGCCTGGCGCAGCTCTATGGCGACCCTGCACCTCCGGCGGTGACCGAGCCGTTCGCAATGATTCTGTGGGAAAACGTCGCCTATCTCGCCAACGACGCCAAACGTGCCGAGGCTTTCGCAGCGTTGCAAACCAAAGTTGGACTTGCGCCTGCCGCAATCCGCAAGGCCAAAGATAGCGTTCTTCTCGCCATTGCCGGCAAGGGAATCGTTCCTGCGAATACGGTTGCGAAACTACGCGCGGCCGCGGAGATCGCGCGCGATTCGTTTGGCGACGACCTCGCGCCCATCCTCGACAAACCTCTGGCCGCCGCCAAGAAAGACTTGCGCAAGTTTCCCGCGATCGGAGAACCTGCCGCCGAGAAGATTCTGCTCTTCAGCCAGCGCCATCCCATTCTTGCGCTGGAATCGAACGGTCTGCGCGTGCTCGTTCGTCTCGGTTACGCGCCTGAGCACCCCAACTACTCGACCATGTACAAGAGCATCCAGCGCGCGCTGGCGCCCCAATTGCCGCCAAATTGCGCAGCGCTCATTCGCGCCCACCAGCTCCTGCGCCAGCACGGTCAGGAGCTCTGCAAGCGCACCTCACCTGTCTGTGGGAGCTGTCCGCTGCGCCCCGACTGCGCATGGTTTCGCGAATTCGCGGTCTCTGCAACATGAGTCTCGCAAAGGCACGGCTCGGTCATGATCAAAGAGCAGCGTCCGGGAGTGGAAGAGTGGCGGGACGGATGCAGGGCAAACGCATCTTAATTGCTATATGTGAGTTGGGTTGGGTGGGATGAGATGGGGGGATGGATAGTCCCCTGAAATACTTTGCTGAGTTACGCGATCCGAGAGTAGAGCGGACGCGG
>Ga0074046_10000415_pt1 | contig 39312 bp, 35 predicted proteins | sample BogForMeECP23OM3_FD_94441 | JGI IMG/M metagenome (GOLD analysis project Ga0074046, IMG submission 94441) | Bog forest soil microbial communities from Calvert Island, British Columbia, Canada - Bog Forest MetaG ECP23OM3 | ecosystem: Environmental > Terrestrial > Soil > Wetlands ... | reverse complement strand
CTCTTCCACACCGTGCCGCGACTGAAGTAGGTCGCGGGTAGAACCTGCAATCCCAGTCCCGCGTCCCTAACGAGATATGAAACTTGAGTAATCAAACCCTTTCCTCAACACCCTGCTAGGGGTTCAGGAGGTTATCAGATTAGCCGTCTCGACAGTATCGCATCGGCGCGGCCTGTTGGCCGGGGAGCGCCAGACCCCCGCGAAGGTCAAGCGTCGGAAGTAGCCTCTGGCATCGGCGGCGGCATTGGAGTCGCTGGCGGAATGAGTGAGTGTCCGCTGAGGCGTGCTAACGTCACGGCCGTCTGCGCCGTCGCGGCTCGGAGCAGGATCGATGGCGCGAACAGGGCCGAGCACGGCTTGAGCAGATTCATCACTTCCACCAGCCTGCGCCCAACCGAGGGATTGCGTGCCGCCAAGGTGACCGCTTCACGGTACCGTTGGAACAACCGCAGAGTGCGCGAGTTTGGTCCTTTGGTGCCGGGCAGAACCACGTCGGTCGACACGGACAGCCTCCAAGCCTCCTGCTGAAAGCGGGCTTGGCTGGCGAAGAAGAGATTCTCAAGACGAGGGTTTGTTGGGCCGCCTTTCTCTAGAGGGCGTTGCGCAGGATCGAGGCAGACACGGCGGCAACCGTCATCCCCTGCGCGAAGACCGGATTGAAGATACAGGCGGAGTCAGCGACCGCGATAAAACCTCTTAGCCCGGGGCGCCATCGCTCGTAGTGGCGCCAGCGGTTGATAAGACCACGATGCCCGTGTACCGACGAAACCGGCTCCATCAAGGAAAGCATTTGCGCGATGACCGGCGAAGACAACTGGGCAGGCGCGGACATGAACTCCTGCTCCTTGTTTGGCGGATAATTTTCGTTCAACCCCGCGAGCATCAGCAACCAGCGACCGTTTTCGTAGCGGACGAGGGCGGATGCCCTCAGCGGGTTGTTCCACACCCAAGCCCCGCTGCTCCACCACCAATCCGACGGCCACCGCGCATCGGATCGGAACTTGAAGGAAGTTTTGCAAGAAACGATCCGCCGGGGAATGAAAATACTTCGTGAGCAGAGCTACGTTTCATTCATACCGTCGGCAAACTAGTTGAAACCGGGCTGCAAGTCATCGGGAACATTTCGCGAACAGTGCCGGGATCTGGCGCGTATGGATACATATTGATGCGAATGGAGCCATCGCATCGAATCAATCGGCGTCCGGTTGATTCAACTTCCAAGCTCCAAGAGATTCAATCCGAGCCAAGAAACCGGCCTTGAAACTATCAACCGAACGGTTGGTTAACAGCACTGTTTGGCTGGATCGCGAAGCGCTTTCGAATGGCACGTGATGTGCTCTGCTTTCTGGCCGTTCAACGGCGCGGAGGGATTGCTGCGAGTGCTGCAAGATTTGTTGCCAACCGACGTTTCGACCTTCGGCGGTGATATCGACCATGTATTCTGGCTGATCTTCTGGATCGTCGGGATATGGTTCGTCGCCGCCGAAGGCGTTCTCCTCTATTCCGTCATTCGCCACCGAAAGAGAGCGGGCGCGCACGCCATGTACCTGCCAGGCAACACGCCGCGGCAGCTCGCCTGGGTGCTGATTCCCGCGCTCGTGGTGCTCTGCCTCGACCTCGGCATCGACCGCGCCGGCGCAAGCGCGTGGGAGCGGGAAAAAGGCACGCCGCCGGCGGGCGACGTCGTCGTGCGAATTACTGCCAAGCAATTCAACTGGAACTTCACTTATCCCGGACCCGATGGAAAGTTCGGCACCGCCGACGACGTCACGACCGAGAACGACTTGCGCGTCCCGGTTGGCAAGGTGGTGAGGTTCGAACTGCAATCTGAAGACGTCATCCACAGTTTCTTCGTCCCGGATATGCGGCTGAAGCAAGACGTGGTGCCGGGGCGGACGATTCGCGGCTGGTTCGAAGCGACGAAGACGGGCACCTACGAAATCGCGTGCTCGGAGCTATGTGGATTCGGTCACTACTCGATGCATGGGAACGTCATCGTCCAAACCCCGGCGGAATTTGCCGGTTGGCAGCGCGAGACGTGGCCGAGTCGAACCGCCGCGAACGACGCGGTGAAGGGAACCGAGACAAGATGATGGAAGTCGCGGATTCGCACGCACAGCCGGCCGGGTTCGTCCGACGCTATGTGTTCTCGACCGATCACAAGGTAATCGCGAAACAGTACCTGCTGCTCAGTCTCATGATGGCGGTGATTGGCGGGTTCACGTCGTACCTTATCCGATGGCAGCTCGCGTGGCCGGAGACCGACATCCCCGGCTGGGGCCCGATCGGCCCCGACAACTACAACGCGATCATCACGATGCATGGCACCGTGATGGTGTTCTTCGTCGCGATGCCATTGCTGCTCGGCACTTTCGGCAACTACCTGATCCCGTTGATGATCGGCGCCAACGACATGGCTTTCCCGCGCCTCAACATGACTTCGTTCTGGACACTGTTCACTGCTTCCGTCGTCTTGACGATCTCGATGTTCGTGCCGGGAGGCCCGGCGGCAGCGGGATGGACCAGCTACGCGCCGCTCTCCGACAATCCTATCTACACCGGCGTCACCTGGGGACAGAATCTCTGGATTCTCGCCGTCGCCCTGGAGTTCGGCTCCTTTCTCATGGGCGGCATCAACTTCCTCACGACGACGCTGAACATGCGCGCGCCGGGAATGACCCTATGGCGGCTTCCTCTGCTCGTCTGGATGGAGATTACGGCCGCCGTCGTGTTCCTGCTCTCTGTCGGCCCGTTGATCGCCGGCGCCTTGATGCTGCTGATGGATCGCACGCTGGGAACGAGTTTCTTTCGCCCCGACGGCGGCGGCGATCCTCTGCTGTGGGAGCACCTGTTCTGGTTCTTCGGCCATCCCGAGGTTTACGTGGTCGCGCTGCCGGGCTTCGGAATCATGCTCGAGGTAATGCCGGTGTTCGCGCGCAAGCCAATCTTCGGCTACCGCACGATGATCTGGTCGACGCTTGCAGCCGGGCTGCTCAGCTTCGTCGTGTGGGCGCATCACATGTTCGTGAGCGGGATGGATCCGCGCCTCGCGACCCCGTTCAGCGTCACGACGATTCTCATCTCAGTGCCTTTTGCGATTCTCGTATTTGCAATGATCGCGACCGTGTGGCGTGGCGCGATTGTTCTCTCAACTCCGATGCTGTTCGCGTTGGGCGGACTTGCGACGTTTATCATCGGCGGAGTAACTGAATTTTTCTGGGCTCGGCCAGCACCGACATCTTCCTGCATGGGACCTACTTCGTCGTCGCGCATTTCCACTACACGCTTTTCCCGGTGACGTTCTTCGGCGGCTTCGCGGGTCTCTACTTCTGGTTTCCGAAGATGTTCGGCAGAATGATGAACGAGACGCTGGGCAAGATTCATTTCCTCTTCACGTTCATGTGTTTCAACTTGGTCTTCATTCCGCTGTTCCTGGCTGGTCTCAAAGGCAATCCACGGCGAATATACGAACTAAGTTCGTACGACTTCCTGAAGCCGGTCCAGCACATTCACGTGATCGCCACGCTAGCCACGATCGGCCTGCTGGTCGGGCAACTGCCGTTCGTCATCAATTTTGTTTACAGCCTGATGCGCGGCAAAAAGGCCGTGGCCAATCCGTGGCAGGCCAACACGCTCGAGTGGACGACGGACTCGCCGCCACCGCACGAGAACTTCACGACGATGCCGGCGGTTTACCGCGACCCGTACGAATACAGCGTGCCGGGCGCGCCCAGCGATTGGATTCCACAGAACGAACCACCGGAGCCGACTTATCCAATCTCGGCGGCAGCCGATTGAACGTGGCGGAGTGCGAAGGGCGATAAATGAGCATAGGAGTTGAGACCGCGCCAGCGGAAATGCAGGTTGGGTACGGAACCGCCCTCTCGCCGAGCGGGAAGCTCGGCGTCTGGTGGTTTATCGCCTCGGAAATCATGGTCTTTGGCGGGCTGATTGGTTCTTACGTGCTGTTCAGAGTGGCGCACGGAGGATGGTCCGATCAGGCATCACACGTGAACTGGCGCTTGGGCGCTATCAACACCCTGGTCCTCGTGACGAGCAGCCTCACCATGATCCTCGCGCTCAATGCCGTGCGCATCGAGCGGCGACAGCGCGCCGCAAGATTTCTGCTCATGACGGTGCTGCTCGGCCTTACCTTTCTCGGCATCAAATCGATCGAGTACACGCACGAAATCAGTGAAGGTTTCACGCCGACCAGCGGAATGTTCTGGTCATTTTACTACATCATGACCGGCCTGCACGGACTTCACGTGCTCGGCGGCATCATCCTGAATGCGACGCTCTACATAGCAGCGGTCCGCGGCACCTTATGGTCCGGCAGTCGGCGGAGCCGAGTCGAGTTTGCGGGATTGTATTGGCACTTCGTGGACGTAGTGTGGATTTTCCTTTTCCCGCTGCTTTATCTCGCTTGAGGCGGACCCAAATGAATTCGAACGAACCTACCGGATCAACGGCTGAGTCTCTCGATCGTTCGTCCATCGTAATATGGATGTGGCTGGTCGGCTTGCTCGGCGCCGGTATGATGGTCTTCACGCTGCCGATTCCGCGAATTCCGGCGCTACTACTGATCTTCGGAATCGCTGTGTTCAAGGCCACCCTCGTCCTGCGCGACTACATGCATCTCAAGGGCGAGAAGATCCTGATCTATGCGATCGCGTTGACGCCGCTACTACTCGCTATTGCGCTGGCGCTGGTGCTGATTCCGGACATCGTGTTTCGCCGCTGAGGGATCTCAATGGCAACAATCCGAAATCTCGCGGCCGCGCTCGTACTATTGATAAGCTTCAACGATGCGGCGTTTGGATGCGCGGCATGCTTTGGCGCGTCCGCGCCCGCGACACTGCGCGCTTACTACCTCAGCACCATTCTTCTGAGCACGATGCCCTTCGCTCTCATCGCCGGTTTTGTCTTTCTTGTGCGGCGTTATCGGCTAGGCGGCGGTGCATCCTCTGGAAAACAACAGGAGTAAGGTGTGACTGGCGACACAAACGTAGATAACATTCACGAGTACCAGGGATATTCGATCAAGCGGAATTCCGCGACCGGGCGATGGGAAGTCTTCTGGCGCGAGCGAAAGCAGAACGTCGATTTCGCGCGAGTAGCAGACGCCGAAGAGTGGATCGACGATCAAATCCCGTCGCATCGATTCTAGAAGCGCTCACGCTTCACCCCATGAGGTTGCACAATGCCAGTGAATAGTCGCGCGACGCGCCGAATTGCGATCATCGGTTCCGGATTCTCAGGGCTGTGCCTCGGCATCCAGCTCAAGCGGCTGGGGATCGACTCCTTTACCATCTTCGAAAAATCCGATCGGCTCGGCGGCACGTGGCGCGACAACACCTATCCCGGGGCAGCCTGCGACGTACCGTCGTTTTCTTACTGCTTCTCGTTCGAGCAGAAGACCGACTGGTCGCGGAAGTGGGCGCCGCAGTCAGAAATCCTTGATTACATGGAGCATTGTGCGAAGAAGTACGACCTCTTCCGGCATATCCGCTTTGGCACAGAGATAGCCGGCGCGAGTTGGGACGAAGATGCATCAGTGTGGCGAATCCGCACCGCCAAGGGCGAAGAAGTCTTGGCTGAAGTGCTGGTCGCGGGCGTCGGCCAGTTGAACCGTCCGAACATGCCGAAGTTACACGGCGCCGAGAAGTTCAAGGGCGTGTCGTTTCATTCGGCGCGATGGCGTCACGATGTCGATCTGACGGGCAAGACCGCCGGCGTCGTCGGCAATGCGGCGAGTGCCATCCAGTTCATCCCACAGATCGCGCCCAAGGCCAGCAAAGTCTATATCTTCCAGCGCAGCGCGAACTGGATGGTGCCGAGAAACGACCTGGCGTACACCGACGAGCAAAAGCGCCGATTCGCGCGAAACCCCGTTCTGACTCGGCTCTACCGATGGATGATCTACTTCCAGCACGAGATGAACTGGCCGGTGTTTCGCCGAAGTTCGTTTCTGTCGCGGCGGATGACGGAGGCCGCCGAGACCTACATGCGCACGACGGTCAAAGACGCGAAGCTGCAGGAGGCGTTGATGCCCGACTATCCGATCGGCGGCAAACGCATCCTCATTTCTGACGACTACTACCAGGCTCTCAATCGCGAAAACGTCGAAGTCGTAACCAGCGGCATCGACCATCTCGATGAAAACGCCGTCGCCACCAAAGACGGTCGGAGCATTCCGGTCGATGTGCTGATCTATGCGACCGGGTTCGACTCCACCGCATTCCTGGCACCGATGGCGATTCGCGGACGCGGCGGGCATCTCCTGCAAGACGAATGGGCGGGCGGCGCGAAGGCCTATCTCGGCATCAGCGTGGCCGGCTTCCCCAATATGTTCCTGATGTACGGCCCGAATACAAATCTTGGGCACAACTCGATCATCTTCATGATCGAATGCCAGGCGAACTACATACTCAACTGCCTGAGAGGGCTGGACGAGAGCGGCGCTTCCACCATGGATCTGCGGCGCGAGGTGATGGACGAGTTCGACGCCAACCAGCAGAAGGAGCTGCAGCAGAGAGTTTGGGCATCCACCGGAAAGAGCTGGTACAAGAACGAAGCGGGGCGCATCACCAACAACTGGTCGGGCAGCACGATCCGCTATTGGTGGAAGACGTTGCGAGCGGATCCGAGTGTGTATCAGCTCTCGGCGCGCCGCGAGTCGGCAACCGCCGATCATTCCCCCGACCGGGGAGGTCGAACAGGCTCACCGGGCGGCCTAACCAGAAACGGCCGTCGTAATGTCGGAGGGGAAGAAATTTCATACGGTCGCGGTGATTTCGGTAAAAATTATAGACAATCAATCGTTCTCGTTCGGCCTTTTGAGCAAAAACTCCAAATAAGTCATAGTATTTTCGGCGAAACGCTGGCGTGCACGTTTGTTGCTCTAAATGGGCAAGACCAAACGTCACCGCCTATTTTCTGAAAATCTATGGCAAACGAAATTCGAGTTTTGATCGCCGAAGATGACGTCAACACGCACGATGAATGGCGCGAATCACTGAAGGCTTGGGGATTTCGCGGCGAGATCGCCGAGGACGGGGTACGCGCGCTGGAGCTTATCAGCAGCTTCGATCCCCACATCCTGATTTCGGATTTGAGGATGCCGCGCAAAAACGGGCTCGAGCTTTTACGCGATATCCGCGAGCTTGGGATTCACCTGCCGACCATCATGATATCGGGGCAGGGCGAAATACCCGACGCGGTCGAGGCGCTCAAGCTGAGCGCGCTCGACTACCTGCGCAAGCCGGTTGACCCGCCTCATCTGCAGCGGGTGCTGAAGAACATCGCCGACAACATCACGATCCGTGAGGAGAACTCGACGCTGCGCCGCCGCCTGGCCGACGTCGGAGAACTGGGGCCGCTGTTCGGCCGTTCGATTGCGATGCGCAAAGTGATCACCGCCATCGAGCGGTTGGCGCAGTCGTCGGCGTCGGTTGTGATTACCGGCGAGAGCGGCACCGGCAAGGAGCTGGTGGCGCGCACGATTCACGAGCTGTCACCGCGCCGCGATGCGCCTTATGTGCCGGTCAATTGCGCGGCGATTCCCGAGACGCTGATGGAGAGCGAGCTGTTCGGGCATGAGCGCGGCTCGTTTACCGGCGCCGACCGGCGCAAGGAAGGATGCTTCGAGGCGGCCAACGGCGGCACCTTGCTGCTCGACGAACTGACCGAGATGAAGCCAGAGCTACAACCCAAGCTGCTGCGCGTGATCGAGGAGCAGCGCCTGCGCCGAGTGGGCGGCACAGCCGAGATACCGCTGGACGTGCGGGTGCTGGCGGCGTCCAATCGCGACATCGAGCAGGCGGTGCGCGAGGGCAAGTTGCGCTCAGATCTCTATTACCGGCTCAATGTGTTCACGATCCAGTTACCGCCCCTGCGCGAGCGTATCGACGATCTGCCGCAGCTCACGCAAATGTTCATCAGCCACTACGCGGCGCAGAACAAGAAAGACGTGACCGGAATTGACGAAGAATGCATGAAGGCGCTGGCGGCGCATCCGTGGCCGGGCAACGTCCGCCAGTTGCGCAACGTGATCGAGCGCGCGCTGATAGTGTGCGAGGGCCGCACCATCCGCAAGCCCGACCTGCCCGACGATTTTCGCGCGGCGGGCGGCGCCGACGGCAGCTTCATCAAGATTCCGCTGGGCAGCTCACTCGAAAGCGTCGAGAAGGAAATGATCTATCGTACCATCGAGTTCACCGCCGGCAACAAAACCCGCGCCGCCGAAATCCTTGGGGTCAGCGCCAAAACTCTGTACAACAAGCTCGAGCGCTTCGGTTCCGACCGTTCGTAGGCTGAAACGGCCGGGCGGCAGCTTGGGCCGTAGCCAGCCGACAGACCGAAGGCGCGCGGTGAGACCATGCAACTGCGAGCAAGACTGGCCGCTATTGCTCTCGTGCTGATGCTCGTTCCGACCGTCGCGCTGAGCATCATCTCGCTCGACTCTCGAATCGGCACGATGATCGACAACATGTCGCGATCGACCGACCTCATGATCGCGCAGATCTTCGAACAGGTGCGTCTGGCTATCTCCGAAGACGGCGGCGACGTCCCAGCCGCACTTCGCGGCAGCGAACCGCTGCGCAAGCTGCTCGATTCGACAGTTGCTTTCGGTCCCGCGGTGGTGTCGGCGCAGATCGTCGCGATCGACGGCACGGTGATCGTGGCGGCCAACGGCGACGGCGAGGGTAAGCCAGCGCTCAATTTGCCGTCGGTCAGGGAACTGGACGAGCAGGCGTCGCGATGGTTGCTGTTCACATCGCTGCCAAGTCTTCTGACGGCGAAGGTTTATGAAGCGCGGCGCCGGATCGACATTAATGGTCGACCGGTTGCGACAATTTCCATCGGCGTGACCACGGCGTTGATCGCTGATCAGGCCCGTCATCTGCTCGCAGTGATTGTGGCCACCGCGGCGCTGGTCATCGCGGCCGCGATGCTCGCGGTATTGCTGATCGCCAATCGCATCCTCGAACAACTTGCCATCCTGACCCGCGGGTTCGAGCAACTTGCTGCCGGCAAGAGTCCTTCGGAGGTGCAGGTCTCGGGAGCAGGCGAGTTGAGCACGCTGGCCGAGAAGTTTAATGAACTGTCGCGACAAGTCAGGGCTGATCGGTCTCGACTGGACCGCGACCAGTCGCACCTGTTCGACGTTGTCCGCTCGATCCAGGACGCCGTCGTGCTGCTCGATGCCAATGGCGTCGTGCTGTTCGCGAACAAGGAAGCGCAGGAGCGGCTGGCGCCGAAAAACGGCCCGCTCGAAGGCGCGTCGCTCGCCTCGGCGCTCGATCCGGGACATCCCTTGCTGGCGTTGGTGCAATCGACATTGGCGGGCACCGAAGCGCATGATGTGCCGCTGGCGCTGCCGGCGGGCGGCACCTACCTGGTTTCGTTCCTGCGCCTCGGCCGTGAGCGGGTCCCGGCCGGAATGCTGATCGTGCTGAGAGACTTGACGCCCGTCATCGAACTGGAAACCGCGCTTGATTCGTCGAACCGGCTCGCACGCCTGGGGACGCTGATCTCCGGCCTGGCGCATCAACTGCGCAGCCCGCTGAACGGGATGAACATGAGGCTCGAGCTGCTGCGTCATGAAGCCGGCGACGCGGGCGCAAAACACATCGACAAGTTGCGCCACGAGGTTACGCGGCTCGACGAAGCGGTCGAGACGCTGCTGCGGTTCATGCGGCCCGAGCAATTGAAGCTGAGCGATTTCGACATCAACGAGCTGCTCAAGGAACTTGGCGCGCGAGTCAACAGCGAAAAGATCAAAGTCGAATATCAGCTCGATTCCGCGCTGCCTTCGGTTCAAGCCGATCGCGGGTCGATTTACGAGGCGCTCACCAACTTGATCACCAACGCCGAACAAGCGATGCCTGACGGGGGAGCGTTGACGATTGCCAGCAGGCTGCTAGGGTCGTCGGTTGAAGTTACGATCGCCGACCATGGTCCCGGAATCGACAAGGAGCAACTGGATCGGATCTTCGACTTGTATTACACAACCAAGTCCGGCGGGAGCGGGCTCGGCCTGCCCTTCGCGATGCGGGCGATAGAACTCAACGGCGGGAAGATAGCGATAGATTCGGAATTGGGCAAAGGTACGGTTTGCAAGGTCACGATTCCGATTGCAGCAAATGCGCCTGCCAAATCATCCGAATCCAGCGCTGCATAAGCGAGACAATCGGCGAATCGTCTGGCCGATTCTCGGCGCATTTTCGTTACCACTGATTTTTCTGACCGGATGCTCCGGCGGCGCGCCGAGCATGGCGCCAATAACAGGTTTCTTCAGCAGTCTGTCGCCCTTCGAATCTCCGACGCCGAAGGCTACTCCGACCCCAACTCCAACTCCGGCTCCCGCGGCAACTCCGGAAGCGGAGGAAATCAAAGCACATCCGGGGAAGAAACCTGCCAAGCAAGCGCATACGGTTTCGCGTCCGCCCAGCAATGCAACGGCTCCGATCGGAGGTGAGGGCAGGGGCGCCGTGGTAAGCCTGGAACCCAATCCCGGTGGGGTGTCCAGCACTCCCGCGACTCCGCCGGCGCCGGCATCAGCGGCAACTGCCGCCTCCGTCGCAGGAACTCCGACGCTGAGTTCCTCGGCGATGGAATCATCCGGTACGGGCGACGCCAGTCCTGCCAAGGCGGCGAAGCTGATCCAGGACATCGATAAAATCGAAAGACGGGTAGATCGCCAGAATTTGAGCGCCGACGATTCTCAACGCGATATTCTCGCGCAGAAATTGTTGCTCGAAGCCAAGGAGTCTCTTAGCGAGCGTGACAGTGTCGCTGCAATTAGTCTCGCAACCAAAGCCTCAACCCTGCTTGCGCCCCTGCCGAAGCTCGTCGACTCAGCCATTCCCTCCGCACCTTAGAGTGCAAGGGTGCCGGTTCCCGCGCACCCGGAATCGTGAAGAAATTACTTCCGCGATTCGAAGAAAAGCCTTGCCGGACAAGGACTTCTGTGCGTGGCCCTGTACTTGCTGAGTTAGTTGCTGTTACGGCATCGAATCTCCCAGAGGAAAGAGGATTATGAAAGTCAAATACTCACTCAAACCAGTCGTCCCGGCGATTCTGTTGGGTATGGTCTTGTCGATTCCAGCTTTCGCCCAGGATCAGCCCGCAATCCAGTCGATGCATCAGGCCGGCGAGAAGATAGAGCAGGCTGGCTCCGACACGGCAGCCGCCGCAAAGGACGCGTATCACGGAACCGAGCGCGCGGTTAAAGACACGGCCATCACCGCCAAGGTCAAGACCGCGTTGGCGCGGGACAAGAATGTCAGCTCGTCCGGAATACACGTCGACACAGTCGCTGGCGTCGTCACTCTGAAGGGCAGCGTGCCCTCGCCCGAGATGGCGCAGCAAGCCGCGCAACTCGCCGAACAGACAGAGGGCGTCAAGAGCGTGAACAACCAGCTCTTGGTGATCACCTCGGCGAACGCCGACTAAAGCCCTACAACTCTGCTGCTTGAGAGTCGTCGTTGATTCGCGCCAAAGCCGCGAGTCTGACGGCGGCTCAGCATTGCACGCAAGCCCGCCGGCCGGCATCGGCCTGCGCGCTTGCGATATGGCGATTGTTCCTTTTCTTCCTGAACAACCAAGCCTTGAGTAGGCAATCTGACTCGAGTGGGCAATCTGAAATGAAGGAGGAAGGTAAATGAAACGCGAACTAAAGATGGCACTATCGGCGACCGTTGTCGCTGCCGTTGCAATCGTTGGCCCGGCTCTTGGCCTGAATCATTCGGCGGCGAGGCAGTCTCTGCTTGCCGCCTACGGCTCGCGCCCAATCAGGCGAAGCGTGATCAAGGTGCATACGGATCGCGGCGTAATTACTCTGCCCGGCTCCGCCGACTCATGGGACGACGTAGAACACGCGGTGTTCCTGGCTGACAGCATCGCCGACATGCAGGTAGTCAACAACGAAGTCCCCTGGCGGATCTCGACTGAGTAACAACTCAATCCGTCGCGAGAAGACGAGGATCCGAGTGCGTACCAGCTCTCGGCGCGTCGCGAGTCCTCAACCGCCGAGTATTCCGCGGCCGCAGACGCCGGCCCCCGCTCATCGCGCAGCCTGGCGAGTGGACCGCAAGAGTTTGACCGCGGACGATTCTCAACGCGATATTCTCGCGCAGAAATTATTGCTGGAAGCCGAGGAGGCGCTTGCGGAGCGCGACAGCGTCGCCGCGATGAGCCTCGCAACCAAAGCCTCAACCCTGCTGGCGCCGTTCCTAAAACTCGCGGATTCAAGTGTCCCCTCCGCACCTTAGCGGTCCGCGGTAACCGCTGTTTCGGTTTCAACCTCGCTTTTGTTCAATTTGCGCCGGATGATCTAGATAGTCGCCGCAATCTGACTAGTCGGCTGCGCTTTTCGATTTGTGGCTCGAAAACGCCCAGTGGATACGTTCGAGCGGTGGTGCCGTTCGCTACACTTGGAGGGGATTTCAATCGCAAATTGCCAAATTTCGTTCTGGCACAACGGATGCTTTGTCCTACAGATGCTTATGAATTTAGTGGCTGCAAAACGTTTCTGGCCAATCGCCGTCGCGGTCCTTGCCGTGGCGGCTATATCGTTCTACTGGCTTACACGCCGGACGGACCAGCCGCGATACACCACTGCCACGGTTGACCGCGGCTCTATCGTTCGCTCGGTCACCGCCACCGGCACTGTCAATCCTGTAATCACGGTGCAGCTCGGCACCTACGATTCAGGGCCGATTATCGCGATCTACGCCGACTTCAACACTCCGGTTAAGGCGGGACAACTCATCGCCAAGATCGACCCGCGTCCCTTCCAGGTCAAGGTGGACCAGGCTGCGGCTGCGCTTGCGAACGCAAAGGCGCAACTCATCAAGGAGCAAGCCGACATGGTCTACAAGAAGCTCACGCTGAACCGTGACAGCCAGCTAGTCGAAGCGAACGTAATATCGCAAGACGCGCTGGACAGCGCGCGCAGCGCCTACGACCAGGACGTCGCTCAGACTTCGCTCGATCGCGCCAACATCCAGCAGCAGCAGGCCAATCTGGAGGAGGCGCAGGTCAATCTGAACTATACGAATATTATCTCGCCCGTCGACGGGACCGTTGTCTCGCGCAACGTCGATGTCGGACAGACGGTCGCTGCAAGCTTTCAGACGCCGACGCTGTTTCTGATCGCGAAGGACCTGACGCAGATGCAGGTGGACACCAACGTCAGTGAGTCCGATATCGGCAACCTGCGCACCGGCCAGCCAGCCGATTTCAGCGTTGACGCGTTTCCGGATCGGGTGTTCGAGGGCACGGTTGGCCAGGTACGCAAAGCGCCGGTAACGGTGCAGAATGTGGTCACCTACGACGTCGTGGTCAACGTACCCAACCCGGAATTTTTGCTGGCGCCCGGGATGACCGCGAACGTGACGATAATCACCGCGCGACGCGACAATGTCCTGCGGATTCCGGTCCAGGCGCTGCGGTTCACACCGGGCAAAGACATACTCGGGAATACGACTCTGAGCATCGCCGAAAAGTCTGTGCGGCAGAAGCGAGTATGGCTCGCGGATAGCGGGATACTCAAACCTGTCTTCATCGTTCCCGGCCTCGACGACGGCAGCTACACCGAAGTTTTAAGCGGAGATCTGAAGTTGGGCGATATAGTCGTCACCAACAAGGTGCGGACAACTGATGCCGAAAGCGGCCCCGCTTCTTCCACCTCGCTTCACCTTTCGCTGAGGTGAGGGACCGTATGGCGCCGGTTATCGAGATCGTAAATCTGTACAAGGTCTTCCGAATGGGCGAGATCGAGGTGCAGGCGCTGTGCGGCGTCAACCTAAGCGTCGAGCGCGGTGAGTTCGTCGCGATCATGGGCGCGTCCGGGTCAGGCAAATCGACCTTGATGAATATCCTGGGATGCCTCGACCGGCCGACGAGCGGCCGCTACATGCTGGAGAACATCGACACCGCCTCGCTCAAGGAAGAAGAGCTGGCCGCGATCCGCAGCCGCCGAATCGGCTTCATTTTTCAGACTTTCAATTTGCTGGCGCGCACAACCGCGTTGGAGAATGTCGAGTTGCCGCTCTTTTATTCCGAGTGGAACAAGGAGGGCGAGGAACGCGCCAGGGAGTTGCTCGTGAAGGTCGGGCTCCAGGGACGGGAACAGAACAACCCGAATCAACTTTCCGGCGGGCAGCAACAGCGCGTCGCAATCGCCCGCGCGCTGGTCAACGATCCCGCGATTCTGCTGGCCGATGAACCCACCGGAAATCTCGATTCGAAGAACTCTGCCGAGATCATGGAGATCATCACCCGCCTCAACCGCGAGCACGGCATTACCGTGCTGGTGGTGACCCACGATTCGGACGTTGCCGCCTATACCGATCGCATTGTGACCTTCCGCGACGGTGCGATTCTCTCCGACGTTCGCACTCGCAAAGCGCCGTCGCCCCCAAGCGGCGCCGATAGAGATGCGGCTACAAGCACAGCGGCGCGACCGCGGAGTCAGAGAACCTGGAGATTCGGTGGGATGGCGCTGAATGCGGCCGCGCGTGCGCTCAGGCGCAACAAGACTCGGGCGGCGCTCACGATGCTCGGTATTTTCATCGGCGTTGCGGCGGTGATTGCGATGGTGGCGGTGGGCGACGGTGCACGCTATTCGGTGCAGCAGCAGATCCAGAGTCTCGGCACCAACTTGGTGGTGGTGTTGCCGGGCGCGACCACCTCCAATGGTGTGCGTATCGGTACTGGGAGCACTTCCACTCTGACCGTGGCGGACGCCGATGCGATTCAGAAAGAAGTGGATACGGTTTCCGCCGTGAGTTACACGGACCGGCAGATCGCGCAGGTCGTCCACTCGAGCCAGAATTGGAGCACCACCGTGGGCGGCGTCACACCGGCCTACTTCGCTATTCGTGACTGGCCTGTCGCAGAGGGGCGCACCTTCACGGACGAGGAGCAGCGCAGCGCCGCGCCCGTGTGCCTGCTCGGCAAGACGGTCGCCAATAATCTCTACGGCGAGGACGAAGATCCGGTAGGTACGACCGTTCGCGTCAAGAATTTTCCCCTGCGCGTGATCGGCGTGCTTGCAGTCAAAGGCCAATCCAACTACGGCCAGGACCAGGACGACGTTGTGCTCATGCCGTTCAATACCGCCGAGCGAAAGGTGCTTGGCACGTCACAGGTGAGCGCTGCCGCGCTGTCGAGCACAACGGGATCGACCAATCCGGTGCTGAATCCGTATATGAGCGTTCCAACGACCGGTGCCTCCAGCCCGGTGTACGCCTCAGACACCCTGATAATGAGTCCGTTCGGAAGCCCGGCCAAAATCTCGGGCGTCGTGAATATGGTGTTTGTCCAGGCGCGCGATGCCGAAGATGTCGCCGCGGCGCAAAACGAGGTCCAGCAACTGCTCCATCGCCGGCATCACGTCGGGCCCGGACAGGACGATGACTTTACGGTGCGGAGTCTCAACGAAATCGCGCAGGCCTCCGAGAGTTCCAGCCGGATCATGACGCTGCTGCTGGCGGCAGTCGCGTCGATTTCATTGCTGGTCGGTGGCATCGGGATCATGAACATCATGTTGGTTTCGGTGACCGAGCGTACGCGCGAGATCGGGATTCGGATGGCGCTCGGGGCGCGTCGCCGGCAGATTCTGCTGCAATTTTTGGTGGAGTCGGCCTTGCTCAGCATCATGGGTGGGCTGGCCGGAGCGGTGCTCGGAATAGTCGCTTCGAAGGTGCTTTCGGCGCTGGCGCAATGGCCGACGCTGATTTCACCGACAGCTGTGATAGGCGGATTCGGCTTCGCGGCGGCTGTCGGTGTGTTCTTCGGCTGGTATCCCGCACGCAAAGCCTCGATGCTCGATCCGATTGACGCACTCCGCTACGAATGACCGCCAGTGTCGAGCACCATCCGCACCTCAGCGTGCTCACGTAAGCGCTGTTTCTCGCAATTCAATCATGTGCCGCCGCGGAACATGTGGTGTTCGTCGCCGACAGCATCGCCGATATGCAGATAGTCAATAGCGAAATGCCGTGGCGGACACCGATTGAGTAATCCACCGGCTGGTACGAATCGGAATTCATTCACCGCCGCAGCAGCGGGATCACTTCTTTGGCGAATTGCTCGTGCTGTGCGTCGCGCTCGGCCGGCGCCGAAATGACGTCCAGGTTGACGTCGCGGATTCCCGCTTTGACGAACTCTTCGATTCGCGCAGCGACGTCGGCGGGTCTTCCCACGGCGGCGTAGCGCTTGGCGGGTTCGCGGAAATCCATCGCGTAGCGCTTGCTTAGATGCGTTGCCGCGACGTCGAGCGCAGCTTCGTAGCTCGGCCCGAGCCTCATGAACAAATGCAGCGCCGTACCGAAGTGCTCGAACCTGCGCCCTGCCTTTTCCGCCTCGCGCGCGATGAACTCGAGTCTTTCGCCAACCCGTTTAGGCGTGACTACGTACGGCATCCATCCGTCGCCCAGCCGCGCCGCACGCGTGAGCGCGGCTTCGGCGCGTCCCCCGACCCATACGGGCGGTCCGCCGGGAGTGCGCGGTTTCGGCAACATCGTAATTTTTCCGAAGCTGAAATATTTGCCGTGGTACTCGACCGGCTCGCCGGTCCACAGCCGCTTCATTATTTCAATCGCTTCGTTCGCGCGTCCGCCGCGTTGTTTGAGCGGCACGCCGCAGGCCTGGTACTCGGGCGGAAATTCACCGCCGACCCCGACGCCGAAAATGAAGTGTCCCGCACCCATCAGCCTATCCACAGTGGCGACCATCTTCGCAACCGTCGTGGGATGACGCAGCGGCAGCAGGTAGATGCTGGTGCCGAAAATCAGCTTCGGGTTCAGCGCAGACAGGTAGGTCAACTGGGTCAGCGGATCGTCGATCGGTCCTGTAAACGCGACGTGATCTCCCGTCCAGATGCTGTCGTAACCCCAATCCGACAGCGAGCTGACGGTCTTGAGCGCGTGCTCGCGATCGGCAGCCGTCGCCATTGCGCCGAACCTGATTCTGGAATTCAGCGGCAGCATGTCGCTCATGTCGGCACCTCGATGCGCATCCTCAAACCGAGCGAAGTGCGCCGCCGTCGACGCGAATCAACGAGCCCGTCACGTAGGCTGCCAGCGGACTCGCGAGGAACGCAGCGACCGCGCCGAATTCCGCGGGCGTGCCAAACCGTCCGACCGGAATCGACTGCGCACTCCGCTGGATTGCTTCCTCGACGGAAATTTTCTGACGCTCCGCGGTCGCGCGGCTGAGCTGCACCGTGCGATCGGTTGTAATAGCGCCGGGCAGAAGAGTGTTGACCGTAATTCCGTCGCGCGCGGTCTCCGTCGCCAGGGTCTTGGCCCATCCGACAATCGCACTGCGGAGCGTGTTTGACACTCCGATAGCGGCGAGCGGCTCGACCACGCTGGTCGAGGCCACATTCAGGATGCGTCCCCACTTTCGCGCGCGCATGTCACCGATCAACAAGTCGGTGATTCGAAACAGCGGCATCACCATCGCGTGGAACTGCTCCTCCCAGACATTCGCCGGCACGCCTGCGACGCCGGACGGCGGCGGCCCGCCGGAATTGTTGAGCAGGATGTCGATGGGACCGAGCTGTTTGCGAGCCGCGTTGGCAGCAGCCTCAAGGCTCGGCCAATTCGCGAGGTCCGCCGCAAATCCCACCGCCCTGGCCCCGCGCGATGTGATTTCGGAGACCGCGCGATCTAACGCCTCCTGCCCGCGAGCGACCAGCGCGACCGCGACGCCCTCAGCCGCGAGCGCGTCGGCAACGCCGCGCCCGAGTCCCTTGCTGCCGCCAAGAATCACCGCTGTTTTTCCCTTGAGTAGAAGATCCATTTTTCACATCACCGAACTTTGATCGTTACGCGTCCTGCTTGTTGGCGCCCGGCAGAAAGTCGTCGAGCGGCACGCCGAAACTATTGAGCGCCCACGAGACAAGGTTGTACTGCCCGATCGTGAAGACCGCGTCCATCATTTCCTCGATACTGTAGCGCTCCGATAACTGCTTCCAGGTTTCGTCCGAAACAACAGACTTCTCGCGCAAATCGTCGGCCGCCTGGATCAGCGCGGCTTCGTGTTTGTTCCAGCCGGCCTTTGCACCTTTGCTGATACGATCGATCTCGTCGTCGGTGAGCCCGGCGGCCTTGCTGATTCGCACGTGCTGCTCCCATTCGTACGGAGCCTGATTCAGCCAGCCGATGCGCAGAATCAAGATCTCGCGATCGCGCACCGGCAGCGATTGGCCCCCCATAATGTAGCCGGCGAAGCGCGACCAGCTTCGCGCCAGTTTTGGATTCTGCATCAGCACCTTGAAAATGTTGATGACCTCGCCGTTAACCTTGTTGCGCTCGGCCCTTTCGCGATCCTCGGCGCTCAAAGTCGAAAGATCGCGAAACGGGATTCGTTGTTTTCTCGAAGTCACGATACTCCTCCGTCGTCGTTATGGCTGAGCTTTAATCCACCTTCGGGATTTTCTCCAGCCGCTCGCCAGTCATCGCCACACGCGATGCGCGATTTCGGCCACCAGCCGACGTTTCGCTTCCTGCGTCGCTTCCGGAATCGGATTGCCTTCCCATACCGTGCCGAAACCGCATTGCGTGGACAGCGCCATTTTTTCGCGCGGAAAATATTTGCTCGCCTCGTCGATCCGCTCGAGGATTGCCGAAGCCGGTTCGAGCTCGACGCGCTTGGTCGAGATCAAACCCAGCACCACGCTTTTGTCCGGCGGAATTTCGCGGAGTGGCTCGAAGGAACCGGAACGCCAGTCGTCGTACTCGAGCAGAAACCGTGCGAAGTTCCGTGAGCGCTGAAAAACCTGTTTCGCGATCGACTCGTAACCGCCCTCGCCGACGTAGTAGCCCTTGTTGTTGCCGCGGCACAGATGGAGCGCGAAGGTGACGCCGCTGACCTCGGCGACCGAATTGATGATATCGATGCCCTCGGTCAGCAGCCGCTCGGGATCCATCCCGCGAGCGGCAAAATCCTCGCGCCGGCGCTCAGGGTCGCAAAGCATCCCGAGTTCGGGCGCATCGATCTGGATATACTCGCATCCGAGCGCGGCCAGCTCGCGCGCTTCGTCCCGCACGATGTCGGCGGCGTCGCGAAACAGCGCGAACGGATCCGGATACGCGCCGCGCGAATATTCCGGCGACCAACGCAGGGTCATCATCAGCGGACTCGGCAGCGTGACTTTGAGCGGCTTCGTTGCGCGGCCGCGCGCATATGCGAACTCCTCGTTGGTGAGCGAGCGCATGCGATGTATCCGGTCCACCACCGCGTATTGCACCTGTATATCGGTCTGCTCGGCTTCCTGATTCTTCTCATGAGGACGGCGCCAGACTCGGGTGAATGCGGGAATCGGCTTGACGCCGGAAATCACGTCGGTCAGCGGCGCGATGAAATGCGTGCGCCGCATCTCGCCATCAGTCACGACGTCGACGCCGCATCGTTCCTGCAACGCGATCATTTCATCAACGGCGCGATCTTCGACGCTCTTGAAGTCGCGCGTACCTAGGCCTCCAGCCTCCCACCGCTTGCGCGCGTCCTTCAGATAGTCAGGCCGCAGCATCGAACCAATCACTTCCGCGCGATATTCGATTGCCATCACGATTCTCCTGAAGTCGTTGTAGCGAATCCCATGACGTTTGGCATAATGCGCCTCGGCGATGGAATCGTTTGACGCTGTGATTGTCGGCGCCGGGGCGGCCGGCCTGATGTGCGCGATGACGGCCGGGAATCGCGGGCGGCGGGTGTTGCTGCTCGAGCATAGCGAGCAGGCGGGCGCCAAGATTCTTATCTCGGGCGGCGGCCGTTGCAATTTCACCAATCTTGAAATCGCGCCGGAGCGCTTTCTGTCCGCCAATCCGCATTTCTGCAAGTCCGCGCTCAGCCGCTACACGCAGCACGACTTTATCGCGCTGGTCGAGCGCCATGGCATTCGATATCACGAGAAAACTCTCGGCCAACTCTTCTGCGACGGCTCGGCGCGCGAGATCCTCGCGATGCTGCTGGCGGAGTGCGCGGCCGCCCGCGTCGATCTCCGCACCGGGCATAGCGTCACGGAGATCACGCGCGCTGACCGTTTTCGCATCGAGACCAACAAGGGCAGCTTCGTCGCGCCCGCTTTGGTGCTTGCGACCGGCGGGCTCTCAATTCCGAAGATGGGCGCGACGGGATTCGCCTACGAAACTGCGCGGCGCTTCGATCTTGCGGTCATCGAGCCGCGGCCCGGCCTGGTGCCGCTGAAGGTCACGGGCGAGACGCTCGAACTTTGCAAAGCTCTCGCAGGCGTTTCGGTAGACGCGATCGCCTCATGCGGCCGCGACAGTTTCCGCGAGAACATTCTATTCACTCATCGCGGCCTGTCAGGTCCTGCGATATTGCAGATTTCATCGTACTGGCGCGATGGCGATATGCTGTTGCTCAACCTCGCGCCTTCATTAGATATCGAAAACCTTCTCGCAGACCGAAAGCGCACGCGGCCCAAGGCCGAACTGAAAACCGTACTGGCAGAGGTGATTCCGACTCGTCTCGCGCATGCTCTTGCAGGTACCGCGGTGTCCAACATCCCAATTGCGAATGTGCCCGACCGCGTTCTCTTGCAGCTGGCGAATCGGCTGAAGCGATGGCAGCTCAAACCAAGCGGCTCCGAAGGATGGCCCAAAGCCGAGGTAACGGTCTGCGGAATCGATACCGCCGCGCTGTCATCGAAGACCATGGAGTCGCGCAGCGTGCCCGGTCTATTTGCTATCGGCGAAGCGGTGGACGTTACGGGATGGCTCGGCGGCTACAATTTTCAGTGGGCGTGGTCGAGCGGATGGTGCGCGGGCAATGCAGTCTGAAGATCCTCAAGCTTCATGATGAGAGATCAGCAGCCGGCACGCCGTCTTGCCGCGCGAGCTGCGTCGCCCGCAGCGTGGCAGCCTGCGGGATTCCATTGGCGAAAGATTCCGCTTCAACTGCGCTGGCCTGCGGACTCTTCGAGCACGCCTTCGGCGACGAGCTTCGACACTTCCGCGTCCTCCATGCGGAGAATCGTGCGGCAGATATCGCGCGTATGCTCACCCAACGCAGGCGCCGGCGCGACGATCGGTTCGGGAATCGACGTCGCATGAAAGGCCGATCCCTCGAACAGCATCGCGCCGACGCCGGGCTGCTCCACATGTTGTGGATAGCCGCGCGCGAGCAGATGCGGGTCGCCCGGCATGTCGCTCGCGTACATCATGAACCCGGCCGGCACGCCCGCGCGCTGCAGGATGTCGGTCACCTCGCGATCACTGTGCGCGGAGGTCCACTCGGTCACGTGTCGATCGAGTTCCGCGCGAGCTTCGAGTCGAGCTCGTGCGGTTTCGTATTCCCGTGCGCGCGCCCACTCCGGATCGCCGATGGCGGCCCGGAACCGGCGCCAATCGTCGTCGTTGCGAACTGTGATTACGCACCAGCGCTCGCTTCCGGCGCAGGGGTAAACGCCCCACGGCGCACCCCGAGCGCTGAGGTTTCCCTGTGGATTGACAGAGCCCGGCTCGAGCGATGCCTTTAGCATCAGATCGGCGAGCAGCCCGACTATCACTTCGACCTGCGCCACCTCGAGATGACCGCCGACTCCGTGGCGCTCGCGTGCGAGAAGCGTCGCGACCGCTCCCAGAGCCAGCATCCGGCCGGCGAGATGATCGGGATGAATCGCACCCGAACCCGGCGGCATCCCGCCTTCGAGGAAATTCCACAGCCAGGTCATCGCGCCCGCCGTGCGGCTGTTGGGGCCGAATCCGATCCAATCTTTCCACGGACCAGACGCGCCCATGAGCTGGCTGGAGGCGAGCACGATCTTCGGGTTGATCGCACGTATCTGGGCGGAGCTCAGACCCATTCTCTCCATTGTGCCGGTGGCGCTGTTCTCGATAGCCACGTCAGACACCGCGATGAGCCGTTTGATGATCTCGAGGCCGCGCTCGGTGCGGAGGTTGATGCCGAAACTGCGCTTGCATCGGCTCGACGAGGCGAACGACGGGTTCATCTCAGTGCCGAAGACAGCGCGGATGAAATCGGGATGCGCGCGGGTTTCGATTTTGATTACGTCCGCTCCGTATTCGGCGAGTAAGCGGCCCGCCTCGACGCCGACGCCGCCGATTCCAAAATCCAGCACGCGCAGCCCGGCGAATGGAAGTCGGCGCTCAACAGAGCTCGCGGCCGGTGCGGCCTTTGCGATGTGCGTGAGCGCGTCGCGATTATGCTCGCCGACGGCGGGCGCGGGGCCAGTGAAGCCGAGGCGGCGGCCGTCGAGGATGAAGAAGCCGTCGGCGACGCTGCCGCTCACGCCGTCTGCCGCTTCGGCATTGCGAAAAGTGTTGCGCGCCGCGAAATGATCCGCCGCGAGCACTTCGTCGGGACTCAGCACCGGCGTCATCGCAAGGCCGCGCCGCTGCGCTTCGAGCGAAAGCTCGAGTTTGGTCTTGTCCTTGAAGAACTCGGCGAACATCGGATCGAGGATGTCGTGCTGGATCGACATGCGCCCGAGCAAGTGATCGAAGTGATCGGACTGAAGGACCTCGGGGTCGCCGAGCCACGCTCGCATCGCACGCCACTGGCGCGGATTGAGAATGATCAGGCGAACGTAGCCATCGGCGCAGGGGTACATCGTGTAGATCGGCGCCGAGCCCATGCGGAGTTCGAAGTAACTGCTGTTACGGGCTTTCGTTGCGCTGAAATTCGGCAGCGCCCAGTCGGACGTCTGCGCGGCGGCTTCGAGCACGGACACATCGAGGTGCTGGCCGCGTCCTGTGCTGGCGCGATCCCACAGCGCGGCGACAGTGGCGAATGCGGCAGTGGCGCCGGCGATGTCGTAGGCGAGCGCGCCGGGCGCGATCAGCGGCGGCTTGCCGAGCACGCCGGAGCGGAAGAGCAATCCCGACATCGCGACGAGAACAGCGTCGGTGGCGGCGTAGTCGCGATACGGTCCAGTGAGTCCAAAGGGAGTTATCGAGGTGACGACGAGTGCGGGATGACGATTGAGTATATCGCGACGGTTGAGATCGATTGCGCGATGCGACTCGATCCAGACGTCGGACGAGTCGAGGAGTTCGTCGAGGCGTCGGCGCCCGTCGTCAGATTCGACGTCGAGCGTGATGCTCTTCTTGCCAAGATTGCGGACTGCGAAGTACAGACTGGTGTTGTTGTGAAAAGGCGGGAACGAGCGCGAGGTTGAACCGCCGGGCGGCTCGACGCGGATGACGCCCGCGCCGAGGTCGGCGAGCAGGCGTCCGCAGATCTCGCCGCATTCGTCCGCGTTATCGATCACGCGGATGCCAGCCAGCGGACGCTCCGAATCCGACGCCATTGGAAGCCCGCGGTGACTCTGCTCAGGCGGCTTTGCGCGCACGCGGCGTCAGCCGCACCGGCAGATGTTTCAGCCCGTTGATGAAGTTGGAGCGCAGGCGCTTGACCGGACCCGTGCGCTCGACCGACTCCACCCGCTTCACCAGTTCCTCGAACAGGATGCTCATCTCCATCCGCGCCAGGCTGGCGCCGAGGCAGAAGTGCGGTCCGCCGCCGCCGAACGCCACGTGCTCGTTGGGCTTGCGCCTGATGTCGAAGGTGAACGGTTTGGGGAAAATATCTTCGTCGCGATTGGCCGAGATGTACCAGATGCTGACCTTGTCGCCGGCTTTGAATTTTTGCCCGCGCATCTCCGTGTCGCGCGTGACGTTGCGGCGAAAGAACATCACCGGCGACGCCCAGCGCAGAATTTCCTCCGTGGCCGACGGCACCAGCGCAGGATTTTCCGCGAGCATTGCGAACTGCTCGGGATGCTCGATCAGCGCATGCATTCCATGCGACATCGCGTTGCGCGTCGTCTCGTTGCCGGCCACCGCCAGCAGAAGAAAGAACACGTTGAAGTCCATCTCCGAAAGGCTATCGCCGTCGAGGTCCGCCTTGAGCAAGGCCGTGACGATATCGTCGCGCGGCTCCTCGCGTCGCCGCTTCGCTAGCTCGTTCGAGTACATATACATCTCGATCGCAGCCTGCTGGACCTTCTCCTGGCTGACCGCGTACTCGGGATCCTTGCTGCCGATCATGCGGTTGCTCCACTCGAAGAGCTTGTGCCGATCCTCGTAAGGCACCCCAAGCATCTCCGCGATTACCTGCAGCGGAAGCTCGGCTGCCACCTCGGTCACGAAGTCGCAATCGCGCCTCTCGAGCGCCGGGTCGAGAATCTTCGTCACCATTTCCCGGATGTGAGGGCCGAGCGCGTTGATCATGCGCGGCGTAAATCCCCTATTTACCAGCGAGCGGTAACGCGTGTGATCGGGCGCGTCCATCGTGAGCATCATGCGCCCCTGCGCCGACAGATCAGCCTGCGCTTCCACATCCTCGAGCGCGACCACACCGCCGCGAGACTGCTCGGACGAGTACGTGACGCCATCGCGGCCCACTTCGACCACATCGTCGTAGCGCGTGATCACCCAGAACCCCGGACCACCCGGCTCGTGATGTCTGAAGACGGGCGCGTGGTGCCGCAGCCAGGTGAACCATTCGTGCGGAACTCTTTCTTCAAAGATGAGCGGGTCGAGCAGATTGATATCGCGAGCGTCCACGGCGGTTCCTCCCGGAGCAAATAACCGAAATAGAATGCGTTCCAATCTACCAACAGTGCCGCCGCGTGCGTCAATCACTCGAATGGACTAGCTCGCAATGACATGCATGGGTGGACATTCCGATCGCGCAACTTTAGAGTTCGACTTAGAACACGTTCTCGCCGCGAGATTTGCACATAAGAGGGTTCATCACCATGCATACCGAGCTTTGCGACCGACTGGGAATCGAGTTTCCGGTTTTCGCCTTCAGCCACTGCCGCGACGTGGTCGCCGCCGTGACCAAGGCTGGCGGATTCGGAGTGCTAGGCGCACTCGCGTATCCTGCGGCTCAGCTCGAGCACGAGCTGAAATGGATCGATTCGCAGGTGGGAGACAAGCCCTACGGTGTCGACATCGTCATTCCCGGCAAATACGAGGGCATGGGCGAAGTCGATCCGGTCAAACTCGAGCAGCAACTGATCGCCGCGATCCCGCAGCAGCATCGCGCATTCGTCGACAAAATCCTCGAGCGGCACGGCATCCCAGATCTGCCGGCAGAGGAGAAAGGTGGCAGCGATTTGCTCGGATGGACGGCAGCCACGGCGGCGCCGCAAATTGAGGTGGCTCTGCGGCATCCGAAGGTCAAGCTCATTGCGAATGCGCTTGGGACTCCGCCCGCCGACGTTGTCAAAAAGGTCCACGACTCGGGCCGCCTGATGGCGGCGCTGTGCGGCGCGACCAAGCATGCACTCGCGCAGAAAAAAGCCGGCGTCGATATACTAATCGCACAAGGACACGAAGGCGGCGGACACTGCGGCGAAATCGGCAGCGTCGTGCTGTGGCCCGAGGTGATCGACGCCGTCGCACCGCTTCCTGTTCTCGCCGCGGGCGGGATCGGAACGGGCAGGCAAATCGCGGCGGCGCTCGCGATGGGCGCGCAAGGCGTGTGGACGGGATCGATCTGGCTCACCGTGCAGGAGGCGGAGACGACGCCCGCGCAGCGCGACGCGTACTTCCGCGCGACCAGCGCCGACACCGTCCGCTCGCGCTCGTTCACCGGCAAGCCCGCGCGCATGCTCCGAAATGATTGGACGCAGGCGTGGGAGTCGCCCGAGGCGCCCAAGCCGCTGCCGATGCCGATGCAATACCTTGTCGCCGCGCCTGCCGCCGCGCGCGCCCGCCGCTACGGGGAGAAAGGAAATGCGTTGGGCTTCAATCCAGTGGGGCAGATCGTCGGCCGCATGAACGAGATGCGCTCGGTCAAGGAAGTCGTGTACCAGCTCGTCGAGGAATATCTCGCGGCGGTCGAGCGGCTCGACAAATTGACGTCGGCACAACCGGCATAACACTTCGACACCCTCGACTCGGAGAACTACCGATGACCGAACAGGCCCATGCAATCGTTGAGCGCCACGGCCACGTCCTGACACTCACGATGAACCGGCCCGACGCGCGCAACGCACTCTCGCCCGAAATGATGGACATCATGTCGAGCACGTGGGACGAGGTGAACTCGAATCCCGATATCCGCGTCGCGATCATCACCGGTGCCGGCGGTGCGTTCTGCGCGGGCGCGGACTTGAAGGCGATGACGCGCGTGCATCCCGGCGACAGCTTTCGCCAGGGCAATGCTGGCGGCTTGAACGCGGGCATCATCAAGCCGCTGTTAAAGGGATTCCGATTGACCAAGCCGCTGATCGCCGCCGTCGAGGGCGCCGCGATTGCAGGCGGTACGGAAATTCTCCAGGCCACCGACATCCGCGTTGCCGGCGAGAGCGCGCGCTTCGGTGTCTCGGAAGTGCGATGGGGCCTGTTTCCGCTCGCGGGATCGACCGTGAGATTGCGCCGCCAGGTTCCTTACACTATCGCAGCCGACATCCTCCTTACCGGCAGACATCTGAAAGCCGCCGAGGCAAAGGAAATCGGCCTCATCGGCTACGTCGTCCCCGACGGACAAGCGCTCGCGAAGGCTCGGGAGCTGGCGGATGCGATCGCGTCGAACGGCCCGCTCGCGGTTCAAGCCGTCCTGCGCTCGTTGCGCGAAACCGAATGCGTACCCGAAGACCAAGCGATGCGCATCGAGAGCAAAATCGGGATGAAGGTTTTCCTCAGCGACGACGCCAAGGAAGGGCCGCTCGCCTTCATGCAGAAGCGCAAGCCCGAGTTCAAGGGCCGTTAGGCGCAAAGACTCCCATGCAGCGAATCCGCTGCATTTTGTCGTTCCCATTCCGCCGCTAAGTAATCTAACATCAGACGTGGACTCGCTCTTCGAATAGGGCGAGTGGTCTGGAGGTCTTGATGGATTCAGCGGATGCGAAAATTGCCGGCGGAGGGAAAACCACTGCCGCGCACACTGCCGAGCCGTTGCCTCTCAGGACCAAGCTCCTCTACGGCGCCCCAAGTTTCGCCGGCGCCGCCATGGTCATCCCGATCTTCATCCACATGCCGAAGTTTTATGCCGACGTGGTGCTGGTGCCGCTCGGCTACCTGGCGATGGCGATCGCGATCGCACGCTCGCTCGACGCGCTGAGCGATCCTCTGATGGGCTGGATCTCCGATCATACTCACACTCGCCTTGGCCGGCGCCGGCCGTACATGCTGATCGGCGCTCCGCTTTGCGGCGTGGCTTTTTTCTGCCTGCTGAATCCGCCCGCCTCCTTGACCGGCGGCCGCGCCGCGATCTGGTTCGGCGTAACCTTCATCCTTTACTTTATATTTCACACGGTTTACGTCCTGCCGCACTACGCGCTCGGCCCCGAGCTCACACAGAACTATCACGAGCGCTCGACGCTGTTCGCGTGGCGCGAATCGTTCACCATCCTCGGCACGATCGTCGCCGCAGCGGCGCCCGGCGTCATGATGCAGGCGTTCCACATGACCGAGCGGCAAGTTTTTTTCCGGCTCGGAATCTTCTTCGGCGTCCTGCTCAGCGTGCTCTACGGCTTGCTGGTGCTGACCGTGAAAGAGCGCCCCGATTTCGTCACCCGCGAATCGAATCCGCTGGTGCCCGGCGTCAGGCGAGCGCTGCGCAATCGCCCATTCGGGATTCTGCTCGGCAGCTACGTCGTCGGCAGTATCAGCGGCGCGATTCCGGCCACGATGATGCCGTTCTTCAACGCCTACGTAATTCGTCCGGCCAATCCCACGTTCTGGCTCTCGATGCTGCTGCTCGGTTATTTCGCGTTTGGATTTATCTCGCTGCCGTTTTGGGTCGCAGTCGCGCGCCGGGTCGGCAAGCTGAACGCTTATCTCGCCAGCTTTTTTCTCGGCATCACCGGCGGCGGCGCGATGTTCCTGCTCGGGCCCGGCGACACCTGGTGGCTGCTGGTGCTGATTTGCTGGGCCGGCATCGGATTCGGCGCGGGTCTGTTCCTGACGCCCTCGATGCAGGCCGACGTGATCGACTACGACGAGCTTTACACCGGCAAGCGGCGCGAAGCGCAGTACACCGCGTTCTGGTCGATGCTGCCGAAGTTCGTCGCGATCCCCAGCGCCGCTGTTCCCATCGCGATTCTCGCTTCGCTCGGCTACATCCCCAACGCCATCCAGGCGCCGCGCGTAGTCTTCGCGATTCGCGCGATCTTCGCGCTCGGGCCGGCAACTTGCTCGATGCTGTCATTCCTGATCGCGCGCAGATTTCCAATCACTGAAAAAATTCACAACAAGATCCTCGAAGGTATTGAGCTTCACGCGCGCGGCGAGGCAGCCGTCGATCCGCTGACCGGCGCAAGCGTGCCGCCGCCAAAACCCGGCCCCAATGAGGACGTCGGCTGGTTCCTCGACTACTTTTCCAGCGGCGAGCTGAAGCGCTATCTGGCCAGGGGCGCATCGCAGCCGGTGCGCGACGTGCTAACCGTGGCTGCGATTTCGATCGCCGTCTCGATCATATCCGTTATCTACGTGTTGCGTCGCGTAAGCTCGCTCAGCACCGATCCCGGCGCGATGATCTCATTGATCGTCGTGGCCGCCGGCCTCGCCTTCGCGATCTTCGTCTTCCACCTGATGCGCCTCGGCCCCGCGCGTCGCCTAGCCGCCGGCGAGATTCCGGCCGATGTGGTTCGCTCCCACCTTGGCCAGGTGGTGGAAGCTCTGCGCGAGGGAACACCGACGCCGGTTGTCGCAACCGGTGTCACCGGCCCCAGCTAGTTGATAAGAAATATTGTGTGATGCGGGCCGATGCCCGCCGCCGCGCGCGCTCAACTTCGGAGGACTTGTCGATGCCGTCAATCCCTGTAGTCGCCGCCACCGATTCTCCAGCGAAGGTCGTCGAATGCCTCGAGCACGACGGCGCAGTCGTCGTCACCGGCGTGATCGACCGCGCGGTGCGCGATGCTGTCATGCGCGAACTCGCACCGCATCTGGAAATCGTCGATCCCGATGCCAGCATCAACAAGAAGTACGAGGCCGATGGCGGAACTGCGAATTTCTATCCCGGCAAGACCAAGCGCGTCACCGCGCTGGTCGCCCGGTCGGAAACTTTCCGAACCTTCGTCACGCATCCTCTTATGCTGTCGGCGTGCGACGCGATCCTGAAACCTAACTGCACGCATTACCAGGTACACGCGACGGCCGCCCTCAAGATCGGTCCCGGAGCGCGCGAGCAAGTGCTCCATCGCGAGGAGGATCCGTATCAATTTTTCAAGGTCCCTCGCCCAAGGATGATCCTCGCGAGCATGTGGGCGATAACCGACTTCACCGAAGCCAACGGTGGCACTCACATCGTTCCCGGCAGCCACCTCTGGCCCGCTGATCGCGGCGCGCGCCCCGATGAAGTGGTCGCGGCCGAGATGCCGGCAGGATCGGTCCTGCTCTGGATGGGCGGCACGCTGCATGGCGCCGGCGCGAATCGCACCGACGAGTGGCGCTACGGCGTCTTCCTCTCGTATTCGCTCGGATGGCTGCGGCAGGAAGAAAACCAGTACATCGACGTGCCCCGCGACGTAGCGCGCACGCTATCAAAGGAAGTGCGCGATCTCGTCGGCTACCGAATGCACCTCGGACTCGGCTACGCCGACGTGCAACCAAAAGATAATCGCGACGAGAATCGCTGATGCGCAAGATTTCCTACCGCGTGCGTCCGGAGACCGCCGTGCTGACCAGGGGCTTCGACCCGAAGTTGTCGGTCGGCTCTGCGCGCCCGCCGGTCTACCGCAGTTCGACCTTCGTCTTTCCAAGTCCGGAAGCGGCCGAGCGCGCGTTTGGAATCGTGCTCGGGAAAATCCGGCCGCTCGGCGACGATCGCCCCGACCTGATTTATGCGCGCCTGAATCATCCCAACGCCGAAATCCTCGAGGAGCAGCTGGTGCCGCTCGAGCGCGGCGCCAACTCGGCTGCCATCTTCAATTCCGGCATGGCAGCAATCTTCACCGTGATGCTCGCGTTCCTGGAGCGCGGCGGCTCGCTCATCTACACGCAGCCGCTGTACGGCGGCACCCAACACCTGATCCACCAGGTCATCGAACCGCTCGGTTTCGAGGCGCACGGTGTGCCTGCCGGCAACACGAAGGTGCTGACCGAAGCGATTGCGAATGCTAACAATCTTAGCCTCGTGCTGATCGAGACGCCCGCCAATCCCACGCTCATGATGACCGATATCGCGCAAGCGTCCGCAGCGATCCGCCGGCGCCCGAAGCGCGCCTTGCTCGCGATCGACAACACTCTGCTCGGCCCGACGTTTCAGCATCCGCTGATTCACGGCGCGGACCTCGCGATTTACTCGGCGACAAAGTTCCTCGGCGGATTCAGCGATCTGCTGGCCGGCGCGGTGCTCGCATCCGACCCCGAATTGATTCAATCCCTCACGGGAATGCGCGCGCTGCTCGGGAACATCCTGCAAGCCGATGAATGCTGGATGCTCGACTCGCGCCTTTCGACCGTCGCGCTGCGGATGAATCGGCAAAGCAAGAACGCGCAGCGAATCGCCGAGCAGTTGGCCAAGCATCCGCGCGTCAAGCGCGTCATCTATCCGTCGCTCTTCACCGACCCCGAGCAGATAAAGATTCGCGACGCGCAGACCGACTACCCCGGTTCGCTCGTGTCGCTGGAGGTTGAAGGCGGCAAGACCGGCGCCTTCGAATTCCTGCGCCGCCTGAAGATCGCCAAGAACGCCGTCAGCCTCGGCGGTGTCGAAACGCTCGTATGCCATCCGATGACGACCACCCACAGCGAGCTGTCGCCAGAGGAGCTGTCCGCCGCCGGAATCAACGAGTCGCTGGTGCGCATCTCGATCGGCACCGAACATTGGCGCGACCTGCTCGACGAATTCACCCGCGCGCTGGGCTGACGCGACGGTCTGTCAGATCAATTTTATTCCGGTGGCGGCTTCGAGTTCGGCAATCGCCTGCGGTCCGCTCTCGACTTTAATCGTCGTCATGCCCAGCGCGCGCGCGGGTTTGAGATTGCCGCCGAGATCGTCGAGATAGACGCACGCCTCCGGATTCACGCCGAGCTTCTCGCACATCATCATACAGATGCGCGGATCTGGTTTGCGGATTCCGATCTTCGACGATTCGATCAGCGCGTCGAACAATTCCATGATCTCGCGCGAATAGATCGAGCGCGACGATGCAGTTGCGCCTGTCGCATCCGCCGGCATGTTGTTGGTGATGCAACCGGTTTTGAACCGGACCTTGATGCGGCGCAGCGCCTCGATCATCTCGGGCCGAAAGTCGCCGGCCAGCAGCGCGACGACGTCGCGCCCCGGAATTTCGTAGCCGAGCATCCTGGCTTCCGCCCCGAAGGCCGCATCGAAGCCAGCAAAGTCGATAGCTGACCGCTCGAACATCGCCCACGCGTTATTCTCGTGATTGGTTGAATTGATTGTGCGGATCACGCCGACCGGAATGCCACGTTCGCGTTCGTAGCGCGCGAAGGCCTCGAACGGCGAGGTGGTGAACACGCCGCCGAAATCCCAAATCACTGCTTCAATCAAATCGATCTCCAGTGCGCGATCGCCCTCGCCGTTGCCGGGTTTAACGCACCGACCATGATTGGTAACGAATTCAACTTCTGCAAGCAAAGCAAGCTCGACAACGCAGAGAGAATTTGTGCGACGGATGCATTTCCCTTCTGCGTCTGTTTCGCGCATATTCGCCGAGGACCGGTTTGTTCTGGTCGCGCAGACGTAGCGCTCGGCCGAATTGTTCACGAAGGGAGCATTGCAATGAAGTCCTGTAGCCGTTTGATACTATGTCTGCTCGCCGTGTTGGTCGGAGCCGGGTGCGCTGCGACGAACGTCACTCAGCAAACACCGATAAGCAGCCCTGGGCTCGCGCGGCCCAATCAGATCTGGGTATATAACTTCGTCGCCAATTCCGCCGACATGCCCGCCAATTCCTCGATCGGCGGCGATGTCGGCGCACCGAGTACCCCACCGACGCAAGAGCAAATCGAAGAGGGCCGCCAGCTCGGCGCGCTTATCGCCCAGGAGCTGGTTGCGGACATCAACGCGATGGGGCTTTCTGCTGTGCAGGCCGGCCCCGGCTCTTCGCCGCAGGTTGGCGATAGTGTGATTCGCGGTTATCTCGTATCGACACAGAGTGGGAGCGCAGTCCAGCGCTTCGTGATCGGATTCGGCGCCGGAACTTCAGAGATGGACACGGTCGTGGAAGGCTACGCTGTCACGCCGCAAGGCTGGCGTAAACTCGGGTCAGGAACACTTACCTCTTCCGGAAACAAAACCCCGGGGATGGTCGTGCCTGCCGCGGTGGCGATTGCAACCGCCAATCCGATCGGCTTAATCGTTGTCGGCGGCGCGAAAATTTACGGCGAGACCAGCGGCAGGAGCGGACTCGAGGGAAGAGCCAAGGCGACTGCCGACGCAATTGCAGAACAGCTCAGAATCAGATTCCAGGATCGGGGCTGGATCCAGTAAACAAACCGATAGGAGAAAACAGCCGGCGCGGGCGGGCCAGCGCGCTCGGTCGGCGCCGCCGCTTCCGGACGTTCGCTTTCGATCACGTCAACCTCCCAGCGTGATTGCATTATGCACGGTCAACTTCGGCGCGACGGTCATACGCCGTCGCGCCGAAGTGTTATAGTCGCGACCACGCACATGCGAGTCATCGTGATAGGAGCTGGGATCGGTGGTCTGGCCGCGAAACTCACGCTGAGGCGCTGCGGCATCGATGTCGAAGTCTTCGAACAGGCCTCCGAATTGCGCGAAGTCGGCGCCGGCATCCAGATAAGCCCCAACGCATCGCGAATCCTGCATCGGCTGGGACTCGAGGAGCCGATGCGCCGCTTAGGAGTGCGGCCGCAGGCGGTGGTCTTCCGCCGATGGGACGACGGGCGCGAGCTCGCGCGCCAGCCGCTGGCCGACGCCGCCGAGCGTGATTTCGGCGCACCCTATTATCACTTCCATCGCGCCGATCTGCTCGACATTCTTTCAGCGGCGGTACCCCGCCGCGTGCTGCATCTCGACCATCGACGCGTCGGGCTAAGCCAGCACAACGACCGAGTCGAAGTGCAATTCCACAACGGCGCGAGCGCTGATGCTGACGTGGTCGTTGGCGCAGACGGTATCCACTCGACGGTGCGCAACGCCGTCATGGGCCCGGAGTCGGCGCGATTTTCGGGACACGTAGCGTATCGCGGGCTGGTTCCCGCGGATCGCGTGGCGCATCTGGGAGTCGAAGTCGCGGCCATCGCATGGTGGGGGCCGGGCCATCACTTCGTTCACTATTATGTTGGCGCTGGCGGCCGCTACCACAATTGGGTCGCGGTCACTCCCGGCGAATGGCGCGTCGAATCGTGGACCGCCAAGGGCGAGGTCTCCGACGCGCTCAGGGAGTTCGAAGGATGGCATCCGCAGGTCCGCGCGATCATCGGCGCAGTCGAGACGACCAATCGTTGGGCGCTCTACGACCGCGAGCTGCTGCCGCGATGGACCGTCGGGCGCGTTACGCTGATGGGCGATGCGGCGCATCCAATGCTTCCGTACATGGCGCAAGGCGCGGTGCAATCGATCGAGGACGCCGCGGTGCTGGCGAAGTGCCTCGAGCGTGCGGATTCACAGGATGTGAGCGCAGCGCTCTTGCGTTACGAGCAGACGCGCAAGCCGCGCGCATCGCGATGCCAGGAAGGCTCGCGCCGCAACGGCATCATGTACCATCTGGCCGACGGCGAAGATCAGAGAAAACGCGATGCCAACCTGGCGTCGGCCACGACGGCGCCGCTGCCTCAGAACGCATGGCTCTATGGCCACGACGTCGAGGCCGAATTCTCGCGATAGTGAAAATAGCGGCGGGCTAACGAGCTGAGAGCCGCAGTTCGCTCAATCCTCGCAGCGCCATTGAGCCGCGGTATTCGAGCTTGGCCGATGGATCGGCGAGTTGCAGGCGCGGGAATTTATCCAACATCTGTTCGATCGCGATTGCGCCTTCCAGCCGCGCCAGAGGGGCGCCGAGGCAGAAGTGAATTCCCTCGCCGAAGGATACGTGCTCGTTGGGCTCGCGTGCTACGTCGAAATTTTCCGGATTTGGAAAGTGCGCCGGATCGCGGTTGGCAGCCGCCAGCAGGATGAAGGCGAGGCTGCCCTCGGGAACGTCGGTGCCGCCGACGTTGGTCGCCGCCGTCGGTATGCGCACCGTCATCTGGACGGGCGGGTCGTAACGCAGCATCTCCTCTATTGCCTTGGGGATCAGCTCGCGGTTCTCGCGCAAACGCTGCTGCTGTTCGGGATGGCGGCAGAGCGCGAGCAGACCGTTACCAATAAGATTCGTGGTCGTTTCGTTGCCGGCCAGCAGCAGCAACACGACGAATGCGAGCAGTTCATTTTCGCTGAGTGCATCGGATTCGTCGCGGGCGGCAATGAGCGCGCTGATCAGATCGTCCGCCGGATTCGCGCTGCGCTGCTTGATCGCCTCCGCTAGATAGCGGCGGAGCTCATCTTTGGCCGCCAGGCCGGCCGCAGACGGGCCAGTCGCCATGTCCTGACCGAATGAGCTGATCATATCGTTGGACCATTGTTTGAACTGCGCGTGATCGGCAGCCGAGACGCCAAGCAGCTCCGCAATGACAATCACGGGCAACGGGTTGGCGAGCGCCGCCATCGCTTCGACTTCGGATGACTCCGCGGCGCGACTCAGTAGGTCGGCGGTTATTTCGCGAACTCGCGGTTCGAGCTCGCGCACGCGCCTCGGCGTGAAGGCTTTGCTGACGAGCTTTCGCAGGCGGGAATGCACCGGAGGATCGGCGGTGAGGATAGTCGGCGCGCCGCCGAAGGGATCGATACGCTCACGAAATGGAATCTCGGGACGCCGAACGGTGAAGCGCTCGTGATCGTGCAGCACCGAAACGACGTCGTCATAGCGCGCGATTAGCGTCGTCGGCATGAACAGCTTGAGCTGCCGGGGCGGAGCGTCGAGCAGCGCCGGAAAGTGTGGATAGGGATTCGCGCGGAACTCGGGATCGAACGGGTTGAAGTAGAAATCTGGCTGAGCCATCTGCGCCTCCGGAGGGGAACAAGGGAACTTAATTGTAGTGAAACCCACCGTGGGTTTCACGCTTCCTTGGGCAGGGGCGACCCCTGCACCCAATGAAAAAATGCTGGACTTCGTCCCTGTTAGAACTTCCTTGAGCGGGCACTGACGTTGGTGCTTTAATCGGCTCCTCGGGCGTCCCGCTAAGTGCGTTCAGCAAATAGAGGTAACGTTATGGCCTACGCACCTGACAACCGGCCGATGTATGACGCCGACAGCCATATCATGGAGCTGCCGGATTTTCTGCAGAAGTACGCCGACCCGGATCTGCGCGCGGAAATCCCTGCGGTAAGTTACAGCGCGTCGCTCGTCACCGATGAGGAAGTAGCGGAGATCATGGCGCGCGGCGGGCGGCATAGTGAGCAGCATGTCGCCGAGATGATCGCGTGGGGCAACAATTTGATCGAGCGGTCGAAAGAGATCCAGGCGTTGGGTGCGTTTGACGGACGCGAACGCTCGAAGGCCATGGACATGCTCGGTTTCAAGAAGCAGCTCGTGTTCGCGACGCACAGCGTGGCGATGCCGTTTTCGCCGAGCTCGAAGATCGGGCCGAAGCTGCGGTACGGCGCGGCGCGCGCTCACAACCGGCACATGGCGGACTTTTGCGCGCACGACTCGCGCCTGATGGGCGTCGCGATCGCACCGCTGGACGTGCCCGAACTCGCGCTCACGGAACTCGAGTTCGCGCTGAAGAGCGGCGCCAAGGCTATCTGGGTGCCGCATCACGCGTGCGGCGGCAGGTCGCCCGGCCACGTCGAGTTCGATCCTTTCTGGGCGAGACTGGTAGAGGCGAACACTCCGTTCGTGATGCATGTCGGCGGCTCGCCGCTGCAGCTCGACAAAGCGTGGATCAACAATGGCCGGCCGCCGGTCAGAGACTGGATGGGCGGCGGCGAGAATCTTCGCACCAAGGACATGGCCGTGCTGCATCAGGGGCCGGAGACTTTCCTTTCGATGATGTTGATCGACGGCGTGTTCGAACGATTCCCGAAACTGCGGGGCGCGTGCGTCGAACTGGGCGCCGGATGGGTGCCCGCGATGCTCGTGCGGCTGGACTGGACCGTGAAGATTTGGAGCAAGACAGATGCGAACCTCGCGCGGTTCACGCGCAAGCCGTCGGAACAGCTCACGCGGCAGATGGCGTTCACCCCGTTCGTGTTCGAGGACATCGGCGCGCTGATCGATCAGTCGAACCCGGACCTGTACCTGTTCTCGACCGACTACCCGCACACCGAGGGCGGCCGCAACCCGTTAGCCCGTTTCGAGGCGTCGCTCGGCAATCGTCCCGAGCGGATCCGAAGTAAGTTCTATTCGGAAAATTTTCTCCGCGTATTTCCCGAAGCTCGCGCGGTTTAGCTCCTGTCCGAGAGAATACCAAGATCGCCATTCAGCGGCGGCGGACCTTCTAAAGTCCGCCGCCGCTTTTGCGTCAACTCGATCATGCCTGGGCGCGGCTCGGGCGCACGCCGAGAATCGAATGCGAATTGCGAACGCATTCGCGGAGCACCCCAAGATAGCTGCGCGTCACTTGAACGGAATCCTTAAACTCCGACTTCGACATCAGGACGCGATGGAGTTGCGGCAGCCGATAGAACGGCACGCTCGGGTAGAAGTGATGCTCGATGTGGTAGTTGACGTTCTTTGGCGCCACGAACACGTGCTCGAGCACGGACGCACGCGTGGACCGCGTCTGCGCATAGGCGTTGGCGCGGCCCTCGATGGCGGAATGCTCTGCGATACTGCGAACGCGGAAGATCACGATGAGCCAGGTGAACAGCGGAACGATCCAGTACACAAGGAGAAGATGAAGCACGCCGAACCAGGCGAACATCGCGACGACTGCTGCGTAGAAGCCGTATCGAGCAACCAGAAAGCCGCGGCTCACCCCCGCGTCTTTGGATAAAAGAGTTCGCACCAGCATGAGATAAAAGATGGCGCCGAGGCCGGATAGGTCGCGAATCAACAACATTGCGAGCCGCTGCCAGCCCATCGGAAATACCCAAGACATGTCACCCTGGTGGCGAGCCCAATCGGGATCCTGGACGGTATTCAGATAGCGATGATGCGCGAAATGGTTCCTGCGATAAGCGCGCGCCGAGATCAGGTTCGGCCATCCCAGGATGACCTCGGCGGTCCAATCATTCAGCCGCCGGTCGCGAAACAGCCGGTAGTGAACGCCGTCGTGCATCAGGATGAGCAGCGCGTGCTGCCGCGCCCCGATGAAGGCAACGGTCAGCAGGTACACGACGGGGTTGAAATGACGTTGGCAGAGATAGATGGCAGTCAGTATCAGCGTCCATTCGGCGACGATATGAAAGGTACTTCTCAGCGGGCTCAGAGCTGACAAATCGCGCAGCTCTTCCTTGGTGAGCTTGACCGGAATATTGCCGTCAAAATCGTCCGACGGGCGCTGTGCTCTGCGATCTTTTGCTAGATCGATATTCATTTTGATTTTTCCTCGCTTGAGCGAACCCGCATGTTTGGCGCGGATTGGGAAAGAATGTTGTGAAACAATCCCCCGGATCGTCGAAGGACTGATTCAGACCTGGGCCGCCGCGGCCGCGGTCTCCCCGATTCCGAGCGGATAGCGATTCGCCGCGGGCCTCAACCGATCGGATTTGTCGAACCGGAGCGTGCGATAGTTGTCCGGAGTTTCGATCTTCAACCGATGCACGTTGGCGGTCAGTTTCGCGAGCGCTTCACCTTCGAGCACCATCGGCTGAACCCGCGGCCGGCCGTGGTCGGGCTCCTCGAGATACGGATACTCGACCGGCTGTCCCGCATCGACGAAGCCCATCGCTGCGTAAAATCCGTCATGACTCCCGACGGCCAGATAGACGAGCACCGCTTTAGGGTTTCGTCGAACAACCTGAACCGCAATGCCGCGCCATGCGTGCATGCCCGCGCCGCGCGACCGCGACCAGTGATCACTGCACTCCAGCACCAATCTGGGCGCGTAGCGCGTAAGATCAGGCTGGTCACAGCTTTTTGGAAAGGTCTCGAGGTCGTGCAACGCTACGCCCGCTGTCATGCGTTCTGCCTGGTCACCTTCCGTCTCGAACAATGCATAGATGTCCGCGGCCTTGAGCCGGAGTAAATTCCCCACCTGGGTGGGGCCTGCGGCTCTGTAGCTGGCTCCATGGCAAGCGCGCGCGTCGGCGAGGCTGTGGGCTAAGACGTTTCGTTCGCTCTCTGTGGTTAAGAGGCGCATTTCCATTGGATGTCTCCCTTTGTTGGATTAGTGAAAGTGAAATACCGGGCTGGTTCGAATCGGACCGGCGCGGAGGCGGGCCGCGAGAATTTGCCAGTCTTTTCGGAAGGATCGGGCCGCGAAGCTGGAATGCAAAAAGTTGACGGTTTCGCGGCTGAGATTTCAGCAGAGCAAGCATTATAAGTCCGACGTTCTGTCACTTTTTACCTCTATTCGATAACATAAAGTCAACAGTCAGCATGGAGACGGCCATTTTAGACGCGGCCTGTTTCGTTATTCAGCAATTGCAGCATCCGGCGAGTTTTTCTTTCAGCCGATGTTGTGCTAAGTGAGCATCAGTCAGCACGAGCTTAGACACGCGGAACCGCGCGCTATGACTCGATGTCAAGGTTGCAGGGGGGTCGTGACAGCCAGAGCGATTAAGAGGAGTTCTTCGATTTTCGACGAACTAACCGCTGACTTCGTGAAGGCCAACAAGGCTTCGCACCGCTTGCCGGCGGCTGCCCGCAGCATTTCTGATGAAATTGAATATCTCGAGCAACGCGACTATGGCCGCCCGCTCCGAAGGTCGTTGGGGCGCTCTGAGGTTTTGGAGATAGTTGCGGAAGCCAGAAGGACCGTCTGGCCCCATCTGAACGAAGAATTCCTGAGACTGATTTCGCCCAATGAATTCACGCGATTCTGGTCAGGGCTGGGAGTTCAATTCCGCCTGGCAAGGCTCACCGGACCGGAGGGACTGGCGCTGTTGGGGTTTTACGTGCGGGAGATGGGCCGTTCTCGGTTGCCGTTGATCTGCGTGAACACCGCGCATCATCCCGCAGCGGTCGGTGCGGCCTTTTCTCACGAAATGGGCCATCACCTGATCGGAATGCTCTTTGATTCACCCAAAGAGCGCGCTCAGTTTTTGACCTATACCGCTTACGGAGAACATCTGGACGATCCGGAAGAACTGGCAGCCGACATTCTCGTCAGCCTTGGCGTGTTCCCCGAAGCGACCGCGCGAGAAATTTTTATGGAACCGGTAAAAGGCAGACCCTCGCGATCGGGCGCTCAAGACCTCACGGAT
>Ga0074046_10000413_pt1 | contig 39353 bp, 33 predicted proteins | sample BogForMeECP23OM3_FD_94441 | JGI IMG/M metagenome (GOLD analysis project Ga0074046, IMG submission 94441) | Bog forest soil microbial communities from Calvert Island, British Columbia, Canada - Bog Forest MetaG ECP23OM3 | ecosystem: Environmental > Terrestrial > Soil > Wetlands ... | reverse complement strand
GGCGAGGAATTCCGCGTCGGCATCCGCAACCATCGCCGCGACGCCAACGACATGCTCAAGGAACTGCACAAGGAAAAGCAGGCCACCGAGGACGAGATGCGCGCGGGCGAGGCCAAGGTGCAGACCTACACCACCGAGTTCATCGAAAAAATCGACAAAGTGCTCGCCGCCAAAGAAGCGGAAATCATGGAGGTCTGAGTTCGCCCGCCGACGGTGCGATCTTAGTTGAAGCCTGAACCCCAAGTGGCCATCTCACTACCACTAAACGATTTCCCGAACCTGTCTTTGGACCCATCGCGGATGCCGCGTCACGTCGCGATCGTGATGGACGGCAACGGCCGCTGGGCGAGCCGGCGCGGGCTCTCGCGCCACGAGGGCCATCGCCGCGGCAAGGATTCAGTCCGCGCGGTGGTCGATGCGGCGCGCGAACTCGGCATCCCGTACCTCACGCTGTACGCATTTTCGAGCGAAAACTGGGGCCGGCCTACGACCGAGGTCAGCTTCCTGATGGGTCTTTTCCATCGCTACCTCATCACCGAGACCAAGCGCCTGATGAAACGCGACATCCGCGTGGTGGCTCTGGGAGACACCGGGCGGCTGCCGCCGCGGGTGCGTGACGCCCTGGCCGAGACCGTCGCCGCGACACGAGAGAATCGCGGGATGACCGTGGCGCTTGCGCTCTCGTACGGCGGTCGCCAGGACATCGTCAACGCGGCGCGCTCGATCGCGCGCGCGGTCGCCGACGGCGCGATTTCGCCCGAACAAATCGACGAGCACCTGGTGGCGCGCGAACTGACTACCGCAGGACTTCCTGATCCCGACCTGCTGATTCGAACCTCGGGAGAACTGCGTGTCTCCAATTTTTTTCTTTTCCAACTTGCCTACACCGAACTCTATTTCACTGACACGCTGTGGCCGGATTTCCGCGAGCGCGAGTTCTTAAGCGCGATTGCCGCCTACCAGCTTCGCGAGCGCCGCTTCGGCACAGTCAACAACGGTTCCGACACCCGCCTGCGTGCTCAGAGCTAGGCTTCTGACCGCGGCGGTCCTGCTGCCCGCGGTGGGAGCGCTGGTGCTGTTCGCGCCGGCCTGGTTCTTCACGATCTTCAACGCGGTCGCCGGCATCTGGGGACTCTATGAAGTCGCCGCGATGACCGGCGCTCTGCACTGGGTCGCAGTTCCGCTGTTCGCAGTGGTCGGCGGCGTCCCATTGTTCGGGCTTCTTTACGGCGGCGACTTGGGATTGGTTGGATGGCTGGTGCCGGTGCTCGTGATCCTCATGATGCTCGGGCTGGCGGTGCGAATCGAACTCGCGGGCGGCGGCGAAAGGTTCAGAGGCCCGCGGCTGGTCTTCATGGGCGCGGCCTACGTGGGATTTCTATTCCCGTTCTTCGCGCTGCTCCGCAACGCCCCCGGCGGCATCGAAATGCTCCTGCTGGTCATCCTACTGGTAGTAGTGAGCGACAGCGGCGCGTACTTCGTCGGCAGGTATCTGGGCCGGACGAAACTCGCGCCGAGCCTCAGTCCCCACAAAACAATTGAGGGTGCGGTGGGCGGCTTGATCGCGACGATAGTCGGCGGGTGGTTGCTGTTTAAGATGAAAGGCGGGACGTGGGATACGAGCAGAATTCTGCTATTTGCGGCTATGATTTCCATCCTCGCGCAGCTTGGTGATCTGGCCGGCTCAGCCTTGAAGCGCGGCGCCGGAGTCAAGGACTCGGGCTGGATTTTTCCGGGCCATGGCGGTCTGCTCGATCGCACTTGTTCACTGGTCTTCGCGGTGTTTTTCACCTACTATTGGTTTCGATGATGCGGCTTTGGGAGCCGCATTTTCACGCTCGGAAACCTCCTCATCGGACTTGCGAGCAGGCCAAATGATACATTCGATTCTATCCGCAGCACTGGTCTTCGCCGTGTTGGTGGTCGTGCACGAGGCAGGACATTTTGCGATGGCGAAGAAAGTCGGGGTTCGCGTGCTGCGATTCTCGATCGGCTACCCGCCAAAATTATTTGGATTCCGGCGTGGCGAAACTGACTACTCGATCGGCGCGACTCCATTCGGCGGCTACGTCCGAATGCTCGGCGATGAAGTCGGCGAGAAGCCCACGCCGGAAGAAATCGCATTGTATCTTCACGAAGTCGGGCTCGACCTGATCGGCGCGGCGCGCGAGCACGGCGCGGCCCCTACCGGCGCCGGATTCGACGACAATTTGCACGCGCTGGCCGAGCGTCTGAGCGAGTCGGCCGCCGGCGTTGCCCACTCAGTCATCGGGCGCGAACTCAAGCCCGACGAGGCGCTGCTGCTCAATGAGGCGCGCGGTCAGGCTAAAGTTGACGATATAATCAAATCGCTGTCGGAACATCCTCCCACTTTGCTCGTCGAGGCGTACTGCAAGCGCGCGTTCCCGACCCAGTCGCTCGGCAAGCGCGTTCTGATCGTGCTGGCGGGACCGCTGGCGAACATTGTATTCGCGCCTCTGCTGCTCACGTTCGTTTTCATGTACGGCGTGCCGCAGTTGCTGCCGGTTGTTGGCAAGACGACGAAAGATCTCCCGGCGGCGAAGGCAGGACTTCAAGCCGGCGATCGGATTCTCGCGGTTGACGGCCAGCCGATGGAAACTTGGGCCGATTTCTCGAAGACCGTAAAGGCGGGCGACGGCTCTCCGATCACGCTGGAAATCGATCGGCCGCACGGCGCGCGCAGCACGATTGTGATCAAGCCGACCCGGCTCGAGCAAAAGACTCTCTACGGCACCAACGCCACCACTTGGGTAATCGGAGTGCAGCCGAGCGGCGACGAGGTTACCAAGCGGTACGGTCCGATCGGCGCGGTAAAAGAGGCAGGCGAAACCTCGGTCGAGATGACGGTGCAGATGGTGGTCGGAATCGCCAGTATCTTCACCGGCAGCACGCCCGTCAAAGACGCGCTCGGCGGACCAATCATGATAGCGCAGATGGCCGGGCAGGAGGCGCATCGTGGCCTCGCGAACCTTGCGATGTTTACCGTGATGCTGAGCCTCGAGCTCGGCGTCATAAATCTGTTGCCGGTGCCGCTGCTCGACGGCGGCCACCTGCTGTTCTTCGTCTTCGAGGGCGTAAAAGGCAAGCCGCTCGAACTTCGTTACCGCGAGGCGATGCTCCAGGTCGGCCTGTTTTTGCTTGTAGCGCTGATGGCGTTCGTAATCTTCAATGACATCTCGCGAATTGTGCAGGGTTAATCGGCTGCTCGAGCAGACAGCCGCAACAAGCCCGGTCCTGGGACTCGACACTTCCACATCAATCGCAAGCCTTGCCGTGATTGCACACGGCAAGGTCGCCGCGTCGCTCGAGCGGCCGGTCACGTCGCACGGCGCCGCATTGCCGGGCGCGATCGACGAACTTCTACGCGCGGGGGGACTCGCGATTGGCGGTGTCGGCGCGATCGCAGTCGGCACCGGGCCCGGCTCGTTCACCGGACTGCGCATCGGGCTGAGCTACGCCAAGGGAATCGCGATGGCGTCGGGATGCGCGCTGGTCGGTGTGCCCGGTTTCGACGCGATGGCGTTAGCTGCGCTCGAGCGCAACAATATTGAAACAGGCAGGCTGGTCTGCGTGGTTGTGGATGCTCGAAAAGGCGAAGTTTACGCGGCCCTTTACCGGGTCGTGGCCGATGGGCTAGAAAAACTGTCAGAGGAATTGGTAATCGCGCTGGAACACTTGGCGTCGCGCATCACTGAGGACGTCATGTTCGTCGGTGACGATAGAGCGAAGGATGCGGCGGCCCTCGTGGAATCGCGGGGCCATAGGGTGGCGGTTTTCGGAACAGGGATGCTCGATTTGCGCGGAGTCTGCGTCGCGGCGCTGGGCGGGGCGCGGTTTGCCCGTGGTGAAACGGATCATGCGGCTTCGCTGGAGCCGCTATATATCAGGACGCCGGAGGCTACGTTCAAGCCCACTTCGAAAAATCCGGCGGGCATAGGCACGGAGGGCGTATGGAGCATCGAGAGGAAGAACTCATTCGGCAGCATCTGACCCATGACGAGGAGCTGAGGGCCCTCTACACAGAGCATCAAGCGCTCAAACAAAAACTCGAAGTCTTTAGAAGTAAGCATTACCTGACCAACGAAGAGGAAGTCGAAGAAAAACGGATCCAGAAGCTTAAGCTCGCCTCGAAAGATCGCATGATGGCGATTCTCGGCCGCTATCAACAAGAGGCTCGCTGACGCCACCGGTTCCGGCCATGAGCGCGCGCACGCTACCGCATGACAAGTCATACGATATCGGTTCTGGTTGAAAACGAATTCGGCGTGCTCGCACGCGTGGCCGGACTGTTTTCGGGCCGCGGCTTTAACATCGAGTCCCTGACCGTGAACGAGGATCCGCTCGATCCGACGGTCTCGCGGATCGTGCTGGTCACCACCGGCGACGATCAGATCGTCGAGCAAATCAACAAGCAGCTCAACAAGCTCGTCTCGGTGATCAAAATCACCGACTTCAAGGACGTCGAGACGATCGATCGCGAGATGGTGATCGTAAAGGTCTCGGTCGACGAGCGCACGCGCTCCGAGCTCGACTCGATCGTCGCGGCGTTTCGCGCGCACGTGATCGATATCGGCCCGCGCGCAATCACTGTCGAGCTGACCGGTGACTCGGAAAAGATCAAAGCGTTCATCGCGATCGTGCGTCCGCTCGGAATCAAGGAAGTGGTGCGTTCGGGTAAAGTCGCGATGGCGCGCTCGGTCCAGCTCAATCACGACAATCATCAGAGCCGCCGGGCGCGCGAAGCTGAATAGTCCGATAGCAGGAAAATTCGGGAGAACATTCAAATGAAGGTTTACTACGACCGCGACGCGGACCTGTCCGCGCTCAAAGGTAAGAAGATCGCGGTCATTGGCTTTGGAAGCCAGGGACACGCGCACGCACTCAACCTGCGCGACAGCGGCGTGGACGTATGCGTCGGGCTGAGCGCTAAGTCTCCGTCGCGCGAGAAGGCCGCCAAGCAAGGCCTCCCCGTGTTCGACACGGCGGAGGCTGCCAAGCGCGCCGACGTGATCATGATGCTGGTGCCCGACGAAATGGGCGCAGAAATTTACGAAGCCGAAATTGCGCCGCATCTCACCAAGGGCAAGTATCTGGCCTTCGGTCACGGCTTCAACATCCATTTCAAATTCATCAAGCCGCCGGCCGACGTTAACGTCTTCATGATCGCGCCGAAAGGACCCGGTCATCTCGTGCGCTCCGAGTACACCAAGGGCCGCGGCGTGCCGTGCCTGCTCGCGGTGCAGCAGGATCCGTCGGGCGACACCGCGAAGGTCGGGCTCGCGTACGGCAGCGCGATCGGCGGTGGCCGCGCTGCGATCATCGAAACCTCGTTCAGAGAGGAAACCGAAACCGACCTCTTCGGCGAGCAATCTGTTCTATGCGGCGGACTTACGGAGCTGATTCGCGCCGGCTATGAGACGTTGGTCGAAGCCGGTTACGCGCCCGAGATGGCGTACTTCGAGACCCTGCACGAGGTGAAGCTGATCGTGGATCTGATCTACGAGGGTGGAATCTCTAACATGCGCTACTCGATCAGCAACACCGCCGAGTACGGCGACATGACGCGCGGCACGAAGGTTATAGGCAAGCAGTCGCGCGAGGCGATGAAGCAGATCCTTGCGGATATACAGTCGGGCAAGTTCGCCAATGAATGGATCGGCGACTACAAGGCCGGGCTGCCGCGTTTCCGCGAACTGCGCAAGGAAGCCGAGAAGCATCCTGTCGAGGAAGTCGGGCGCAAGCTGCGCGCGTTCATGCCGTGGCTCGCGAGCGATCGGCTGGTAGACAAGTCGAAGAACTAGATTCACGTGGCGGGCGAAACCGACAGCGGGCGCCCGGCACCGGGCGCGATACTCGCGCGCGTCGCGGGCGCGATCGGAATAGCGACCGAAGGCGCGGCGCTGTCGCTCGGTTTGGCGATATTCGGAATCATTCTGATTGCGCTCGGCCTGAAATCAGTCGGCGCGATCCTGGTAATACTCGCAATCCCGATTGCGCTTTTCTTTCGCGATCCCGAACGCTACCCGGATCGTACCGAAAACGTCGTAATCTCGGGCGCTGATGGCAAAGTCACCGACATTTCCGACGCATCTTTTCCCGGCTCAACGGGGCGGCTGTACCATCGCGTGTCGGTGTTCATGTCTCCGCTCAACGTCCACGTGAACCGCGCCCCGGTCGGCGGCGAGGTGACGATGGTCGAGCATACCGCGGGCGAGTTCCGTGCAGCGTTTCGCGACGACGCCAGCGAGCACAATGAGCGCAACCTGATAGCGATGACCGACGCGGCGGGCCGCATGTTCGGGATGCTACAGGTTGCTGGATATCTCGCCCGGCGGATAGTTTGCCGGCTTCGCGCGCGTGATAGAATACAAGCAGGTCAGCGGATCGGCCTGATTATGTTCGGAAGCCGCGTCGATCATTTTTTTCCGTCCGAGTACCGGGTCACGGTGTCGCTCGGGCAACGCGTTCGCGCTGGCGAATCCATCATCGGAGCAATCGAACAATGAGCCGCAATTCCCGCCGTTCGCGCGAAGAACGCCTGCGGATGGAGCTCTACTCCGGTCAGGGGCGCGAACCCGGCTTGAAAGCCGACGGCCCGCTGCGTCGCGGCGTCTTCTTAGTGCCCGCGACGATCACTTCGATCGGCCTGCTGTCGGGCTTCTACTCGATGGTCTCGGCGGTGAGCGGACACTTCGAGGTGGCCGCCGTGATGATCGTGATCGCGTTCGTGTGCGACGGACTCGACGGGCGCATTGCTCGCGCGTCGCGCACCTCGAGCCAGTTCGGTGTCGAGTACGACAGCCTGTCCGACGTGGTCGCTTTCGGCGTCGCACCCGCGATGCTGGCGTATTCGTGGGCGCTGAAACCGATCGGTTCGCTCGGAATCGGCGTCAGCGGATTGTTCGTGCTGTGCTCGGCGCTCCGCCTGGCGCGCTTCAACGTGCAGACCGCCACGGCGGACAAGAGCCGCTTCGTCGGCCTGCCCGTGCCTGGCGCAGCCGTGATGATCTCCGGACTCTCGCTCGCCTACAGTTACTTCGAACTCGACTCGCCGCGCATGCTGTGTACTCTCATGGTGCCGATCACGCTCGCACTCGGCGGCCTGATGATCTCGCGAGTGCCCTACCCCAGCTTCAAAACGATCAAGCTCGAAAAGCGCGCGCAGGTCGAACTGGTAGTGACGATGATGGTGTTTGCCGCGATGCTGTTCGCGATGCCGCAGCTTACAGCCTTCCTGTCCTCGACTGCGTACGTGCTGTCGGGTCCCGCACTGATGATTCGCGGCGAACGGCTGAGCGCCAAAGTCTCGGTGCTGAGACCGGTCGCGGCCAAATCCCACGACGCCAACGGCGCCGCGCCTCAGGCCGACACCTCTCGAACCACTCGCAGCCTCCGCGACCATCAACCGGTGCAACGCTAGAGGCATCGGGTAATGGGTCAGTTTGAAATTCGTGGACGATTGGGAAGCTGAACGCGAGAAATCAAAATGACGCTCCGCCATGCCGCTGTGCTTCTAGCGGTAGTTCTTAAGTGGCCTCTCGGACCAGCGCTGATAACATTGCCATCTTTGTTGATTGTGGGCGGAGCCCTGCTCTACGCATGGGCTTACAAAAATCATCCAGCACTAGCCTAAGTTCTTTCCCTAATGGGATTTTTCTCCGTCATCGTTTTTCTTTTGCTTCTTGGCTGGGTGTCGCGATGAGATTTCAAACTGTCCAACTAGCGCCATCGACGCTGCTTGACTGACGTCTCCGCTGCCGCTTAGAATCCGTACAGTATGTTTTGCAACCTGTTACCGGAGCTGCTTCTGAGCCTGGCCCTTACAGGGGTCCACGCCAGGCGCGCGTCCGGACAGGTTTAACGGCCTGATTAAACTGAGACACACGCCCCGGGCAGTGGGCCGATCGAAGCCGCCCGGGGCGTTTTCTTTTTCACTATCCGCTCATGGCGAAACGATCGGCACCTGATCCCGCGGCGACGATGCGGGAGGAATGACGATGGCACACGCGAACACGGCTTCGCACGGCGACAACGACTACGTCCGAATCTTCGACACGACGCTGCGCGACGGCGAGCAGTCGCCCGGCTGCACGATGAACGTCGAGGAGAAGATCGCTCTCGCTCGGCAACTGGAGCGGCTCAATGTCGATATCATCGAGGCCGGGTTCGCGGTTTCCTCGCCCGGCGATTTCGAATCCGTCAGCCGCGTCGCGCAGGCAGTCACCGAACCCGTCGTCCTGAGTCTCTCGCGCACGCAAGAAGGAGACGTGGACTCGGCGCTGCGCGCAGTGGACAAGGCCGCGCATCCGGGGATTCACATTTTCATCGCAACCTCGGAAATCCATCTCAAGTACAAACTCAACATGAATCGCGAGGACGTGCTCGACGCCGCGACATGGGCGGTCACGCGCGCGAAAAAGCATCTCGACTACATCGAGTTCTCCTGCGAGGACGCGTCGCGCTCCGACTGGGACTACATGGTCGACGTTTGCAGCGAGGTGATTCGCGCGGGCGCCACCGTGATCAATCTGCCCGACACCACTGGTCACGCGATTCCCGAGGAATTCGGCCGGATGTTCGCATACATGCGCGAAAAAGTTCCGGGCGCCGACAAGGTCATCTGGAGTGCGCACTGTCATAACGATCTCGGCCTGGCGGTCGCGAATTCGCTGGCGGCGGTGCGCAACGGCGCGCGTCAGATCGAATGCACTATCAACGGAATCGGCGAGCGCGCCGGCAACTGCTCGATGGAAGAAGTCGTGATGGCGATGAAGACGCGCCACGACCTGATGGGCGTCGGTTCGCGTATCAACACGAAGCAGATCTATCCGGCGTCGCGTCTGCTCTCGCAGGTCATCGGCCAGTCCGTGCCGGCCAACAAGCCAATCGTCGGCGACAACGCGTTCGCGCACGAGGCCGGAATCCATCAGGACGGCGTGCTGAAGTACAAGCTCACCTACGAGATCATGAAGCCCGAAGATATCGGCATCCCGTCGAACAAGCTGGTGCTGGGCAAGCATTCGGGGCGCCACGCGTTTACCAACCGGCTCAAAGAACTTGGCGTGGATATCGACGACGTGGACGTGAACAAGGCGTTCGCCGAATTCAAGGCGCTCTGCGACAAAAAGAAAATCGTGTACGACGACGACATATTGGCGCTCGTCACCGAGAGCGCGCGCCGGACGATCGATCACTTCGAGCTGGTCGATTTGAAGGTCGGCTCATCGAGCAAGAGCACGCCGCATGCCGAAGTCACGATGCGCGTCGAGGGAAAAGAGAGATCGGCCGAGGGCGAAGGCGACGGGATGGTTGACGCGTGCTACAAGGCGATTTACAAAATCGCCGCGATCAATCCAGCGCTCGAGCGTTACGCGGTAAAGGCGATCACCGGCGGCACCGACGCGCTCGGCGAAGTGAGCTGCATGATTCGTGAAAACGGCGTGACCGTCGCCGGCCAGGGCGCGCATAGCGATATCGTCATGGCCAGTGCGCTCGCGCTGGTAAACGCGCTCAACCGGCTAAAGGCGCGCAAGCATGCTCCCCTCAAGCCCACCACCGACGTTCCGTGAACCGCGATGGGGCTTGCCGCAACATCATACTTGGGCTAGTGCTTTGAGGGCTTGAGTTTGAACTTGAATTCGCTCTTCATCCTGCGCGACGTGCGACTTGTGGCGAGGTTCGCTACCGCGCCGTCGCGTCCATCTGCGCTCCTAATTTTCGAGGCTAGACACTGACGGGTCGAGACTGTCCGACGCTCCTCCCGATCATTCACGTCCAGGCGTTCAGCGCTTTCGCATGGCCTATAAAATTCTAGTTCTCAAAGGTGACGGCATCGGCCCCGAGGTCGTCGGCGAGGCCCTGCAGGTTCTCAAAATCATCGGACGCCGATCCGCCGTCGATCTCGAGTTCAAGGAGGGCATGATTGGCGGTCACGCGCTCGACACTGCCGGCACTCCGCTGCCCGACGAAGTGCTCAAGCACGCGCAGGATAGCGACGCGATACTGCTGGGCGCCGTCGGCGGACCAAAATGGGACAAGCCCAACGCGGAGAAGCGTCCCGAGCAGGCGCTGCTTGGACTTAGAAAGGCTTTGGGACTGTTCGCGAACGTCCGCCCTGTCAAAACCGTAAGAGAGCTGATGGCGGCGTCTCCGCTTAAGCCCGAAGTGATCGCTGGAGTCGACGTGGTTATCATTCGCGAGTTGACCGGTGGCATCTACTACGGCAAGCCGAGCGAAAAGCGCACGGCGAAGGACGGACGTGAGGCGGTCGATACCTGCTTCTACACCGAAGCCGAGATTACGCGCGTGCTCAAGTTTGGTTTCGAGCTGGCTCGCGAGCGCCGCAAGAAACTGACCTCGGTGGACAAGGCCAACGTGCTTGCGACCTCCCGCTTGTGGCGCGAGATCGCTACCGAGTTGAGCGCGCAATTCAAGGACGTCGCCTTCGAGAATCAGCTGGTCGATTCGATGGCGATGCATCTGATACGCCGCCCCAAGGACTTCGACGTGGTGGTCACCGAGAACATGTTCGGCGACATCCTGACCGACGAGGCCTCGGTACTCGCCGGCTCGATGGGTCTGCTGCCGTCAGCGTCGCTCGGCGAGGAACTCAACAGCGCCGGGTTCCGAGTCGGGCTGTACGAGCCGATTCATGGCAGCGCGCCGGAGATCGCCGGCCGCGACGAGGCCAATCCGCTCGCCGCGATCCTGTCGGCGGCGATGCTGCTCGAGCATTCGCTCGGGATGCGTTCCGAAGCCGAGCTGATTTCCCAGGCCGTCGATTCCGTCGTGCGCGACGGCTATCGCACTCGCGATCTTCACGGCGGCACCGGCACGCAGATCGTCGGATGCAAGGCGATGGGCCGGCTGGTGCGCGAAAAAATCGAGAGCAGCGAAAGCGAAGGCGAATGAGTAATACCCGCGAGCCGAGAGTGGCGGTTGTCGGCGCCACCGGCGCGGTCGGCAACCAGCTTATCGAACTGATTACCGCGCGTGGGTTCCAGCTCAGCGAACTGAAACTTTTCACCACCGAAGCCGGTGCAATGCAGACGGTCGACGCCGGCGGCGAGGAGCGCCTGGTCGACGCGCTCGAAAGTCCAGCCGATCTTCGCGACTTCGACATCGCATTCCTCGCGATCCCCGCGCCGCGCGCTGCCGAAATTGTTGCCGCGCAACCTGGACCGATTCTGATCGATCTGAGCGCGGCGAATCGGCCACCATCCGACGTTCCGATGGTCGCGCCCGGACTCACTTCGCGCGAGGCGATCGCGAAATTGCGCAACGCGAAGGTCTTCGCAATTCCTCATCCCGCCGCCCACGTGCTTGCCACCTGTCTCAAAGCTCTTGGCGGCCGCGGAGGATTCGTCGCCGCGACCGCGATGCTCGGCGCGAGCGCCGGCGGCATGGAAATGCTGACCGCCACGGTCGATCAGACCACCGATCTTCTGAGTGCGCGCCTCGAGCTCGACGACGATGAAGTCCAGCGCGGCTTCAACGCGTTTATGCGCGAGCATGAGCGCTCGGTCGCGAGCGCAATCGCCGCGCAAGTCGAGAAACTGCTGGACAAGGCGCCCCCGCTTTCCGTGCAGGTCGCCGCAATTCCCGTCCTTCACGGTTCCGCGTTGACGGTCGATATTCAGCGGCCGCGCGAAATCAGGGGCAACGGCGAGGACGCGGTCGAGCTGCTGCGCGCCGCGCCCGGCATTCTGATCGCCGAAGAAGGCGAACCGCTCGGCGTGATCGATGCTGTGGGCCAGGAGGCTATCGTCGTCAGCGTCGAGACGCGCGCCGACTCGCTGTCGCTATGGTGCGTGTTCGACAACACGCGCCTGGCGGCTCTGGGAGCGCTCTGGATCGCGGAGACGCTGGCGCTCAGCTCGCCAACTCTCGCGTGATCCGGCCGCGCGATGGTTCTCAAGCTCACGCTCGAGTACGACGGCACCAACTATTCCGGATGGCAGCTTCAGCCGCGCCACGATTCGATACAGGGAAGAATCGAGGCTGCGCTCGAACGAATTTTTGCTGCGCCCGTGCGCGTGTACGGCTCGGGGCGCACTGACGCCGGGGTGCACGCGCGGGGACAGGTCGCCTCGATTTCAATTCCGCGCCCGTTCGAACCGTCTGAATTGCAGCGCGCGCTCAACTCGATTCTGCCCGCCGACATCGTAGTGCTCGACATCTCGCCGGCGCCCGACAACTTCGACCCGCGGCGCACGGCCCGCTCGCGCGTGTACGAATATCGCGTGTTGAATCGCAAAGTCGCGTCCGCTTTCGAGTATCGCTACAGCTGGCTGGTTCGCGACCAGCTCGATCTCGCTGCGATGAACAAAGCCGCGCGCATCTTTGTCGGCGAGCACGATTTCGCCGCGTTCCGTTCTTTCGGCACTGAAGTGATGACCACGATACGCCGCGTGATTTCAAGCGAGTGGACGCGCGACGCCGATGTCCTGCTATATCGCGTCGAGGCGAACAGTTTCCTGCGGCACATGGTGCGCGCGATGGTCGCAGCGATGGTTGACGTGGGACGCGGCAAGCTCACACCTGATCAAGTCGCGACGATTCTCGCCGGACTCGATCGTCATGCCGCACCGGCCAATGCGCCGCCCGGCGGTCTTTACCTCGTCGAAGTCCGCTACTGACGGCGCGATCGCGCAGCTTGCCGCGATCCTTTCGCGCGAAACCCTTGGGGCTCAATGCGAAGGCGACGGGGCTGTGCAAAAACCATCACGATCCCTAGAAAAAATCGCGATTTTTGTGCCTCCCGCCCTTGAAATTCCCGCGCTACTCGTTCACCCTCACCTGAAGCCCGCAACCCGGGACGCAAGGAGGAGGATGATGACTCAGTCGCAGGTAGCAGCCTACATGGCTGAAAAGCTCGGACTCACCAAAAAGCAGGGGAAGACCGTGCTCGAGGAACTCAACGCACTGGTCGTCCGCGAGCTCAAGAAGGAAGGATCACTGCGGCTGGCCGGCCTCGGTATCTTCCGCAAGCGCAAGACCAAGGCGCGCATGGGCCGCAATCCGGCCACCGGTCAGGAGATCAAGATTCCGGCGCGTACCCGGCTTCGCTTCACCGCCGCCAAAGCGCTGAAGGATTCGGTTCTCGGCACGAAATAGTCGGCCCGTTTTTTGTGGACCGCGGGAACGGACTCGGTCCGGTTCTCGCGGTTCACTTTTTTCCGGTCAGTCTTTTCCACCGGGCTTGCGCCGTGACGAGGGATTGCGCGCCTCGCGTGCGCGGGCGAGGAACTCGCGAATCCTGATTTCGTAGCCGCGCTCGGACGGCTCGTAATAGATCTTTTCGCCGAGTTCGTCCGGCAGGTACTTCTGCGCAGTCAGCGCGCCTTCGAAGTCGTGCGGGTAGCGGTAGTCCTTGCCGTAGCCGAGTCCTTTCATCATCGGCGTGGGTGCGTTGCGCAAATGGAGCGGCACCGGAAGTGCGCCAAGAGTTTTCGCATCTTCGGCCGCCGCGCGCATTGCGAGATACGAAGCATTGGACTTAGGCGCACTGGCCAGGTAGGTCACGCCCTGCGCGAGAGGGATCACACCCTCCGGCATCCCGACGAAGTCCACCGCCTCCTTCACAGCAATCGCCACTTGCAGTGCGCGCGGATCGGCGTTCCCCACATCTTCCGACGCGAATATCACCATCCGGCGCGCGATGAACAGCGGCTCCTCACCCGCCTCGACCATCCGCATCATCCAGTAAACTGCGGCGTCGGGATCGCTGCCGCGCATGCTCTTGATGAACGCCGAGATGACGTTGTAGTGCTCCTCGCCGGCGCGGTCGTAGAGGAGCGCCTTCTGCTGCGCCGACTCGCGAATGTGTTCGGGCGTGATTAGCGTCGCGCCCACGTTTTGCGCGAACTCCGCCGCAATCTCGAGCGTGCCGAGTGCGCGTCGCGCGTCGCCCGCGGCGAATCGAACTATCTCGTCCATCGCGCCGATGGCCAGCTTGAGTCCGGTGTTGCCGAGCCCGCGGTTCTTGTCCGCGAGCGCGCGATGCACCAGCGTTGCGATGTTCTCGTCTGAAAGCGGATGCAGCACGAGCAGGCGCATCCGCGAGAGCAGCGCCGAGATTACCTCGAACGACGGATTCTCCGTGGTCGCGCCGATCAGCGTGATCAGCCCGCTCTCGACGTGGGGCAGGAACGCGTCCTGCTGTGCGCGGTTCCATCGATGGATCTCGTCAATGAAGACGACCGTGGGTTTGCCGGCGTCGAGATCGCGGCGCGCCGCCTCGACCGCGTCGCGCAAATCGGCGACGCCCGAGGTCACCGCCGCGAGCTTGCGGAACACCGCGCCAGATTGCTCGGCCAGCACGAGCGCAAGCGTCGTCTTGCCCGTGCCCGGCGGGCCCCAGAGGATCATCGAATGCAGGACGTGCGCCGCGACCATCTGGCTGAGGAATTTCCCCGGACCCAGCAGGTGCTCCTGGCCGACAATTTCGTCAAGCGTGCGCGGACGCATCCGATCCGCCAGCGGCTGGCTGAGCGGAGTGCGCGGTGGAAAGAGACTCTGCGATGAATCGGCCTTGCGCCGTGCCATTTTTGAAACGTAGCACAGTGGCCGTCTTCGGCTAATGGATCCTGGCCTCTCCCTGTCCGAGAGAGCTTTGCACAACCTTGGCGGAAGGACAGAGCAGAATCTTGAATCGCGCGCGAAAAGAGTCGCGCGCTGGACAAGGACCCTCACCTTCATCCTCTCCCAAACAGGGAGAGGGGAAGAAGAGCCCGGCGGGGTTAAGCAAATGTCTCTTGTTCGAGGACAGGTCATTTTGGCACTCGGCCGGTCGACGTGTCGTTGCGCAGGTGGCAGTGGCTGATCTAGCTTCATGACGGGCTGGACAGGAGCCGGCACCACCTATGATCGTTGGCATCGATATCGGCGGTTCGACCACCGACGCCGTCATCCTCGAAAATGGCGGCCTGCACGTCGTCACGATCGAGGCTAACGACCCGGTCGCCGCGGCCGCGGGCGCGCTCGGCAAACTCGTCGCCGACTTCGGTATCAAGCTCGAAGACGTCGAATGCGTGGCTGCCACCGGCGCAGGATCGCGCGTGCTGACGAAATCGCTGCTCGGCAGGCCGGTCATCAAGGTCAACGAGTTCACGGCAATCGGAATCGGCGGCACGTCGCTGGCCGGCCTGGAGAGCGCGCTCGTTGTCTCGCTCGGCACCGGCACCGCAATCGTTTCCGTCACGCGCGACAAAATCGCGCATTTCAGCGGCACGGGAGTGGGCGGCGGCACGCTGCTCGGACTCGCCAAGCACATGCTCGGCGTCTCGACGATCGAGCGGCTCGAGAAACTTGCGCGCAAAGGCGACCTGCGGCGAATCGATCTCAGCGTTCGCGACATCGCCGGCGGATCGATCGGCGATCTGCCGCCCGGCACCACCGCCGCGAACTTCGGCAAGATAAGCGCCGACGCGACGCCCGAGGACAAGGCGCTCGCGATCATGAACATGATCACCGAATCGATCGGCGTGCTCGCGCTCGCCAGTGCGCGCGCCTGTGGCCAGGAAAATATCGTGCTGACCGGGAAGCTGTCGCGCCTGTTCCGATTCATGCAGGAGATGAAGCGGCTCAGTTTTCCGTTTGGCCGGCGCTTCGTCATACCCGAGCACGCCGATTTCGCAACCGCCATCGGCGCCGCGCGCCACGCCCGCCAGCAGAAGTAGCACTCCTCGCGCCGTTACATCTTTGCCGCGGTAGGATATAAAGTTCCGAGTTCCGCGAGGTTTATTCACCGATGCCATCAGAGTTGCTCAAGGGATTTCGGCTGCTCGATTTGACCGACGAGAAGGGCGCGTTGTGCGGCAAGATGTTCGCCGATCTCGGCGCCGAGGTTATCAAGGTCGAACCGCCCGGCGGATGCTCGACGCGACGCATCCCGCCTTATCTCGAAGACAAAGCCGATGCCGAGCACTGCCTCTATTCGATCGCGTATCACTCCGGCAAAAAATCCGTGACCGCCAACCTCGCCAATGCCGACGGTCGCGCACTCGTCGCAGACCTCGCGACGCAATCCGATTTTCTCGTCGAGTCGCATCCGCTCGGCTATCTCGATTCGATCGGACTCGGCTACGACGCGCTCACGAAGAAAAATCCGCGCCTCATCTATGCGTCGATCACGCCGTTCGGCGACACCGGTCCCGGCAAGGATTACAACTGGGCCGACATTATCACGTGGGCGGCCGGCGGCGTGATGTACCTGATGGGCGAGGAGGGAAAGCCGCCGCTGCAGATGAGTCTGCCGCAGGCCGGACTGCACGCAGGCGGCGAGGCCAGCGTCGCGATGATGCTCGCGCACTACCCGCGCCAGATCGACGGGCTCGGCCAGCGTATCGTCGTCAACATGCAGGCCTGCATCGTGTGGACGCTGATGAACGAGCAGGCGATGCCGTTCCTGCACGGCAGCCATCTCTCGCGCACCGGGATTTTCGTTGGCTCGGCGGATGCGCGCCGCAAGATGGTGTACGAATGCAAGGACGGTCACATCTCAATTCTCATCGCCGGCGGCGTGACGTTCGGCAATTCGACAAAGGCGCTGATCGAGTGGATGCACGAGAACGGATTCGGCTCCGAGTGGATGCGCACCAAGGATTGGATTTCGTGGGTGCCCGGCGTCTTCATGAAAATGACTGAGCAGGACTACAAGGAGATCGAGGATCTCGAAGCCACGATCCAGCGCTTTCTGCTTACGATGACGAAGCACGAGATTTACGCGCAGGGGCTCAAGCGCCGCATCTTTCTCGCGCCAGTCGCGACGGCGGCGGACATAGCAGCCGACGAACAGCTCAAGGCGCGCGACTTCTGGATGTCGGTGCCGCACGACACGATCGGCCGCACGCTCACGTTTCCCGGGCCGTTCGCGAAAATGTCGGCGACGCCCATCGGATCGACCACGCGCGCACCGCGCGTCGGCGAGCATAGCGACGAGATCTATCGCGGCCTGCTCGGCCTCGCGTCTGAGCGAATTGCCAAACTCCGCGCCGCGGGTTCGATTTAGCCAGGAGAATTCGAGATGAGCCGTTTCGCATTGGAAGGAGTTCACATACTCGACTTCGCCTGGGTTGGCGTCGGTCCGATCACGACCAAGTATTTCGCCGACAACGGCGCTGACGTGATTCGGGTCGAGTCCGCCGCGCGCCCCGACGTGCTGCGCATCGGTCCGCCGTGGAAGGACGCGATGCCCGGCATCAACCGCAGCCAGTTCTTCGCCAGCTACAACACCTCGAAGAAATCGATCGCGCTCGACTTGGGCAAACCCAAGGCGCGCGAGCTCGCGAAACGGCTGGTGCCGTGGGCTGACATCGTCGTCGAGAGTTTCACGCCCAAGGCGATGCGCAAGTGGGGGCTCGGCTACGACAATTTGCGCGAACTGCGTCCCGACCTGATCATGCTCTCGACCTGCATGCAGGGACAGACCGGGCCGAACGCGCTCTACCCCGGCTTCGGCCAGTTGATGGCCGCGCTGTCGGGCTTCTACTACATCTCGGGCTACGGCCCCGGCTCATGCACGCCGCCTTACGGCGCCTATACCGATTTCATCGCGCCGCGCTTTTCCGCGTTCACGCTGCTCGCCGCGCTCGACTACCGCCGCCGCACCGGCAAGGGCCAGTACATCGACATGGCGCAGTATGAAGCCGCGATGCAGAATCTCGCGCCCGCGTTGATCGACTACCACGCGACCGGACGCGTGCTCGGCCCGCAAGGCAACGCGTCCGCGCGTTACGCACCGCACGGCGCCTACCGATGCGCCGACGAGGACGGCAACGAGCGATGGATCGCAATCGCCGTCGCGAGCGACGAGCAGTGGCGCGCGATGCTTGCGGCGCTCGCATCCGAATCCACCGACCCGCGGTTTGCGACTGCGGCCGCGCGCATCGAGAACGCCGCGGCAATCGATCAGTTCGTCGGCTCGCTCACGCGCGCGCACAATGCGCACGATCTCACCGCGAAGTTGCAGGCCGCCGGCGTCGCCGCCTACCCGGTCGAGAACTGCGTCGATATTCATCAGGACGACAACCTCGAGGTGTTCGGTTTCTGGCATTGGCTCGAGCACAAGGAAATGGGTCCGTCGCCGTACGAGGGACTCGAGCATCGCATGAGCCGCACGCCAGGCACGCTTCGCTCGGCCGCGCCGATTCTCGGTCAGGACAACGACGAAGTATTTCGCGAGATGCTCTCGCTCAGCGCCGACGAAATCGAGCAGCTAAAGAAAGAGAACGTGATATTCTGAGTTCGTCTCGCTTGTTATCGTGCGATACGAACTCAAAATTGCGCTCCGCTATCTGCGCGCGCGCCGCAAAGACGCCTTCATCTCGATCACGACGATCTTTACCGCCGTCGGCGTGATGATCGGCGTCGCCGCGCTCACTGTGACGCTCTCGGTGATGGGCGGGTTCGAGCAGAGCCTCAAAGACCGCGTGCTGAGCCTCAGCCCGCAGGTCCAGATACTCAATTCGCAAGGATCGATCGATAACTACGCCGACATCGAGAAGAAGGTCGCGGGCGTACGCGGCGTCAACGGCTCCGACGCCTATATCATCGGGCAGGCAATGCTCAGTTCGGGGCGTGGAATCGGCGGTGTCGTCGTGCGCGGGGTCGAGCCGAACAATCCCGTCGTGCGCGATCAATGGGGCCGCTACATGATGGCCGGCAGTCTCGACGATCTTTCGCGCAGCTACACGATCGCCGCAAACGCCGCGGGGCCGCCGGTTACAACAGGCGGCCTCGCCATCGGAGTCAGCCTCGCGAAAAAACTCAAGGCCAAGCCGGGCGACGCGGTGCGCATGGTTGCGCCGGTGATCTCGCCGGATGGATCGCTCTCGACCAAGAGCGGGCAATTCGCAATCGGCGCGATCTTCGACTCCGGCATGAACTTCATCGATACCAACATGGTCTTCATGGACCTCGCGCACGCCCAGGATTTCTTCGGCCGCACCGCCAAAGTGGACGGCGTCGATATCCATCTCACCAATCTCGACGAGACCGACGCGGTCACCGACGCGGTGACCAAGCTGTTCCCGAATCCATACCGCGTCCGCAACTGGATCGAGTTCAACGAGTCCGCCGCCGCCGGCTTCGAACTCCTCAAGCGCGTGTATGCGCTCGTGCTCGTGATGCTCATCGGCGTCGCCGCGTTCAACCTCGTCGCGACGTTAATCATGGTGGTGATGGAAAAGCGCAAGGACATCGCCGTGCTGATCGCGATGGGTGCGACGCGGCGCGACGTGCGCCTCATTTTCGTGCTGAAAGGACTTATCGTCGGCGCCGCGGGAACCGCCGCCGGACTAATCCTCGGCGCCGCCGGATGCTTTGCGCTGGCGCGTTACCAGTTCATTCACATCCCGCGCGAAATTTACGGCATCTCGACGCTGCCGATCGCCGTCGCGCCGTCGAACTTCGCCGCCGTCGCGCTGGCCTCGATGCTTCTGTGCCTGCTCGCGACCGTATATCCGGCCCGGCAAGCATCGCGCGAGATGCCCGTCGAAGTCTTCCGCTCCTAGCTCCTGAACCGCCCCACCCCACATCCGCGGACAGTGAGAAAAACTGACTACTGATTATTTGGTGTGCGATTTGTATTCGTTGGGGGCTTGCTGGCGAGCTTCGGCTTTCGAACGACCAAAGTCTCATGACCGCGAACCTTGATCGTGCGCGCGGGGTCTGACGAAAAGTTCTGGCTAGGTCCGTCAGAATTTCGTGGCCGCGACGAGGTGCGCTTGCGCCGCCAGTTGCTGAGCTCCTTCGACAGTTTTGAGGCCAGCGAATCGTTGTCCTGGCCGTCCTCGGTCGATTCTCCGCTTTCCTTGTTGAGGTCGCCCTCGAACTCCGCGGAACTCATTTGCGTTCTCTCTTCCTGTGACGTGGATTTGTCCTCCTTTGCTTAGGACTGTTTAAGAAACAGAATTTCAGTTCTCGAAATTGATGTACTGACAGTAATCGGCGCCCGCGTTCGCGGCAGCCTGGAATCGTTAAATCAGTGGATAAGATTGTGTCTCGACTGCGTACCGAATCTGAATTTTATCGGCGCGTTTCGGCTTGGGATGATCTTTGTGTGGGATTCTTTCAGGCGGATTTTCCGCCGGCCGGGTTTGTTTCGCCCCGGCCGGCGTTCAATTCATTGCTGTCTTCGATTGATTGCTTAGGCAAACAGACTCTGCATCCGCAGCGCGAGACCCATGTCGCCCGCGATTCGCAGTTTGCCGCTCATGAACGCGACCTGCCCGTTCAGCTTTCCGGTCGTCATGTCCACGTAGTCCTGTGCTGTCATCGAGATCGTGATGCTCGGCGAAGCGGCTGGTCCTTCCTTGACCGTGCACGTTTCGTTGTTGACGATTACGTGCCACTTGCCGCCGTTATCGCCCGAGAGGTCGAACTGGTACGTCGCAGTCAGACCCTTGGCCGCGTCTTTGTTGAAGCGACTGGGCATCGCCGCGAAGATTTCTTTTGGTGTCGTAGGTGCTGCATCAGCCATGGAAAATTGAGTCCTCCTGGTGGGAGCGCCCGGTGCGCGCTCTTTCCGCCATATAAGCGTTCGGCTCGAACCGTGTCAATAGTAACACGCCCCGCGGGATTAGTCACTCCACCGCCTAGCTAATCAGAATCCGAACATGTTTCCCGGCACGACCCTGATGATGTTTCCCCGCACATGCACCGGCGACGCGTTCTCGGTAATCGTCACCGCCTGCTGCTTTTGCGCATCGGTTTTGACCGTGCCGTCAAGGTAAGCGTCGTGGCCAATCACCTTTACCGTCACACCGGTCAGCCCCGCGGCATAAAGCTGTGACGCGATCGCAGCTTGCCGCGCCGCCCAATCGGCGGTGTCCGTCTGCAGCGAATCGATCACGTTGCCGACTCCGGGCACCTGGCGCACGATTTTTTCGGTGTACAACTTGGCGTCGTTGTCGAACACCTTGCCGAAAATCGTCACCGTGCTGCCGCTGGTGTAGCAGTTGACGCGCCGTGTCTTCGGATTCGACGACAGCGCCTGCAGGACTCGCTGCTGCAAGGTAAGAGTCGGCGGCTTGGGCGGTCGCGGCGCGTGATGCTTGCGCGGCGGAGGCGCTGGAGCGACGGCCTCCACGGGGGGAGTCTCAACTGACGCCGGCGTCGGCGCTGCCGCTTCGGACGCGGCCGGCGACGGCGGCGCGCTGGCAAATTCCGGCGCCTCGGTCGGGCTCAGTCCCGCCAGCTTGCTGCTGAGTTGCGACTCGAGCGCATCCTTCGTAGTCGAATCGTTGGTGAAGATCATTGGGTAATCGATCTCGACCTCGCTGCCGCTGAACGGCGGGAAATTCCACGCGGACACGTCCTTGACCACTTCCGCGTCGAACGCCGGATTCGGATTGGTCGAGGTCCGTACCGACGCCGCGTCCACGCTGCCGTTGGGCAGCACCCTGACTCGCACCATCATCGCGTCGCGCAGCGTGCTGTCGCCGGCCAACGCATGCGTATAGCTGTCGAGCAACCCGACCTTGTGATCTTCGAACAATTTGCGCGCGGTGTCCTGGTTGCGCTCGGGCGCCGCCGCCGATTCCCCCGTCACCTGCACTCCCATCGCACTCGCCAACGCCACCATCGGCTCGGTCGGCGTCGGTGCGATCGACGCGACCGCCGCCGGCGACGTGCTCGCCACCGGCGCCTCCGCGCCCTTGCTGCTGAGGTGAAGCGCGAGCCACGCGCCGCCAGCCAGCGCAACAATAGCCGCAATCAGGTACGCGGCGACGCCGAACATTCCGCGGCCTTTTTCTTCGCCGTCGTCGTCCGCCATCTTGCCCGTGATTCGCATCGACGGCGACGAATCGCGCCGTACGGTCGCAGTACGCGGCGGCGTCACCGGCCTCGACGGCGGCGGCGTGTATTGCTCCGCTGGCGATTCCACGCCGAGCCGTGCGCCGCAGAAATTGCAGATCAGCTCGCCCGGCTGCGCCTTGCCGCCGCATACCGGACACTCGATCTGCGCGCCCTCGTCCGCTGACGCGCGTCCAGCGCTTTCCGCAAAGGCGGGACCCGCCTGCACGAGCGCAGAGCCGTCAGCGTCGCAAAACGTTTCCGAGTCGGGGTAGGTTTTTTCGCAGCGCGGGCACCTTTTCATGTTGGTAAGAAATCCTCTGGTGCAGGTTTCGATGATATCGGCGCGAATTGCGACACGCCAATCAATTCCTCGCGATCACTTCGGCGCCGAACTTTTCCATCGCCGCGAGGTGCTCGCGCGTGGTCGCCGCCGGCCCGATAATTATTCGCGACACGCCCATCTCGGCGAACTTCTCGACGTCTCCAGGCTTCAACTGCTCGCGCAGCCTGCTCACCGTAATTTCCAGCGGCACCGTCCGCTCCGCCGCCCGCTCATGCTCTCGCAGGCGCTTGATCGTCGCCGCGATCTCGTCGTTACCCTCCGCGATTCCGTACCACCCGTCGCCGAGTTTCGCCGCCCGCTTGAGCGACGGCTCGGTGTTACCGCCGAACACGATCGGCGGGTGCGGTTTCTGCGCGGGCTTGGGCATGAACTTAAATCCTTCGACGCTAATCGTCTTGCCGTGATACTCCGGCGACTCCTTGGTCCACAGCTCTTTCATCAGCGCGAGATATTCGCGCGTGCGGAGCGCGCGGTCCTTGAAGTTCATCCCTACTCCTTCGAACTCCTCTTCGAGCCACCCGATCCCGACACCGAAAATAAACCGCCCGCCCGACAGCACGTCCAGGCTCGCGACGGCCTTGGCAGTCGTAAACGCGTTGCGAATCGGCAGCACGAAAACTCCCGTCGCCAGGCGAATCTTCGTCGTGACGCCCGCGACATACGCCAGCGCCAGCAGCGGATCATGCAGCGGCGTCTCCGGCGGCGCGCCCATCCTTCCACTAGATGAATACGGATAGGGGGAGCGGTACGTTACCGGCAAAATAATATGCTCCGGGATCCAAAGCGATTCGAAACCGCTCTCCTCGGCTTTGCGCGCGACCGCCGCGATACTGTTGGGTGACGTCTGATATAAGAATGTTCCGAATTTCATTGCGTTCTACGCTCCTGCGCGCGACGTTTAACAATACTGCTAGTCAGTTTCCAGCCTTACCGCGAAGACCGCCGGATCCTCGATCGTGCGCAAATCGAGATGGAAAGAATCGTTGGCCACCCGCCCGATAATTCGCGCGCGCCGAAACATCGCCGCGATCGCGTTGGCCGATTTCTCCGGATGGGTCACGCGCAGCGCGACCGACTTCAGTTGCTCGACCGGCATCGCGCCCGAGCCGACCTGCGAAGCCGCATCGACAATCTCGACGATGTAGCCGCCGCTGAGCCGCTCCGCGACAATCTCCCGTGCACGCGGCGCGATTGCGTTAATTTCACTCACACTACGTCCCAGGATTCGAAGCGTCGGCAGCTCCGAGCCCAGGTCGCGCGAGCGAAGATACAGCCGCAGCGTCGCCGCGAGCGCCGCAAGCGTCATCTTGTCGCATCGGAGCGCACGCTTCACTGGATTGCGCTTGATTCGATCGATCGCCGTGCGCCGCCCCACGATCACGCCGGCCTGCGGACCGCCGAGCAGTTTATCCCCTGAGAACGTGACGACCGCGGCGCCCGCCGCGATTCGCTCGCGCACGATCGGCTCGCGCGGAATCCCGAACTCCGTGAGATCGATCAGCGCGCCCGCGCCGAGGTCCTCCATCACGTCGATTCCGCGCACGCGCCCGATTTCGACCAGGTCTTCCAGCGTCACTTCGCTGGTGAAGCCGACCACGCGGTAGTTCGACGGATGCACTTTCAGCAGGAGTGCGGTGTCAGGGCCGACGGCATCCGCGTAGTCTCCCGGATGGGTCCGATTGGTCGTCCCGACCTCCCGCAGAATCGCGCCGCTCTTCGCCATCACGTCGGGCAATCGAAAAGATCCGCCAATCTCGATCATCTCGCCGCGCGACACGATCACTTCACGCCTCTCGGCCAGCGAGTTGAGCGCAAGCACAACAGCGGCGGCATTGTTGTTGACGACGGTCGCCGCCTCGGCGCCAGTCAGCGCGCAAATCTCATCCTCGACGATCGTGTCGCGGTCGCCGCGCCCGCCGGTCTCAAGATCGTATTCCAGGTTGACGGCAGAACGCGCCGCCATCTCGACTGCCTCGATCGCCGATTCCGCCAAAATCGCGCGCCCAAGATTCGTATGCAGCACAACCCCGGTAGCGTTGATGACCGGCCGAAGCGCCGGCTCATCGGCAGCAACGGCCCGCGCGACGGCGTGCACAACAGCATCGATCATCGCGTCGCGATCGCGCGGATGCGTGTCGCGCCCCGAAAGAATCGCAGCGCGCAATTCCGCCTGCGCCCGCTGCACCACGACTTTGAGATAGCTCCGGCTGAATCCCGCAAGCGCCGGATTCGCCTCCGCAGCCTTGATGCACTCATCGATCGGCGCAAGTGCGCGAATCAGCTCCGCGCGCTTATCGTCCTCTGCCTCAGAACGTTTTCTCGAATGCTTTGCCATGGCGAGATGATTATCAAAGACAGCGCTGCCCCGGCGCAACCTGATGCGCCGCACATTTCGGAATCACGGAGACTCTCGTCCCTCACCGGCCGCTGAAGGTCTCGCGTCGGCCTCTCTCGACAACGGGCGAGGCAAGGAAGTATCCGGGATTCTTCGCTTCGCTCTGAATGACACAGAGGCGGAACGACGCTTCACATTCAATTACGTGGCCTGCTCTATCTCCGCCTGCGCCCGCGCGATCAACTTCAGCTTCGTCAACAAAATAAATCCACACAGCAGTGAGAACGCCGCGCAGAACATCACCGCCGCACGCGGACTGAAATGCTCCCCGATGAAGCCGACCGCCAGGCTGCCAAGCGGCGCTGTGCCAATGAATGACAACGTGTAGATACTCATCACGCGCCCGCGGAGATCGTCGCTGACGAACATCTGCAGGAGGGTGTTGGTCGTCACCATGTGATTCATCAGGCCGACGCCGATGAACATCTGGGCGAGCAGCGAGAGCCACATCCAACTCGACACGCCGAAGCACGCGGTCGCTATCGCCATGCAAAATATTCCGAACACCAGATTCTGCCGGAGCGCTTTGGGAGCCGTCGAGCGGATATTCATCACGATTGCGCTCGCGACCGCCCCCAGCCCCTGGGCCGCCATCAGGAAGCCGTAACCGTGCGCCCCGACGTGCAGCAGGTCGCGCGCGAACACGGGAATCAGCACGGAGTACTGCATTCCGATTCCCATGTTGATCGCGACCAGCACCATCAGCCAAAGGGTCGGGCGATGACGCCAGACGTAGGCCAGCCCGAGCCGCACTTGCCGCATCATCGTGGCGCCGAATTCGCGTCGCTCGCGTCGCGGCAGTTCCATCTGGAACAGGCTCCAGATAACGGCGAGATAGCTGACACCGTTGAGCATGAAGCAGCCGGCGACTCCAATTGCCGCGATCGAAAGGCCCGCGATCGCCGGCCCGATCATGCGCGCGCCGTTGAAGATCATCGAGTTCATCGCGATCGCATTCGGCAGGTCTTCACGCCCGACCATCTCGACCACGAACGCCTGCCGTCCTGGCATGTCGAACGAGCTCACGAGTCCGTTGAGAGCAGCGAGCGCGATCACGTATTCCACGCGTACCGCGCCGACCCACGTCAATCCTCCGAGCACGAACGCGCTTAGCATCAATAGTGTTTGCGCGCCGATTATCAAGCGTCGCCGATCGACGTGATCAACCACCACGCCGGCGAACAACGCGACCAGCACGATCGGCATGTAACTCGCGAAGGCCACTACGCCCAGCATCAGCGATGAGTTGGTGAGCTTCAGCACCAGCCACGCCTGTGCGACCGACTGCATCCAGGTGCCGATCAGCGAGATTAGCTGACCGACGAAGAAGAGCCTGAAATTCCGATGCCGCAGCGCGCGGAACGCCGTCAGCCGTCCGCTCCAGCTATCCTGCGCGGGAACGTCCCCGCCCGCCTCGTCAGCCTCAGCGGCTTCTATCTCCGGCACCGTATCGATGACTTTTCGCTCCGCGACCAGGTGAACTCCCCCACTTTGCCAGAGCCGATTTAATCAATCGAGTGCCTTGCCGCGATGCCGTCTCTTTGCAACCCTTCACCCGTGACTGAGACTCTCCTATCGCGGATCGAGCTCCGCTACATCGACGCCGCCGGCCAACCGCGCGCGCTCGCTCTCGATGCGCCCACTGCCGGGCGCGAATCGAGCGCGGTCCGCGACGGCGTCGCCATCTCAGCGCGTCTCGAACACGCGCTCGGCGGCACGATCGTCCGCGCCGCCGTCGCCAATCGCGGCGACGACGCGGTTCGACTGACATCCGCACTCTTCGAGGTCGCGACCGGCTTCGCGCCGACCGCACCCGCGCGATTCTTCAAGCACGGCTACCAGTCATGGAGCGCGTCGGGCGGCCACGACGTATCCGCGTCGCAAACTCATCCGCGCGACACCGCCCACTTCATCACGCGCGTCAATCATCAGAGCGAAACCACTCGTCCGCCTGAATTTCCGGAGGCGCAGACCTCCGAGCTATTCACAATCGTGGAAAGCAATAATGTCGCGGAGCTGATCCTGGCTGGATTCATTGGAGCCGCCACTTCGCTCTCGACACTCACCATCGCCCGCCCTGAAAAAATACTCGCGCGCGCTATCCTCGACGATGTAACACTCGCGCCGGGCGTGCATCGTGAAGTCGATCCCCTGTTCATCGCCGCCGCCGATGAGTCACCTGCGCGGATGGCCGCGCGATGGGCCGACGCAACCGGCCGATGGATGAACGCGCGGGTGAGCGCGCCGTTTCAGCGCGGATGGTGCTCCTGGTACCACTACTTTCACGCGATCACCGAGGATGCGCTGCGCGCCAACATCAAGTCGCTCGAGGCGATGCGCTCCGAGTTTCCACTCGACGTGATTCAGCTCGACGACGGCTTTCAGTCAGCGCTCGGTGATTGGGACACGACCAACGTCAAATTTCCGCGCGGCCTCAAAAAAATCGCAGCAGAAATTCGCGCCGCAGGATTTCAAGCGGGCATCTGGACGGCGCCGTTTCTCGCCGCGCGCGACTCGCGCCTGATGATCGATCATCAAGACTGGTTCATCATGCACGCCGAGACCGGCGAGCCGGTTCGCGCCGGCCACAACCCGAACTGGACCGCGAGCGATGACAAGTTCGCGTACGCGCTCGACCCCAGCAACCCCGCGTTTCGCGCGCACCTGCGAAATCTATTCGCGAAACTCACCCGCGACTTCGGCTACTCGTATTTGAAACTCGATTTTCTTTACGCCGCCGCAGCGCCCGGCCGGCGTCACGACCCGAGTCTCACGCGCGGCGAAACCTTGCGCCTCGGCCTCGAGGCGATTCGCGCCGGCGCCGGCGACGACGCGTTCATCCTCGGATGCGGCTGCCCGCTTGGCCAGGCGATCGGCGTCGTGGACGGGATGCGCATCGGTCCCGACGTGTCTCCGTTCTGGGGCTCGACCGCTTCCGGAGCCGGCGACCCGTCCACGGTCTACGCGCTCGATGCGATCATCGCGCGCAGCTTCATGCATCGGCGTTTGTGGCTGAACGACCCCGACTGCCTGATGCTGCGGGCACGCAAAACCCGCCTCACCGCCGACGAACGCGCCGCGCTGGCCGCAACGATAGTCGCCAGCGGCGGGATGCTGCTGATTTCCGATGATATGAGCCTGCTCGACGCCGAGGCCGGAAAACTATTTCGCGCGGTCGCGCAAATTGCCGAGGAGATCGATTCCAACGCGGCGCGCGAACCGGTCCTCGCGCTCGATCTGATGACTACCGGCGACATCCGCGGCTTGATCACTGAGAACGCCGACGGCGGAGGCGCGATTGCGATGCTCCTGAACCGCGGCGACTCTCGCGCAAGCATGCAAACCTCCGACTTGAAGCTGGGCGCCGGCGCAATTGCGGCGCTCGATCTCGCCGTCGAAGAGAAAACTCAAGTCTTCGATACGATCGATCTACCGCCGCACTAGGCGCGCATCCTGCGCATCAAGCGTTAGCGCGTAAATCGATAACGCTCGCGCCCGCGCCCGCGTGCAACACGGCTCGCCAATTTTCCGGCGCCGCGCCCGGGTACAGCTTCGCGTAGTAGCCCCGATCAATCGATTCAATCACCGCGTCCGCGTCCGCTACGTCGCACAGCGCGACGATCGAGCCGCCGAAGCCCGCACCCGTCAGCCGTGCGCCGAGGGCGCCGCCGCGCCGCGCGTATTCCACGATTCCGTCGAGTCGCTGCGTGCTGCATTCGAAGTCATTTGCGAGACTCTGATGCGACGCGTTCATGAGCTTTCCCATTTCATCGAGGCGCCCCGCCTCGAGCAACTCCGCCGCGTGAATCACCCGCTCGGTCTCGCTCAGGACGTGCCGCGCACGTTTCAGGATTTCCAGCGGACGCTTCGTATCCAGCGCGATTCGATTCGATCCCTCGCCAAGCAACTCCGCATCGAGTTCCGACTGCGAGACTCCCAAGAGGTTTGCCGCCTCTTTCAGAGCTGCGTCGAGCCGCGCGGGTGCTGCCGCCGCAAGTTTCTCGACGAGGTCCGCTGCGTTCCACCCCGGCTGCGCGCGAACCACGTCGCCAAGGATCGTAACGCCGTCGAGCTTGAGCGCGCGCCCGAGAATCCGCGCCGCCAACGTGCACTCGACGACGCGCCGATTGTATTCCGCGCGCACCGTTCCCGACTTGTCCGCGATTTCCCGGCTGTCTGCCACCACGAGAACCGCGTTCGCCGGCATCTTCACCGCGCGCACGCGCAGCGGGTCGAACTCGATGAACAGTGCGTGATCGCGACGGCCAAGAATCGACGCCGCCTGATCCATTCCACCCGCGCGCGTGCCGACGTACCATTCGCTGCGCGCAACCATCGTCGCCGTTTCGAGCGGCTCGAGTTCAAGTTCGTTGAGCGCCATAAACGCCATCGCGGTCGAGACGGTGAGCGCGGCAGACGACGACAGCCCGGCCGCCGGCGGCACGCGACCATCGACGACCATCGACGCGCCGCGCCAGTTGCTGCGCGCGGAGAAGCGATCGATCACACCCTGGATTGCGGCCTTCACGTAGTTCGCCCAATCGCTTGTTCGGTATGGCGGGATCCGCCGTTCGATTGCGAAACGGCGGGACGACCACGCGGGGTCGGCGTTCGCCACCTCGATTTCGCCTGCCGCGTTGGCGGCGGCGGCGACGATTGTGGATCGATCGATCGCGACCGGCAGCACGGGCAGGCCGCTGTAGTCCGTGTGCTCGCCGATCAAATTGACGCGTCCCGGCGCGCGGGCCGCAAAGATTTGCGCGGCACCACTGGCGCGATCGTCCCCGGCGCGGACTCGGGCGGCGAGCCGTTTGGCGCGCGCAAGCTCGTCGGCGTCCCATCCGTCGGGCGGACTCATCGCTGCTTCCTCTTTGGCTTGAACCACGCGCGCGCCGCTTCGAGCTCTGACCGCGTGCCGACGTCGCTCCAGAACCCGCGCATGTCAACCGCGCGCACGACGCGGCCGTCGGCAATCATTTGCGCGATAGCGCCCGGGATTTCGAGTTCGCCGCGCGCGGACGGCGTAAGCCGCGCGAGATAGTCGAAAATTGTTTGGCCGGTAGCGAAAAGTCCCACGTTGTTCCATTCGGTCTTCGCGGTTCCCGGCGCTGGTTTTTCGTCGAGCCGTTCGACCATCATGTGCGCGTCCACGTAAACGGCTGCGCCGCGAAACGGATCCCTGACGCGATTCACCGCAAGCATCAAATCGTACTCGTCGATCCGCGCGTGATGGATGAAGCGCGGATAGTTCGCGCGATCCATCAGAATATCGCCCCATCCGAAGATAAAGCGCGGATGGCCGGCAAGATGCGCCCTGGCCGCGAGCATCGCGCCGCCGGTTCCGTTCAGTTCCGGCTGTCTGACGGTGGTGATTTCGATTCCCGAATTTTCGGCCTGATAGGTTTTCGCCCATCTTTCGATTTGCTCGGACAGGTAGCCCGTCACGACGATGAAATGCGTGAGCCCGGCGCCGGTGCCCGCGAGCACGTCGGCGATGTGCGAAATCAGCGGCGCGCCGGCGATGTCGAGCATTGGTTTCGGCGTGTCCGCCGTCAGGTCGCCCAGGCGTTTGCCGCGCCCCGCCGCCAGCAGGACCGCCGTCGTAATTTCCACCGCCACGCCACCCAAGATAGCATCCCGCGGGCGTTCAAGTGTGCTTGGCTGGCGGTATATAGTTGAGTAAGAGTTTAGCGAGAGCCGCAAATGTTTGGTGAGATAAACCCCCGCAAGAAAGCGCGCGCGCCGTTCATTTCGATCGAGGAAGCGCTCGAGGAAACGCGCCGCGGCCACATGATCATCCTGATGGATGACGAGCAGCGCGAGAACGAGGGCGACCTGTGCATGGCGGCCGAGAAGGCCACCCCCGAAGCCGTCAACTTCATGGCCAGGTTCGGGCGCGGGCTGATTTGCCTGCCGATGTCGGCGGAGCGAATCGATCGGCTCGGACTCAGCATGATGATTGGCGACAACCAGGCGCCGCTCGGCACCGCGTTCACCACGGCGATCACCGCGCGGCGTGCGTCGGGCTCGGGAATCTCGGCGCAGGATCGCTCGACCACGATTCTACAGGCGGTGCGCGAGGACGCCAGCGGCGCCGAGTTCATCACGCCCGGCTACGTCTATCCGCTGCGCGCACGTGACGGCGGCGTGCTGGTGCGCACCGGGCAGACCGAAGGCGCGGTCGATCTCGCGCGGCTGGCGGGACTCAAGCCGGCGGGCGTCATCTGCGAGATTCTGAAGGAAGACGGCACGATGGCGCGGCGCGACGACCTGGTCGAGTTCGCGAAGGTGCACGGGCTGAAGATAGTCACGGTCGCGGACATCATCGAGTACCGGCTGCGCAACGAGACGATGGTGCAGCGGATCGCGGAGGCGAAGCTGCCGACCGCGTTCGGCGAGTTCAGTGCGCTCGTCTATCGCAACCTGGTCGATTACACCGAGCACCTGGTGCTGGTGATGGGCAAGGTCGATCCAAAAAAGCCGATCCTCGTGCGGGCGCATCGCGAATACCTGCCCGGCGATGTGTTCGGCTACTCGGTGCGCAACACGCGCAACCTGCTGCGCTCCGCGATGGAACGAATTTCAGCGGCGGGCGAAGGCGTGCTGTTGTATCTCAAGCGCGAGTCGAACGCGCTGGCGTCGGATTTCGACAGCGGTCGGCCGGCGCGCCGCGCTACCACGCGGGCCAACACGCCGGAGGCGGATTTCCGCGATTACGGAATCGGCGCGCAGATTCTGCGCGACGTTGGTGTGCGCAAAATGATTATCATGTCGGACGCGACGCCGCGGCTGGCGAATCTGCCGGGTTATGGATTGGAGATCGTCGGCTCGGTTCCGCTTTCGACCAACGGCAAGCACAGCGCCGCCGCCAAATAGATGTACACTGCTCAGGAACCGCGGCACTGCTCGCGTGGTTCTTTTTCCAGGAAAATGCTGACAGGAACTTTCCGAGCGCTTTTGCACAGCACGCTACTGGCGGGAGTTTTTCTCGCCGTGTCTTTGATCGCGGCGCCGCCAGCGCATGCAATCAAGGCGGATGAACTCGTAAAAATCACCTCCGCCACGATCGATCCTCCGCTAAGGGCCGGTGGGTCGAGCACGCTCAAAGTCGATGCGACTGTGATTCCGGAATGGCATATCAACTCGGACAAGCCGCTCAGCGAAGATTACATCCCGACCAAGCTCGAGATCAGCGGCCCGATCAGCGTGAAGCCGGGCGCAATAAAGTATCCGGCGGCGGAAACGATGACGCTCGACGTCGCGGCGGGCGGCGGCAAGATCTCGGTGTTCGGCGGCGATATCAAGTTTGAAGTGCCGCTCAAGGCGGCTGCCGACTTCGCACCGAAGCCGGGCGAGGCGCTCACGGTTACGATCGACTACCAGGGCTGCAACAACAACGAATGCCTGCGGCCGGCCTCCGTCAGCACGACGGTCGCGTTGGCTGCTCCAGGAGCGGCAGCGGGTGCGCTCGAAGGTATCGCTGCTGGCGGCGCGACGCGCAGCGGCCTGGGCGGTGGCGCAGATGATTCCGGCGGCGCGATCGCGCGCATCTTCGCTAATCATGGATGGTTCCTCGGCTTTTTCGCGGTATTTCTCGGCGGACTCGCGCTGAATCTGACGCCTTGCGTCTATCCGCTAATCGGTGTGACGATCGCGTACTTCGGCAACCAGGGCGGCGGCCATCGCCGCGTGATGTACCTGGCGATCGTTTTCGTGCTCGGAATCGCGCTGATGTTCTCGTCGGTCGGAGTGGTGGTCGCGATGTCTGGTGGTTTGTTCGGCGCCGCGATGCAGAATCCGTTCGTTCTCGTCGCGCTGTCGATGGTGCTGCTGACGCTCGCCGCGTCGAGCTTCGGATTATTCGTCCTGCAGCCGCCTCAGTGGATGCTGCAGCGTGCGGGCGCTGCGCACCCCGGATACGCAGGCGCGTTGCTGATGGGCCTGGGGATGGGCGTGGTGGCGGCGCCATGCATCGGGCCGATCGTGCTGGGCTTGCTGCTGATGGTCGAGCGGAGCGGCAGCGCACTTTTCGGGTTCGCGCTGTTCTTCACGCTGGCGCTGGGCCTTGGCGTTCCGTACATCGGACTCGCGATGGCGGCCGGGCATATCCGCCGCCTGCCGCGGTCGGGCGAATGGCTGGCGTGGATCGAGCACCTTTTCGGGTTCGTACTGGTTGGACTCGCGCTCTACTTCCTCGATCCGGTAGTACCGAACAACCTGATGACGCGAATCCTGCCGTACTACGCGGCCGGCGTCGGAATTTATCTCGGCTTCATTTCGCGCGAAGGCCGAAGCTGGCGTCCATTCCTGGTGCTGAGATCGGCTTTGGGAGTGGTCGCGTTGGCGGCGCTCGCATTCATGGTCTATCCGCGACAGGCGCCGGAGAAACTTCGCTTCGAGCCGTTCAACTCCGAGCTGCTCGCGTCGGCGACCGAAGCGCGCAAGCCCGTGCTGATCGATTTCAGCGCCGACTGGTGCATCCCATGCCGCGAAATGGAGCATTCGACCTTCGTCGATCCGTCCGTGGTCAGCGAGGCCAAGCGCTTCGTGCGGATGAAGGCGAATCTGACCGCGCAGGACAAGAAGACTGAAGAGCTGACGACCAAATACGAGATCCAGGGCGTGCCGACGACGATGCTGATCGATTCCGCCGGCAGGGTGGCGCAGCGCAAAGTCGGGTACATCGGCCCGCAGGAGATGCTCGCGGAACTAAGGCACGTGGATTAAGACGCGGGGCTTCTCGCCCCGCACCCTCGGCAGGGGTGACCCCTGCACCCGGTAATTCAGAAAAAGGAAAGATGCGGGCTGACGACTGTTAGGAAGTTCTGGCCGCGAGGACGCGAAGCGAGCTCGTGCCCACAGTCGCGGACAGACCCCGACGTTTCTTCACTAAAATAGTTCGAAAAGGGACGAAGTCCCGTATCTTCTTTCTTCTTTTCATTGGGTGCAGGGGTCACCCCTGCCGCAGGCGCGGGGCGCGCAGGCCCGCATACGATTCTTGCGACGCGCTTCGCTTCACATTGGGTGCGCGCTCTCGTACATTCGCGGTATGAGGTTTAGCCATGGCTGCGAATGACGGTTTCGTGCGCGAGATTTTCGCGATGGTTAAAGAGCGCCGCTCTTTCGGCCGTCATCCGTTTTGGCATCGAATCGCCGACGGAAAAGTCTCGCAAACTGGGCTGTGTATATTCGCAACCCAGTTCTTTCTGCAGGTGCGTGAATTCCCTCGCGCGCTGAGCGCGCTGCATTCGCGATGCTTCAACGCGGAGGAGCGCGTGAAGCTCGCGGAGAGCCTGTATGAAGAGGAGACCGGCAAGATTTCCGGCAGCGCGCCGCATCCTGAATTGTTCATCCGCCTCGGACTCGGGCTCGGGCTTAGCCGCGACGACATGATTCACGGCAAGGCGCTGCCCTCGACGGCGGCGCTGATCGATTGGTTCGAACTCTCGACCAAGGATCGCTCGTTCGCCGAAGGGATCGGCGCAATCAATCTTGCGGCGGAGGGCCAGGTGCCGGGCAACTTCGCGCCGTTCGCGCGCGCACTCGAAAAGCATTACGGACTTTCGCGCGAGCAGGTCGCGTTTTTCGACGTGCATGAAATCGCCGATCGCGATCACAGCGACGTCGGCGACAACATTCTAAGTCACGCGCCGATGAGCGAAGTGGAACGCGCGAAAGTATGGGCCGCGGTCGAGCGCTCGCTCGACATGTGGTGGCAATTCTTCGACGGAATCCAGCGCGCCTGCGAGTAGGATTTTCGGCTGATTTGGACCTCTTTTTCAGGCTGATCTGCGCGCATCTCATTTCGCAAAATGACGTTCTGTTACCGACACAGCATCCTTTTGCAAAAACGCCGACAAATCTGAGCGAAGACAACCCGGAAAACGCCCACTGAATGGTTACTTTTCTATCCACAGTCTCGCTCATCAAATACTGTTTGATTACTTGATCGCGCCATTACTTTTTCCTTTACTTTAATGCCTTAGACAAATACAATTGTGACAGGCGGTGGGGATGGGAAAGGTAGTTCATCGCTCGTCCTTTTCTATGGCAAATAAACAATCGTCTGACGGCTACGGCGCCGAGTCCATCAAGGTTCTCGAAGGACTCGAAGCAGTTCGCAAACGCCCCGGGATGTACATCGGCGACACCGCCGAGCGGGGATTGCATCATCTCGTCACCGAGATCGTGGACAACTCGGTTGATGAGGCGCTGGCCGGTCACTGCACCGAAATCAACGTCGTAATCTTGAGCGACGATCGGATTTCGGTCGAGGACAACGGCCGCGGAATCCCGGTCGATATGCATCCGACGGAAAAGCGCTCGGCGCTGGAAGTCGTGCATACGGTGCTCCACGCCGGCGGCAAGTTCGAAAAGAGCGCGTACAAAGTCTCGGGGGGATTGCATGGCGTGGGCGCATCGGTCGTCAACGCGCTCAGCGACGAGTTCGAAGTCGAAGTTCACAAGAACGGCAAAATTTATTTTCAGCGCTACGAGCGTGGCATTCCGAAAACCAAAGTCGAAGAGCGCGGCAAGACCAACAGCAAAGGCACCAAGACCACCTTCACGCCCGACTCGAAGATATTTCCCGAGATAAAGTTCAAGTACGAAATTATCGCGCGCTACCTGCGCGAGATGGCGTACCTCAACGCAGGCCTGCGAATCAGGCTGCGCGACGAACGAATCAACAAGGCCGAAGAGTTTCACTACGAGGGCGGAATCGCGGAGTACGTCGCGACGCTGAGCAAGAGCAACGAAGCGCTTCACGACGTGATTTTCTTCAAGGGCGTGCGCGAGGGGGTCGACGTCGAGGTCGCGCTGCAATGGACCGACGCGATCCACGAGGTGATTTTCACCTACGCCAACAACATTCACACCGCCGAGGGCGGGACGCATCTGTCGGGGCTGAAGGGTGCGCTGACGCGGACGATCAACAATTACGCGATCAAGAACAGCCTCTTCAAAAACAAAGACATGCGGCTGGAAGGTGACGACACCCGCGAAGGTCTCGCCGCGATCGTCAGCATCAAGATCGCTGAGCCGCAGTTCGAAGGCCAGACCAAGACCAAGCTCGGCAACTCCGAAGTCGAAGGAATCGTATCGGGGCTCGTGAACGAGAAGCTCGGCGAGTTCCTTGAAAAGACACCGCCGGTCGCGAAGAAGATAGTCGCGCGGGCGGTCGAAGCTGCCACCGCGCGCGAGGCCGCGCGCAAAGCCAAGGAGCTCGTGCGGCGCAAGGGCGCGCTCGATTCGGGCTCGCTGCCGGGCAAGCTCGCGGACTGCCAGGAGCGCGACCCGGCGCTCAGCGAGTTGTACCTGGTCGAGGGTGCATCGGCAGGCGGTACCGCGAAAGAGGGCCGCGATCGCAAGACGCAGGCGATTCTGCCGCTGCGCGGAAAAATTCTGAACGTCGAGCGCGCGCGCATCGATAAGATGCTGTCGTCGCAGGAGCTGCGCATCCTGATCACGGCGCTCGGGATGGGAATCGGCAACGACAAGGACCTCAGCAAGCTGCGCTATCACACGATCGTGATCATGACCGACGCGGACGTCGACGGCTCGCACATCCGCACGCTGCTGCTGACGTTTTTTTTCCGCCAGTTCATCGAGATTATCGAGAATGGCCATCTCTATGTCGCGCAGCCGCCCCTGTTCCGCGCCAAGAAGGGCAAGACCGAGCGCTATCTCAAGGACGAAACGGCACTCGAAGATTACCTGACCGACCTCGGCGCCGAGGCGGTGACATTTGAAGCGGGCAAGGGCAAGGACGCGCGCGAATTCAAGGGCGCCGCGTTGAAGACCGTTGTGCGCAAGGCATTGTTCTTTGAAAAAATGTTCGAGGCGCTCGAGCGCCGCTCGAAGGAACGCTCGATCATCGCGACGCTCGCCAAGCTGGCGGCCGACAAAACGATCGGCGACGAGAATTTTGAATCCGAGAAAGCCGCCAAGCAGATGGCCGAGGCGATTCGCAAGGATTCGAAGAACGACAACCTCGTGTACAAGCTCGAGGCCGACGGCGAAGCGCATTGGCGCGCTGTCTTCAGCCATTCGAAAAACGGCGCGACGCCGCCGACGGTGGTCGACCTGACGCTGTTGCATAGCGGAGAGCTGCGCGAGATTCGCCGGTTGGGCCCGGAGCTCGACGCGATCAAGGCGCCGTTCAAGCTGAGAATTGGCGAAGGCGAATCGACGGTCGATACGCTCAAGGCAGTAGCGGAGGCTGTGCTCGCCGCCGGGCAAAAGGGCGTCGACATCCAGCGCTACAAGGGGTTGGGCGAGATGAATCCGGGGCAGCTCTGGGAGACCACGATGAACCCGGAGACGCGAGCGATGTTGCGGGTGCAGATTTCGTCGCGCGAGGAAGCCGAAGAAATCTTCGGCACGCTGATGGGCGACGTGGTCGAGCCGCGGCGACAGTTCATCGAAGAGAACGCGCTCAATGTCCGCAACCTCGACATCTGACGAGCCGCAAGTTTGATGCGCGAGCGTGACGCGTCGCATGTCATCGAGGGAATCTTTGCACGAAGAAATTCGCATAATGGCGACGAATTGCGCCGTGTGCGAGCGTGACGCGCGTGACGCAGAACAAACCCTTGGCGTGTTGCTCGCGCTCGACGGTATAGCGCACCCCGAAGATTCGTTCGCGTACGACCTGTTGCCGCATCGGCGCGAACTTCATCGCGAAACATTGCTGCGTAAAATTCAGGAATGGGCGGCGCTTGAACAGCAATGCGGCTAGCTGAATTTCTAATGCTCGAGCGTACGGAACTCCCGGGAGCACCAGGTTAAATGGCTGAAACCAACGGCAACGAACCGCATCGCAACGAACCCGCGCTGCTGAATATCGAAGACGACATGCGTCAGTCCTACCTGGACTACGCGATGTCGGTGAATATCGGACGCGCGCTGCCGCAGATTCGAGACGGCCTCAAGCCCGTGCATCGCCGCATCCTGTACGCAATGTTCCGCACGGGCCTGCTCTCGAATCGGCGCTATACGAAGTGCGCCGCCGTCGTCGGCGAAGTCCTCGCGCGATACCATCCGCATGGCGACATGGCGGTCTACGATTCGCTCGTACGCATGGCACAGCCGTTCAGCCTGCGTTACCTGCTCATCGACGGCCAGGGAAATTTCGGATCCGTCGACGGCGATCCGCCCGCTGCGTATCGATACACCGAGTGTAAGTTGACACGGCTCGCCGAGCGGATGCTCGCCGACATCGACAAGGACACCGTCGACTTCATCCCGAACTTCGACGGCTCACACATGGAGCCCGACATCCTGCCCGCGCAATTTCCGAACTTGCTCGTCAACGGCTCGGACGGCATCGCGGTTGGGATGGCAACCAACATCCCGCCGCACAATCTCGGCGAGGTCTGCGACGCGCTGCAGGCGTTGATCAACAACCCGAACATCACGCACGAGGAAATTCTCGACATCATTCCGGGACCCGATTTTCCGACGGGCGGGCAACTGCTCGGCCGTCAGGCGATTCGCCAGGCATACCTCACCGGCCGCGGCACTCTCACGATGCGCGCTCTGGCTGCCATCGAGACCGACAAGCGCAGCTCGCGCGCCTCGATCATCATTCGCGAAATTCCCTACCAGGTGAACAAGGCGCGCATGATCGAGCGGATGGCCGAGCTGGTCAACGACAAGCGCATCGAAGGCATCAGCGACATCCGCGACGAATCCGATCGCGACGGCATGCGCGTCGTCATCGAGCTCAAGCGCGACGCCGAGCCCCGTATCGTGCTCAACCAGCTCTACAAGCTGACCCAGATGCAGCAGGGCTACGGCATCATCCTGCTCGGCATCCACGAGGGCCGCCCCAAAGAGATGACGCTGCTGCAGATGCTCGTCGCGTTCCTCGAGCATCGCAAAATTGTACTAACGCGCCGCACGCGCTTCGAGTTGAAGGAAGCCGAGGCGCGGCTCCATATCCTCGACGGCCTGTTGATCGCTCTCAAAAATCTAGACGCGGTGATCAATCTGATCCGCAAGTCGAAGGATGCCGAAGTCGCGCGCACCGGCCTGATGAAGCAATTCGGCCTCTCGCAGTTGCAGGCGCAGGCGATCCTCGATCTCACGTTGCGCCGCCTCACTTCGCTCGAGCGCGAAAAGATCGAGAATGAGCACAAGGAGACCGTCGCTCTGATCGCGCGCTATAAGAAAATTCTCGCGAACGAAAAGGAATTGTTGAAGCTGATCGCAGGCGAGCTCGACGAAATCAAAAAAGAATTCGCGGATCCACGCCGCACGCAGATCATCGAGGCGGAAGGCGAGTTCTCGGTCGAGGATCTCATCGTCGAGGAGGACGTCCTAGTCACCGTTACGCACGGCGGCTACATCAAGCGCACCCCGCTCTCGCTCTATCGCACGCAAAAGCGCGGCGGCCGCGGCAAGATTGGCGCGACCACCACCGAAGAAGATTTCGTCGAACATCTCGAGCGCGTCTCGACCCACGACCGCCTGATGTTCTTCACCAGCGCCGGCAAGGTTTACGAGCTCAAGGCCTACGAGCTGCCCGAGGGCGGCCGCGCCGCCAAGGGACGCTCGATCGCCAACCTGCTGAGCCTCGCCAACGACGAAACGCTGTCCGCATTTATTCCCGTGCCGCGCGAGACCGCCGGCAAGTTCGTCTTTTTCTCCACTCGTCGCGGCCGCGTGAAAAAGACCGCGCTCGACGAATATGAAAACATCCGCTCGACCGGAATCATCGCGATCAATCTCGAAGACGGCGACACGCTGGTCGACGTGCGAATCACCGACGGCAATCAGCAGATCGTGCTC
>Ga0074046_10000412_pt1 | contig 39442 bp, 30 predicted proteins | sample BogForMeECP23OM3_FD_94441 | JGI IMG/M metagenome (GOLD analysis project Ga0074046, IMG submission 94441) | Bog forest soil microbial communities from Calvert Island, British Columbia, Canada - Bog Forest MetaG ECP23OM3 | ecosystem: Environmental > Terrestrial > Soil > Wetlands ... | reverse complement strand
CATCACTGCGGTGCTAACCTTCTTCATTGCCGGTCTCCTTTTTATCTGTGCCTTGAGCACGTCGATAACTTGGGAGCGTACACCGCATCCCGTCCGGAGACCGGCCTTCTCATCCCATCTGTTCGCGACAGTTACCAAGTGCCGATGCGGAGGACGGCGCTGGTGAAAATGCGAAGGCCATTCTGGGGATGAATCATATCGACATCGGACATCCAGGTGCGGCTGTAGTCAAAGGCGATCACGCGCCACGCGAACGGGCGCGTGACTACGGCATCGAAGCCGATGCCGGCCACGATGCTGGGGCCGTTGTTGGAAACCTCTACCGACCAGTCACTCCGTTTGGGATAGTGGCCGAGGGTTCCGTTGCCATCGTTCCAGGCGTTCAGTAGCTCGGTGCGCAAAGCGAGATCATCGGTTTCATGGGTTGTTTTGTTTCCGCCGAACAGGAATTCAGCATAGGGCGAGATGCGGTGAGCAGCGCGCGGAGTCCAGCGTGCTCCGCCGCCATAAAAGAGCGAGTCGCCGCTCTGATTACTTTGTGGCATGTGCATGATCAAGCAACCGCTTACCTCGGCAACCACCTGCCAGGACGGGTTTACACGTGCCGCCCCCGAACCTCCGCCTCCTACGCAACTGCCGCCTCCCAGAAGGGTCTCGTAATAGGGGAATGCAGTGAGCTCAATCGGGGCCTCTAAAGGGTAGGTACGGGGGGATTTGGTAGAAGTCTTAAGAGCCGTGCGTTTACGGTGCTGGCAGTTTGGGCTTTTCAGCGACTGATGGGCGTGAACGCTCAACGATGGAAGGAGCAGCCCAGCGCCGCGCGGTCGAGTGACGTTAGCGCTGTATCGGAAGCGAACGGCACGACGGTTCCGGTTAGCCTCGACCTCGGGAGTTCGCTTTCGATACAGCCGTCAGAAGGAAGCCGCTCGCGGGTGCGGCGGACGCGGTGATTATGCAAATTGAATGGAGCGGGAGAGCGTTGTTGAGGAGTGCCTGAGCGGCGTGCCTGAATAAGGACGAGGATGGTGGGAGCGTGAGAGCGGGGAAAAGGACAGAACGGTGGTGCAAGGGGAGGCGGGAGCGGGGGGGAGGGGCTGAGTTGGTGGATAAGGCACACGAGGACTGTGCGTGGTCAAGCACGTAAGTTTTTCGGGATGGAGAATGCGCGGTCATGCGGCAGCGGTGACCGGGATCGGTGGGGAGCGGAGAAGGATCTGGGCGGCCGTAAATCTCTCGACGACGATCATGGGCGCGCCACACCTGGGACAAAGCCAAAGCGGGCACGGTTGCTTGGCGGCGGAGACGGCAGGTTCGATCTGCGGTTGCGGCACCACGCCTAGTAATTGCCGGCAAAGCGGCAGCAGAGTGGAGCGTCGCCGGTTGGCGAGGAAACCGAAGTTGCGGATGCGAACGAAACCTTTGGGGAGCAGGTGCAGCAGGAAACGGGACAAGAACTCATCCAGCGATAAGGTCATCAGTTTGTGTTCATTGTTGTCAGCCGAGTCGCGCCAGCGAAAGGTAACTTTCTGGTCGGCCGAGGAGACAAGTCGATGGTTGGAGATGGCGACGCGATGGGTGTATCGGCCCAGGTATTGCAGCACATACTCAGGACCACCGAAAGGTGGTTTGGAGTAGACCACCCAGTCCTTACGGAACAGGGGTCGCAGCCAGGCAGCGAAGATCTTAGGCTGAGCGAGTAAAGACAGATTGTCTGAGAAGTAGAGTTGGCCGTGCTGGAAAGCGCTCCGCAGACTGGCGACGAACTTGCCGCGAAAGACACGACGGAGCACATGGATGGGGAGAAAGAAGTGAGAGCGGGATGGGATCCAGCGGGTGTGATCGAGGGAGAGCCCACCAGCGGCGACGACACAGTGGACGTGGGGATGGAGCCCGAGCTTCTGGTTCCAGGTGTGGAGCACACTGAAGAAGCCGATCTCAGCTCCGAGATGTTTGGGATCGCGGGCGACTTGGAGAAGAGTTTCTGCACTGGCACGGAGCAGCAAATCGTAGATGACCTTTTTATTCTGCAGAGTCACGGAGGCGAGTTGAGGAGGCAGAGTGAACACGACATGAACGTAACGCGAGGGGAGAAGTTCGCGACGACGTGCTGCGAGCCACCGTTCCCGAGCGCCCGTCTGACACTTTGGACAATGGCGATTGCGACAACTGTTGCAGGAGATGGTGGCACGCTGTCCACAGCGGGAGCACTCATCGATATGGCCGCCCAGTGTGGCGGTGCGACAGCGGGCAATAGCTAGCAGAACTTTGATGTGCGGCCAGCGAATCCACTGACGGTTGCGCTCGATGAAAGCAGTTCCTGCCGTGCGGATCAGGTCGGCCAGCTCCAAGAGCGGCCGACTCATCTACTCCTCCTGGGATGACCGCTCTTTCAGCGACAGCGAGTCCAGAGGACTGGCGGTGGCATGCAGGTGACGTTGCGAGAGGTGGAGGTAGATGGCAGTTTCTTTTAGATCGTGATGGCCTAACAGGATCTGAATGGTGTGTAGGTCGGCGCCGGCTTCCAGCAGGTGAGTGGCGAAGCAATGGCGGAGCACGTGGGGATAACGTGAAGAGGACGGCCTAGAAGAACCAGATGGGCAAGGACGGGTAAGACACTCGCCCTGTACAGTCACTTTGGGAAGTGTCAATGCCCTAGAACAGCCGCGCCTGACTCTCCGTCAGTTCACGGGTGCGCTGCAGCACTCTGCGCCATCAACGGCAGCACGGTCTACATGACTTTAGGTTCTCTGACTGCTGGTAGGCTTCCGATGCTCCGGAGTCTAAATGATTCGCCCTCAGTCGTTCGTCACCGATGGCGATTGAAGGCATCGAGCACGAGTTCGGTAAACCGGGTTATGGCGTCGGAAGCATCCAGATCGACCTGGTTGATGATATGGATCAAGTCACGACGCAGCGGTGCGGAAAAAGCCCGCAGCACCGAACCTGGATCGCCTGGCTGCACGTCGATGACAACACCACCCGACCCCAGGATATTCCCAAACTCCGTGATCTTCGTAAATATCCATGGGGGAAGGGGCCGGATAAAAAAGAGCAATCCGTCAGCCGTTACGGTCGTATCAACCGCAAACGAAGCCTGCAGATCGAGCCAGTACATGAAAATGGCTGGCCCAATGCCAGGAAATACGTCTGCGGGATTCTGAAACGTGACGCTGAATTGGAAAATGTACGTGCTGGGGACGCCCTGCTCGGCCGAGTTTGGCTGCATCGCCGCCGCAGGCACATTCGGATCGCTACTGATCCCCGTGCAGTTGAAGATGATATCGCTGTGACCGACAGCAACTACCGATGGGATCCGGGTGATGCAATTGGTCGGCGGATTTGAATTAAGTATCGGAACAGACTGCAGCTTTCCGGGGTAAAGTGCACTGGGGTTGGGGCCGGGAATGCCGGCGTTGGGATCGACAAATTCCTGCGGCTCAAATCCGGTGACTGCAACAGACAGGGCGTTTTGAAACGTTAGTACGCTTTCTGACGAGACGATCTCTGCGCGGGTGTAGGTCTGCACGTCTATAATCGCGCACGCCTGCAGAACCGGGGGCCAAACAGGCGGGTTCGGCGGCTTGGGAAACAGCGACGGATCCGTCGAATAGGTTTGACTTAACGGTGCAATGCCCGTCAAGTTTGTTGGTGCACCGGTCTTCGGCGGCGCCTTGGCCCGGTCCCACGCGTTATTTCTCCAGATGAGTGCTGTCGCCTGTGTGGGAAACCCGGAAGCCCAAATTGCACTATTCGAAGGCAGAACGGCGTTTAGACCGCTGGCTGCAAAGTTGTCGATCACAGTGTGCAGGTTCGCAAACTGGCTTCGTCTCCAACCCAGGTTGCCGGAACCGATCGTCGATGAGTTGGGCTGATTGGGTGGAAGGTGGCTGCACGTCACTCCGGTCACCGTTTCCATGCATTGGAGGATCGAGGTGAGATCCATCAGGTCGCTATTGATCCCGCCCTGGTAAGTCCAGGGACTGACAATGATTGCGGGGACGCGCATGCCTGCCCCGATCGGAGCAGCGCCAACAAAGGGCGTATCATTGGTTCCACCTTCATCGTTCGCCCAAGGCTCGAAGGGGTCGCCCGGCGCCACTTGCGATGGATCCGGCGAAAGGGGCGGAACGACGTGATCGAAGTGCGTACCAGTCTCATCATAGACAATAATGAGGACAGTGCTTTCCCAATCCGGTGAATTGATGACCGCATCCACAATCCGCGAAATATAGTAAGAACCATCAGGCAGGGTATACGGCGGCCATTGACTGAGAAGATATGGAGGATGAATCCAAGCCAAAGTTGGGAGCCCCGCTTGCGCATCGATTTCAAACTGCAATAATCCCGCGATAGGGCCGTTCGGCGTTTCTTTATAGTTGGGATCTGCCTTATAAGTGTTCCCGAAAGAGGTTCCGGCAAGATCACTGGGTTGTATGCCGCCCACGCCAAGGCTGTCGTTGTAAGCCCAAAAAGTATTCAAAGTTGCATCCATCGCTGAAGGCGATCCCTGAGCCTGGTCAATGCTGTCGCAGTCACTGATTTCCTCGGGAAGCCATTGCCAATCGTCGTAAACCTTGTACGTAGAGTCTGGTGGCAGTTCCCCTTTGTTGATCGCCTTCATCAGATCGCTCAGGTAACTGCCCCATGGAACTTGGCTTTCCGGGATCACGGGTGCCAGGCCAGATCCGCGTTGGATATTCCCAAGGATTGGAGGATCGTTCTCGTTGGTGATGGTGTATGCATTGATTGTTGAGACTGGATTTGCATCGATTGTTCCGCCGGTCAGGTAGAGGCGATTGGGGCCCGTGCCGGTCAGAGAGGAGCAGAAAAAATTGTCGCAAAGGACAAAGTTTTGAGCCAACGCCCAGAGATAGGGCACATCATCGGCGGCATAATATCCCATGATTGCCTGGTAAGGCTGGGCGCCGAAACCGCAGTTATCCACCGGATTGGCCGCATCGGGAGGAACCCAGTTATAGTCACCCGCTGCATCCAGCTGATTCTCCTTGATCGCGTTGACGCTGCTGGAAATGGCGATATGCATGGAATTCCAATCGTGGCCGAAATGGGGCGATAGCAGCGCGGTGCTGGTGAACGTACTCATCCGATAGGGATAGACCTCTTGCACGGGTCCGTTCGGTTGCGTGAAGGGCTGGGGAATCGCGGGCGAAGTGTCATTGATCCCCCGCACGCCGGGGAACATCCCAAACAGTTCGTCGAACGACCGGTTCTCCATCATGAGTACAACAACGTGCTTGATATTTGCCATTCTGCCGCCCTCGTGGAAGCAACCCTTTGCCACTAACCGGTGCCCACGCTATTGAGGTCACCCGGCAAACACTCCCACTGAATCAACGGGAGAGCTTGACGCATGCCGTTACGCGTGTCAATTCAATATTTGGGGGCTGGGATTGTCGAAGCCTTCTCACGCGATCTCGATCTGGAGTTCCGACCTGCGCGCGTTGATCTGCCCGTACCGCCCGACGTCGACCGGAAGGCCGTTGTGCTCGTAGTGCGCCGCGGGCCGCGTGTACGCTCCGCGCCACAGCGCCTGCTCGAAGCCGAGCCCCGGCCCCGATCGTCCCAAACCCGGTGGGGGGGGCGACAATTTTTCCCGAAGTGTACTACCCCCTCATTGCTTTGACCCTTCTTTCTTGCGCCTGTAAGATCAAATTTGCGGGTTGCAGGCGAGAAAATCCGGCATTTGTCGCTGGGTTGGTGTAGAAGTTCAGAGCCGCGAGAACAACTGAGACAGGGAGACCGTCAGGCCCTTCGCCATCAAGTCCAGATTGAGATTGAGACATTCCTCTTCCCTCGCTCCACACCCGCGAGGAAACTCCGGTCCAACGCCAGAAGTCAACGACCGTCTACGGAGTCACTTCGAACACAACGCCCGACTCGCGAATTTCCCCGCAATATGCCGATCCGCCATACTCCGCGGTGCCATAGAGGTTGCCTGCGCTGTCCGGGAAACAGGTGTCTGACAGGGAGGAAGCGACATGCTACGCATGGTCAGTGATGAAGGGCAAGGATCAGAACGAGGTGGTGGCCGCTGATTCGCTCACGGGCGAAATAACGCGGCGATACTCGCCCAGCGAATCGGAGAAGTTCGCCCAAATCTTCCGTGATCCGAAGGGAAATTGACAGATCTCCAGATCCGCTGTATACAATGAAACCCGGCGCTGGGCGGCCCTTCTACACCAAGTGCTATCGGTCGCCAGACGTGGTGGCCCTCCGTGGAAAAACTGCCCAGCACCCTCATTTCAGAAACAGGAAATCGGTAGTGGCTGAATTTGGATCGGTCCCGCTTGACAAGTGGTTATAGAATTGCCTTCGTGACTGCTCAACATCTGTTCCGAGTTGATTTCAAAGAAATCAGAGACTTCCGCGTCACTTGCTCTAACTGCCGCGCTGAGATCGTAATCCCGATTGAGAGAGAGCTGGCGCGGTCGTTAGACTGTCCAGGTTGCAACAAGCGGCTGTGGGATGACGGGCGACAGGATCAGCTATTCAAGGCGGCGAGTCACATTCGGGCCGCGATCCATCATTGGCAAGAGATGGATTATAAGGAATTCTCTTTGAGCTTTTCGCTGCCCGCCGCTTAGTTCTCTAACTCATTCGCGATGTCGGAATCGGACTCACGTTGCTCGCGATCTCCAATGGCTTCCTCTAGGCGACTCCCGATCTTCGCGAGGGTGTGCTGGATGCCGATGATACGATCCATAATGAGAACGAGGAAAATGAACAGTAAAATCTCAGCCCAAACCGACATAAGGTTCTCCGTTTGACAGGCATGATACAACGACAATAGAAAAGCCCGCCTGCCAGCGGGCCTCTCTAGAAACTATCGGTCAGGGACGACCTGTAATCCGAACCTTACAGGTGATTGTTATGGCGCGTCAAGATCGTTCTGCGGGTTCGAATAGACACAAGCTCGAACCGTCATCAAACTCAAAGCACAGAGCGGATACAAAGACCGGCACTTCCCCCGGTGTGAACATTGATCGATTGTCCCCGTATGTGCGCCTCACAGCCAGGCGCGGATCAAAAAGAACTGCCGATGGTATTGGTCGCTCGTCACCCGTCACGGCAAGAGTTTCATCCGGCGCAAGCTTAATACTGCCGAAGACAGAGGATCGTACTCCTGAGCGGGTACCCACATTTGCAACTACCTTCGTGGATTCAGTCATCAGCTTATGCAGAAGATCGATTGCTTCCTGCAATGTAATGTCAGAACCAGTTCCGCGAGAAGACATGTTCTTATTCCTCGTTCCACTCTGCGGTATCGCAGAGGCGAAGTATTGGGCCGAAACAATGGGGGTTGAGTACAAAAAATCTCACACCCTCATATCTGCACTCCTATACGGATCACGCGACCAATTCTCTCAACTCCCAGACGCGAGAAGTAATGTTAGCGGCCATAGCGGGGGTCACGCGCAGGGATGAATGAATCCGACAGAAATTATAGTGCGCGAAATGTAAAGCGCAAGCCGCTTTCAGGTGCGCCAGTTTCTTGGAGAAAGCGTTAGTCAGGCGCGTAAAACGGCGCATCTGCATCCTCATGGTTAGGTTCTGCCGTTCCACGAATGATGTTGAAATGTGATCTTCGTTCGGGCGTCCATCAATGATCTTGGATATAACCTCGCTGATCCGTGGTGGGGAGTACCTCGCGTCGGGGCTGTCATGCTGCCCGTAATCTCCAAACAATTTCACAAGCTGAGCGAAGTCAGCCTGCCCTGCGAAAATGCCCTGAATCGAGCGGTAGAAGTGATAGCCGTCTGTGGTGATCTGGAAACGTTCTTCGCTCAAACACTTTTTCAGGCCGTGAAGAAACTGGATCGTGTTGTCTCTGGTGCGCTTGCTGACTTGAAAGAACGGCACCAGCTTCGTTTCTTCGTCCAGAGCCACGAAAACCCACTGGTCGCCAAACTCGGGAGAATCATCCTTCCGAACATGGCGGTTTTTCTTCTGCACGTACGTCCAAATTTCATCGCACTGCAAGTATTCGCAGCGCACGGCCCGCATGTTGCTTTCCATGATTGCAGCGCAGCGTTCGCCAGTTCGCAGTAGCAGGGACGCGATGGTATTGCGGTCAACCCCGGTCATGCGGCTGATTGAGCGGATGGAATTGCCTTCGACTAGAGCGGCGATTACAGCGACTTTCTTGTCAGCAGAGAGGGTATTCATTTTGTCCTTGCCTTTCGGGTGAAGGCAAGCCAAAATGACGATTGAGAGGTCAGCATTTCGGCTTGCCGGATTGTTGGTCTTAAGGGCCGTCTGAGATTCGCGTCTCAGCGGCTCTTGCTATTTGCGGATGTCATTTGGTGGAGGCGGCATCGTTCTCCCTTCCTGTTATCGCTTCAGCGAAACAAACCGTTCGCGTCCTCTCGTCCTCGCCTGAAATTGCTTGGGGTGTGTTTTTATTGCCGACTCAATCGCGCCGCGAGTAACTCTCTTCCCGAATTGATCTAGGACGTGTTGAAGATCGAAAAGCTGAACCTCGCCCGTATGCTCCAAGACGGCAAGCATGGCTTCCCATAGGGTCAGGTCTACGGCTTTGACTACATACGAATCGAATTCGTCGGCATGGTCATCTTGCCGTATGTTCTGAAGATGGTCGGGTACTAGCGAAGCTGTGCGCCGTAGGCGATCAGCTTTGGCTTTCTTCTCGTCATCCAAGTCAAGGAATCGAAGATGTTCTGCTCTTATCTTCGTTTGGTCAGAGTCGATTTGCCTCAGCCGGTCAAAATCAGCCTTCGCTTGCTGCGATAGAGCCTTTGCCACTTGCGCCGCCTTAATCATGGATTGATTAGAGCAGATCGACGATAGATTGTCAATAGATATTCTAGTGTCACTCTTGCGTGCTTCGGTCTGCATTGTTTTCTCCTTTGTGTTTGTGTTGGGTTTACCTCTGTGGAAAACTACTTGGTTTCAAATTCAGCCACTACCCAGGAAATCTTTTTTACTTCAGGTTCACAAGCGTTGGCTAAAGTGGTTAGCGATTTCGCAGCTTTGATGCAACGGTCTCCCCATGACCATGCACGGATTCGCGGAGATATTCGCCGGTGTTGCGGTGCTACTCTGGTGTGGTCAATTCTTGTTCGATCTCCTGCGTGACCGCAAACAGAATAGACATTCTAAATGAGCGCCCGGAGGAGCCTTTGCTGGCGAACATGCCGAAGCGCAATCTCAGGGTCGTGAAATGGCTCAGTTCGACACCGGCCATCGGTGAATGCACCTGTTGCAGCAAGGAATTCAAAGTTCCCATGACATCGCTTGGCAAGACCATAGACGCACAGACTAATCTCCAGGAGCAGTTTGACCGACACAAATGCCCCGAGGACGCCAACGAAAGCTAAACCTCGCCGTGCCTAGAATCCTCCTGCGGTCGGCACTCTTCAAGCTTTCTTCAGCAAGCGGCTAATCCACACCAAGATCACTGCTCCAACAAATGCCACAATGATGCCTCCGATAACGCCACCGCCCGGCCAGATTCCCAGAAGTCCAAAGACCCAGCCGCCTACAATGCCACCGAGGATTCCCAGAATAATGTCCACAAGCACGCCGTAGCCGCCACCCTTCATTACTTGGCCAGCAAGCCAGCCAGCAATCAGCCCAACCACAATCCAAGTGATGAATCCCATAGCAGCCTCCAGTCAGACCCGGAATATACACTCCGTCCCGTCAACCTGCAATCATCCAGAACGCGTGCTACCGTTTCTGCGTAAAATGAACCGGGGGAAAGCTATGAATCTGGAGCCCATTACCAAGCAAATAGAAAAACAGATTGCAGAGCTGAGTCGTGTTTTGCGGGTGCTGAAAGGTATTAAGCAGACGAAGCAAGCAGGGCCACGGAGAAAAATATCAGCGGCTGGCCGGAAGAGGATCGCAGCGGCCCAAAGAGCGCGGTGGAAGAAGATCCGGGCAGGGAGCAAATAGACATGTGATAGAAGAGCAGGATTGCTAAATCCCCTTCATCAACTCTGAGATGCTAATCCCAAACCCCTAACGATTCTAGCTAAGGCGGCTGCAAAGCACCGCATCATTCGGTTGAACCGAATCTACAAGACGGTTCAGTCGAACTCGACCCAGCTCAGAGACAAGAATTCAACGTCATCAGCCCAGTCCCACAGGCCGATCTTAGTCTCCAGGTGGGTCCTGGCTGTTTCGAAGGCAGTGGCTGGAGCGAGAGTCAGTTGAGGATCGCTTAAGTCCGTTCCCTCTGCAGTCAAGGCGGGTGTGAGGGCATCGTCGTTCACGTGGTTATGCACTCAGGCGGGTCGGCGGCCTTCGCGGTCTGAACCAGATTACCGAACAGTCGCGGCCGTTCTTGTTCAAGGATTTCTGTGAGGCGTACAGACTGGTGCCGATCGCAGATGCCATGGCCCCACAGCTCGGCGCCAAGTTTCCGATCGCGGATGGGCAGAGTGTGTGCTGCGCACTCGAGTCACCGCCACGGTGGGGGGATGAACCCCCTACCGTTGACCGACGAGAAACGACAAATTGCGAGGTTTAAACGATGTCCCAAAAGTGCTTGGCAAACAATAGAAACGGCAAACGGTGTGGCGCGTGGCCCGTCACAGGAGGAACCAAGTGTGCTCTGCATTCAGATCCCGAACGGGCCGCGAAAATGGGATCCAAGCACGGGCGGAGAGCTGCACTTCCGCCGCAACCGGACGCGGCGCAGATGGAGCCGCCAAGAACTGCCGGTGACGTTCGCGACGCCCTCGCTAAGACGATGGCTAAGGTTGATGCGCGTTCCATCGACACGCGAACCGCGAACACTCTCGCATACGTCGCAACCGGCCTACTCAGGGCCATCGAGGTCGCCGACTTAGAGGCCCAGCTAAGAGACCTTCGGAGCATGGTTGATGCTCAGCGGGAACCAGGCAAATGACAACTCTCAAGAGCCGCGTCGCAGAATTGGACAGAGATTTGAAGCTTCGAGCCTGGCTGGAATCTTCACGACACCTTGAAAGCTTCACCGATGAGCAACTTGAGGAGCTCGTGATTTATGGGCGCTTTCCAGATCCGTTGCCGGAGCCTCCGCCACCTGGGATGAGTAGCTTCGATACGCTCGACCGGAGCACCCTTTTGCGACTCTGGCGGCAGGGTGAGCGTGACGAGGCTAGATTCATTCGCGAGATCAAGGGTCGAGACGAAAAGCAGCTTAGGTTCGAACTAGAGCACGGGCACTGGCCGGAAGAGGCGTGCCATGAGGGGCGTTGCCTGAAACCAAAGGTGCATGGAGGTACGGAGTGAAGATAACCGCTGACGAAATCATGACCAAACTTTGGGCCCCCGCGAATGTGAGCCCGAGCAAAGCTAAATGGAAAACGAGCCAGAAGAGCGCGTTCAAAGTATAGGAAAATCAAAATCTCGCGTTCCACGTGAACGCAGTATTGTGGCGGTCGAGTCGGGGTCGGCAGTGGGAAAGAGCTATCCAGATCGTTCGATCTTTTCCACAACAGGGAAATTGTGGCGGTGTGGGGTTGGGCGAGGGACAGCACACGGAGGCCGATATCTGTGATCGCACGAGATTACGGCGCGGAGTAATGCAATTCTCGGCTAGGATCTGATTAACGAGAGGACCTCGGCGCTAATCGACGTGTCCATTTCATCCTTTTGCCCGTGCGATCAAGAAGCGGATCATGTCCGAAATTTCGCTTTATGGAATGCGCCCAAGGGCGAGCTTTGGGGCGTGGCCTTCGCTCCTGTCTGAGAATTGTGAAGATGGTAGCGGAGCTTTGGCTAAGCGCGCGCGGAGCAAACAACCCAAAGTTCCGAACAGCGTGCTGATAAGGTTCCGGAATGTGTTGGGCCCAACGGTCAATGAACTCTTCCATTGAGCATTCCACTTCAACCCTGCGACGCAGCTTTTTGTCTTGGTACCAAAACCTGACGGTTCTTTCCCCGATCCAGGTGATACGACGCTGCGCGATGGGAGGCCGCCTTACATAGCGACCGGCGTATCGCAGGAAATGAAGTTTGTCCTCAAACGATTGAATCTTGATGCTCCACCAGCATTTTTCCAGATGAGTGAGCAGGTTTTCCATCTGGTCGGCAGTTAACTCCGTCCGGAGCGCACCCGCTCGCAGGGCTGCGCGGAGAAGCGCGATCACGGCCTTCCGCCAAGACTTCATCAACGGGTCGCGAACGTAGTAGACGCCAGATATCCAGATGTCGGAGGACCCGTGCAGCCCTCCCGCAGTGACCATTGTGTGCACATGGGAGTTGAACTCCAATTTGCCGTTGAAGGTGTGGAGAATGGCAATGACGCCAACGCGCAGACCATGCCTCACACCCACCTGCGCCTGTATGACCTCCGCTGCCAGGGCTGACAAAGCCCGAGCCAAGGGCGGGTTGTCGCGGAAAAAGGGCCAAAGTAGATCCGGCATTGTGAATGTAATCCCCTTATAAAGAATATCTGGCAGAGCGGCCCAGCGCTCGCGCAACCACTGTACGTTGGCTCGATGGCCACAACTCGGGCAGGCTCGTGATTTGCAGGTGTGATAGAGGAACAGTTCCTGATTCTCCGAAGCGTAAACCTCGGCGCCCAACTCCGGAGTGCGGCACTGCAATGCTTTGCTAAAGGCATGGCGAACTGCGGTACGAGTCTCATCCCGGTCCCAATATGGACGGGTCTGCGAGCGAATCTGGTTGAGCGGATGATGGTATTTCATGTCAGTTTCGACTCCTTTTGAGAACACGGTCCGGCGGACAGATCTTGACCGATAAGAATAACCGTGCGTTTATGGCGACCTTTCCGTACCGCAACCGATCCAGGCTGTCGCGCCTCCTGGTGCTGTAAGGCGTCGAGTATTGAGAAAACGTCCGGGCTGAACTTTTCCTCTTTGGACCGAGCGATAGACTCACGGATCACCTTGTTCGTTGCGCGTTCCTCGCTGTAGTGGATGAACTGCTCCAACTGCTCGGCCCGGGGCAACTTGCAGAATTGGATCGCGCGGTTGATGGTTAGCGTGCCGTCTCGCAAGGCCTCTAGCAGCCTCGGGTGCGCGAGCTTGATAATCGTTTCAACGTTGCTGACGTAACGAGGGCAAACCGCCGCGATGCGGGCAATCTCTTGGCGCACCTCAATGTGCTCAGCCTCCGGCAAAATTACCCACCCCTTGTGCTTGGCTCCGGCGCGCATGTTGTCGCGTGCTCTCTGCTGAAGACCAGGCTTCAGCGTCAGCGCCAAACAGATGCGGACAAACTTATTCCACCCGAACCGGGGTTGATGGCGACTGATGATGAACCGTAGGGCTTCGTCCTCACTGAGTGAATACTCGAGGCAGTTGAGTGCGCGCGTGCCATTGAAAACCGCTGACCGCCAGCGCCCAAAGCCCGCGAGAATGGTCCCGTTTGTCGTGATCAGAATCGGCTCGGTTAGGGGTGAGTTCGTGAGCCGGACGGCCTCGTTGAGGTCGTCTACTACACCAGTCCAACCGAGTTCCTCCTGTGCGCGATGCAGCCGCAATTGTTTTGGGGAACAAACAACCGGACGCCCCTCTAACCGACTCCTCGCGGTCGGATTTAGAGGCTGCGGCTGGACTGCAGAGATAACCTCTACGGCGCTTGAACTGCGATTCGACGTGAAGTCCTGCCCCGCGGTCATCGCAGGCGCTCCTTCGGCCTCGCCTCTAGTCTCGCGACTTGGCCGACCCTTATCAAAACGTGGCGCATCCAAACTGTGCGGGTAATGTTTTGGGCACCCGCTGGGATTGCCAGCGCGTTCACTTAGCACCGCCGCGCTGTTTCGTCCCGACGCGGCCAGGCGTGATTTCCAACCTCCTTAGCCAGTCAACTACTGCGGCGCGTCTATATAGAGTCCTGCGTCCTATGCGAACACACGGCGGGCCGTCGCCAGTCAAGGCCCAGCGGTCCACGCTGCGGATGCTGCGGTGCAGTTGGGCGGCAAGTTCTGCTTTCGTTAGATATTCGCTGAGAATGCTATTTTCCGTTCCGGTCTCCATTTTGTTGGCTCCAATTGAAAAGGCCGCGGGCGCCATTGGCGCTCACACGGCCGGTGTTTTAGCTGGTTATTGTTTTGAGATCTACGTCTAAGACAGCGAAATCGCCGTGCGGCGGTTTCGTGTGAAAACAGTGCGCTCCAAGCTGGTTAACTCGGTTGTTTTGGCTGACTCTGAGTTGTGGTTACTGTTACCTGTTTACCTTCGCTGCAACGGGTTTAGCATCTCGAAGGGCTCGAATCAGCCGATTGCGAATCTCGATTTCCGAGGATGCTTCCAGCAGCATGTCGCGCAGAGATTCCTCGCACACGCGCATGCACGCGACAAACTGTCTCTTTTTGGCTAGTGACAGATGGAGACGCGCTAAAGTCCTGCCTCCAAAAGCAAAAGGCACGCGGTTGGCATGCCTTTGAAGATTCATCTCTCACTTATCTATACAAAGACAAGTCGATTTTGGGGACATTTTTCTGAAAATAATCTTTTCCCGTTGTTTCCAGATCGTTATCGCCGCGTGTGCTGGACCGCTAGCCGCGTTCGCTAGTCCTCGTCCTCAAAATCGTGTTGCGCTGCCGGGTCCTCGTAAGGAACAGCATCCCAACTGGCTTCGTCCCGCGCGTCTTCCCAAGCGCGGTTCTCGAACCCAGGTCGCATGATCATGAGGGCACCACTGGCTCCGCGAAGCGCCTGGCGCAACTCGGAGGGGATACCGTGCCTGTTTAGCCGTTTCCATGCTGCTGCCCGTCTGCGCCGCTCTAAATCGCTCACACCGGATAGATACTGGGCTCGTGTCAGCCCCGAAGCGCGTGCGCAAAGCACGCCTCTTTCCCCTTCGTCCTGAACTATGCTCAGGATCTGACTTGCTGCCTCGATGTCATCGGAGGTGACAAGCGCACTCCGCTCTTGAATGCGAGCCCAAAATCTAAGGGACGCGCGGTCTTCCCGTGTCGGTACCGTGGAAAAAATTTGCGCGCTACGAAGGCGGCCATCCTCGCTAAATGGATCTTTCCACTCTTCACTGCGTCGCTCCACATTTATGCGCACAAACGTCAGAGGAGCAGTCGATTTTTGCCATTTTTTCTCCTGGACTACGGCGACGAGTGTTTCCAACGCCACCGCGTCAACCTTTAGCTCTTGCGCCAAGTCGAACCATTCGGGCTCGTGACCCTCCAATGGAAGCTTTAGGAATGTCTCTAGGCGCTGGCGGAGAGCAGTGTTCCTCGATTCATTGCATATCCGCTTTGCACGACTTTTTTCATTGCGGAAGCCACTGCAGGAAGCGCAGGTATAGCGGGCTCCTTTGGAAACGGGCGCCGATGTCGTCATGCTATGACCACAGCCACAGCGCAACACAAAAGATCCGGTTTGATTGTCTAGATCGTTTGCCAATTGTTTGGCTTCCGCGCGGAGCGCCCATGGGGCACAAACACGACAATTCTGAGTTGTTCAGCGTTCTTGATCGCGCTGTGCTCTCCGCTCTCCCAACTTCCCTTCAGCGTTCAATTCTGAATCTTTGGCCGTGAGCGCGCACGGACTATGGCTCCTGTGTGTTTCGCTGACCGCGGCATCGCGCGGAGGAATGCCGGGCTTGTTCCCGCGCAACTTTGGGAGATTTATGATCTCAAAAGGTTGTTGTCCTGCATCAATCATGGCTTGGAAGCGATTTAGATGGGCGTCAATCAACTTAATGCAGGCGGCGTTGATCCAAACCTTGCACTGTTGATCCCCTAATTTCTCACACCAGCGAACTCGCCCCGCGACCTCCACAATGAAGCCTATGAGCTGTTGTTGGGCATCGTAAACGTGAGCCAAAATCCGATCCGCAAATCGTGCTTCGCCGAAATGTTCATATGCCCGTCGCCTAGAAATGTGCTGATGATTGCGGCAGTCGGGCACAACGCGATTTGCGCCCCAATCCTCCCACTCCCAAGGGCTCAGCAGACAAATCATACCCTTCTTGTTTTTGGACATACCTACGGCGTGCGCCCACCGCACTTGTATTGCGCTGGGGGTGCCTAAAGCGGCAACGGATTAGATTTCCGGCCTTATCCGATGGCTGGCGGCATCCTTCAAAAAGCCCTGTGTGGCTTTCTGGGGCCGCAGATTTTTCCACATGAGGCAGTGCATCTACAGCGACCATCTACATGTGGGATAGTGTCCAGTGCAACCACAATATATCGTCAGTCCTGCGCAACGTCAAGCCAATTTTCGACAGATACATGCCATAGTGGCACGTTAACTCCTCATGGGCGGTTGCACGTTGGCAGGCAGCTACGACAGACGGTCGCACAGAGCCGAATCCTGCTCTGATACGGACATGGTACGGACACGGACTTAAAGAGAGGCTCTTAGGCAGTGGTACGTATTGCTGTCTAAGCAGCTTGTTATCGGGTCATTGAAGTGGTGAGCGCGGAAGGAATCGAACCTTCAACCTACTGATTAAGAGTCAGTTGCTCTGCCAATTGAGCTACGCGCCCTTGCCGCTGGTAAACTGTTGGTATAACGAGACTTAATTCACGCTGCTTGCTTTGTCCTTCGCGGGCACTTCTCGAGCAACTCTCACTATGCCGCTTCGCCGGTTGAGCTTTGCGATCAAGTCTGGCAGAAGCATCCGCGAGGTCGCTCTCATCAACGATATTGTACCTGTCAAACGCCGGTGTTGTCTTCCATCCGCCGACCTTCATGATCGTCTTCTCTTGAACACCCACGGGCCGCAGGTTCCCTGAACGTGGGCCGGAGCTCGTACGTTTCAGATAGCCGCTAGGTGATCTCAGGCAACCGCGCGATGCGGTCGAGAGTCGCAGCAATGCCAACTCGCTTACTCTCGGGTTCCTCGACCCTCACTACTGAGGCTTCGCAGAGGGTCCATCCTCCGGGTCCCAATCCAAGGCCTGGAGGCAGCATGATTACCAGTTCGAGCTTCGAGCCGGCTTTGATTCCGGGCTCGGAATAAAGAAAAATTCCTGACGAACTCAGATCGCGAGTCAGGCCCTGGCACTCGGCACCCTGGTGACGCACCTTGACCGGGACACGGACGGGTACGCGCTGGCGCGCGCGCCGGTCGGCAGATGCGGATCTGGGGGCGGGTGAGTTTTTCACGGTCATCTATGGTGTGGAAGTGTACTCCAGTTTGCTCGGAACTGGGACCGGAAGCATTTACAAAGAAGCTCCTCTCGCCGTTTGGCGAGAGGAGCCGGGGAAAACGCGCAGTTACAAAGCTAGAAGGTGAACTTGACGGCCAGCTGGATGCCGCGCGGCCCTCCGCCGCCAAGGAACGGGTTGCCGATGCCGACATCGCCGGTGGCGGTGAGGGGATAGGGTCCGCCGCCGACTTCGCGGCCTGCACCATTGAGCGCGTAACCCCCTACGCCGGCGTCTGCGAAGAATGCTGGCAAAAACGGATTGGAGAAGTTGGGGTGATTGGGGAGGTTGAAGAAGTCGGCGCGGAATTGCATGTTGAACCGCTCCGTAATCACAGTGTCCTTAAAGATGGCGAAGTTGAATTCTTTGAACGAGGGACCACGCAGCGAGTTGCGGCCTTCGTTGCCATAATGGCGCGTGCCCGGAACGCAGTCCTGATCGCTACCTGTAGGTCCAGTGTAGCCCGGCGTCAAGGGGTTGGTCACAAACTGCGTGGGAGTACACGGAATCGCAAACGAGCTTAGCTGGAGGTAGTTGGCGGGATTCTTGCTGTCGTATCGGATGGGCCCGACCACATCGGGGCGGTCGAAACCTTCGCCGCCGCCACTATAGTCCCCCTCGTAAAAGTAGTTGAGCTGAAAGGGCTGTCCGTCCTGCAAGGTCAGGACGCTGTTGATGCCCCAGCCGTTCTTTGCGCGCTGCCAGCTGCCGCCCATTTTTGGGAGCTGATAGGCGAAGTTCCAGCTAAAGCGGTGCGGAATATTGAAGTTTGACGGGCCGTACTCGAGTTTTGGATTGTTGCTGTCGTTGGGCTGGGCGGCGTTCGGCTCGAAGTCTTCGCCGTCGCTGGAGTTGTCCATGGAGCGCGACCAAACGTAATTCGCGATCGACGTAATGCCGTGCCATCCGTTGATACGCAGGCTCAGTTGCAGCGCGTTGTAGTTGGACTGGCCGGAGGAATTCTCCTGGAGGAGGTAGGTCGTGCCGTAAGCATTGCCTGGGATGTAGTTGCGCGTTACGCCGAAGGATGGGATGCAACCGGGACCGCCACCGGGGTAACACGACGTGGTCGTTCCGGTTATATCGTTAGCCTGCGCAAACGCGATGTCATAGGCCTTAACGGTCGCATTGCTGGGCTGGCTGAGGTCGAAGAAGCGCCACAGGCGATGGCCCTGCGATCCGACGTAGCCCGCCTGGATCACGGCCTTGCTCGTGATCTGCTGCTGGATGTTGAGGTTGTAGTTTTCCATGTAAGGCGTCTTGATGTTGCGGTCGAAGCCGAACGTGTCGCACTCGAGATTGCAAGTGGTAGTGGGCACAAATAACGGAGTCAAAGTACCGCCGGGGTTGATCGGTCCACCAACCGCGACCGTCGAAAGAAGTGGGGCAGGGCCAATGTTGTTATAGGCTGGGCCGGGAATGTCGTTGCCCACATAGGGAAAATGCCCCAGGACCATGTCCTGCGAGAAAGCATCGTAGAACATGCCAAAGCCGGCGCGGACCACGGTTTTGCCTTTTCCGAGAACATCCCAGGCGGCGCTGACGCGCGGAGCAAAGTCCTTTTTGTCCGGATTGTAGAGGCTGCCGAGGCCGGGTTGGCCTACTTGCGTGAGGGTGAAAGGATCACTTGGCGAGGAGGGGAGGGTGAAGTTGCTGAGGAGATTGTTCTTTTCTTGCACCACTCCGAAATAGTCCCAGCGGAGGCCATAATTCAAAGTCAACTGGGAGGTGAGACGAAAATTGTCCTGGGCATAGAAACCAAAGTTGTTCTCGAAGGTGTGCCGGGTTGTGTCTCCGAAGTATTGAAACCCACCATCGACACTGCCAGCAAGGAAATCGGTCAGGCTTGAGAATTCCAACTTTCCGCGGGCGAACCTGTCCAAAAACTGATTAATGCTGGTGCGATGGAAATCGACGCCAAACTTCACGGCGTGTTTGTTAAGCTTCCAGGAAAAATTGTCGAGGATCTGATCGTTGCTATCGATACGATGACGGGGGTCGCCGCTGTTGGCGCCGATGCTGGCCACGCCGCTCACAGAGATATTCGGCAGACCGTTGTCATTGATCCCACCACTGCAAGTGGAGAAAGTGGTGGCGTCGCAAAGGCCAATCGAACTGGGGTGGAAGTTCTGGTCGTCGGGGAAAAACCCTTCGGCAAAACGATTCCAGCCGAAGCGGAGTTCGTTAATCTTGGCCGAACCAATCGTGCGCGTGTAAGAGATAGAGACTAATTGCACGCGGGTCGGTGTGAACGTGTTAAAGCCCGGCAACTGGCCACCGCTGGCGGTAAGGGCGAGCGGGAACGATTGGATGCTGTCACCGAAGAAATAGCGCCCAGTGAGGGTATTGTTCGCATTGATACTGTGATCGATCTTGGCGATGAGGCTGGTCAGGTCGTTGTAGGAAGGAGAGATGACGGAAGCGACGCCACCGATGCCGACCGCCCCGGGGTTCGGGTTGACCAAGTTCGGTGCCGGCCACGGGTTTCGCGCCAGCAGTTTCTGAATTACGCCCGACGGGTCAGTGGCATCGCTCGGTTGCAGCGCTCCGCCGGGACCGGTACCCGTGGGCACGGAAGCAATGGTCACCACACCCACCGGTTCCCGCTGGCCTTCATAGTCGACGTAAAAGAACGTCCGGTCCTTGATGATCGGGCCACCCAAGGAAGCGCCGTACTGATTATTGTGGAACTGCGCTTTGGGCGTGCCTACAGGGTCGAAATAGTTACGCGCATCCAGGGCGTCGTTGCGGAAGTATTCTCCGGCGGTGCCGTGGATTTTATTGCTGCCGCTCTTAGTAACAATATTTACGACCGCGCCGGCGTTGCGGCCATACTCGGGCTCGAAGTTGGAAAGCACGTTCACTTCGGCCACGGCGTCGATGGGAAGTATCGTTGAAGGAGTACCGAATACGCCGGCCTGGTTGATGGCTGGATCGTTGCGGTAGCCGTCGTTCATGTCGGTGCCGTCAAGCAGATAGTTGTTGGAGCGACCGCGAGCGCCATTCATGGAGAACTCGCCGAAAGACCCGGGGGAATCGGAAATCTGGTCGGGAGAGCCGGCGACGCCGGGATTGAGGTAGATCAGCTTAGTGTAATCGCGGCCGTTAACCGGCATGTCCGCGACGGTCTCGGAGGTGATGACGCCACCGAGGTCGTTGGTGGTGGTCTCGACCATGGGGAGATCTTCGGCGTTGACTTCGACTCGAGTGGAGACCTGTCCGGTCTTGAGGGCGGCATCGACGCGGCGTTCGGTGGCCACGTCGACGGCGACTCCGGTTGCCACAAAAGTCTGGAAGCCGGTCTCGGTAACGGTGACGGAATACTTGCCGATGGGCAACTCCGGCACGGAGTAACTGCCATCCGAACTGGTGGTGGTGGTGCGTTCGAGCCCAGTGGCTTCGTTGCGCACTTTGACCGTGGCTCCGGCGATGAAAGCGCCGGAGGGGTCGGTTACCGAGCCGAGAATCGTCCCACGAAAAGTTTGGCCCGTGAGCATGGCCGCCGACAGCAGAACAAAAAGTACCAATAATCGCAATTTCATTTCCGGTTCTCCTTAACCGCATCGAGCACTGGACCAACACTGGAAAAGCCCAACGCTTCGGGCACAGCAAATACGGTTTCCTTAAGATCGCGGGATTATATACGACAGAAGGACCAAAGAGCAGTGTCGAAGCACACAGGAAAAATTGATCGGAGGTATAAGCGAGAGGACTCGGACCCGCACAGAAGGGGATCTAGAAGCTGAAGGCCACGCCGCCGCGCGCCGAGCGCGCCGATTGCACCAGATAAAGGGTGTGTCCGTCCTGTCCCATAACCGGCACGTAGCCCTGCGCGAGCAGATTGCGGACGTCCAGGATGAAATCCATGTGCCCGGCAAACATGCGGCCAGGAATGGGCTGGCGGATGCAGAGGTTCAAGTAGGGGTCGGCCTGGCCGGCCGAAGTATTGAACAAGTCGACTGGCGTCAAGGTGCGGTTGGCGGAGTAGCGATAGGATGCGGTCCAGCGCGTTTTTGTCTTCGGCAGCGTGCCGCTGAATTTTGCAGCCACGGCTTGCCGCCGCTCGGCGTGAATCCACTGCCGCGCGTCCTGCAGTTGGACATCGGGACGCGACAAGTCGAGGGTGCCGCCGTAGGCGTAATCTAGAGTTGCGGTCAGATCGGAAAGCAGTTTCCGCTCTAGTACTACCCTCAGCCCGCGCGTCGAATAATCGGTCCCCTGATAACTGAAGGTTCCCGAGTAAATATCGGGCAGCACGTTACCGGATTCGGCGGAGACTTCGCCAGGCATCATTCCACCGACCCCGGTAAGCACCGGATCGGCAATGCCGTCCTCGTAGAACGCGACCTGCATATTATTCTTGCCGATGCGGTGGGAGATCGAGACTTCCTGGTGATGGGCTTTTTCAATCGCCGGGGAAAATCCGGTGATGCTCATACGCGGCGCGGTTTCACTCAGATCCGACGAAGTCGAATCCAGACCATTGTCGCCGCCGCCGTTGGCCAAGTGAGCCTCCAGCGCGCTACGCGGGACTGAGCTCGCGTATTGATATTCGACGACGGTGTCAGGGCTGAGGTGCAGATCGGCCGACCCGAAGGGCTTGAAGGCGTTGACCCGCCCCATGAACTCGATGGTCTGCAGTTCACTGCCGAAGTTCAGCTCCAGCAGGTTGCCGATTACGACCCGATCGGAACTCTTCACTGAAAGCGCCTGCAGCGTGCCTGCCGGCATCATGTTCAGGTCGGGCGAATTCAATCGCAGCGCCGTGATCGCTACCGTTGGCTCAAACATCCCGTTGAAGCTGCCAGTGTAGCTGGTTCGCACCACGGCGGCCGGATTGGCCTCGCCGTCGGTTCCATAACCAACGTTGCCGTTCAGTCTGAGGGTTCCATTCGATGGCAGCGAACGCTGCACCGCAAAATCAGCCGTCATATCGGAGGGACTGCCGAAACCCTCAGCAGGCGATCCCGCCAGCAGGGTCACACTGCCTTTTACGTCGCGGTTACCGGCGGCCTCAACCACGGTAGTGCCATCGGGAAGCACTCGCAGGATGGGCCGATTCGCGACCGAGCGCAGCGTCCATTTCCAGTCATCGTCGTCCGCCGCACCGCGCAGGGGAACCAGTTGAATGGCTTCGAAAAGCGTGGTCAGCGTGATATTGACGAGTTGCCTGGCGCCCGCACGGACGCCAATTTTCTCGCGCAGAGAGGGCAGGAAAGAAGGGGCGCTGACTTTTATGCTGTAGGTTCCCGGGAGCAGATTTCGCACCGAGTAGAAGCCATGATCGTCAGTGAAAACCTTCAGGGTCTGGGCGGCTGAGCTGAGTATTTCGACTGCTGCGCCCATTTGCGGTGCGCCGCTGGCATCGCGAACGTAACCCGAGATCGTCCCCGGCGTGGCTCCGCGCGCGGTTCCCGGCCATGCCGGCAAGGCCATGCTGGTGACCATGACGGCGACGAATTCGAGGAACCTGAGCTTTCGGAACATTCGCCCACCACTTCCAGGGAACCAGGCAAACAGTTTACTCTTCGTTACTCCACGGCGAAAGTCGCCGTGGGATCCACGGTCTGCTTAGACAGCTTGTCGTTCACTTTGATCTCGATCTTGTACAAGCCGGGCGGCAGATTCGCGGCGGACAGCGTCTTCTGCAGCGTGACTTGATCCCCAACATTGCCCATCGTGTCGGTCGACTCGACGGTATGGATGACGGCCTTGTTATTCGCGTCGGTCACATTGTACTCGAAAGTGGCCGAGGGTTTGTGCGTTTTCTCGTCCACGCTGAGGTTGTAAACCTGCATCCAGAAATTCAGCTTCTGATTGCGCTTGAACGAAATGGGCTTGCCGTCGGAGCCCGCCACGCGCGGCCGCACTTTCATGGCCCCGATTACAAAGCTGCCCGTGCCCACGTTCTTAGTGGCTACCGGCTCCATCACATCGGCGATGATCAGCGTCGAACTGCTCAACTTGTCTTCGCTGAAGTCCGGAATCACGATGGCATGGCTCCAACTGCCAGTGCGATCTCCGTTCACGTCTTTGACGACGATGTCCAGACGGTACCGATTCTGGCTGATGCGCAGCGGGATCGCCTTCCAGTAGACAGCGGAATTTTCGGCGGTCTTCGGCAGCAGTTCCACCGGCACATCGATCTGCACCGGCTCTTCAAAGGTCTGTACGATTTTGCCCGTGAGCGTGGTCACGCGCATAAAGATGTTGACGGTGCCGCGTTCTATTCCGTCCTTGTTCTGGAAGGTCACGTCGCGGTTCTTGATCTGAATGGTGATCGGAACCAGTACCGTGTCGCCAGTCACCTTGACGAAGTCGGCGCGAACATCAAACGGCATCAGGTTGACGCTGATCTTGTGGCTGACGATCTCTTCCAGATCCTTGAACTTGACCGGAGGCGCCGACTGCAGTTTGGCAAACTGTTCCAGGCGGTCGAATTGCTTGGTCGCCTGCATGGCGCTTTGCGGGCCGGGACCCAGTTGCTCAAGCCCGCCGCCGCTGAACCGTTGCGCCTTGCTCGCCATGCCCATCGACTCATACATCGTCTGGCCGGCATTCGGGGTGTACTTCAAGGCGTCTTTTTCCGAGCGGTCCATCGTCATGTGATAGTCGCCGCACATGCAGCTATCGACAAACTCGATAATCACTTCCTGCCCGATACCTTCAATGTAGCGATAGCGCCACGTTTCAAACGGGAAGGTCGAGGTCTCACCGCCGCCTTCTTCAATGGGGCGCTCATAGGTGCCGCCGGAGGGATGAGCGTCAATCTCATCCGCCGGCCCAAACACGATGTACATCCGGCCGCGATCGGTCTTCCAGCCGGGAATGCCCGCGGCGTAGTGCTCGTTGGCATACGCGATGCGGCGGTAGTGCTCTTCTTTAAACTCGTTCTCTTCGGTGTCGGGGGTGGGGTCGCGGCGTTGCCAGAAGGCCTCGATGAACTGGTCGCGCTCTTCGTCGTTGGAGAGCTGCATGAAGGCGCTTCGTTCGTCGTCGGTAATAATCCAGCGCACATCCTCGTCCAGCCACTTCCGGTAGGTTTTGCTCAACTCGATTTTGAGGGCCTTGGCGTTGGCTTTTTTCTGTTTTTCCGGGATCGGACGGGTTAGCGGATCGACCTGGTTTCCTTGGGGAGCCGCCCCTTGAGTATCAGAGCCCTTCGCGTCTTTGTCCTGGGCCTGAGAAAAGGCGCCAACACCCAACGCCAGCACGCCAGCCAGCAGGCCAACCGAACAACGATATCGAAAGCTAACGCAGAACATAGATAGGGCCTACCTTACGGGAAACTCCAGTTGCCTAATTCTATGTTTATTGGATACAACAAGGCAAGGAGAAGTGGCCTGGGGGAAGGAAAGATTTGCTGGTCTGGGTGCCGCTCCTAAATCCCTTAGGAATCCTCACCTTGCGGCCGAACTGGAATGGCTACTGGGGCCTGACTGAGGGGACGTTGGGCGCGGTATAATGCAATGTGCCGCAGGTTTCCCTCGGTTAGCTCACTGGAGCCGCTCAGGGAAGGACCTGTTTCGCGGGAACTCGGGAACTTTCCCCCTCGTCTGAACGTAACTATACATGCGCAACCACGGTGCTGGTTCGCCGTTTCGTCACCGCAGCTGGGGTATGCCACAAGTAAGGCTATGAAGATCCGGCTATGAAAACCTGGAAGAAAGTCTTGATCGGAGTGGGCGCAGCGCTGGTGCTCGCCATAATCGTCGGGGCGACTGTCTACCAGAGCAGGAAGAACCTGGTGACGGTGCAGACGGGGAAAGTGCAAAAGCAGAATCTGGCCTCGGTCGTCAGCGCGTCGGGTGAAATCAAGCCCAAAACCTACGCCAACATCGGAGCCAATGCCTTCGGCAGGATCGTCAAGTTGCACGTCAAGGAAGGCGACCGCGTGCAAAGAGGTCAGTTACTGGCGCAACTGGAGAACGTGCAGTCGTTGGCCGACGTGAATGCCACTCGTGCATCGGTGCAGGCGGCGGAAACTGATGCGGTGGCCGCCGAGGCCAATCTCAAGACTTCGCTCGCCGATCTCAATCGCGCCAAATCCGACGCCACCCACGCCAAGCTTGACTGGGACCGCGCCCAGGGTTTGTACAACGCCGCCCTTATTGCCAAGCAGGATTACGACGTGAAGAAGGCGGCATGGGAGTCGGCCGAGGCGGGACTTGCGCAAGCCGAGGCGCGCGTGGCCCAGGCGAAAGCGCAGAAAGATTCGGCGGACCAGCACATCTCGCAGAATCGCGCCAACCTGACTCGGGTTGCCGACGTGCTCCAAAAAACCACCTACGAAGCGCCGTTCGACGGCGTTATCACCAATCTTCCAGTGCGCGAAGGCGAGACCGTGGTGATGGGAATTCAGAATTCGCCCGGCAGCACGCTGATGACGATTGCCGACATGTCCGTGATCACGGCCGAGGTAAGAGTGGACGAGACTGACATCGTCAACGTGCATCTCGGGCAGCCCGCCGAAGTGACCATCGACGCCATCCCGCACAAGATTTTTCACGGCGTCGTTAGCGAAATTGGGGATAACGCAATTGTGCGCTCCACGGGTGTTGCGACCTCTCAGTCGACTGCAACCAGCGAGGAAGCGAAAGACTTCAAGGTGGTCGTGACGCTTACGGATCCGCCGTCGGATCTGCGCCCAGGGCTTTCTTCGACCGCCAAGATCACGACCGCAAACCGCAGCAATGTGCTGAGCATTCCGATTCAGGCGCTCACCGTGCGTACGCGGGGAGATCTCGTTCCCAGGGATGCATCGAAAGACAAGAATAAAGTGGAAGCCGCCACCAGCGCTCCGACCGACGCATCGAAGCAGAAGGAAAAGGAAGAACTGCAGGGCGTGTTTGTCATTCGCAATAAAAAAGCGGAATTTGTACAGGTGGACACCGGCATCAGCGGCACCACCGATATTGAAGTCACCAAGGGCTTGCAAGACGGTGACGAAGTGATTACCGGCAGCTACAAGGTTTTGCGTACCCTGAAACCGGGAACCAGCGTCAAAATCGATAATTCGGCCCCAAAGAAAGAAGAGGAAAGTTCGTAGAGACGGGGCTTGCCCCGTCTTACTCTGCGGAAGGAGACGCGCAAGCCGCGCCTCTGCAGCAGAACCGTCTAACCTCTCTGAGTTTAGAACGTCCAAGATAGAACAGCTAGGAGCGTGCGTGCCCGAGCCCGATCCGCAGAAGGAGAGCAAGATGGCGACTGCCGAAGTATTACCAATCGATAAGCCCGCGAATTGGGGTGCGCCCAACTCCTACATGATCACGACCGAGGATCTGTGGAAAAGCTACGATATGGGCGCGGAGCAAGTGCACGCGCTGCGCGGCATCAACCTGCTCATCCAGCGCAACGAATACGTTGCCATCATGGGACCGTCCGGGTCGGGCAAGTCGACACTGATGAACCTGATTGGCTGTCTCGACTCGCCCTCCAAAGGCCAGTACTGGCTCAACGGACAACTGGTCAGCGAACTGGACGACGACGAACTGGCGCGGATTCGTAATAAGGAAATCGGATTCGTCTTTCAGACCTTCAATCTTCTGGCGCGTGCCACCTCGCTGCACAACGTGGAACTGCCGCTAATCTACGCCGGAATCCCCTCGGATGAGCGCATCGAGCGCGCCAGAGCCGCGCTGAAGTCGGTCGGCATGGAAGACCGCATGGGCCACAAGCCCAATGAACTCTCGGGCGGACAGCGCCAGCGCGTGGCTATTGCGCGGGCACTGGTCAATAAGCCGGCCATCATCCTCGCTGACGAACCAACCGGCAATCTTGACTCGCAAACCGGCAACGAGATCATGGCGTTGTTCGATCGGCTGCACTCGGAAGGAAATACGATCGTGCTGGTGACCCATGAGCACGACATCGCCGAGTACGCCCACCGCATCGTTTACATCAAAGACGGCGTCGTTGCTAAGGATGAAGTGAAGGAGTAAGCAGCCGAGCCGCACTACTTTCCCGCGAGCAGCGATTCGACTTCTTTCTGTGCTTCTTGCAGATTTGGGGAAAAACGCGCCACGCGCTCAGAGATCGCGTTGGCCTCGTCGATGCTTCCCTGCTGCTGCAACGCGTGGGCGAGCAAAAGGAACCCTACGTCGGTCGGCTGCACCTTCATGGCATTGGAGTACTGCCGCACGGCCTCGGGCAGGTCGCCACTTTTTTCTGCGATCAGTCCAAGTCCGATCATCGCCATGGGCATGGGCCGATCCGGCGCCAGCCGCAGCGCCGTTTCGAAACACTGCTTCGCCTTTATTGAGTCTCCCATGAGGCGATAGACGGACCCCAGATTGCCATAAGCCGCGGCGCGAAGATTCACATCGCCGGCGTGAATGGCCACAATCCGATAGCGTTCGATTGCGGCTGACAGATTGCCGTGGCTTTGCTCATAGCCGCCGATATTCAGGTTGGCGGGCAGATCCTCTGGCCAAATGGCCAACGCAGCGCGGTAGTGGACGAAGGCCTCTTCGTCCCTGCCCTGGCTGCTCAGAAATCCTGCCAGGGTATCGTGCGCAAACCAGTTGTTCTCCGTCAGGGCCAGCGTGCGGAGCCAGAATGATTCCGTGTCGTGCCAGTAACGAACCTGATGATAGGTCAGCGTTCCCAGTACCAGCAGACAGGAGACTGCTGGAATGGCCAGCCACGCGACAGAAACTTTCCCGGAGCTCGACCAGTCGGCCACCAGCCATGTTGCCATGACAAACAAACCGATGAACGGAATGTAAGCGTATCGGTCCGCCATGGCCTGAGCGCCCACCTGCACCAACCCAATCATCGGCACCAGGCTCCCTAGAAACCAAAACCATCCGACAGCGAGATAGCGTCGATCGCGCGCGCGAAGTACCCAGGCGCTGATCGCCAGCAATAGAACCACGGCCGCGATTACTTGCCACGCAGGGTAAAGCTGAGTGGGATGCGGATACAACGCTACCAACCTCGACGGCCAAAGTGCTTTCCCCAAGTAGCGCACATAGGAAATCACGGCAGTCTCCAGCCGCAATGACAGGCTGTACTGGGAAAAAGACTGGACGGCACCTCCGGCCTTTTGCGCCTTCATCGTGACCACCGCGCTCGCGGCAGAAAGCAGCAGGAGCGGAACTTTTTCCCATACCAGCCCTGCGCTTGACCGTTTGGACGCGCCCTCGTCCTGCACCGCGAACCCGGCCGCAGCCGAAGCGCCGATTCGTCGCAGCGGCCAGTAGTCCAACAACAAAAGCAAAAATGGAAAGGTGATGACTTGGGACTTGCTCATGAATCCAAACACAAGCAGCAGCACCATCGCCGCGTAGCGGAGAAGCGCGGGTTTCCGCGTATACCAGAAATAGGCATGCAGCGCGAGCAGGAAAAACAGCATGCTCAACACGTTCTTCCGCTCGGCCGCCCATGCCACCGACTCAACGTTAATGGGATGAAGCGCAAACAGCGCCGCTACCATCAGACTGCGCCAACGCAACCCCGTGGCCCTCTGCAGCAGTAGAAACAGCAGCACAGCGTTGGCCGCGTGCAACAGAACATTCTCGTAGTGAGGTCCGGCAGGATTGAGGCCGAAAAGTTGGCAGTCAAGTGCATGCGAAAGCCAGGTCAGCGGATGCCAATTCGCCTGATCGTAAGTAGTAAAGGCCCACTTGACGGTCGTCCACGTCAGGCCCGTGCGTACATGAGCGTTCTCGGTGATATACGCATAATCATCATGATTTAGAAAGCCATTGCGGATCACGGGGCTATAACTGACGAGCACAACGACGATCAGCAGCAGACACAGCAGCAAAGTGCGTTCGCCGGACGATTGAAACAGCTGCGATGAAGATGAAAAGGATTCGGTGGGAACCGAATCTTCGGATGGTTCGAGGCGTTTCGCGACCGCGGCGGGAGAAAACGAACTCATGGATGCCCCATCGTAACCCAGCTATGAGCGGTTCAGGACAAAGAACCGCGAAGCGTGAGTTTCTTTGGTCATTAGGTCAGGTGTAAGTGGAGCGCCGGGCGTCCTCGCCCAGCCACGATGCTTGCCGAGGCCGTTATTGCAGAGTGCCGCTGGCTTCTAGCAGATCCGGAGCAGGAATTGTTCCCGCAGTCCCTGCCACGAAAAAGTTGTGGTCGTAGAGATTGCGGTACATGCGGCCGGCAATCTCCGCCGCCTTCGGTCCAAAGGTGGAACGCCCGCCCTGCAAAAAGACGACGGTGACAATGCGTCCGATATCGGTGTTGGCGTATGAGGCGAACCATCCAAAGCGGGTGCCGGCATGCGAACACGTGCCGGTCTTGCCCAAAATAGATTCTTCGTTAAAGTTCAAACGCACGCTGCGGGCGGTGCCGTAGTTGACCGCTCCAGCCATGCCATCGGAGAGTTCGGGAATCACGGGCTCGATATCGAGATGGCGCTTGACGCGAGGCTGGAAGTTGGCGACTGCCTCCGGGCCGGTCGGATGTTGCAGGTAATAAAGCGTGCCGCCATTGGAGATGGCCGTGACCAGCGCTCCCAGTTGCAGCGGAGTCATCGAAATGCCTTCGCCAAACGAGCACATCTTGCTCACGCCGCCAAGTTTCGCGGGGATCTCTGTTTCCGGATAAGTGCCCAACTGCTCGCCCGGAATGTGAAAACCGGCGAGTTCGCCGAGTCCGAACTGGTGCGCGTAGTACTGCACTTTTTCGAATCCGAGTTTGCGTCCGACTGCTTCGAAGTAGGCATTGTTGGAGTGCGCCAGCGCTTCGGTAAGATTCATCCGGCTGCGGCCTCCGAGCGCCACTTCGGTCTGTTCGTCGATCACACCTTCGCTCAGCGCAGCCAGAGCTACGGAAAGTTTGATGGTCGAGCAAGGCTGCGCGCCGCTCGAGAGCGCTAGCTTCTGATTGACCATGGCCAGGATGCGTCCGCTGGTCGGTTCGATTGCGACCACCGTGCCGTTCATATTGCCCAGGGCATCGATCGCAGCTTGGCGGACCACGGGGTCTTCGCCCGCGGTCACGTCGCCTTCGGTGATATCGGAAGCAAATGAACTGGTGTGAAAGCGCTCGTAATAATGATGGCGCCCAGTAGCAGAATAAATGGAGGAATGTGTGCTGGAATGCGTGGATGCGTACGACGAACGAGGCGCGCGGCCCCGCGCCAGGGTTCTCATGCGCCTTTTCGCGTGCTGATTTTCGGTAATGCTGTGCGTTTTCTTATGTGGTGGTAGCGTGCTCGGATTGAGGCTGGCCGCGATGCCACTGGCGTTCAGCAACATCACGAATCCGAAACAAAATGTAAGACGAAGAAACCAGGCACTCAACTTCACGTCGCCATCCCCGGAGCTACTCAGCCAATTCCGTGACTTCTTCTATCGGCCTGCTGGATTAGATGCAAGAGTCTCGCCAAAACCCCACACCGATGGCATTCTCGTGCAACTGTCCGATAGTAGGCGATTTGCGGGCTCCGGCGCAATGCTAAAGTGGGATGAGCCCCCCGGCAGAATCCACAGGATAACTAGCTGATTAAATTGCCCTTAATCTCATTTCGGGAGAAGGTCAGGCACCTTGGTAACCTGATTTGCCGGTTACTAGCTTCTGCAACCGTTTGCACACCGCCTGACAATGTACCAAGCCGCCGTTGGCTCCGATTTAAGCGATGACCAGATTTGGTTCTTGCTTGTGGGTGGCGCAGCGGTTCACCGCTGCGATAAGAGGTTTGTCTTGATCACGGCTTTAGCCACCGAGGGGCGGCAATTTTCAAACTGCACCACTACCAACGCTTTAACAAAATGAGCCACTGCCCATTTTTCTGTTATTTTCAAACGGCGCACTTTCTGCCTCACGGGGGTCTGCCTTTTGCGAACGTCGCTCACAATATTTTTCCTGACTTTGACTGTAATCGTCCCACTCATCGCCCACGCCGCCGAACAAACCGTGGAAGCCCGCCGCGCCGAACTCCATCGTCTGCTGGCTGAGGAGTGGGAGTACACGCTGCGCACGCAGCCCGAACTCGCCACCCAGGTTGGCGACGACCGTTACAACGATCGGCTCAGCGATTTGTCGGACAAGGCAATTGCCGACGACCTCGAACACACTCGTCAGTCGCTGGCCCGCTTTGAGGCCATCGATGTAACCGGATTTCCCGAACAAGAGAAAGTCAACCGCGCGCTCATGCTGCGCAGTCTGCACGAAGCGCTCGACGCCGCGTCCTTCAAAGACTGGGAAATGCCCGCCACGCAATTTGGCGGCATTCATCTGCAATACGCATCGCTGCCTTTCGATTCGCCATTCCGCAACGTGAAAGATTACGAAGATTACGTATCGCGGCTGCACCAGATTCCGCGCGTGCTGGAGCAGGCGATGGCGCACATGCGCGACGGACTGCGCAACCATCTCATGCCGCCGAAGTATCTGCTCGAAAAGGTTTCCACGCAGGCGCAGGAAATTGCCGACGATTCGCTCGACCAAAGTCCGTTCACCGAGCCGCTGCGCAAGTTTCCCGATTCCATCTCCGGGGCGGACCGCAATCGACTGCGTGCGGAGATGGAAAACGCGGCGAAGAACGAAGTCGCGCCCGCTTACGCAAAATTCGCGAAGTTCGTGCGCGAAGACTACGCGCCTCACGGACGGCTTAATCCCGGCGTGTGGGCCTTGCCCGACGGCGATGCCCGCTATCGCTTCGCGATACGTCACCAGACGACCACCGATTTCACCGCCGAACAAATTCACCAGCTCGGCCTCAAGAGCGTGGCGGAAATTGAAACCCAGATGCTCGCTCTCGCCAAGGCGCAAGGCTTCAGCGATCTCAAGTCATTCAACGAGCACATCCGCCACGATCCGAAACTGCACGCGAAGTCCGGCCAGCAATTGTTCGACCTGTACGCCCACTATCGCGACCAGATGTACGCGAAGCTGCCGGAACTATTCGGGCGCCTGCCTAAAAACAAGTTGGACGTTGTCGCGATGGAATCATTCCGCAGTGCGTCGAGCCCTCCTGCCGATTATTCGCTAGGCGCAGGAGATGGCTCGCGCCCGGGACGCATCAACGTGAACGAATATGCGCCCGAGAAACGTCTCCTGCTCAATGTGGAAGCTATTGCGTACCACGAAGGCGTTCCGGGGCATCATCTGCAGTTTTCGATCGCGCAGGAACTCACCGGCTTGCCGCCGTTCCGCAAATATAACCTCGATCTCAATGCCTATACCGAGGGCTGGGCGTTCTACTCCGAGCGTCTGGGAAAAGAAGCGGGTTTTTATCAGGATCCCTACAGCGAATATGGCCGCCTGCAGAACGAAATGTGGCGCGCCGTGCGCTGGGTAGTCGACACCGGAGTGCATTCTCAGCACTGGACCCGCCAGCAGATGATCGACTACTTTCACGAACACACCGCAATGGACGACGAGAACATCAGCACAGAGGTTGATCGCTACATCGCCTGGCCGGCGCAAGCGCTGTCCTACAAGATGGGGCAGATGAAGATTCTCGAACTGCGAGCCCGCGCGCAGCGGGAACTCGGAGCAAAATTCGATATTCGCGCCTTTCACGATGCTGTGTTAGACCAAGGCCCCCTGCCGCTTGACCTGCTGGAAACAAAGATTAACGACTGGATCGCCTCCAGCCATTAACCCACTCGGTAGTGGCTCACCTTGATGCCACGCCCTCAAAAACCCCGCGCCACGGGCCAATTGGAAATGAGCAACTGGATGGATCATCAGTAGACTCGAGATGTGCCAGGCGCATCCAGCTAAGTCGTTGTTTTATAAATACCTTACTGTAACTCCTGATTTCAGACCCACCATGCATTCCAATAAGCCTTTTTTTTTCAAATAGATAGATATAAGTCATTGATTTATAAATACTTTATCTATAAGTCCCTTAGAATCAAAGACACAAGCAAAAAATCCCGCTAAGTCTTTGACTTCAAAAGACCGAGACTAGGGGGTTCTGACATGCTCCGCAGAAGCAGCAAGCTCAGAGCCAGAAGAAGCCAGATCTGATGCGGCATGACGATACCAGTCCAATACCAAGACTCGACCACAGCTTGCGGAACCTTGCCGCTAGCTTGGAACTGCTCCAATGCTGACCCACCAGGCACAAGAAAAGGAAGCATCAGCAGAAACGCGCCACGCGCAAACCTGTTTCGCGGGCCAGAGAATTCCCGAAGACTCCAGCACAGCGGCAAGATCAGCAGGAATGCGTCGTAAAAGCGGTGGTAAACAGGAAACAGGCTGAGAATCGCAAGTGTGCTCAGCGGCAACAGGAAATCATTGTTCTTAGACCCGTTCCGCAGCATCAACAAAAGCCAGATAACAAACAGAGTGCCCGAAATGGCGAATGCCAGAACATTGGCAGCAGCGGCGTGTTGCAAGAGTGCATAGAAGAGCACCTGAAGATTGATCAGGCTGAAGCGGATCGGATTTCGTTCCGTGAAGTCGCTCAGGATTCCCGTAGCCAGCAGAACCTTATTGTCGATGCGATAGTTCTGCAGCCAGGGTGTGCTACTGATCGCCAGCCGGGCGAGCGCCAGAATTGCAGTGATGAAGACAACTCCAGCCGCCATCCCGCAGAGTCGCCAACGCCGCCACAACAGGTAGCAAGCGAAAAACGGCAGTCCGATTTGAGGTTTCAAACAAATGGCAATGCCGATGAGGATTCCGGCAATGGTTTCGCTCCCGCTCTGCCCTCGCGACACCGCAATTCCGCAAAGAGCGACCGTGGCAATGACGATGCTGCCCGCCGCAAATCCAGTGTGCAAAGGCGCAAGGGCCAGCGCGAAAGCTACAAATACATAGCTGCGCCAGTCGTTTTTAATAAACCCAACCCCAGCCCCAATCAGCGACAGTAGCGACCAGATCGCCGCAAGAGTTAGGCACGCGGTAATGACCAACCAGGAGAGATGAGCGACCGGCCATGGTAAAACCGCCAGCGGAATGAGGAGGAACAGACAGGTCAGGGGATAAGCGGTCGGGATCCCGCGCTTCATGATCAAGGATCCATCTGCCAGGTCTTTGGCAAGAAATTCCGGCCGGCGCGCGCCCTCGACTGGCCAGAGTTTCGCCAGAACTTCTGGGCTATAGGGATCCATTCCCATGACCAAAGCGCGGGATTGAATATAGGGTGAGATGAAGTCGTTGAAATCCGCCGCCCGCAGAAAACGCATCGGGCCGCGCACGAGGAATTCGGAAGCGGCCAGCAGCACCAGCAATAGGAGTAGAGATTTCGAGCTTGTGGATAGATGTAGCATTCGTCCGAAACTATCGCGACCAGCGCGGCGCAATCGCGTAATAGAGTTGCACCGCAACGATGAAGGCGATGCTCCAGTGCGTGTTGATGATACAGAGGAGGGCTCCGAATGCATACAACCCCTGCGCAACCACAATGCGGCGGCATACGGCCGCGGGCACTTCGGGCGCAATGTCGTCCTTGACTAACCCTAATCGCGTGGCGCATCCCCAGCTCAGGTACAGCGCGAAACCCAGACAAAAGATGTTCAGCCAGTAGGAGAGCAGGGCGATGCGATACGTTGGGAATTCGGCGAGCAGCGCGGTGGAGAAAGGCGTGACAGTAACGAAAAACAGGAAGGCGATGTGAATCCAAGAAAGACTGCGGTCGGAACGCGCAAGATGATTGAGTTGCGTTTGCTGGCCAACCCAGAAAATTCCCAGTGTCAGGAAGCTCATCATGTACATGAGGAGCCGCGGAGAGAGTGCGGTCAGGCCATGCCAGAGATCGTGCTCGTTGTGCACGGCTTCCATCGCGGGCACGCGCAGGTCGAGCACAAGCAACGTCATGGCGAATGCAAAAATCCCATCGCTCAGAGCCGCAAGGCGCTCCACACTTTGTCCGGCAATGCGGTTGTACGCGGTGGTCATGAAGAAGCCAGGTTTCAAGGTTTCAAGGTTTCAGGGTTTCAAGGTTACAAAGTGAACCTTCGACGACGCGGGATTTTTCTTTGAAACCTTGAAACCCTGAGACTTGGAATTCTCCTACATCACTTCATTGCGTTTCCGCAGGAAGGCGGGAATGTCGAGATCCTCTACCTGGTAGCTAGGAGGAGCCGAGCGCATCGCGTCCAGTGAAGTTACCTCGGCATGCGCCGGCGCGCTCATGGGTGCCGATTCCTGAAAAGCCGCTGGCGCAGATTCTGGCTCGAAGGTGGGTTCTGGCTCGAAGATGGGCTCGGGTTCGAGCGCAGGTTCTGGCTCGCGGAAGTGATCACTCGGCTGCGCAACGTGGCGCGAAACCTCCCGCGAAACGTCTCTGGACAATATGACTGGATCAAAATTTTCAAAATGGCGGGGACGCCGCACACCGGCCTCTTTGAAACCGGTTGCGATCACCGTGATCTTGACCGAGTCCTTCATCTTCTCGTCGAGCACGGCGCCAAAAATGATGTTGGCATCTTCGTGAGCCGCACCCTGAATGATGGTGCAAGCCTGCTGCACCTCGGCCAGTTTCAGCGAACTCGAGCCGGTGATATTGATAAGAATGCCGCGCGCTCCATCGATCGCACCCGCTTCTAGCAGCGGCGAGGCGATGGCACGCTGGGCGGCTTCGACGGTGCGATGATCGCCGGACGCGGTCGCCGTGCCCATCACCGCATAACCCATGCCCGCCATGATCGCCTTCACGTCGGCAAAGTCGCGGTTGATGATGCCGGGGATGGTGATGATGTCGGAAATGCCCTGCACTCCTTGACGAAGAATATCGTCGGCGATGCGGAAGGATTCGAAGAAGCCGGCGTTCTCGGCGACGGCCAGCAGCTTTTCGTTAGGGATTACGATGGTGGTGTCGACCGACTCCATGAGTTCGGAGATGCCGCGCTCGGCCTGCTGCATGCGGCGTTTGCCTTCAAAGGCAAACGGCTTGGTGACGACGGCGACGGTGAGCGCGCCCATTTCGCTGGCCAGCGATGCGATGATCGGCGCCGCGCCGGTGCCGGTGCCGCCGCCGAGTCCGGCGGTGACGAAGATCATGTCCGCACCTTCGAGCACTTCAATGATTTTGTCCGAATCCTCGAGCGCGGCTTTGCGGCCGATCTCGGGATTGGCGCCAGCACCGAGTCCATTCGTCAGCTTCACCCCGAGCTGAATTTTGGTGGCGGCGCGCGACATGCGCAGAGCCTGCAAATCGGTGTTGGCCACGATGAATTCGATGTGTTCCATGCCCGAGTCAATCATGCGATTGACCGCGTTGTTGCCACCGCCGCCGACACCGATGACCTTGATGCGTGCGTCGTTGCGCGCTTCTTCGTTGAAACAGATGCGGAGTCCGTTGTCTTCAGTCATACATCACCTCGTAAGTCCAGTTGTAGAGACGGGGCTTGCCCCGTCTACGCTGTGGGCGAAGACGCGGCAAGCCGCGTCTCTACGGAAAATCACGCCCCTTTTCCAGCGAACAGCGCTTTCATGCGTGAACCGAAGCCCGGTTCCTGCAAACCGCGGGCCAGGCGGGCGCGGTGCCCGTAATATGCCATACCCAATACAGTTGCGAACTCCGGTTCGGCCAGAAACGACGGCATCTTAGCCATGGGCGTTGGCCACGCCAGGCGCGCGGCTTTGCGCAGCACCGATTCCGCCACGTCTAGAATTCCGGGAAGGCGCGAGGCTCCGCCGCTCAGCACGAATCCGGCGATGCAGTGCTCGAGAACGCCAGCGTGGCGCAGGTTTTCGCGCAGCAACTCGAAAAGTTCATAAGCGCGCGGCCCCAGAATTTCGCCCGCCATGCGCTGCGGCATCATGCGTGAGGGACGGTCTCCTACCGACGGGACCTCGACTTCGTTGCCCTCTGGGATTAGCGTTGGGACGGCGTTGCCAAAATTTTTCTTGAGCGTTTCCGCGTCTGCCAGCCCGGTGCACATGCCCACGGAAAGATCGCTGGTAAAGTGGTCGCCGCCGATCGGAATGACGGCCGTGTGTGCGACCGCACCCTGTTGAAAAACGATCAGATCGCAGGAGCCGGCGCCGAGGTCGAGCAGGCAGACTCCGAGTTCGCGTTCGTCCGATCGCAACACGGAATCCGCGGCTGCGAGCGGCTCAAAAATTGTGTCGTCCACGTGAACGCCGGCTCTGTTCACCGCGGTTACCAGGTTCTGCGTGGCTCCCGAAGATGCCGTCACAATGTGCACACGCACTTCGAGACGCGTGGCCATCATGCCCGTGGGGTCCTGTACGCCGGGCTGGTCGTCGAGGATGAACTCCTGCGGCAACAGGTGGAGGATTTCGCGATCGGCGGGCAACGGCACGGTGCGGGCCTTATCCACGGCCTGGCGAATTTCCTCGCGCCCGATTTCGCGCGAGCGCGCGCCGAAAGTAACGCCGCCGTGACTGTTCATGCCGCGAATGTGCGCACCCGCAATCCCGATCAGCGCGTGCTCAATGGGAATGCCGGCCACGTCTTCGGCATGCTCCACCGCTTTTTGAATACTGCCGACAGCCTTGTCGAGTTCGGTAATCACGCCCTTGCGCAAACCTCGCGATTCGCTGATGCCATGGCCGCGATAACGCAATCCGTTCTCGCTGAGTTCGGCCACCAGCACGGAAGTCTTGGCGCTGCCTACGTCAATGGCGGTGATGAAATTGGGCTCACGATTCTGCATAAATGAAGCTCGGCATGATGACCGCTAGTTTTGTGGAGTCTCCTTTGGTATGGCGGCGCTCGGTTTCTGTTGTCCGGTGACAACCGGAGGCGACGGTGATGCAATGGGATGCGGCGGTGCCGTATTTTTCACGGGCGCGGCGGGCGCGGTGTCGATCGCCGGCTTCAGCGCGGCTTGATTGGCCGGAGCTTGCGTCACTGGAACTTTTTTGACCGGAACTGGTTTGGCTGCCGCTTGCTTCGCGCGGACCGGTTTCGCCATGGCTGATTTCGCCGAAAGATGATGAACGGCGGTTTTCGCCGTGGGCTTTGGGGTGAACTTCGCTTCCTTCTTGATCGGAGCCGGCGGCGCAGGATGGGTGACGTATTTTTCGTAATTCACGATGGCCGCGGTTTTTACTCCCGCCGCCACGGCCGCCTTGGCTGCTGCCGGCGTTAAGGCCGGCTGGCGAGCCATCCCTGCCAGATCGGGATTCACGATGATCTGTCCGTCATAGCGCAAGTCCACTGATTCGAGCTTGTCGAACTGCTGCCGCCACTGCTGGACGTGGGTAACGTAAGTTTTGTAGCGCGGCAGGTAATTGCCGGATCCAAGATGCACGAGCACCTCGCCGTTCGAATCGGCCGCCAGCACTTTGACGTCTTCGGGATCGCTGACATCCACTTCACTCAGTTCCTGGGAATAATGGGCGCCGCTCGAATCGAGTTCACGCACCAGCGCGTTGTAGTCCTTCATCCGCGCCGCGCGCGTGGAGAGCGGTTCGCCGGCATTCATGCCCGCAATCACCGCGAAGGAATACTTGCGCTTGCCGCCGGGAGTAAGCTCCATGAAGGTGCCGCCGGCGTCGATCAGCGAAATATGCGAGCCGATGCGGGCAAAGGCAACCGGCGTGCGTTCATGAATCTCGATGCGCAGGCGATTGGGCACGAAGCGCATCACGCTCGCCGATTCCACCCAGGGAATCTGCTCGATTTGCTGTTTGCGCTGCGCCAGCGGAACGAAAAAAATGTTGCGGCCAATATCTCCGCCCATCACTTCCATGATTTGGGCGTGCGGGACGTGCTCGGCGCCAGTGACTTCAATCTGATCGCTGGAATCGATGCGAAAACGCCACGAGTGTTTGCCGTAACGGTAGAGGCCGAGACCGGCAGCTCCAACAATCGCCAAAACAACGAGCGCCGCGCCCGTCCATAGCAACCGGTTGGCAGTCTTCTTCGGAAGGGATCCGCGGCGAACGGAGACGCGCTTTTGCCCGCGCAGAAATGGGGATTCCTGCTCCGCTTCAAGATCGACGAGCCGTGCGTCATCGAAGGGCTCGCGCTCGGGAGCCTCGTACCGAGAAACGCCGGCAGGCGGGTACAGTTCTTCCTGAACCGCGGTGGAAGTTGATTTCCGCGCCACTCGTTCGAGTCAGTTGTCGACAGAAAACCGCTGAGCAAAAATACTATAACTGGTTTTCGCGAATTGAGACAGTGCCAAGTTGGTTCAAGCGCTTGTGGAAATACGCACGTGGGTCAGCCGGGGCGGTTTCAGACGCTTGCGGGGCTAGAAGTTTTCCTTGAGATCAACGTCTGCGGAAGCATCGGCGGAATTCACGCCTGCGTTCACGGAAATCCGCGTGCCAGTTTTCGGACAGACCACCAGCATCCGTCGATCGGCGGTGCGGATTAACTTGAATTCCGAGCGAGCGCGGGAGCGAGCTTGCTCGACCTCGGCGCGCTGAATTTCAGCTTGGGCGCGCATGACATCGGCTTGGGCGCGAAGAGAGTTCCACATGCTTCT